>Ga0164242_10005112_pt1 | contig 14628 bp, 13 predicted proteins | sample OricomgcompostMG_FD_108783 | JGI IMG/M metagenome (GOLD analysis project Ga0164242, IMG submission 108783) | Miracle-Growth compost microbial communities from Emeryville, California, USA - Original compost - Miracle growth compost (MG) ... | reverse complement strand
CCTGCAGCTGAGATCGCACGGTCGCGTGGCCACCCTGCACGGCGCCCGCAACCTGGCCGTCGGGCGTGCGGCGCTGCTTCGCGTCCTCGCAACGGCGGCCACGGAGATCGGGGTCGAGATCAGGACCGGCTCCCGCATCGATGCCGGCTCCGTCGATGCCGACATCGTGGTCGCCGCCGACGGTGTCGGCAGTGCGACCCGGGGGCAGCTTGCTTCGGATCTCGGGGTGCACACCCGGCTCGGACGGACCCGATTCGTATGGTGCGGAGTAGATTTCGCGGTCGATTCGGCATTCTTCTGCGCTGTCGAGCGCGGCAGCAGTATGTTCGTCGCGCATACCTACCCGTATGCCGCGGACCGCAGCACCTTCTTGATCGAGGTCGATGACGAGACCTGGCAAGACAGCGGTCTCGCCGAGTTCGACGCCTCCACCGAGCCGGGGCAGACTGACGAGGCCAGCGTGCGACTGCTGGAGGACGTCTTCAGTGACGAGCTGCGCGGACGCCGGTTGCTGACCAACCGGACACGCTGGAGCCGCTTCACCGACCTCCGCCTCGACCGCTGGTCCGCGGGCAATGTCGTGTTGCTCGGGGACGCCGCGCACACCGCCCACTACACGTTGGGATCGGGCACCAAGCTCGCCATGGAGGACGCCATTGCGCTTGCCCGTTCATTGCGCGAATCCGCGTCGATCAATGATGCTTTCGCGGCATACGAGGGCCTACGCAGGCCACCGGTGGAGCGGTTCAAGGCGCTGGCCCGCCGTAGTCAGGCCTGGTGGGACAGCTACCGCGCTCGTGCGGACCGGCCACCGGCTGAGCTGGCGATCTCCTTCATGACCAGGTCCGGCAATCTGTCGCTCGCCGACTACGCCAAGGATCAGCCGGACGTCGTCCGAGAGGGCGTCGCCTGGCTCGGTCCGGATGCACCGGACAGCCCCGCCGCGTTGGAGGACTGGGTGCTGTCGCGGCCGGTCGGCGTGCACGCCTGGGAGCTTTCCGCAAGCGGAACGACGTGGGCGCAACTCCCGGCCGAGGTCCATCGCTTCGCCTGGACCGACCCGGATGTGTGGGGCGATCCGGCCGACAGTGCAGTCGCCGAACTCGGCAGGATATCGACGACTCCCGTAGTCGTCTGCGGTCCGGCCGACCCGGCGGCGGTGAACGCGAGGATCGATTTCAGCGAGCGGGTCTGGCTCACGACCGGTCGTGCGGTCGGCGTGACGGTTCCCGCCGCGCATCGTGAGGTTGCCGCCGGTGCCGTCGCCGCCCGGCGTGCGGCGTTCGTCGTTCTCGACTGAGCGCTGCGGTTACTCGCCGCGGCGCAGATGCCCTCTCTACACTCCGAAGGCATGCCGTCGCAAAAGTCCAAGGGAAGTTCTCGTAGCGGCCTCAGCCGCCAGCTGGTCACGTCGGAGTTGCTGGACGCGTCGACCCGGCTGTTCGCGGAGAAGGGGTATGAGTCGACGACCCTGCAGGACATCGCCAAAGCGCTCGGTATGTCCCGGCCCGCGCTCTACCACTACGTGAGCAGCAAGGATGAGTTGCTCGCAATGTTGGTCGAACAGGTCAGCCAAGGCTTCGCCGAGGTGCTTCGGCAGCTCACCGAGCGCGCTGACCTCTCGCCGACCGAGAAGCTCGACAACGTCGTGGAGATCACTGTGCGCCAGCGCGCTCAGCACCCGGACCAGTTCCGAATTCTCGACCAGTCGGAACAGGTGCTGCCCGAGCCGGTTCGGACCAACCATCGCGACGCCAAGCGCAAGGTGCTGCGAGAGGTGATCACCGTCATCGAAGCCGGTATCGCGGCCGGCGAGTTCCGGGCGGTCGACCCACGCACCACCGCGCTGTCACTGCTCGGGATGTGCAACTGGGTCGCCTGGTGGTTCCCTCGCTCCGGCGCGGTCGAGCCGGTCGTGGCGACGGTGAGCGACCTGGCGCGAGCCATGTTGATCGGGCCCGCGACGACGGCCAACCAACCGGCCACCACGAAGGTCGTCGGCGAGATCCGCGCACTACTGGATCGGCTCGACGCATCGTCGTGACACGCATGTTGACATTTCGACATTAGTGTTGGCATCCTTGGGGTAACCACCAAGGAGGCAATCGTGAGCATCCGTCGGATCGGCTTGATCGTGCCGAGCAGCAATGTGACCGTCGAGACAGAACTGCCGCAGCTGCTCGGTCGTGCCGGCAACGTGTTCAGCTTTCATTCCAGTCGGATGCGGCTGCACGCGGTCACGCCGGAGGAGTTACGAGCGATGAACGCGCAGCGTGAGCGGTGCGTGCTGGAGCTCGGTGACGCCGGGGTCGATGCAGTGCTGTACGCGTGCCTGGTCGCCATCATGGCGATGGGTCCCGGTCATCACCGTGATGCCGAGTTCCGGATCGCCGAGCAACTGGGCACCGGAGGCTCCGAGGCCAAGGTGCTCTCCAGCGCCGGGTCGCTGACCCGCGCGCTCACCGATATACGCGCAAGCCGGGTCGCACTCGTCATGCCTTACCTCGAGCCGCTCGCCCGGCAGGTTGTGGCGTACCTCGAGGCGGAGGGCTTCGTCATACCTCAGTGGGCCGCGCTCGAGGTTGCCGACAACGCAGCTGTCGGCTGCATCCCCGGCGACCGGGTGATGGCGGCGGCGCGCAGCCTCGACCTGACCGGCGTGGACGCGCTCGTGCTGTCGTGTTGCGTGCAGATGCCGTCGCTCGACCTGATCCAGCAGGCCGAGGACGAGTTCGGGCTGCCCGTGCTCTCCGCGGCCACTGCCGGCGCGTACAGCCTGCTGCGTGCGCTGGAACTACCCGTCGACATACCCGGCGCCGGCTCGCTGTTGCGCGCGGACAGCCCCGTCACCGTCTGACCACCGAACCTCGCTGAAGGAGAGAACCATGACCGACAACCTGACGCCGAAACCCGTCCACCGCGTCCGCGGTGTCGACCACGCCGCATTCCCGACGTTCGACCCGAACGCCACCGTCCGCTTCTATCGGGACGTGCTGAAGTTCCCCGTCGTGCACTCCATCTGCGCCGCGGGATGGGGTCCGGAGAAGCACCCGGACTTCATCCACTTCTTCTTCGACATCGGTGGTGGAGACCGGCTCGCCTTCTTCTACTACTTCGGGTGGGAGCCCGCCGGGGACCAGGAAGCGCCCGGAGACGCCTGGGCACGCTTGCCGATGGACACGCCGGTGTTCTTCAAGAACTCGCGGCACATCGCGCTGAACGTCGCCGACGAGGAGGACCTCCTCGAATACCGCAAGCGGCTGGACGAGTCCGAATGGCCGGTCGAGATGCAGGTCATGCACGAGACCATCGAGTCGATCTACACGCACGACCCGAACGGCTACATGCTCGAGATCACCCGTCAGCTCCGGCCGGTCACCCCGCAGGAGGACCTGGACGCGCAGCTGACGATCGAGGCACTGTGCGACGTCGCCGCCGGCGAGCACCCGTCGATGGACCAGCTGCTGAATCGCAAGGCGGAGCTCATCGTCGAGCGCGCCACCGACTGGGAGCAGCCGCAGCCGAAGGAGCTGGTGTGACATGCCTCGGTTCTTCGTACTGCGGGTCCCCGAGAACGAAGGGGTCGTCGAGGTCGCGGCCAATGACCCGGCGAACACGGTGGACCAGGTCGGGCCGTACGCCCGGGTCTCCGCCGCCGGTCCGATCGTGATCGACCGGCGCGCGACCGGCTGTCGTCACGCGGTCTGGTACAGCGCCGTGGCGGGTCTGCAGGACTCGCACATCACCCAGCACGACAAAGACGCGTTGCGGGTCGAGGCACGGTGACCGACGAACGGCTTGGTGCGGGGCGCTACATCGCGCCGGCGCGGATCCCCGCGGTGACGCACACGACCGCGCACGAGCTGACCACGAGCGACGGCGCGACCGTCACGGGGCTGCTCCGGGTGGTCCCGGGCGCGACGACGGTGTTCTTCCTGATGCATCCGCGGCAGGACTTCTCCCATCACGTCCTGGTGCCGGAGCTGCTGGGGCGTGGGTATGCCGTGTGGACGCAGGGTGCGCGCTCCGTGGGCAACGACCTCAGCCTGCTGCACGAGCAGGCGTTGCTCGACATGGCGGCCGGTCATGTCTTCCTGCGGGAGCAGGGGTTCGAGCAGGTCGTGGCGGTCGGGCATTCCGGCGGAGCCACGCTGAACGCGTTCTACCTGCAGCAGGCGAGTCTGCCGCCCGCGGAGCGCCTGCGCAGCGCCCCGAGCGGGAAGCCGGTGCCGCTGCACGAGGCGGACATGCCGGTCGCGGACGGGATGGTGCTGATGGCGCCGCACCCCGGGCAGGGTGCGCTCCTGGAGCGGATGATCGACCCGTCGGTCGTGGACGAGTCCGATCCGATGTCGGTCGATCAACACCTCAATCCGTACAACCCAGACAACGGATTCGCGAATCCACCTGAGTCATCCACCTATTCGGCAGACTTCATTGCGGCATACCGGCAGGCACAACGGGATCGCATCGCGCGCATCGACCAGGTTGCCTGGGATCGCGTGACTGCGTCCCGCGATGCGCGAGGCCGCTTCAAGACGACCGGCGACCCCCGCGACCGTCGGGCCGCGCTGGCTTCCGGCGTGATCGTCGTACACCGCACGGATGCCGAGCTGCGCTCGGTCGACCTCAGCCTCGACCCCAACGACCGTCCCTACGGTTCGCTGTTCGGGCGACGTCCCGACCTGACCAACTACGGCATCATCGGTTTCGGCCGGCTCACAACACCGGACGCCTGGCTGTCGACCTGGTCCGCCAACGCCACACGCGCCGACCTGGCAGCCTGCGCGCCAGGGGTGAACCTGCCCACGCTCATCGTGGAGCTGACCGGCGATCAGGCCTGTTTCCCTTCCGACGCGACACGATTCGCGAGTCTGTTCCCACACGCTGATGTCACGCACGTCCGCGTCCCCGGCAAGCACTTCGGGGCACCGTTGCACGACGGGATGACATCCGGAGCGACGCTCGCGGGCCACGAGATCACCCACTGGGCCGGAGAGCGCTTCCCCTCCGGTGGTTTCGTCTCCGCATGACGGCACCTACGAGAGGAAATTTCATGTCCCACGCGATCACCGTCGACACCTCGACGGGGGGTTGCACTGGCAACCGGGCATGGTCGAGACGTGGAGCTCGTTCGTCGGGGACGCGCCCAGCGTCACTGTCCCGGCCGAGCCGCACGCCGACGTCATGTTCGGGCCGCCCGGCGCGTACCTGGCGGACAGACGCGCGCTCGACGCGAAACTGATCCGTGCCGGAGTTGCGGTCCGTCGTCCGGTGGGGCCGACGACTCTCGGGCGTCGCGGGTCGGGTGCGAGTGCCGGTGAGCATCACCTTCGCCGAACGGACACGAAGCGCACTGAGCGGACACGAACGACGAGCGAAATTGGGCCTCATTTGGTGTCCTCCCGATGCGTTGTGTGTCCTGTCGGTGAAGGAGTGGCGGCCGTCACCGGGCAGGCGGCGCAGTGCCACCGGCTAATGTCGGGCGGGTGACCGAAGCCGCAGACGCAGCCACCCTGCTCACCGCCCCACGGGTGCGCGAGCTCGCCGGGCGGCTGGGGGTGCGACCGACCAAGCAGTGGGGACAGAACTTCGTCATCGACCCCAACACGGTGCGCAAGATCGTCCGGCTCGCCGGCGTCGGGCCGGGTGACAGCGTGCTCGAGGTCGGCCCGGGGCTCGGCTCGCTGACGCTGCCGCTGCTGGAGGCGGCGGGCCACGTCACGGCCGTGGAGATCGACCCCCGGCTGGCCGGGCAGCTGCCGCGGACGGTCGCGGACCTCGCGCCCGCCCTGGGGGAGCGGTTGCACGTCATACAGCGCGATGCGATGGCGGTGACCGAGCTGCCGGACCCGCAACCGGTCGCGCTGGTGGCCAACCTGCCCTACAACGTCGCCGTGCCGGTCGTGCTGTCCTTCCTCGCGCGGTTCCCGTCGGTGCAGCGGGTGCTGGTCATGGTCCAGCTCGAGGTCGCCGAGCGACTCGCGGCACGGCCGGGGAGCAAGACCTACGGTGTTCCGAGCGTCAAGGCTGCCTGGTATGCCGACGTGCGTCTCGCCGATCGGGTGGGCCGCAACGTCTTCTGGCCCGCGCCCAACGTCGACTCCGGCCTGGTCTCGATGATCCGGCGCGAGCCGCCGGTGACGACGGCGAGCCGGGAGGACGTCTTCGCGTGCATCGACGCCGCCTTCGCCGCGCGCCGCAAGACCCTGCGGGCGGCGCTCGCCGGCTGGGCCGGGTCGGCACCCGAGGCCGAGCGAGTGCTGCGCGCCGCCGGGGTGGACCCGTCGCTGCGCGGTGAACGGCTCACGATCGGCCAGTTCGCGGCGATTTCGTCCCAGCGCATAGGGTGACGGCATGGAAGTGACGTCCCCGACCCCGGTCACGGCACGGGTGCCGGCCAAGGTCAACCTCGAGCTGCGCATCGGGCCGCTCGAGGCCGACGGATATCACTCCTTGTCAACGGTTTTCCACGCAGTGGACCTGCACGACCAGGTCACCGTCCGGGCCGCGGAGCAGTGGTCGGTCACCACCACGGGCGTCGGTGCGGGCGTCGTGCCCGACGACGGGACCAACCTGGCCGTGCGGGCGGCGCAGCTGCTCGCCGAGCGGATCGGCACCGACGAACGCCTCGCGATCGAGATCGACAAGAAGATCCCGGTGGCCGGAGGTATGGCGGGCGGCTCGGCGGATGCGGCTGCGGCACTCGTCGCCGTCGACGCGTTCTGGGACTCCGGCTTCAGCCCGCGCGAACTGCAGGACATGGCTGCCGAGCTCGGCAGCGACGTGCCCTTCGCGATCGAGGGCGGCACCGCGATCGGCTCCGGCCGGGGTGAGCACCTCGTGCCGGTGCTCGGCCGGGGAGTCTTCGAGTGGGTCTTCGCACTGCACCACCAGGGTCTGTCGACCCCCGCGGTCTACGCCGAGTGCGACCGGTTGCGCGACGGCCGGCGGGTCCCCGAACCCGAACCCAACAGCGCACTGATGGCCGCGCTGCGCGCCGGCGACGTCGACGCGCTGGCCGCCAACCTGCAGAACGACCTGCAGGACGCCGCGTGCTCCTTGATGCCGAAGCTCACCGACACGATGACGACCGGTCTGGCGGGTGGCGCACTCGGCGCGATCGTCTCCGGCTCGGGGCCGACGGTGGCGTTCCTGTGCGCCGATCGCACGTCCGCGCTCGACCTGATGGTGACGCTGTCCGCGAGCACCGTGTGCGACGAAGTGGTCAGCGCCACCGGCCCGGTGCACGGCGCGCACGTGGTGCACGACGTGCGTCACCGGTGATCCTTTCCCGTCATACCCGACCGATAGTTGCCTGATGCCCAATCTCCTTGCTGCTGAGACGATTTCGCTTGCCCTCGGCACCAACCAGGTGCTCGACTCCGTCTCGCTGGGCGTGGGCACCGGCGACCGGATCGGCGTCGTCGGACGCAACGGCGGCGGCAAGTCGACGCTGCTGCGGGTGCTGGCCGGTGCGCAGCCGGTCGACGGCGGCCGGGTGACCCGCGTCGGCGGGCTGACGATCGGCATGCTCAGCCAGGACGACCGCCTCGACCCGCAGGCGACCGTGGGCGACGTGACGCTCGGCGGTCGCGCCGAGCACGAATGGGCGGGTGACCCGCGCATCCGGGACGTGCTCGGTGGCCTGCTGGGCGGGGTCGGCTTCGATGCGGTCGGTGGCCCCGACACGGTCGTGGGCACCAAGTCCGGCGGTGAGCGACGCCGGATCGCGTTGGCACAGCTGCTGATCGACGACCCCGACCTGTTGCTGCTGGACGAGCCGACCAACCACCTCGACGTCGAGGGCGTCCAGTGGCTGGCCGATCACCTGGTGCGGCGCAGGGCGCGGCCGGACAACGCGTTCGTGACGATCACGCACGACCGGTGGTTCCTCGACGCGGTCGCCGACCACACCTGGGAGGTCGTCGACGGCCGGGTCGAGCAGTACGACGGCGGCTACGCCGCCTACGTGCTCGCCAAGAACGAACGCGCCCGGATCGCGGCAGCGACCGAGGACCGGCGGCAGAACCTGCTGCGCAAGGAGCTGGCCTGGTTGCGCCGCGGCGCACCCGCCCGGACCTCCAAGCCGCGCTTTCGCATCGAGGCGGCGAACGAGCTGATCAGGGGTGAGCCGGACCCGCGTGACGAGGTCGAGCTGGTGCGCTTCGCCACGACCCGGCTCGGCAAGGACGTGATCGACCTGATCGACGCCACCGTCGACGCCGGTGACAAGCGCATCCTGGACAAGCAGACCTGGCGGCTCGCGCCGGGCGAACGCACCGGCATCGTCGGCGTCAACGGAGCAGGTAAATCGACCGTGCTGCGGGCGATCGAGGGCAGCGCACCGTTGACCGCCGGCAAGCGCAAGCAGGGCCGGACCGTCGAGCTCGCCTTCCTCACCCAGGAGGTGCGTGAGCTGGGCAAGTACGACGGGCAACGCGTCATCGACGCGGTCACCGAGGTGAAGAGCTTCATCATGCTCGGCGGCAAGGAGGTCTCCGCGTCGTCGCTGGCCAAGCGGCTGGGCTTCTCCGGGGCGCGCCAGCAGACGCGGGTCGGTGACCTGTCCGGGGGTGAGCGCCGCCGGCTGCAACTGTTGCGACTGCTGATGACCGAGCCCAACGTGCTGCTGCTGGACGAGCCGACCAACGACCTGGACATCGAGACGTTGACGTCGCTGGAGGACGTGCTCGACGGCTGGGCCGGGACGCTGGTCGTCGTCTCGCACGACCGCTACCTGCTGGAGCGCATGTGTGACCGGCAGGTGGCGCTGCTCGGGGACGGCCGGATCCGGGAGCTGCCCGGCGGTGTCGAGCAATACCTGCAGTTGTATGCCGCGCAGCAGCGGTCCGCGGCCGCGCATGCGGCGAACGGACGGACCCCCGGTGATCGGTCGGCCGGTGCGGCTGGGTCGGGCGGCACCTCCCGGTCGGACGCGGCTGCGTCGACGTCCGAGGCGTCATACAGCGCGGCGGAGCAGCGCGAGGCCCGCAAGGAGATGGCGCGCATCGAGCGCACCCTCGGCAAGCTGGCCGAGCAGGAGGAGAAGTTGCACGCGGCATTGGTCGAAGCGGCGACCGACCCGGTGCGGGCGACCGAGCTGGACGGGCAGCTGCGTGCCGTGCACGCTCAGCGCGAGGAGTTGGAGGAGCGCTGGCTGGAGGTCGGCGAGATCGTCGAATGACGCAGCGGCGACCACACGTTCGCCCGCATTGTTGAGGGGATCCGGCGGAAATCGGTATTGGCTGATGTGTGCAGTGCCACAGCCAATACCGATTCCCTTTCCGGTGTCCTCAGATTTCTGGCGAAATCAGCTGCTCACCCACAATTGGGAAAGGCTGGGCATGCTGAGGATCGGATTCAACTCGACGTTCTTGACATTCTTTCCGAATGTCGCGGTGTTCATCGAGTAGTTGTCCGGCAACGACGGCACGTATTTGGTCATGAGCTCCTTGTCGAGCTCGGCCCACTTGGGTGCCGCGTCGGCGGGATCCATGGCGCTGATCGCGTCCATCTTCTTGTTGACGGCGGCATTCTTGAACTGACCCACCGACAGGCCGTCGGAGATGCCGGCGCCGTTGAACAGCGGCGGATACTGCGAGTCACCGGTCGGCCAGTCGTAGCACCAGCCCGGTGTGCCCTGACCCATGTTGACCGGCGCCTTCGGGTCCGAGATCTTCTTGGTGAACTCTGCGGTCGACACCGGGATGTCCTTGATCTTGAAGCCGGCCGCCTTCAACCCCGCCTTGCGGGCGTTGTTGGCGTTGACGACGTTCGGCTGGTCGCTGCGGTAGTAGTACGACAGCTCGAAGCCCAGCTTGTTCGCCTTCTTCAAGATGGCCTTGGCCTTGGCCGGGTCACCGTTGCCCTCACCGGTGGCGTACGGCAGCGGCGGGTACTTCTTGTACCCCTGCAGGCTCGGGGCCGCGAACGTGGTCGCCGGCTGGTAGTTCAGCGTCGACAGGCCGGCGGCCTTGCGGATCTGGTTGAACGGCCACGCGTAACCGATCGCCTTGCGGATGTCCAGCGGCACCTTGCGGGAGTCGATCTCCACGAAGAACTCACACGACGACGGCCCGATCGCGAACTGGTTCTTCTGCGCACCGGTGACCTTGGAGGCCAGCGAGGCGTCGATCGCGCCGATGTTCAGGGAGTTGGCGCCGACCCCGCTGTTGGCCAGAATGCGCTGCTGCGAGGGCAGGTTCTCGATGGAGAAGTTGATCTGGATCTTGTCCGGGTAGGCGTGCCGCACCGGGTCGGACCCGGGCGCCCAGTTGGTGTTGCGGACCAGCACCATCTTCTGACCCTTGGTGAAGGTCTGCACCTTGTAGGGACCCGTGGTCAGCGGGTTCATCTGGTACTTGCTCTTGGTGTCCTTGGCCTTGGGCACCGGGGTGAACTCCGGGAAGGAGGCGAAGTAGTTGAACGAGGGCACCTTCTTGGCCAGGTGGAACACCAGCGTGTTGTCGCCCTCGGTGCTCACGCCGGGGAAGTCGGCGTCCGGCTGCTTGTAGGGGCCCTTGTAGGTGTCGCCGCCCTTGAGGTACTCCATCTGGTAGCCGGTGCCGTTGGCGCCGACGCTCTCCTTGGCGAAGGAGCGCTTGATGCCGTAGACGAAGTCCTCGATCTTGACCGGTGAGCCGTCGGAGTACTTCAGGCCCGGACGGATCTTGAACTTCCAGGTCAGGCCGTCCGCCGAGGGTTCGCCGACGTTCTCGGCCAGGTCCGGCACCAGCACCGGCTTGCCGTCGACGATCTTGTACTGCGTCAGAGTGCGGAAGAGGTACTGCGACGAGAAGGCGTTCGAGTCCGTGTAGTAGATGCCGGCCGGGTCCATCGTCGGCGGGTTGGACGAGTCGTCGATGTAGAGGGTGCCGCCCTTCTTGGCGCCCTTCACCTCCGGTGCCGGACCCTTGAGGTCCGGGTTCTGCGCGGCCACAGCGGCCGAGGTCTGCGCCTTGGCGGCGGTGTTGTTGTCGTTGCCGCCGGGGCTGCCCTCCTGGGAGGGGCCGCCGCTGCTGCAGGCGGCCAACGAGACGGCGGTGACGCCTGCGGCCGTCAGAGCGGCCACCTTTGTGAAACGCATTGTCATGCTCCTCCGTGCCCTGAATCCGGCCAGGGCTGATCAAGGATCGAATTCGCGTGTCGGCGAAATTGATCGCAATTAAATGCGGGCAATCCGGGTGACTGACTGCCCACACCCCCGTCATTCGGGTGGTCGACGCCTTGACTGTTTCGGCATCATTCACCGCTGTGATCAAGCCTTGACGGAGCAATGCGTCGTGTCCAGTGATGGGCTGATTTCGCGACCCATTCGCAATATTCGAAGGCCTTCGAATCGCCTGCGGAGGGCGCGGCGATCCCGGGTCCGGGCGGGCTACGGGATGCCGGTCAGCAGTTGCCGGCCGGTCGGCGACAGCTCGTAGAACACGCTGTGCCGGTGCCGCGACCGCTCGAGGAGACCAGCGCGCTGCAGCACTTTGACGTGATAGGAGACGGTGGCAGCGGCCAGCCGGAGTTCGCTGCTCAGCTGCGTGGTCGTGCGGGCGGACGTGAGTTTGCGCAGGATCGCCGCGCGGGTCGGGCCGAGCAGTCGGCGTAGTTCGGTGATCGAGCCGGACGGTGTGCCGGCGTCGCCGATGGGATAGGCGATGAAGGGGTCCGGTCCCTCCAGGCGCATGGCCAGTCGGGTCGGCCCGAACAGCGCGGTGGGGATGACCAGCAACTCGGGCGACGAGGCTGCGTCCGCGGTCCGGTCCACGCTCGCGTGGAGCGCCGCGTCATACGGCAGCCTGCCGTGCAGCGCACTCAGCGCGGCGCCGATGCCACCGCTCTCGACCAGTTGGGTGCAGCGGTCGATCTCCGCTCGAAGCGCCGCCTCGGCGGCGGCCCAGACATCCACGACTGCCTGTTCCCAGAACGACCGGAGGCCCCGCGCGGCACGGGCGGGCAATGTGCCGTCGCGCAACGCCGAGGATGCGGCTGCCGACAGCTCCCGGCCGCCCAGCCCCTCCCGGACCTGCACCGTCGCTGTCGTGTGGTCGGTGCGCGCGATGGCGGCGAGCTGGGCGTCGGCGACACCTGTGGCAGGCCCGTCGCCCGGGGACGGCGCGAGGAAGTCGGGCGTCGGATCGTCGTCGTGCGGCAGCAGTTCGGCCGCGAGGGCGACATCGGGGCAGCGGAGCAGCTCTCGGGCGTGCCGCCCGGGGGCGCCATACGTGGGGTCGATCTCCTCGTCCCGGGCCAGGCGCAGCCAGCCGAGCGTCTCCAGCACCGGTGACGCCGCCCAGCGGACCCTGCCGTCCGTGCGTGCCAGGTCTACCGTGATCACGTCCTGATCCCCTCCTGACCACTGCATCGTGTCATCTGGGGTGGCGCACCTCAACTCCGTTCCGGCCCGGACCGGGCTGGAACACCCCGTGGTGGGGGCTCGCAGGGTGGCTGACTGATCAGTCCGTGGGGTGTTCCACGGCCGAGAGCAGGGTGCGCAGCGATGCTGCCAGCGCCGAGCGGTGGCGGCCGGCCAGGTGCGCCAGGATCTCGTGCTCCTGCTGCAGCAACTCGGTCATCGCCGAGTCGACGGCATCCCGCCCCGCGGGCGTGAGGCGCACCAGCACCCCGCGTCGGTCCCTCGGTGCGGGGTGGCGCTCGACGAAACCGCGACTCGCCAGCCGATCGACGCGGTTGGTCATGGTGCCGCTGGTCACCAGCGTCTGTTGCACCAGGGCGCCCGGGGAGAGTTCGTATGGCGCGCCGACGCGGCGCAGCGCCGAGAGCACGTCGAACTCCCAGCCGTCCAGGCCGTGGTTGGCGAAGGCCCGGCCGCGTGCCTGGTCGAGCAGCCGCGCCAGCCGGGAGACCCGGGACAGCACCTGCAGCGGCTCGACGTCCAGATCGGCACGCTCGCGACGCCAGGCCTCGACGATCTGGTCGACCTCGTCGCGTTCCGCCACCATGGGCGCAGTCTACTCACGAGTTTCTTGACATCGAGACATTGAGCACTATCTTGATGTCAAGATAAAAAGGGACCAGGAGGCCGGTATGACGACGTGGGATCCGCAGCAGTACGAGCGATTCTCCGACCTGCGCAGTCGTCCGTTCGGTGACCTGGTGGCGCGTGTCGGTGCCGAACGTCCGAGCGTCGTGGTCGACCTCGGGTGTGGCAACGGTCCGCTCACCCTCGGCCTGGCCGATCGGTGGCCGGGCGCGAGCATCACCGGCGTGGACTCCTCGGAAGCGATGCTGGAGCGGGCCCGTTCGCTCGATGCGGACGGACGCGTCCGATGGGTGCGTCATGACGTGTCCACCTGGACCCCGTCGGAAGACATCGACGTCATCGTCACCAATGCGACCCTGCAATGGGTGCCGGGCCATGTCGCGCTCATCGAGCGCTGGTTGCGTGCGCTGCCGACGGGCGGCTGGTTCGCGATGCAGGTGCCGGGCAACTTCGACGCGCCGTCGCACCGGATCATCCGCGAGGTCGCCCACGAACACCGCAGGGCCGCCGAGCTGACGGGCGCGTTGCGCGAGTCGCCGGTCGAGACTCCCGAGCGGTACGCCGGGGTGCTGGCGCAGGCCTGCGACCACGTCGACGTCTGGGAGACGACTTACCTGCAGCTCCTGGATCCGCACGGTGAGCAACGCAGTCCGGTGCTCGAGTGGGTCAAGGGCACTGCTTTGCGGCCGCTGCTCGATGTGCTGGACGACGCGGAGCGGGAGGGGTTCCTGGCGGAGTTGGTGTCCCGTTTCGATGCCGCGTATCCGAGGGCGGCATACGGCGTGGCGATGCCGTTCCGGCGGATCTTCGCCGTCGGCCGGAAGGGATGACTCGCGCTCACAGCGTCTTGAGGGCGGGCTCCTTCTCGATGTTGCCCAGGCCGTGCCAGGCCAGGTTGACCATGTGCGCGGCCACGGTGTCACGGGACAACGACGAGCCGGACTCGATCCACCACTCGCCGGTGAAGCCGATCATCCCGACCAGCATCTGCGCGTAGATCGGCACCACGTCCACGTCGAGGTCGTTGCGTTTGAAGACCTCGACGACGATCGACTCCACGTGACCGGCGACCGTCGACAGGATGCTCGCCGCGGACCCGCTGCCGTGCCAGGTGGGGGAGTCGCGCAGCAGCACCCGGAAGGCCGCGGGGTGTTCCTCGATGTAGCTCAGCAGGGCGACCGCGCCGCGCTCCAACAGCTCGCGGGAGCTCCCGCCAGAGGTCAGCGACCCGACGAGCTGGTCGAGCAGGTCGCGCATGGCGCGGTCGACGACCACGGCATACAGGCCCTCCTTGCCGCCGAAGTGCTCGTAGATGAGGGGCTTGGTGACGCCCGCGGCGGTGGCAATGTCCTCGACCGTCGTCGGTTGGACGCCGTGCTCGGCGAAGAGCTGCTGGGCGACGGAGATCAGTTGTTCGCGTCGGTCGGCTGCGGACAGCCGCGACCGCTTCTTCGTGGGCATGAGGCCATTGAAGGGGATGAGGGCGACACCGTGTGCAGGAGTCTCGGGACCGATATGCCTTCTTGACCGATCTGTCCTACCCTTGTCGGCGTCCCCGCTGGGGGCGTTCCCCGGTTGCTCTGCTGGTAGGGGCCGCCTGACTTTGAATCAGGATTAGCGACGTTGGT
>Ga0164242_10005111_pt1 | contig 14632 bp, 18 predicted proteins | sample OricomgcompostMG_FD_108783 | JGI IMG/M metagenome (GOLD analysis project Ga0164242, IMG submission 108783) | Miracle-Growth compost microbial communities from Emeryville, California, USA - Original compost - Miracle growth compost (MG) ... | reverse complement strand
ATATATAAAATTTCTTTGTTCTTATCATGTCTATGAATTTATTGTTGATTTCTGTTATTTGTTCTGATTTGATTTTGTTTATTATGTTGATTGCGTGAACATCTTCAGGAATTTGTTGTTGTTTATCATGTTGTTGATTAATTATTTGTTCTATTATTTTTAATTGGATTGGTTGTTGATTAGAATCAAGTTCTTGATTTAGTTTTTAAAATTTCACTAATCTTTTGATCAAAGGATTAATGAAATGGTATCAATACATAATTGATATAGTTTCCTGTATAATATTGTTGCAATTTCTTTTGAAGTTAATAATTCTTTATTATCGAAAAGATTTCTATATTCTTCTGGAATGGTAATATTTATTGATTCTACTTTGAAAAATTCATTCATATTTTCATTGAAATCACTTATATAATATTTCTTTAATAATGAAGAAATAGTAGTATCAACATCATAATATCTATAATATTTGACTATTTTATTATCTAATATTTCTATTAATTCTTTAATATTTTTAATATTTGAATTGTAAATATCAATATCTATATTATTATTTTCTTCTGCTAATTTTCCCATTAATATTGATATTCCTTTGATATCAATTTCTAAATTTCTAATGTTAAAAGGTTTATCAACAAAACGAAAATCATATGTTAATATATCCATTCATTCATGATCATGGATATGAAAAAGAATTATTTGATACTTATTTTGCTTTTGCAACATACACACAAGGTTCTTCAATTGTTAAGATTTATAATCACTTAGGTAAATGTGAAATATTCATTAAAGTTATTCATAAATTTAATGATGCTTTAGTTGTTTCATGTGTTCAGTATTTTAATAATTCAAATAACAAAATGAAAAATATTAAGAGAGAAAAAGGTTTGAAATCATTTCATTCTAATGGAAGATTTATGTATTTTATTGATGGAAGATTTATTAGTAATAGTATTCGTCATAGAATTATTCATAACAAAATAGAGAATCTTACTAATCTTTTACTTGAACAAAAGATTTGCCCTTTATTAACATCTTTATTATTAAAAGAATCAAAAAATAATTGTATTATGATTGATAAATCACAAATTAATAATATATTATTTGATTGATAATTCCCTTCTTTTCTTTCAGAAAATTCAAATTTACATTCGGAATTCCCGAATGTAAATAAGTATTCTTTGAATTGTGAATATTCAAAGAATTCAACCAAATCACTTCGTTTCTCTTTACTTAATAAGTTAGAAATTTAATTATTAAACCATTGATTAATGGTTTAATAATTGAGAATTATTGAAGAGAAGAAATGCATTTAGTATAAGTTTCATATAACATATCTAATAATACTTCTGACATTTCATTGTAAAATATTTCATTTCCATTAGTAAAGAAAATTTTAAATTTCTCAGGAATATTAACTTCTTTAGTTGTAATTTGATTAGTAAAATCAGGATTAATATGATTAAAATATTCTTTAAGATTTCTAAATTTTAGATAATAACTTTCTATTGGATCATATTCAACATCATAATATCTATAATATTTAACTATTTTATTATCTATAATTGTAATATCTTTTGTTAATAATTCAAGATATTTTTTAAATATTTCTATTTCTGATTGATATTGTGTATATTTTGAAATAATCTTTTGTAAATCTAATGAATATCTATGAATTATTTCTTTTGAATTAAACAAACAAAATTTCATTTTTAGATACAGATTATAAATCAATAATCATTAATTTATAATCTTAACAAGCAAGATCAACATATGAAATCTCATGATTTAATTGTGGCAAACCAAGAACAGAAATTGCTGTTCTTCGACCCCAATTACCGTCCCATGAATTATCATTAGAATTTCCATTACCAAGAACACTCCAAGGATCCCAAGGATTAGTAAAGAGAACATTATTAGATCCAAATTTCTTGAGAACGCCACCAACAGCTCTACCCAATTCATTATAATTAGTAAAGTGCCAAGTGATGAATTCATAACCAAATAGATCATTGATTTCTTTAGTAAGATTTTCGGTGTAATCCATCATCAAAAACTCTATTCCTGTGATATTATTTTCACTAATTGCATTTAGGAATCCTTGAATGTAATGTTCAGATTTATTATTGAAAGCACCAAGACCAAATCCTGTTAAACAAACAACAGGAAGATTCTTTGATTTAGCACAATTAATAATCATTTTGAATATCAATGTAAATCTTTGTATCAATGCATTTGAATTATTACCTTCATCAAAATACTTCTGATCTGGTTGTTGAGGAGAATCAAAAGCAGGAGCAACTACATTTAATAAATTCACTAATGAATACCTATCATGAGCATAATATTTGAAAGGTGTTTGTGTGAAAATAGAAATATTTATTGAATGATCAAAAGATCCATAATTTCCTACTTGATATCCCCAAAGAGCTCCGAGATTCCTATGATCATAACACTGTTGCATTTCAATATTAACAGGTTCTCTTTTCTTTGATAATGCTTTAACATTTTCCAAAGTAGTTGAAGAATTATCACTCGAATCAAAGTAAATAATTGTTTGATTCATATATTTTTTCCATATATCATTAGTCAAAATCCATTCTGGTGGAGCACAACCATCATCATAAAAACTAAAGAATTTCCTGATAACAGTATCAAGTTCATTAATTGAATTTGTTTCTTGGGGTTGACGCATTTCAAATTGAAATATATGATATCTAAGATTTTAGATTCAAAAATATAATTAGTAATACAAATAACAATTAGTCAATAGAATCAATTTTCTTTTTTTGATAAAGGGGAAAATATTGAATTAATTAATAAAATAGAAAATTATTGAATTTACATTCTACACAAAGTTAATACAAAACAATAATGTAAATTTTCTCTCATTAAATAGTAAAAATGGATTATTACAATAATCGAAAGAGTAATTATAACAGAAACAACGATAAGTGGGATTTACTTTCATGGAAAAGAAAAATTCCAATTAATGATCAACAATTAAATATTTCTAATTATCAAACTAATCAAACAAATGAATCTTACAAAATTAATAAAGATTTCTGGAAACCAGATAAATCAGTCAGTAGTTGGTATTTAGCTTCAATAGGATCTGAATTATAGAATTTTCATTTACTTTTGATTAAAGGTAAATGAAAAATATTAGTAATTATTTTTTGTCTTCATATCTTTCATTGTAAATATTATTGATGTATTTGAAAGTTGAAAGAGTAGTAGAATCATTTTCAGACAAAGTCTTAAGTAATTTAATTGAAGTTTGTCTATCTACTTTATCAATGAAAAGAATTAATGCCTCTCTTTGGGAACTTTTTGGTAATCTATACCAAGAATTAACAATAATATCTAGCATTTCTTTCTTTTCTTTATTGAATTCTTCTAATTTCTTTTGTTCTTCTAATTTCTTTTGTTCTTCTAATTTCTTTTCTTCTTCTTTTAATTTTTCTTCTTCAAGTTCCTTATTTTCAGAATTATTGTTATTAAAGTAATTATGTCTAGTGAGAATCTCAAAATATCTTAATTTTTTACCATTATGAATTTTGTGACTCGGATTGAAAACGCTATTATCTATTTTATCCAGTTTTTCTTTAATGGTCAAATGAAGCAAAGCGATAATTGATTTATTGCTATTTTTAATGTATTCATTGTAATCTTCGTAAGTTATTGAAGGCCAAATAATATTAATCAACCATGACTCATATTCTTTTAATTCTCTAGCTATTATTTCTTTGTCATCATAAAATAGTTTGAGTATATGTTCCCTAATTCTATGAACTAAGTTAATTATTTCAACAATTATTCCAATATTTTCAACAAAATTGGAAAAATAGAAAGAAGCGAAAGTATTTTTATAATTCCGATTAGTAATTAATTGATAGAAAAAATCATAAAAATCTCTTAAATTATTGTTTTGATTCACTGAAAAATAATGAGGAAAAGAAATTTCAAATGGTTTATTCTTTTCATAATTGTGATAATGAAAAAATCCGACATTAAATTTCGGAACAATAGAACTAGCAGATGATCGTTGATCTTTATTATTAAAATAAGCTTTAATGGCGTTTTCATTGAAATTAATATTAACGGAAACAAAATTCATCTTGAAAAATAATAATCACAGAGATTATATTAACTATTTGATGTATAATTTTCATACACTCTTATTTTCAATTTTTTAAATATCATTTTCATATTAAAAAAATTAAATCTTAATCATAAATTCCAAACTCTTTAATCAAAGAACTTAGAATTATTACATGAAATTTGAGTGAAAATATTAATATCTTTTATTGACCATATTTCTTTCTCTTGTAAAATTATTAATCATTAATAACATTTTGAATTTTATAATTAACAACATTTCTTAATTCTTCTTCATATTCAGGATTTTCTCTAATTATTCCCTTTTTGAGTTTATTCAAATCAACTTCTATTTCTTTATTGGACTTTTCAATGAATTCATTTGAATAGATTTCAGCACAAATATTCACTCTTCCTTTTCTTAAATATGAGGGATCAAGTTCATTTATATATTTAGCATTCTTATTTGATGTCATAATCACAATCATATTTTTATACCAACCATTATTAATTTTGTCAAGGAAAGTATTATAATCTTTCTTTGATGACCATTCACAATCTGCTAATTTAGTAAATTTGTTCTTCGCGTCGTCATATATTTCTTTATTTGATTGTTCTGAACCTTTGACACTTTTTTTAGCGATTTTTTCAACCATTCCAATGAAATATTGAGTTGAATAATGAATCTTTTCAATAATTGTATCAGCTTCTTCAAGAACTATAATTAATGGATTATCAATTTCAGGAATTATAGATGCATGTAAGGCAAGTATTTTATGTCCTCTTCTTATTGGATCAAGATCAAAACATATTTTTCCATTTAACATTTTTGCAACTAATAAAGCAATAGTTGATTTACCAACTCCTGGTTCTCCATGTATATATACAACTACGTTACTCTTTTCTCTATACAAATTGACTATATCATTAACTATTTCAATTTGATTTTGTCTTGGATTTAATTGTTCAAGATTGATTCTTTCTTCATATTCAATAATACTGTCATATTTATCATAAGCGAACTTTATTAATGAAACACTATTATTAATTTTTGGTTCAATTGCAGATTCAAACGCGAGAATTTGTAAATTAGGATGTTTAGAACTCAACTTGGAAATATAACCAATAAATCCTTTTCCATAAATGAAACCATCAGATTTATAATTATGAATCCTTTCTGCTGAATGTTCTAATTTAGAAATTGTATTTTTTGCATGAATATCATCAAATCTATAGAATTTTATTCTAAAAATCTTTAATAGAAACAATAGAATTGTTGATAATGAAGAATTAATAATATTCTTCAGAATATTATTCTTTGTTAATCCTGTTAACAATAAAATCAAAGCAAATAATTTTGTATTATTTATCATGATTTCTATTTTGTAAATTTAGAATAATTATTAGAATTTAATAATTTGATTTGTCAATTTTTAATTTTCTATTGATTTTGATTAAAATCAATGGAAAAAATATTTGGGCAAAAGTAATGGATGTTAATATTCCAGTAAGTAAACAGATATCAATTTTAATGTATTTGTATGACAAATAAGAAATAATTAAATAATTACTTAAGTTTAATCATTTTCTCTTTTTGAATTGTTTGGATTTCATTTGTTTTATTAAAGATAATGAAATAACCCCCCAGACTTTTTCGCACATGTGCGAAAAAGTCTGGGGGTTAATTAATAAATATTAATTATAATAAATTTAATAATTTAACCATTTGGTTAATATCCCCCTTGATTTTTTCGCGCATGCGCGAAAAAATCAAGGGGGGGGGGGAAGAAGTTAATAATAAATTTAACGATTTAATCAAATGGTTAAATTTATTGTAATTAATATTTATTAATTAACCCCCAGACTTTTTCTCACATGTGAGAAAAATTTTATCTCCTCTATTTAAATATGGAGTTTAAAGAATATTTAAAAACTCAATCATTAAATATTCCTAATGTATTTTTACATTTTTTCTATTTCCTTTAATCAAAAGAAATAGAAAAATCATTGAATTTTAAGTAATTTATTCAAAGAATTTATCCAAATCAACATTATGAGAAATGAACATTTTAGCAATTTCAATACTTGATTTTCTAATCATATCAGTAGTATTGGTTTCATTTTGATGTTTCTGAACTGCTTCATGAGCAACAGCTTCAATAATCAGTTGATTAATTTCTTTCTTAATCTTTTCAGATTTACATTTTTCATAAGCATTGAATAAATCATCTAAATAATCATCATTGTTATTTGGTTCTTGAATAATTTTCGATTGAATTTGAATATTTGTAACTTGTAATTTAGAAGTTGAATTATTTTTAGTATCCATATTTCGAATAACTAACTTTTCCAGAATACTTACTTATATTAATAATATTATTTTCTAATTGTTTAAAAGTCATTTTTTTTACTAAAATTAAAAAATGATAAACTAATAAATTAATCTTAAAATAAATTTCTGAAATTGTATAAATGAAACGTGAAAAATGATTTTGATGATTTACAAAAATCTAAAATTTATAGAACTTGCAATTTTGTTAAAAAGAGAATTGTTGAATCCAAAGATAGATACAAAAATATCGAATATTAAATTCCTTAATAATAAATATGTTTGGAAGAAAATTGGATTTATTGAATAATTTCTAAATTCTTTGATCAAAGAATTTAGAAATTTATTGTAGTTGTGTAAATATTAACATATTCAGATGAAATCTTTTCAATTTTTACAAATATTCTTTCTTTACTTCAAATGATCCCAATTACGTAATTTGTATGATAATGGATCATGAGATTTCATTTTGATGTTTCCAATAAATAATGTATACCACCTGTCCGGGAAATTTGAATTTTCCTTTAATGGATAATTAATAATTTTAAAATTATTGTAAATGTCACGGATTTTTATATAACCATTATATACGGAAACAAAATATTTGCCATCAGGACTTAAAAAATATTTATAATTGTCACTAAATTCGAATTCTCCTATATATTTTCCTTTATTGAAGATTATAACAAAATTATTATTACAATCACTACAATTACATCCACAATTATAAAGAATAGCGATTGTTTTCCCATTTTTGGATATTTCAAATCTTTCATATGTATGTAATGATTTGTAAAGATTTCTGATAATATGTCTGTCAAATGAATAAAACTTTTCTTTCTTAGTTTCATTGTCGGTAATTGTGTACCCATCAAAATCTAACTTTACAGATACACAGTCACTAACATATTTTCCTAAACAATCATTACATTTACTTGAATAATATTTTGTAGGTTCTGGTACTGTAATAAATTTTGTTCCATCAAATGCAATTTGCATAGGTAACATTAATGCATCATGTTGATTAAAATATTGTGGTGAAATTTCAATTTCATAATCACAAAAATCCCCATAAGTGATCGTATGTAAAGGACCATACCAAATCATTTCGATAATATTATGTATTGGTTCAAGTTCTAAATCTTTCAAGATTTTCAATGATTTTTTTGTTAATGGACTTGGATCGTCTGGAAGTAATTTCAATAATTCTTCTCTATAATCATTAATATTTTCAAAACCTTTGGAAAATTCCAAAAGTATTTCATTGATATCTTTACCAAGTTTTGGTAATTCTTCAAAAATTAATTTTGCACGAAGACTCATTAAAGAATTATACAAAAGAGAACTTTAATGTTATTAATAAAATCAAAAATCATATTTTTCTATTAATAACACAAAAAAATTCATTAATCATTATTTTCAATTTTTAAATTTTATTATTTATTAATTTCCTCTTATTTTCATGTTAACGAATTAAATCTTAATCATTTATAAATAATCAATATGATTTCTATTCAAAAACATCTTTAATCAAGAAAAACTTTGTATGAATGTTTCAAACATAATACTGACATTATCAATAAAACTTACATTAAATCTTAATTCTAATTACTCTGATCAAAGTAACTAGAATTATCTTATGAAATTTGATTCTCAGAAGTAAATAAAATTCCTATTATTGGAGAAGAAAATAAGAAATACAAAAATTGTTTTCTAATATATCTCCAAAGTAATTTTATTGTTAACTTATAACAATGCCAGTTTTTAAAGTTTTATTCTTCGGACCTTCTGCTAATGATAGAAATATTTTCATTAATAAAATTCTCGGAAATGTGAAAAAATTAAGTTATGATGGTTTCTTCATGCTTTTCAAAGATGAAAATGATAGTGAAAATAATAGTGAATATGAAAATAATAGTGAATATGAAAATAATAGTGAATATGAAATTGAAGTTATCAATAACAATAATGACGAAGAAAGCGTTAATGATGGGGATTTTGATGGCGGAGTTTTTCTTATTCCTTACTATCAATTCGCTTTTGAATTAACTGTGAATGAATTTGCAACGGCATTTAAAACAAAATATCCTGGAAAACATTTGTCAATCTGTTCTATTATCAATCATCAAAATGGATTCCCACCTATTTCATATAATATCTATGCCATTACAATTGATTCACCAATAAATCAAAAAATTCTTCCATTCATAGAAATTGTTGGGAAATTATATCCTACAAAAGAATTGAAATTTGAAAAAGCATATCTTCCCAAAAAAGGAAAACTAATGAGTAAACATTGTGAATTAATTCCTAGAGAATTATCTATTCCAACAGAATCATCATTTGACAAAATTAAATCAGATATGAAATCATTAATAAATATTTACAAAAATAATCTTAATAAATCAGATATTCTTAATCATATTACTGTTTTGATGGAAGCATTATTAATGGAAACAAATAAAGATTTTATTAAACAGATTGCAAATGAATGTAATTTGACTTTAGAACAAACATCTCACTTGATAGATAAAATCTTTCAAGATTCCCCTTATGAAGATGAAAAGTAAAAAAATTCTTATTAAATCATTAATCAATGATTTAATAAAATTGATTTTGATAATTTCATAAAAAATAATTACTTTGATATTTTAGACATACAAGTTATGACGTTATCAATTAAAACGACTATTAAAGTATTGCTTTATGGTCCTGATGTTCATGATAGAAATATATTAATAAATAAGTTTTTGAAACATGATAAAAAATTTGAATATTATTCAAGATTCAGCGTTGTTTTTAAAGATAATAATGAGGATGAATACGTTCTTGAAGTTGTAAGCAATGATAATTCTCAATCAGATATCAATGATGATGAATTTGATGCAGGGATTATTTTAGTATCCGCATATAATTATCTCAGACCTGTACAAAATGATCTTATTATGTTATTCAAAAATAAATATCCCGGAAAATATAATACCACAATTGTTTGCGGTGGTTATATATCTTCAGAAATTGATAGACTGAAGGATTCATTTATTGAAATTATACAATCAATAAATAAAGATGCAAAAAATTTGAGAATTTTTAGAGTTATTGCTCATGAAATACTGAAAATAAAAGAATCAGAAATGAGAAAATTAGAAAAGAAAGAATCAATATCATCACATATTGACACATCGACAAAAGAACCAGAAATAGAAGAACCAATATCATCACATATTGACACATCGACAAAAGAAAACAATTTTCCATTTACTGGAATTGAAGATGGAATAAAAACATTAATGAAGATTTATGAAAATCATTCTGATAATCATTTATTTAGATTACATATAATTCGAGCAATGGACTCGCTTATTCTTGAAAGTAAGAAGAAATGGTTAGAAAATCTTGCCATTGATATAGGATTATCTGATGAACATCGTAACAATATAATAGATAGTATGGTTACTAAATTATAAAAAATAAATTAAAATTAATATTAAAAAAGAAATATGAATAAAGTTTGATTTCATTTCTTGATCAAGAAATGAAATCTTTATTTATTCTATTCATTTAAACACAGTACTAGTAATCGCAATCATACTCTTTTTAGCACTTTCTTCTACTGGAACACCAGTTCTTTCCCCTTCTTCAACAATAGTTTTCAATGTTTTAAACAAACATACAGGTGAGAAATTATCAGTTTCAATAATTTTGTCATTGACTTTAATAACTAGAGTTTTCTTTTCTCCCGACATTTTTGTTAGAAAGAATATTTATTTATTTAACTCTAACAATTTATCTTTGAAAAGAAAATTTACATATTAAATTCTCAGCTCTAAAATTATTAAATATTTGCAATTATAACAAAATTAAAAAATAGTATTTTTCTATTAATAACACAAAAAAATCCATTAACCATTAATCAATAGTTAATGAAATTTCGTTAATCCAATTCAAATTTCAATTTTGAAAATGTAATGAAGAACTGAATTAAAATTTTTGTTATTATTATCACATTCTTCCATATATTTCTTAATCTTTTCGATTTTTTCAATAGCAAATTGCTTTTTCTTTTTGAATGTATATTCATTTACTAATGCTTCACTGATTCCGAACAAATTACTATAATTAATTATTGATTGAAGTTCAGAATAATCTTTGCATTCATCAACCATTTGAAAGAAATCTTTCTTCAAATCAATATGCATTTTAAAGATTTTATAAAATTCTGATAATTCATCAATTGATTTGCCTTTGATTCGTTGATAAGAACTTTTGTAGATTATAACAAGATATTTCATATGACCAATGATTGCATCATCATTCCAAGTATTAAGAATATCACATTTGAAATTATTACGAACAGCAAAGACAACATAGTCTTTGAATAAATCAGCAATAATTTCAATTCTATCTTGATTGTGAAAGTTCAAATAATTTCTGGAATGATCATAAATTGGAACGAATTTACCATTTTTAAAAGAAACATTAGGTTCAGAATACATATGAACTTTATATAATTCATATTTTTCATAAATTGCATCTAATTCTTTATAAATTTTATTCGAAGATGAAACAGTTCCAAAATTTTTAGTGTAATAATAATTATATACTTTGTTTCTAACTATGTCTGAAACTGGAATAATAATATTCGAATTATAGAAGTATTGATCATTCTCAATGTAAGGATATTCTCTAACACTTTCCTTAGATTCCTTGACATTTGCAGATTCATTATTGTTGAACTTGTCGATTTCTTCAATAGAAAGGCTGAACATTTCAAATAACACTAACTTAATAAGTGTAAAACTTTAATAAGTGTATGATTGTTAAGATTTTATAAATCAATTTTTTTACTTATTGATTTTATGATAAGAGCAAAAATGAATCAAATAATGCATGTGGATTGAATTATCCCTATTGATAAATTAATTGTTATTTTTCATTAGTAAATAATTATTTATTAATGAAATTATAGATTTGATTTTGTTTTTCTAATATCATTTACTTTATTCCTATGAACTTTTAATTGTTTTTTCTTTTTTATTTTTGTTTTAAGTTTATTTACTTCAATTTGAAGAGTTTTTATTTCTTGTTTTAATTTCTTTAATTCATTAATAGATTTTTGGTTATCCTTTAATAAAGTTTTTACATTCTTATATCCATAAAGTTCAACCATTTTAGCATGTAAATATTTAATATATCCTTCACTTATATCATAAGGATCGCTTTTATAATAACTATCATCATCACTACAACATTCATATGACATTTTTATAATTTTAATTTTTAATTTTCTATGACTATAGAAAATTAAAAAATCATTTATTATATTGGACACAATATAATTGTTCTACTTCATCAATTCTTTCAATTGCCTTATTTAAATCATCAATTATTTCTTGTTTATCGAAATTGTAAGCAAGTTTAATTTCATCTTTGACAATGAGATTTTTCAACATATTAATTTCATCAACAGAAGCTTTTCTCATAAATAAATAACCTTGTCCATAATTTTTCAAAGCTTTTTCTGTTAATGTTGTTGTTCCAGGAACACTGTCAGGTTTCAAAAACATATCCATATCTAAACCTCTATCTCCGTTTGTATATTGACAAATTGTAGAATGTACTTTAGCAAAAGCAATAGGTACAGTAGCTTCCATTTCGGGACACATAATTTGTTGAGTTGTATATGAATTATTTTTCCCATAATAAGGGGATCTAGGAATAAATGCTACTATTTTACCAGCAAATTCAAAAGCATCATGAGACGAAACAATCTTTCGAAAAGACATTGTTATTATATTGTAATTAATATAGTATCACCAATCTTTCGAAATATCAATTTTCTATTTCCTTTAATCAAAAGAAATAGAAAAATCAATCATCAAACATGAATTTCAAATCTAAGAACTTTATTATTTCTCAGTTCTGACACAGAACCATTGGTATCAAATAGTTTAATATTTTCATAATTCATTCTCAGATATCCAGCAACTTTCTTACAAATATGAGTAATTGATTTATCATTTTTGATGTAAACTCTGAATCCATATTGTAATCTGAAAAGAAATACTTTTGTAATTTCTATTCTTTTGTTATTTGGATTTTTGATTAATGAATTGAGACTAAAAATTCCATTAAATGACGGAAGAATAATAATATAATCATCTTCATTTTCTTTTTGATTTACTGTTATGCCTCCACCAATCTGTGAAGTAATTATTTCATTTCCATGTCTGATTTTCTTTGGAAGTTGAACTAATTCAATAGGAATTGAATAATAAATTTCTTCATCAGCCCTTGGAAAGAATTCTATCATTAATTTCTCCAAATCAAAGAAAGAAACATCAAGATTCTTAAGAATATCAATTAATGAAGAACAAACAAAAACATCAACCATTGTTTTAAAACATGGAATCTCTGAAACTAATGTCTGAAGATTATCATTGAACCAATTAATGAAATCATTGTACCAAGGATAATTATCTTCTGAATCTAACAAACCTGCATAGTTCATTTCCATATTTATTCCATTCTTATTTAATAAAGCTTTACAAAGAACCATTTGAATCCAGAATCTCCATGAACCTGTTGTTTTGTTATTGCATTCATAAGTATCAGGGTAATTATTATTGATTATGATAAACTTGTTATTACATTAATTAAGAAAAGGAAACAAGGAAGTAAAGTTTGGTTTCAATTCTTACAAAACGTAAAAGACAAAATTAATAGTAATGATTCTTTCAATAGAACTTTTAAATGGAAAACTGATAAATATATTCAAATTGTTTTTGAAGTCTGTAAAGCTTTGATTAGAACAGATCAAAAATCAGCTGATCTGTTTCAAACTATTAAATTAATAATCAATATGTTTATTGATTTAATTATTAATAAACAATTACTTTCTTTTGATCTACAAATACATACAGATAATGTTATTGAAATTTTCAATATGTGTGAACAAAGAAAAATACCTAATTATTTAATTGATATCAACTATATTGAAGGTATTCTTAAAGATAAAAATTTTTTACAGTATATTCCCGTTTATGAAAAACAAAAAGCTTTAATTCAACAATTAAATCTAATTGAATTAGAATCCATTAAATCGGAAGAAATAAATAATTCTCTAGAACAAAAAGATTTATCTGAAATTAAAGAAGAAGTTAAGAAAGGAGAAATTAAAGAAATGAATGAACCAGTGGAAAATAAATCAATTTCAATAAGAGAATCAATAGAATTTACATATCAATTAAATAAAGAATTCAATGACGATGATCTCTTAATTCTCATTAAATCACTTGTTTTGAAATGTAAACAAAATGAAATCAAAATCAATTCTCAAACCAATGAAAGAATGAAAAATATTGTTACTGATTTAGCAACTTCTTTCTTTTAACAATTTCTAATTACTTTGATCAAAATGATTAGAAATTAATTATGAAGTTTTTCTATTATTTATTACTAAAATATCTTTTAAAGTAAATGAATATTCACTCCAAAAGAATCTAAATATCAAAATGTTTAATGAATGTTTCTCCTGAAGTAACAAGTAAACAATCATAATGTAAATTACATTTTGCCATTGTTCTTGTTTTTACATTATGTTCAATAATTTTCCTATAAGTTCGTAAATCATATATGTAAAGGATTCCGTTATTTAATATTATGAGTTTGTTATTTAATATCAAATAAGGAGAAAAACGAGGAAAATAACATTTAAGTGTTGTTATCTTTTCGAATGTATCAGTGTTCCAAAAATTTATTACATCAATAGAATAGATAATTAGCTTATTCCCAAATAATCGCAAAGATCCAATATTATTATTAATATTAACTTTAAACTTTTGATTCCATGTAGCAATATCAAAAACATAAAGATCTTTTGATGTAGTAATAATTATAATATCATTGTTTTCCAATTGGGAAATATAATTAATTCTTTCACTAAATTCTTTCTGAAAAGGTCCAGGAATTATTTTTGTGTGTTTATCAAATTTAATTTCTGCAGAAAGTATTTTATTCTTATTTGTGAAAAGGATATTGTTGGGTTTGTATTCAGTTGTATATTTGAAAAAACTGTAATTATTTGTAATTTTTAATGTATTTTCAATAGGCGTCTTTTCAATAACAAGTTTGTCATTTTCATAATATTTTCTCCATAATTCATGGAAACCATATCCTTCAACAATAAAATTTCCATTATGT
>Ga0164242_10005110_pt1 | contig 14634 bp, 16 predicted proteins | sample OricomgcompostMG_FD_108783 | JGI IMG/M metagenome (GOLD analysis project Ga0164242, IMG submission 108783) | Miracle-Growth compost microbial communities from Emeryville, California, USA - Original compost - Miracle growth compost (MG) ... | reverse complement strand
TCGGGATCGTGCGCGGCCGGCGGCGCAAGCGGTTCCTGGTTCGGGCGGACCGCACGGTGGACCTGTCGGCCTACATGGCCGCGTGGCGGGCGCGGGTGAAGCCACGGGGGAGCTTGCGACTCGCCATCGACATCGATCCCTACAGCTTTCTCTGAGAGCCCGCGGGGGCGTTCGGGGGATGGGCCGGCCCGTTCGCCAGCGCTTTCGCATTTTTGTGAAGCCGGTGCGGCGATCCGTACCGCCGCGCGCGCGGACTACGGCCAAGGCTTTCCGGCTGCGCATTTCATTTTGTTACGTGGCGGTGATCAAAGACTCCGCCGTTGTGGAATGAGGTGTTCGTCAGGATCCAGCTACTCGCAAAGCAGCTTATCCACAGGGCGGTAACGGCGCGTGTGGCATTGCCCGACGCGCCGAGCCTTGGACATTAGGGAATTTCTCTTCCGATCCTGCGCGACGCCAAAATATAGACGCGAACGATCCACAACTCACCCGGCGTGATCACGCGCAGAGCGGGCCCGCGACAATCTCAACCCTCTTTTCACTCATCGGCGGATAGGGTTATGGCTTGGCTCGTAGCGTCGGGGAGTGCCCAAAACATGCTTAAGCGTCCGAGGGCCCTGCTGGGTTCCCTGGCCGTCGCGGCCGTGGTGAGCCTCGCCCCGGTCGCGGGCGCTCACGCCGACACCTATTGGCAGTGCGTGCCGTTCGCGCGTCTGATCTCGGGGATCCAGATCTTCGGCGACGCCTACACCTGGTGGAAGCAGGCCGTGGGCCGCTACCAGGAGGGCTTCCAGCCCAAGGCCGGCGCCGTCCTGTGCTTCAAGCCGACCGAACGCATGAAGCTCGGCCACGTCGCGGTGGTGAGCCAGGTGCTCACCGACCGCGTCATCCAGATCACCCACGCCAACTGGTCGCCCATCGACGGCTCGCGCGGCAAGATCGAGAAGGACGTCACCCTGATCGACGTCTCGCAGGGCGGCGACTGGAGCTTGGTGAAGGTCTGGTACGGCCCCAACGGCGACATGGGCGGCTCGACCTATCCCACCTACGGCTTCATCTACCCGGACGCCCAGGCGCGGATGATCGCGGCCTCCGGCTTCTCGAAGGTCGAGAACACCGCCGTGGCCGTGGCGCAGACGGCGGCGCACCAGATGTCGGCGGCGATCCGGCCCGGCCAGGGCGGCCCGATGCAGATCCTCAACGAGGCCGCCGACCAGACCGACCGTATTGCGGCCCTGATCGCGGCCGCGACCCGCGGGGATGCGCCCAAGACCGGGGACTCCCCCAAGGACTGATCCCCGGCGGCTCTTGCGCTTTTCGCGATCCGGGCAACCGTTCCTTAAGCGCGCCACGGGCATGGTCGCGGCCTGAAGGGCCGCCCATGTCGTCGCAAGCTCAACCCTATCACCTGGCGCTCGACGCCCAGAGCCTGCGGGAGGCCGTGGAGGCCCACCAGCGCTATCTGGCCGGGCGCTCGGGCGGGCGACGGCTGGCGCTGACCTACGCCGACCTGTCGCACTGCTCCCTCGAGGGGCTCGACCTGCGCGAGGCCGACCTGGCCGGCGCCAAGCTGACCGGCGCCCTGATGGCCGGCGCCAACCTGGCGCGCGCCATCCTGTTCGGAGCCGACCTGCGCGAGGCCGACCTGCGGCGGGCCAACTTCAAGCGGGCCGACCTGCGGGGGGCCTGCCTGCGCGGCGCCAACCTGGCGGGCGCGGAGCTCGCCGGCTGTGACCTGCGGGAAGGCCGGATCGCGCTGCAGGACAAGCTCGACGGCTTCCGCATCCTGCGCCACGAGCACCGTCCGGGCGAGCTGAACTACGCCATCCTGGCCGGCGCCAACCTGGCCGGGGCCCAGATGACCTCGACCATCGCCATGGCCAGCGACTTCACCGACGCCAACCTCTCCGGCGCGATGATGTCGGGCGCGCGCCTGATGCGGGCGGTGCTGGACGGGGCCGACCTCTCGGGCGCGGATCTCGGCGGCGCGGACCTCTCCGGGGCCTCGATGAAGCGGACGGTGGTGGCGGGCGCGAACCTCGAGCACGCCCTGCTGGACGACGTCGACATGACCGAGGTGCTGCAGGCGCCCCCGCCGATCTTCTACGTCGACGACCGCCCGCTGGACGAGGTGCTGGCCGACCACGAGCTGTTCTGCGACAGCCAGGGTCGCAGCGGCGCGGTGCTGGGTCTTCCGGAGGTGGATTTCCGGCCCATGCGCACCCTGCGCGGACGCCGCCTCACGGGGCTGGTCGCCCGCGACAGCATCTTCTTCGGTCTCGACCTCCAGAAGGTCGAACTGCAGGGCGCGGATCTCTCCGGCTGCGATCTGCGCGGCGCCGACCTGCGCGAGGCGGACCTGCGGGGCGCCAAGCTGCTGGGCGCGCAGCTCACCCGCGCCGACCTGCGTGGCGCGAAGCTCGGCCCGCTGATGATCTCCGAGGGGCGCTTCGTGCGCACCGACCTGACGCGGGCGGTGCTGCGCGCCGCGGATCTGCGCGGCGCCTCGGCCCGCCGGGCGCGCATGCTGGAAGCCGACCTCACCCAGGCCCGTCTCGCCGGTTGCGACCTCGCCGGCGCCGAGATGGAAGCCTGAACCCAGCGGGCCCTAGAGGTCCTCCACCTCGCACCCCGTCGCCGCCTGGATTCTCTGCGCCACGATGCGCCGGTGACAGCCGGCCGCGTCGGCTTCGTAGCAGAGCAGGGCGGCCTTGCGCTCGGTCGCGATCTCTGTGGCCTGGGCGAGCTGGAGCTGGGCGGCGGGCTCGGCCAGGTGGGCTTCGAAGATCTCGGCCATCTCGGCGATCCGGCCGTGGCGGGCGGCCTCGCGGCCGGGTTTCGGCGTGCCCAGGTCGCGCAGGTGCACGTAATCCACGCCCGCTTCCGCCAGGCTCGCCGCGAGCACGGTCTTGGAGAAGCCGGCGCGCCGCGAGGCGGCCACGGCCCGCACGTCGATCACCACCTCGACGCCGGCCCGCTTCAGCTTCGCGATCACCGCGTCCTGCGTGGCGGCCTCGTAGCCGATGGTCGCAAGCGGGTTCATGGCTTCTCCTCGCGGGCCGGGAGCCTATATGGGTCTGGTCGGGAGGGTCCATGGACGCCAAGGTCAGTTACGAGCCCGCCGTGCGACGCGTGGCGCTTCCGGCGCGCGGGGGCGCTGTGGCGTTGCTCGATTTCGGACCTCCCGAGCGGCCGGTGGACGTCGTCTTCTCCCACGCCAACGGCTTCAACGCGCGCACCTATCGCAGCATCCTCGCGCCGCTCGCCGCCGAGATGCGGATCCTCGCCATCGACCTTCGGGGGCACGGCGCGACCACGTTGCCGGCGACGATCGAGGGCCGCGACGGATGGGTCGAATTCCGCGACGACCTGCTGGCCTTCCTGGCCGCCGCCACGGATGGCCCGGTCGTGCTCGCCGGCCACTCCATGGGCGGAACCTCCAGCCTGCTGGCTACCGCGGCCGAGCCCGCGCGCGTGAAGCGGCTCGCCCTCTTCGATCCGGTCATCATGCCGCCGCAGGCCCTCGTCTCCGCCTCGGCCGTGCCGGAATCGCCGCTGGTGCGGGGCGCGTTGAGACGCCGTGCGGCGTTCCCCACCCGCGCGGCGGCGCTCGAAGCCTACGTGGGGCGCGGGGCCTTCCGCACCTGGACCCACGAGCAGATCGCCGATTACGTGGCCGGCGGCTTCGTCGACACCCCCGATGGCGTGACCCTCGCCTGCGCGCCGGAATGGGAGGCTTCGAACTTCCGCACCCATAACTACGACCCCTGGGCCGCGTTCGCGGCCAGCCGCTGCCCGATCGATATCCGCAAGGCCGAGATGGAATCCACCTGCCGCATCGAGGCTCGGGCCGCCGAACTTACGCGCGACGGCCGCGTCACCGTCGAGGTCGTGCCGGAGACCAGCCATTTCCTGCCCATGGAGCGTCCGGACGTGGTGGCGCAGGCGCTGCGGGCCGCCGTCCAGGGCTAGTCGCGCTTGCCCTCCGCCGGATCGCCCTGCGGCCCCTCGAACCCCTCCTGCTTGGCCTCCGGGTCCCGGTCGCCGGCTTCGGGGCGCGGCGTGGGCGCGGTGACCGACGGATCGAAGCTGCGGCCTTCCCCCACCACCTCGCCGATCCGGCCGGTGCGCTCGACCGCGTCGTCCTGGCGGACGGAGGGATACCGCTCCGGCGGGTGCTCGCCGCCCTTGCGGCCGGGGTCGTCCGTCTTGTCCTTGTCGGCCATGCTCGGCTCCTTCGCTTGCCTGAGGCTGGAAGCGTCCGCCGCGCGCCAGCGTTCCCGGCAGACCGGCCACGGGTCGCGGAGCCGGCCGCCCTGTGGCAGACTGGGCGGACGGGGGAACGACGCATGAGCGACACGCCACCCGGCAAGCCCACCAGGGTCCTGGTCCCACGCCACTCGGCGGCGACCCGGATCACCCACTGGATCAACGTGCTGGCCGTCTCCTTCCTGCTGATGAGCGGGCTGCAGATCTTCAACGCCCATCCGGCGCTCTACTGGGGCGCCAAGTCGGTGTTCGCCCATCCGTGGCTCGCCATGGAGGCGATCGAGAGGGCCGGCCGGCCGATGGGCGTGACGACGATCTTCGGCCACGCCTTCGACACCACCGGGCTGTTCGGCCTGTCCGGGAAGGCGGGCGTGCAGGTCCCGCGCGGCTTCCCCGCCTGGGCGACCGTGCCGTCCTGGCGCGACCTCGCGTCCGGCCGGCGCTGGCACTTCTTCTTCGCCTGGCTGTTCGTGATCAACGGGCTCGTCTATCTGGCGCTGAGTTTCCTTCAGCGGCACATCCAGCGCGACCTCTGGCCCAAGGGCTGGCAACTCAGGCCGGCGCACCTGTGGCATGAGGTGGTCACCCACGCGCAGCTGAAGTTCCCCAAGGGGGAGGCGGCCCGCAGCTACAACGTCCTCCAGAAGGGCGCCTATCTGGCGGTGATCTTCATCCTGCTGCCGCTGATGCTGGCGACCGGACTGACCATGTCGCCGGGGTTCGACACCGCGGCGCCCTGGCTGCTGGACCTGTTTGGCGGCCGCCAGTCGGCGCGCTCGATCCATTTCATCACCGCCTCCCTTCTCGTGGCCTTCGTGGTGGTGCACCTGGTGATGGTCGTGGCCTCCGGGACCTGGAACAACATCCGCTCGATGATCACCGGCCGTTACGCCATCCGGCCGGACGCGCCGACTCCGGTCGCCGACGCCGCGGGAGAAGCCGCATGAGCGCGGACGCCGACCGCCGGGGCTGGCTCAAGGGCCTGGGGGCATCCGCCGCCGGCCTGTGGCTCGCCGCCTGCGACAAGCTCACCCAGAACCCCCGCTCGCTCGCCGTGCTGCAAAGCGCGGAGGGGCTCACCCGGCGGGTTCAGCGGCTGGTGATCGACCGCAAGGCGCTCGCCCGCGAATATTCCCCGGCTGACATCTCGCCCGACTTCCGGCCGAACGGCACCATCCACCCGCAGGATCCCGACTATCTCGCCTTGGCGGCCAATGGGTTCGCTGACTTCCGCCTGGTCGTGGATGGCCTGGTGGAGCGCCCGTTGTCGCTCAGTCTCGCCGAGCTGCGGGCTGCGCCGTCGCGCACCCAGATCACCCGCCACGACTGCGTCGAGGGCTGGTCCTCGATCGGCAAGTGGACCGGCGCGCGCCTCGGCCCGCTGCTCGACCGCGCAGGCCTGAAGCCCGCGGCCCGCTACATCGTCTTCCACTGCGCCGACACCCTGGACCCGAACGCGCCCGACGGTCTGCGCCGCTACTATGAGAGCATCGACCTGATCGACGCCTACCATCCGCAGACCCTGCTGGCCTACGCCATGAACGACCGCCCGCTGCCTATCCCGCACGGCGCGCCGCTCCGCCTGCGGCTGGAGCGCCAGCTCGGCTACAAACAGGCCAAGTACGTGATGCGCGTGGAGGCGACCGACAGTCTCGCCCACCTGGCGGGCGGCAAGGGCGGCTTCTGGGAGGATCGCGGCTACGAGTGGTACGCCGGCATCTAGCCCGGCAGTCTCGCCAAGTCCGGTGAACCCCGCTAGAGGCGATCCCCCGTCCACCTGAGGAGCTTCCATGGCGTCCGGTTTCGCCGCCCTGCTCGACGACGTCGCCGCCATCGCCAAGCTCGCCGCCGCCTCGCTCGACGATGTGGCGGGCGCGGCCGGGAAGGCGGGATCCAAGGCCGTCGGCGTGGTCGTCGACGACACCGCCGTCACCCCCGCCTACACGGTGGGCTTCACGCCCGACCGCGAGCTGCCGATCGTGGCGAAGATCGCGCTGGGGTCGCTCCGCAACAAGTTCGTGATCCTGCTGCCGGGCGCGCTGGTGCTGAGCGTCTTCCTGCCCTGGGCGGTGACGCCGATCCTGATGCTGGGCGGCGCCTATCTGTCCTATGAGGCGGCCGAGAAGATCGCCGAGGCGCTCGCCGGGCACGACGAGGCGGACTCGCCGGAGGAGCTGGCGCTGAGCTCCGCCGATCTCGAGCGCAGCAAGGTGCGCGGCGCCATCCGCACCGACCTGATCCTCTCGGCCGAGATCATGGCGATTTCGCTTGGCGCCGTCGCAACCCAGCCGTTCGCCGTGCGCGCGGCGGCGCTGGCGGTCGTGGGCCTGCTGCTGACCTTCGTCGTCTATGGCGTCGTGGGCCTGATCGTGAAGATGGACGATATCGGCCTGCATCTCGCCGGGCGGCGCAAGCCGTTCGTCCAGGCCGTGGGCCGCGGCCTGGTGCGCGCCATGGCGCCCCTGCTGGAGGGGCTCAGCGTCGTCGGCACCGCGGCCATGCTGTGGGTCGGGGGCGGGATCATCGTCCACGGGCTGGAAAGCTTCCATGTCCCGCTGCTGCCTGAGTGGATCGAGCGGGCCTCCGCGTTCGCACGCGCCGCCCCGGTGGCGGGGCCGGTGCTGGGCTGGGTGGTGTTCGCGGCGCTGTCTGCGGTGGTCGGCCTCGCGATCGGGGCGCTCGTCCTGGCGGCGGAGCGCCTGTGGGCGCGGCTCCGGCGTTGACGCCCTAGCCGCGGCGCACGCCCAGCCGCCGTCCCTTGCGGGCGCGGAAAACCTCCGGCGTCTGCGGCTTCACGAACAGCAGCACGATCTGCGGATAGGCCTCGGCCACATCCTTCTCGATGCGCGAAACCAGCGCCTCGATCTCCGGCGCGCGGAGCTTGTCCTCGAACTCCAGGCTGAGCGCCGCCACCACCTGGTCGGGCGCGAGCTGCACGGTGATCAGCCCGTTGGCGGCCCTGACCCCGTCCTGCGAGGCGGCGATCGAGAGCACTGCGGTGGCGAGCGCGGGATTAGCCGCTTCGCCGATCAGCAGGCTCTTGGATTCGCGGGCCAGCAGCACGGCGGTGGCCGCGAGGATCAGGCCGATCACGATAGAGGCTGCGCCGTCCAGGCGCGCGTCCCCGGTGAGCTGGACGCCGATGTTGCCGAGAGCGGCGACCGCGATCCCGAGCAGGGCGGCGCTGTCCTCGAACAACACCATGAACGAGGGCGGGTCCTTGCTGCGCCGGAAGGCCTGGTAGAAGCCGAGCTCGCCCTTGGCCCGGGAAAACTGCCGCAACGACACCCACCAGGAGGAGCCCTCGAAGACGGCCGCCAGCGCGAGCACCACATAGTTCACCAGCGGGTCGGAAATCGGTTCGGGGGCCCGCACGTGCAGCCAGCCCTGATAGAGCGAGGCGCCGGACCCCACGGCGAACACCAGCAGGGCGACGATGAAGCTCCAGAAATAAAGCTCGCGGCCGTAGCCCAGCGGATGGTCCCGGTCCGGGCCCAGCTCGGCCCGTCTCAGGCCGTGCAGCAACAGGAGCTCGTTGACGGTGTCGACCGCCGAGTGGATCGCCTCGCTCAGCATGCCCGAGCTGCCGGTCCAGGCGGCGGCGATGGCCTTGGTGATCGCCACCAGGACGTTGCCGATCAGCGCGGCATAGACCACGACGGTCGAGGCGTGATCCTGGCGTGTGCGGGCGGACGGCATAGGCCCTCAACGCACGCCCGGGCGCTCCGGGCGCGGCCCGCGGCTCAGAACGGCGTGTGCGCGTCCAGGGCCGCTTCCTGGGCGCAGAAGGCGGGATCGGGCGCCGGCCCCGCCGCCCGGGCGGCGGCGATCTCGGCGCGCGCGGCGTCCATGTCGGCGCGGAACTGCGGGTTCCCGTGCAGGCCGGCCACGACGATCGAGCCGTTCAGCTGTCCCATCTCGACCGCGCTCAGCGAGTGCACGCCGCAGATCAGCCGGTTCTCGCCGAACGCGCGGGCGCGCACGAGGATCGGGGTGGCGCGGTCGGGGACCAGCTCGGCCATGATCAGCCCGACCGTCCAGGCCCAGGTGTTGTGGCCGGAGGGGTAGTCCGGGCTGGCCGCCAGGCCGGGGGTCTTCTCCACGCAGATCGGGCCCTCGTCGCGCAGGTAGGGCCGCGGCCGTTTGTAGATGCCCTTCGGATGGTTGGTGGCGCGGCTCACGTCGGGGGCCGCCTTCAGCAAAAGCGCGAGCGTGCGCGGGGCGTTCTGCGGCGTCAGCTCCACGCCGATGGCGCAGGCCAGGTCCTTGACGATCCCGGCCTGGTTGGCGTCGTTCTGCGCCTGCGTCCAGCGGGGGCTCCCCTCGAGCCCGCGCGTGGCCCGGAAGATCGCCCGGTCCGTCACATCGCGCGGGTCGCCCGGCGTCGGCGACGGCGGCAGGATGGCGTAGGTGTCGGGCGCCCGCTCGCCCAGGTAGCCGGACGCCGCCCCGACCGGGGCCATCGGCGGCTTGGCGGGGCTCGGGGCTCGCGCCGGCTGCGCCGCGCCCATGGTGAGGACGGCGGCGCCCGCCGCCAGGATCGCTGAAACGCTCGCCCGCATGCCCGATCTCCCAAACCGCTCCGTCTGGTGTGGCAGAGGGCGCCGCGCGATTCAACCGCGGCCTTGGGGCTGCGTCCCTCGCCGCCAAAGAGTGGAGAATATTGACATGCGCCTTAAGAAAATTCATGTTGAGCCTATGCCGACTTCGAAAAGCGATGACTGGCAGGCGCTCACCGAACTCACCCAGGGGCGGCCGCTCGTGGTGGAGCGCGTCCGGCTCGCCGATCGCGGCATCGCCATCGAGGGGGCTTTCGAGCTGCCGAGGCTCGCCCAGCTCTCCGCCGAGGATCAGGTCTTCGTGGCCGCCTTCGTTCGCAGCCACGGCTCGATCAAGGAAATGGAGGCCGTGTTCGGCGTCTCCTATCCGACCGTGAAGGCGCGCCTGAACCGGATCGCCCAGGCGCTGCAGCTGGTCGAGGTCGATCCGATGCCCAGCCGCGCCGAGGTGCTGGAGCGCCTGAAACGCGGCGAGATCACCGCCGAAGAGGCCATCGCCGAGCTGGAGGGCCGCTGATGTCCGTCCACCTGATCGAGCCAGCGTCGCGCCCCCGCCCGAGCCCCCGGCTCCCGACGACGCCGAAGCGGCGTATTCGCCTGCGTCTTTGGCTGCCGCTGACGCTGCTCTTCCTGCTGCTCGCGCCTCTCGTCCTGCTGCTCGCGCCGATCGCCTGGATCGCGACGCCGCCGCGGCTCCGCATCAGTCCCTACGCCGCCGCCTTCATGCTCGGCGGATTCCTGCTCTCCCTCGGCGGAACCATCATCGAGGTCGACAGCCCCGCCGCCCGCGTGAGCCTGCGCATCTTCTGAGGAGACTTCCGATGCACGACGACCGTCGCTCGATCCTGAACATGCTGGCCGAGGGCAAGATCACGGCCGACGAGGCCGAACGGCTGCTGGCCGCCTTCGACCGGGCCGAGGCCGCGCCGGATCGCGGCGGCCCGGGTCCGGTCCCGCGCAAGGCCCCGAAGTACCTGCGGGTGGCGGTCGACACCGACGAGGGCGGCCAGGGGGCGACCAAGGTCAACATCCGCGTGCCGCTGTCGCTGATGCGCGCCGGCGTGCGGCTGGCCAGCCTGATCCCGCCGCAGGCGCGCGACGAGGTCAACGCCGAGCTCGCCAAGAACGGCCTGGCCTTCGACATCAACCAGCTCAAGCCGGAGAACCTCGAGGACCTGGTCGACCAGCTCAACGACCTTCAGGTCGACGTGGACCAGGAGCGCACCAAGGTCAGGATCTTCTGCGAGTGAAAGTTCCTCCCCTGTCCCGAAGAGGACAGGGGAGGGTCTTGTCCTTGCGCTACTTGCCTTCGAACAGCTTCGCCCAGCGGCGCTTCTCGCGGCCCTTCCAGCCGCCGCGGTGCCAGGCGTCCGAGGCGATCAGCGGGATCACCGTGGTGGCTTCGGCGAACACCATCTGCTCCCAGGTGACGTCCACCTTTCCCCAGGAGCAGGCCTCCTTCAGCGTCGAGGACGAGCAGGCGCCGTCGCGCACGTCGGCCACGGTGATCTGGATGGCGTACTTGTGCATCTCCACGTCCTCGTGGCCGAGGATCTCGGCGCAGACGACGGTGTCCTGGGCGAAGTTCTTGGGCACCCCACCGCCGACCATCAGCAGGCCCGTGGTCCCGGCCGCGATCTTGATCTCGGTGAGCTCGCGGAAGTCCGCGGCCGAGTCGATCGAGACGTAGGGCAGGCCGGCCTTGCGCCGCTCCACCTGGTGCTTCACCAGGCCGAAGCCCGCCGAGCAGTCGGAGAACGCCGGCACGAAGATCGGCACGCCTTCGCGCCAGCAGGTCTCGACCAGGCTGTCCGGCTTCTTGGCGCCGCCGTTCGCAAGCCACTTGCCCATCTCGGCGATGAATTCGCGGCTGGAGTAGGGGCGGGGCTCGAGCAGGCCGCAGATCTCGTAGACCGCGGCGTCGCAGGCCTGCAGCTCCTCCTCGTCGATGTAGGTGTCGTAGATTCGGTCGATGTAGAGGGACCGCAGGTCGCGGTCGTCCACGCCGCCTTGCGCCTGGTAGTGCTTGAAGCCGAGCGCCTCGAAGAAATCCATGTCGACGATCGAGGCGCCGGTGGAGACGATCGCGTCGACCATCCCGTACTTCACCATGTCGCGGTAGATGTGCATGCAGCCGGCGGCGCTGGTGGAGCCCGCCAGCGTCAGCCAGGTCGAGCAGGCCTGGTCCTCCAGCGCCATGGAAAAGATGTCGGCCGCCCGCGCCGTGTCCCGGCTGGTGAAGCTCATCTTGCGCATGGAATCGATGATCGGCCGGGCGTCGTACTGGTCGATCGCCACGTGCTCGACGGTGTTGGCCAGCAGTTCCGCCTTGCGGTTGCCGGCGTTGGAAGGAGCGTTCATGACCTTCGTTCCCTTGGGTTTGAGCGCCCGTCCAAAGAAGTGGCGCGGCCGGGACGGAGCGACCGGCCGCGCCTATAACATTTTCCGAACTCGGCTTGTTTACCGACGCCGGCGCTTCTTGCCGGCCGCGCCCTTGGGCCGCGACAGGCGCACGACCTTGCGGTCATCCTCCTCCCGCTCGCGCGGCAGGCGGATGGACCGGCCGGCCAGCCCGAACATCGAGGCCATGGGCGCATCGCCCACCACCACCGTCTCGGCGTCGCCATAGCCGTTGAAGCGGGTGTTCATGGCGACCCCGTAGGCGCCCAGCATGCCGATCTCGACGTAGTCGCCCTCGCGGACGTCCTCAGGCAGCCAGAACGGTCCCGGCATGTGGTCGAGGGAATCGCAGGTCGGCCCGTAGAAGCGAAAGGGCCGCTGGGGGCCTTCCACTTCCGCGGCTTCGCCGTCCTCGCTCCGGATGAGCTTCACCGGGAAGGGCCACTTGGTGTGCGCCGCATCGAACAGGCTGCCGTAGCTGCCGTCGTTCAGGTAGAGCGCGTCGCCCTTTCGGAGCTCGACCTTGGTCAGGATCGAGGAGGCTTCGGCTACCAGCGCGCGGCCGGGCTCGCACCACAACTCGGTGTCCTCGTGGACCATCATCTCGGCGAAGCCGCGCTGGATGGAGTCCATGTAGTCGGACATCTGCGGCGGCATCATGCCGGGATAGACCGAGGGGAAGCCGCCGCCCACGTCGACCACGTCGACCATGACGCCGGCGCGCACGATCGCCCGGCTCGCCTGGGCCATGGCGGCCTGGAATGCGGTCGGACGCATGCACTGGCTGCCCACATGGAAGGAGACGCCCATGCGGTCCTGGGTGGCGCGGCGCGCGGCCAGCAGCAGGCTCGTGGCCTCATGCGGTTCGCAGCCGAACTTGCCGGCCAGCGAATAGGCCGCCCCGTCGGCCGAGACCGCCAGCCGGACGATCAGCGCCAGGTCGTCGGCCCCGCCGGTCGCCTCGAGGATCTTGGCCAGCTCCTCATGGGTGTCGAGCGCGAAGGTCCTCACCCCGTGGTCGAAGTAGGCCTGCGCGATAGCCGCGCGGCTCTTCACCGGGTGCATGAAGGCCATGCGCGAGCCCGGCGCATGCCGGGCGACCAGCTCGATTTCCGGGACGGAGGCCACGTCGAACGACGCCACGCCGTTGGCGGCGAGCGTTTCGATCACCCATGGCGAGGGGTTCGCCTTGACGGCGTAGAAGACGTCCCCCTTGAAGTGTTCCTGGAACCAGCGCGCCGCTACGGCCACGACGCCCGGCCGCGCAAGGGCGACAGGACGTTCCGGGGACCGCTCGCGGACCAGGTCCAGGGGCGTATGGTACGTGTGCACCTCACGCAACCCCCAACGGATTGTTGAACCCAGACCGGCGTTAGCAGCGCTTTTTAGGACATCGGGTCCGCCGGAAGACGCGGAGATAGGGGTATAACCCTTTCGTGTAAAGACTCTTACCTGCGACGGTCTGTCCCGGCCAAAGAACAGCGGTCGTTGATCGTCGGCGTCTCGGCTTTGTTCTTGCGTCCGTCCGCGTCAAACCGCGCCCGCGCGACGTGCGGCTGGACCGCAACGGGAGGCGCGTGCCATGAAGCCCGCCGCACGCGCGTTCGAAAGCCCCTTCGCCTCCCATGACCGACGCCGTTCTGTCGATCCGGAACGCCTCCAAGACCTTCGGCCAGCGGCGCGCGCTGGAGGACGTCTCGCTCGAGGTGGCGCGCGGCGAGATGATCGCCCTGATCGGCCCCTCGGGGTCGGGCAAGTCCACCCTTCTGCGCTCGATCTCGGCCCTGCAGACCATCGACCCCGGCGCGGGCAAGATCCTGGCGTTCGGCGGCGCCGTTCAGGAGAATGGCCGTCTCAGCCGCGACGTCCGCCACGTCCGCACGCGCATCGGGCTGATCTTCCAGCAATTCAACCTCGTCGGCCGGCTGTCGCTGTTCACCAACGTCGCGCTGGGTTCGCTTGGCCGCATCTCCCAGCTGCGGGGGATCTTCGGGCTCTGGCCTGGGGAGACCAAGACGGCGGCCATGGCGGCGCTGGCCCGCATGGGCGTCGCCGACTATGCGGGCCAGCGGGCCAACACCCTGTCCGGCGGCCAGCAGCAGCGCGGCGCGATCGCCCGGGCGCTGGTGCAGCAGGCGCAGATCGTGCTCGCCGACGAGCCGGTCGCCTCGCTGGATCCGGTTTCCGCGCGGCGCGTCATGGAGGCGCTGCGGACGCTCAACCGCGAGGATGGCCTGACGGTGGTGGTCACCTTGCACCAGGTTGACTATGCGCTGCGCTACTGCGACCGGGTGGTGGCCCTGAAATCCGGCCGGATCGCCTACGACGGGCCGGCCGCCGGTCTGAAGCGCGCCCGTCTGGTCGATATCTACGGGCCGGAGTTCGAGGACGTGTTCTGGGAAGGAGACCCCACATGATCCGCCGGAGCGTCTCGAGCCTGCTGCTCGGCGCGGCGCTGGCGCTTGCGCTCGCCGGCTGCAGCCAGAAGCCTTCCACCGCGGGCGGCGCGCCCAAGGAACTCACCTTCTCGATCCTCTCGGCCGAGAACGCCCAGAACATGGCCTCCTACTGGCAGCCGCTGCTGGACGACATGTCGGCCCAGATCGGGGTCAAGGTGAAACCCTACTTCGCGACCAACTACACCTCCCTGGTGGAGGCGATGCGCTTCAACCAGGTGCAGGCGGGCTGGTTCTCGGCCGAGCCGGCGCTCGCGGCGGTCAACCGCGCCGACGCCGAGGTCCTGGGCCGGGTCGTCCAGGCGAGCGGCGAGGGCACCTATGAATCGGTGCTGATCGTGAAGAAGGGCTCGGGCATCACCCTCGACAAGGTGCTGGCCTGCGGCAAGCGCTACACCCTGGGCCTGGGCGACGCGAAATCGACCTCCGGCACGCTCGCGCCGATGGCCTACCTGTTCACCCCGCGCGGCATCGATCCGGCGCGCTGCTTCAAGACGGTGCGCAACGCCAACCACCAGGCCAACATCTTCTCGGTGGCCAACGGGGTCCTCGACATCGCCACCAACAACAGCATCGGCCTGGTGTTCGCCCGGCGCGAACATCCGGACCTGGTCGACAAGCTGAAGGTCATCTGGACCTCGCCGCCGCTCCCGGAGTCCGCGATCCTGGTGCGCAAGGACCTCGATCCGGCGGTGAAGGAGAAGATCCGGCAGTTCTTCCTCACCTACGGCACGGGCACGGGTCCCCAGGCGGACCGACAGCGTCAGGTGCTGGCCCGGCTCACCTACGGCGGCTTCCGGCCGGCCGACGCGAGCTATCTCGACCCGATCCGCGAGATGGAGGCCGCCGAGACCCTGGCGGAGGCCCACCGCTCCGGCGACAAGGGCCGCATCGAGGCCGCGCAGAAGGCCTTCGACCAGTTGCGCGCCGCCGACGCCCAGAAGCGCGCG
>Ga0164242_10005109_pt1 | contig 14636 bp, 11 predicted proteins | sample OricomgcompostMG_FD_108783 | JGI IMG/M metagenome (GOLD analysis project Ga0164242, IMG submission 108783) | Miracle-Growth compost microbial communities from Emeryville, California, USA - Original compost - Miracle growth compost (MG) ... | reverse complement strand
GTCCCACCCCTTCCCATCCCGAACAGGACCGTGAAACGACTCCACGCCGATGATAGTGCGGATTGCCCGTGTGAAAGTAGGTCATCGTCAGGCTCCTCATGCCGTATCGTCTGAACCCCGGTGTCCTTCCACAAGGCCCGGGGTTCCGGCGTTTACGCGCGCGCCTGCATGGCCTGACGCGGCCTGTAACGCAGACACAGGCGCAAACAGGACGCCGCCCGGGCGTCCGGCGGCCCCGTACCTTACCCGGCCTCGCGTGCCAGGAATTTCGTCGCCAGGCGAACCCAGTAAGTCGACCCCACCGGCAGCAGTTGATCGTTGAAATCGTAGCTGGCGTTGTGCAGCATGCACGGACCGACGCCGTGTCCGGCTTCGCGATGGCTGCCGTCGCCGTTACCCAGGAACGCATAACAGCCGGGTTTTTCCAGCAGCATGAACGAGAAATCCTCCGCGCCCATCGTCGGCTCGATATGGGTATCGACCGCGTCGGCGCCGACGATCTCTTTCATCACTTGCGCGGCGAACTGCGTCTCCGCCGCGCTGTTGACCGTCGGCGGATAGTTGCGAAGGAACGTCACGTCGGCCGAGCAATCGTAGGCCGCAGCCGTGCTCTCGGCGATCTTGCGCATCCGCGATTCGATCAGATCCAGCGTCCCGGTCGTGAACGTCCGCACCGTCCCGCCGATCCACGCCTCGTTCGGCACCACGTTTACCGCGTCGCCCGCATGGATCTGCGTGATCGACAGCACCGCGGTGTCGATCGGCTTCTTGTTGCGCGTGATGATGCCCTGCAGTCCGTTGGCGATCTGCACGGCCGTGAAGACCGGATCGCGCCCATTGTGCGGCAGCGCCGCATGCGAACCGATGCCCTTCACGTCGATCCTGAATTCGTTGCTCGACGCCATGATCGGCCCTTCGGTGACGCCGAAGGATCCGGCGGGAATGCCGGGCCAGTTGTGGATGCCGAATACCGCATCGACCGGAAAGCGCTCGAACAGGCCGTCGGCGATCATCGCCTTCGCGCCCGCTCCGCCTTCTTCGGCAGGCTGGAAGATGAACACGATCGTGCCGTCGAATTCGCCGTGTTTCGCGAGATGCCGCGCCGCGCCGAGCAGCATCGCCGTATGGCCGTCGTGGCCGCATGCATGCATGCGCCCCTGGTTGCGCGAGCGATGATCGAACGTGTTCAGTTCCTGAATCGGCAATGCGTCCATGTCGGCGCGCAGGCCGACCGAGCGGCTGCCGTTGCCGCGCCGCAGCATGCCGACGACGCCCGTTTTACCCAGGCCCCGATGCACTTCGAGACCCCATTCCGTCAGCTTCGACGCGACCAGTTCGGCGGTCTGGTTTTCTTCGTAACGCAGTTCGGGATGGGCGTGGATCGTTCGTCGGAGGGTCTGTATTTCGCCCTGCGCGGCCTGAATTTCCGGGATCAGTTTCATGATGGACTGTGCTTGTGCAGGTTGATACCCGGCGTCTGGCCGGGTCTGGGATGGTCCATTCTACGCCCAACGTTTTTTTTCTCGCCAGCTTCGCCGTCGGATCGCAGAAGTGCAGGCGCCCAGTAATAAAATCGCGATATTCGAACCCTGCACCCGCCACACGGATCCCCTGATGAACGCGCCGACCGGATTTGCCCGCGCAGTCTGCCCGCACGACTGCCCCGACACCTGTGCGTTGCGCGTGACCGTCAAGGACGGCAGGGCCGTGAAGGTGAGCGGCGACCCCGACCACGCGCCGACGCAAGGCGTGTTGTGCACGAAGGTGAGCCGCTACGCGGAGCGGGTTCATCATCCGCAGCGCCTGACGCGGCCGATGAAGCGCGTCGGCCGCAAGGGCGCCGGCCGGTTCGAGCCGATCGGCTGGGACGAAGCGTGCGAGATCGTCGCGAAGCGGCTCGGCGACATCGCGCAGCGCGCGCCCGAGGCGATCCTGCCGTACAGCTACGCGGGCACGATGGGCCTCGTGCAGGGCGACAGCATCGCGCAGCGGTTCTTCCACAAGCTCGGCGCGTCGCGCCTCGACCGGACCATCTGCGCGGCTGCGGGCGCCGCGGGCCTGCGCTATACGTACGGCGCCGGTGTCGGCATGCATATGGAGCACTTCGCCGAAAGCGAGGTGATCCTGATCTGGGGCTCGAATCCGGTCGCGTCGAACCTGCATCTGTGGACGCGCGTGCAGGAAGCGCGGCGCAACGGCGCGACGCTGATCGCGATCGACCCGTACCGCTCGCTTACCGCCGAAAAGTGCCATAGGCACATCGCGCTGAAGCCGGGCACCGACGCCGCGCTCGCGCTCGGCATGATGCATGTGCTGATCACCGAGGACCGGCTCGACCACGCATACATCGCCGAACACACGTACGGCTACGACGCATTGAAGGCGCGGGCGCTCGCCTACCCGCCGGCGCGCGTCGCGGCGATCTGCGGAATCGACGAACGGACGATCGTCGACCTCGCGCGGCTCTATGCGTCGACGCGCAAATCTGCGATCCGGATGAACTACGGCCTGCAGCGCGTGCGCGGCGGCGGCAACGCGGTGCGCGCAATCGCCTGTCTGCCTGCGCTGACCGGCGCGTGGCGCGAGCGCGCCGGCGGCGTGCTGCTGTCGTCGTCCGGCTGGGCGCCGGTCGACATGAACGCGCTGCAGCGTCCCGACCTGCTGCCGGGCTGGCCGTCGAAACTGCCGCGCGTCATCAACATGAACCAGTTGGGCGACGCGCTGACGCACGACGGTGACGCGACGTTCGGCCCGAAGATCGAGGCGATCGTCGTGTACAACTCGAATCCGGTGGCCGTCGCGCCCGATGCCGCGAAAGTCGCGGCGGGTTTCGCGCGCGACGATCTGTTCACGGTCGTACTGGAACAGTTCCAGACCGACACCGCCGACTACGCGGACCTGCTGCTGCCCGCCACGACCCAGCTCGAACACCTCGACGTCCACAAGTCGTATGGCCATACGTACGTGATGGCGAATCTGCCGGCGATCGAACCGGTCGGCGACGCGCGTCCGAACACCGCGATTTTCCGCGACATCGCGCGGCGCATGGGGCTCACCGAGCCGGCGCTGTTCGAAAGCGACGAAGAAGTGGCGTCGCGCGCGTTTCGCTGGAACGACCCGGTGCTTTCCGGCACCGACTGGTCGACGCTGAAAGAGACCGGCTGGGCGAAGCTGAAGATCGCCGACGCGCCGTTCGCGAACGGCGGCTTTCGGACCGCGAGCGGCCAGTGCGAGTTTTACAGCGACGCGCTCGCGCAAGCCGGCCTCGATCCGGTGCCGGACTATCTGCCGCCGTACGAGTCGGCCGAGCATGCGCCGGACCTCGCCGCGCGCTATCCGCTCGCGATGATCTCGCCGCCCGCGCGCAACTTCCTGAACAGCACGTTCGTGAATGTCGAGAGCCTGCGCGCGACCGAAGGAGAGCCGCACGTCGACGTGCATCCGTCCGACGCGCTCGCCCGCGGCATCGCCGACGGCGACGAGGTCCGCGTGTTCAACGACCGCGGATCGATGCGTGCGCGGGCGCGTGTTACCGGACGCGCGCGGGAGGGGCTCGTCGTCGGGCTGTCGGTCTGGTGGAAGAAGCTCGCGCCGGACGGCTGCAACGCGAACCAGGTGACGAGCCAGGCGTTGACCGACCTCGGCGGCTCCGCGACGTTCTACGATTGTCTCGTCGAAGTCGAGCGCGCTTTCTAACGGCCGGCGCGGCCCGCTTGACGGCGGAATCCGCGTGCTACGATCCGCTTCCAGCACGATCATTCAAAAAAAACAGGAGAAGACGCCGCATGGAGAAGGTCTGGCTGAAATCGTATCCACCCGGCGTTCCGGCGGAGATCGACGCGTCGCGCTACGCGTCGATCACGGCGCTGCTCGAAGAGAGCTTCGCGGCGAACCGGGCGAAGCCCGCGTTCGCGTGCATGGGCAAGGCGATCAGCTACGGGGCACTCGACGACGCGTCGCGCCGGCTCGCCGCGTGGTTTCAGTCGCAGGGCCTCGCGCCGGGCGCCCGCATCGCGCTGATGATGCCGAACGTGTTGCCGTATCCGGTGGCGCTCGCGGCGGTGCTGCGTGCCGGCTACGTCGTCGTCAACGTGAATCCGCTCTATACGCCGCGCGAACTCGAACATCAGCTGAAGGACAGCGGCGCCGAAGCGATCGTGATTCTGGAAAACTTCGCGAAGACGCTGCAGGCGGTGATCGCGCAGACGGCGGTGCGGCACGTCGTGGTCGCGTCGATGGGCGACCTGCTCGGCGCGAAGGGCTGCATCGTCAATTACGTGGTCCGGCGCGTAAAGAAGCTCGTGCCCGCGTGGAATCTGCCGGGCCACGTACGTTTCAACGACGCGCTCGCCGCCGGCGCGCGGCAATCGTTCCGGCCGGTCGAGCAGCGCCCGGACGACATCGCCTTTCTGCAATACACCGGTGGCACCACCGGCGTCGCGAAGGGCGCGATGCTGCTGCACCGCAACGTCATCGCGAACGTGCTGCAGTCGCAGGTCTGGCTCGACGCGGCCCGCATTGCGCGCCCCGATGCGGGCCCGGGCGTCACCGCGGCCGTGCTGCCGCTCTATCACGTATTCGCGCTGACCGTCTGCGGGCTGCTGTCGATCCGCACCGGCGGACTTGCGGTGCTGATTCCGAACCCGCGCGACATCGCGGGGATGATCAAGGAACTGCGCCGCTACAAGATCACGACGTTCCCGGCGGTGAACACGCTGTACAACGCGCTGCTCAATCATCCGGACTTCGACCGGCTCGACTTTTCGAACCTGCTGGTCGCGAACGCCGGCGGCATGGCGGTGCAGGAAGCGGTGGCGAAACGCTGGTATGAGAAAACGCACACGCCGATCATCGAAGGCTACGGTCTGTCGGAGACGTCGCCGAGCGTGACCTGCAACCCGACGACCGCCACCGAATACAACGGCACGATCGGACTGCCGCTGTCGTCGACCGAAGTGTCGATCCGCGCCGACGACGGCCGCGAGGTGCCGCTCGGCGAGACGGGGGAAATCTGCATCCGCGGGCCGCAGGTGATGGCCGGTTACTGGCAGCGTCCGGACGAGACGGCGAAGGTGATGACCGCAGACGGCTTCTTCAAATCCGGCGACATCGGCGTGATGGACGAGCGCGGCTACGTGAAACTGGTCGACCGCAAGAAGGACATGATTCTCGTGTCCGGCTTCAACGTGTACCCGAACGAAGTCGAAGACGTGGTCGCAAAGCTGCCGGGAGTCTATGAGGTTGCGGCGGTCGGCGTGCCCGATCCGCATTCCGGCGAGGCGGTGAAGCTGTACATCGTGAAGAAGGATCCGGCGCTGACCCGTGAAGAAGTGCTCGCGTACTGCAAGACGCAACTGACCGGCTACAAGCGCCCGAAGCTGATCGAGTTCCGCACCGATCTGCCGAAGAGCAACGTCGGCAAGATTCTTCGACGCGAATTGCGCGACGGCCGCGCATAGCAAAGAAAAAGGCGCCCGAAGGCGCCTTGAGGATGCTGCTTGTCTTCTTACGGCTTATCAGAACCCGGTAGCGGATCGCTGCTTGCTAACTAACTTGTTAGGAGTTTTGCGTAATGTATCAAAAGCGGCGCACACGCCAAAACGAAAAGTCGACAACCGCGAGCTCGCTGTTTCATTTACGCAACATGGTCTAGAATGTGCGGCTAGCCGGCCGGGCCCGCGCCGTCACACGGGTCCGGGGTCGTTTGCGCTTGCATCGGGCGCCGCGGCGTTCGCGCGGGACGGCCGTTCATCAGAGAAAGGAGGGATTGGATGACACTCGACGACCTGATCACCGAGTTCGATCGCGGGCTGCGTTCAATGACCGGTGTTTCCCGGATGGCGCGGCCGATGCCGGAGCCGCCGGCGACCGCGGTCACGCCCGGCGACGCCGAAGCGGACGCCGCCGCGCTGACGCCGGCCGAGCGCGCGCACGCGGCCGGGCTGATGCGCGTCAATCACGTCGGCGAAGTGTGCGCGCAGGCGTTGTACCAGGCGCAGAAGCTCGCGACCCGTTCGCCCGCGTTGAAGGACGCGTTCGAGCGCGCGGCGCGCGAGGAGGAAGATCACCTCGCGTGGACGTCCCGCCGTCTCGCGGCGCTCGATTCGCGTCCGAGCCTGCTCAATCCCCTGTGGTACGCGGGCGCACTCGCGATCGGTCTGGCGGCCGGCCGGCTCGGCGACAAGGTGAGTCTCGGCTTCATGGCCGAAACCGAACGCCAGGTCGAACGGCATCTCGACTCGCACCTCGACAGCCTGCCCGCCGGCGATCGCGAATCGCGCGCGGTCGTCGAGCAGATGCGCAGCGACGAAGCCGTCCATGCGAGAGCCGCGATGGAAGCGGGCGGCGTCGAACTGCCGTTGCCGGTCCGGTCGCTGATGCGCGCCGCGTCGAAAGTGATGACGCGCACCGCGTACTATCTCTGAATTTTCGACGGTGCGGGCGACGAGCCCGCACCGCGCACCGCACCTCCTGCCTTTCTCCCCTCCGCATCGCCCGCCGGGCCGCCCTCAAACGTTTGCGCGGCCGAAGGCTTCCCCGCATTTCTCATGTATCACCTTCACAACCCGCACTAGCCCATTATTTCCTAAAGACTTTTCACGATCTGGCGTCTGCTTGAGGATGTGCCGCTAAGTCCTTGTTCTAGCGGGCAAAATTCGTCAAAAAAGGTGCGGCGCACCTTGACCCTGTCAAGCCCTTCCTCTAAAGTGGGAGACAGTGTGAGAAAGTGTATTTTTGTGTGATTTCGGACACGTAATCCGGTAGATTTTTGGTGCTGACCGAGCGGCGATGGTCGTCGCGTGAGGGGAAGGAAATTGTTCCAGGGGGCGTCGGCGCTGACGCTCGATGCGAAAGGGCGGATGTCGATTCCGTCGCGCTATCGGGAAGCGCTGCAAGGACAGGCAGAGGGCCGGGTGACGATCACCAAGCACCCGGACGGCTGCCTGTTGCTGTTTCCGCGCCCCGAATGGGAAGTGTTTCGCGCGAAGATCGCCGCGCTGCCGATGGATGCGCACTGGTGGCGCCGCATCTTTCTCGGCAATGCGTCCGACGTCGAACTCGACAGCGCCGGACGCGTGCTGGTGTCGCCCGAGTTGCGTCTTGCAGCAGGAATGGAAAAGGAAGTGATGCTGCTCGGCATGGGTAGTCATTTTGAGTTGTGGGATGCACAGACTTACGCCGCCAAGGAACAGGCGGCGATGGCGCAGGGCATGCCCGACGCGCTGAAGAATTTCACGTTCTGATCGCGGCGCACAGCTATGGCATCTGCGATGGGACAGGGCACGGAGCATCGCACGGTGCTGCTCGACGAGGCGGTCGAAGCGCTCGTCACGCGTACGGACGGCGTCTACGTGGACGGCACGTTCGGCCGCGGCGGCCACAGCCGCGCGATTCTCGGCAGGCTCGGCGAAACCGGGCGGCTGATCGCGTTCGACAAGGATCCGCAGGCGATCGCGACCGCCGGCGAGATTGCCGATCCGCGGTTTGCGATCGTGCATCAAAGTTTTGCATCGCTGCGCGACGAGCTTGCGTCGCGCGGGGTAGGGCGTGTGTCGGGCGTGTTGCTGGATCTTGGCGTGTCGTCGCCGCAGTTCGACGACCCGCAGCGCGGTTTCAGTTTCCGCGCGGACGGTCCGCTCGACATGCGGATGGACCCGACGCGCGGCGAGTCCGCGGCCGACTGGCTCGCGCGGGCCACTGTGCAGGAATTGACGGAGGTGATACGGGATTATGGGGAAGAACGGTTTGCTTTTCAGATTGCAAAGGCGCTTGTTGCTCGCCGGGCAGAGTCCGACCGTCTCGGGCCTCTGCGGAGCACGGGCGAGCTTGCCCAAATCGTGGCTAACGTCGTCAAGACCCGTGAGAAGGGTAAGGACCCGGCAACCCGCACCTTTCAGGCTATACGGATTCACGTCAATCAAGAGCTTGCGGAGCTGCAGGTCGTTCTAGAGGCTGCGCTCGCGCAGCTTGAGCAGGGGGGGCGGCTGGTGGTCATCAGCTTTCATTCGCTCGAAGACCGGATCGTCAAGCGATTCATGCAGGCGCACGCGAGTGCGCCTGCCATCGATCGCCGCCTGCCGATCCGCGCGGTCGATCTGCCGAGCCCGCCGCTCAAGCTGCTCGGCCGCGTGTTTCCCGGCGACGTCGAAATCGCGGAGAATCCCCGCGCCCGCTCGGCCGTGATGCGCATCGCGGAGCGCGTCGCGCCATGAACCGTCTGAACATCTTCCTGCTGATCGTCGTGCTCGGGTGCGCCCTCTCCGTCGTCAACTCGACGAACCAGCAGCGGCAAATTTTCATCCAGTTGCAGCGCGCGCAGGCGCAAGAGCGCCAGCTGCAGCAGGACTACGCACAGCTTCAGTATCAACAGAGCGCGCTGTCGAAGACTTCGCGCATCGAACAGATCGCCACCGATTCGCTCAAGATGCAACCCGTGACGACCGGACGCACGCAATATCTGACTTTCGCGCCCGGCGCCGCCCGCGCCGAAGATGCGCCGGTGCCGGCCGCCGACGCCGCCTCTGCGCCGTCCGGCCGTCGCGGAGGCGCGCGATGAAAAAGGGGGCGAGCCAGAAGAGCGTCGCGTTTTCCGCGAATCCGATCCTGTCCGTGCGCCTGCCGATGTGGCGCTCGAAATTCGTCGTGTTTCTGCTGTTCGTCGCGTTCGTCGCGCTGGCGGCGCGCGCGTTCTGGATTCAGGGGCCGGGCAACGCGTTCTATCAGAAGCAGGGCGAAAGCCGTTATCAGCGCACGATCGTGCTGCCGGCGACGCGCGGCAAGATTCTCGACCGCAACGGCCTCGTGCTCGCGACGAGCCTGCCGGTGCGCGCGATCTGGGCGATTCCCGAATCGGTCCCGGACGACCTCGGCGCGGACAAGCTTGACCAGCTCGGCCGGCTGCTCGGCATGACGACGACCGAACTGCGCACGAAGCTGTCGGAAGACAAGACCTTCGTCTACGTGAAGCGCCAGGTGCCGCTCGACGTCGCCGCGAAAGTGGCCGCGCTCGACATTCCCGGCATCTATCAGCGCAACGAATACAAGCGCTTCTATCCGGAAGGCGAGATCACCGCGCACCTCGTCGGCTTCACGAACATCGAGGACGAGGGCCAGGAAGGCGTCGAACTGGCCGACCAGAAGGTGCTCGCGGGCATGCCGGGGATCCGCCGCGTGATCAAGGACCGGATGGGACACATCGTCGAGGACGTCGACGAGCAGGTCGTGCCGCACGACGGCCGCGACGTCGAACTGTCGATCGACAGCAAGATCCAGTACATCGCATACACGAACCTGAAGGCGGCCGTGCAGAAGTTCAAGGCGAAGGCCGGCGCCGCGATGGTGATCGACGTGCGTACCGGCGACGTGCTCGCGCTCGTCAACTACCCGACCTACAACCCGAACGACCGCTCGCACCTGACCGGCGAGCAGTTGCGCAACCGCGTGCTGACCGACGTGTTCGAACCCGGCTCGATCATGAAGCCGTTCACGATCTCGCTCGCGCTCGATCTGCACCGCGTGTCGCCGACTACACTGGTGGATACCGGCAACGGCCGTTTCACGCTCGACGGCGCGACGATCACCGACGACAGTGCGTTCGGGGTCCTGACGGTCGGCGGCGTGATCCAGAAGTCGAGCAACATCGGCGCGACGAAGATCGCGATGACGCTCAAGCCGCAGGAAATGTGGGACATGTTTACCAGCGTCGGCCTCGGTCAGGCGCCGAAGGTCGGGTTCCCCGGCTCGGCGGCGGGGCGGCTGCGTCCGTGGAAAAGCTGGCGCCGCATCGAGCAGGCGACGATGTCGTACGGCTATGGCCTGTCCGCGTCGCTGTTCCAGCTTGGCCGCGCGTACACCGCGATCGCGCACGACGGCCAGCTTGTGCCGGTGTCGATCTTCAAGACGCCGGACAACCAGCCGGTCACCGGTCCGCAGGTGTTCTCGCCGATCACCGCACGCGAAGTGCGCAAGATGCTCGAAATGGTGGTGTCGCCGGGCGGCACGTCGCCGGACGCGCAGGTGCCGGGCTACCGCGTCGGCGGCAAGAGCGGCACCGCGTACAAGCACTCGGCGCACGGCTACGACCACTCGAAATATCGCGCGTCGTTCGTCGGCATGGCGCCGATGCCGAATCCGCGGATCGTCGTCGCGGTGTCGGTCGACGAGCCGACCGCCGGCAGCCACTTCGGCGGCCAGGTGTCGGGTCCGGTGTTCTCGGCGATCGCCGGCGACACGCTGCGCACGCTGAACATGCCGCCCGACATGCCGGTCAAGCAGATGGTCGTATCGGACGACGCCGCGCAGGCCACGCCCGCGAACGCGCCGGCGAAACCCGGCGCGCGCGTCGCCGCGTTGCGCGGCGCCGAGGCCGCGCGTCGCATCACCGTGTCCGACAGCGCCAGAACCCGCCCCGGAGTCATGCGATGAGCGCGATCCGCACCCAGCATCCGGCGCACCGGCAGATCGTCGACGCGCTCGCGTGGCTGCGCGCGCGCGTGAGCCCGCAGGCCGATCTGCACGGCGACTCGCGCGCGCTGAAGGCGGGCGACGTGTTCGTCGCGTACGCGGTCGACGGCGCCGACAGCCGCCCGCACATCGCGAACGCGATCGAGCGCGGCGCGGCCGCCGTGCTGTATCAGCGCGAAGGATTCGACGGCGCCGTCGATCCGGCGATCTCGCTCGCGGTGCCGTCGCTCGACGCGCTCGCCGGAGCAATCGCGAGCGGCTGGTACGGCGATCCGAGCGACGCGATGCTGGTCGTCGGCGTGACCGGCACGAACGGCAAGACGTCGTGCAGCCAGTGGGTCGCGAACGCGTTGACCGGGCTCGGCAGGCGCTGCGCAATTATTGGCACGCTCGGCACCGGACTGCCGGGCCATCTCGTGCACACCGGCTTCACGACGCCCGACGCGCCGCAACTGCAGCGCAGCCTGATGCAGCTGCGCACGGCCGGCGCGCAGGCCGTCGCGATGGAAGTGTCGTCGCACGCGCTGCATCAGGGGCGCGTGAACGGCACCGCGTTCGACATCGCGGTCTTCACGAATCTGACCCAGGATCACCTCGACTATCACCGCACGTTCGAAGCGTACGAGGCCGCGAAGGCGCGCCTCTTCGCGTGGCCGGGCCTCGCGGCCGCGGTGATCAACGCGGACGACGCGGCGGGCCGCCGCCTGCTCGCGTCGACGCGCGGCCGCGCGCGTACGTTCGCCTACGGCGTCGATACGCCGGCCGCCGACCTGCCGTCGGCCGACGCATGGCTCGTGGCGTCGAACGTGCGTGCGACCGCGAACGGCACGGCCTTCCATCTGCGGACCTCCGAATGGGGCGACGCGCAGGTCGACGTGCAGACGCTCGGGCTGTTCAACGTCAGCAATCTGCTCGGTGTGCTCGGTGCGCTGCTCGCGTCGGGCGCGCCGCTTCGGGCGGCGCTCACCGAAATCGCGAAGCTGCAACCGGTGAACGGCCGGATGGAGCGTCTCGGCGGCCGTGTCGATCACGACGAGCCGCTCGTCGTGATCGACTACGCGCATACGCCGGACGCACTCGACAAGACGCTCGGCGCGCTGCGCCCGATCGCGGCCGCGCGCGGCGGCCGGCTCGTTTGTCTGTTCGGCTGCGGCGGCGATCGCGACGCGACGAAGCGTCCGCTGATGGGCGCGATCGCCGAGCGGCTCGCGGACGGCGTCGTCGTGACGAGCGACAACCCGCGCAGCGAGGCGCCCGGCGCGATCATCGGACAGATCGTCGGCGGCATGCGCGAGCCGGCGAACGCGCTGTGCATCGAGGATCGCGCGAGCGCGATCCTGCACGCGGTGCGCGGCGCCGCGCGCGAAGACGTGATCGTACTGGCCGGCAAGGGCCACGAGGCCACGCAGGAAATCAACGGCAAAAAGCGCGCGTTCTCCGACCAGGACCACGCGCGCCTTGCGCTCGCGGCCCGGGCGACGCACGCGCGCGGAGACGGCGAATGACGATGTTTTCCCTACGCGAAGCGGCGGCGTTGATGGCGGGCGCGAGCGTCCTCGGCGACGACTCGGTCACGTTCGATCGCGTGTCCACCGACAGCCGCACCGCGGGGCCGGGCGATCTGTTCGTCGCGCTGAAGGGCGACCGCTTCGACGCGCACGATTTTCTGCCGGAAGTCGCGAACCGTCACGTGAATGCGGTGCTCGTGTCGCGCAGCCCCGGCGACTGGCGCATTCCGGCGCTGCGCGTCGACGATACGCGCACGGCGCTCGGCGCGCTCGCGCGCGGCTGGCGGCGGCGTTTCGCGGTGCCGCTCGTCGCGGTCACCGGCAGCAACGGCAAGACCACCGTGAAGGAGATGATCGCGTCGATCTTCGCGGCGGCGGCCGGCGAGCGCGGGCGGCTCGCGACCACGGGCAATCTGAACAACGACATCGGCCTGCCGCTGACGCTGCTGCGCCTCGACGGCACGCATCGGCTCGCGGTCGTCGAACTGGGCATGAACCATCCGGGCGAGACGCAACTGCTCGCGCAGATCGCCGAGCCGACGATCGCGGTCGTCAACAACGCGCAGCGCGAGCATCAGGAATTCATGGCGACGGTCGAGGCGGTCGCGCTCGAACACGCGAGCGTGATCCACGCATTGAAGCCGGACGGCGTCGCGGTGTTCCCGGCCGACGACGCGTACGCGGGCATCTGGCGCGTCGCGGCGACCGGCTCGCAGATCATGGACTTCGCGCTGCACACGCCGGAACGCCAGATCGACGCGGCGGTCACGGGCAGGTTCGTCGGCAACCGCATCGCGATCGACACGCCGCAGGGCCGCATCGACGCCGCGCTGCAGGTGCTCGGCGCGCACAACGCGCACAACGCGCTCGCCGCGACGGCGGCTGCGCTCGCGGCGGGCGTGGCGCCGGATGCGATCCGCCGCGGGCTCGAAGCGTTCGAACCGGTGAAGGGCCGGCTGCAGGTGAAGCGCGCGGCGCTCGGCGCGCTCGCGGGCGCGACGGTGATCGACGACACGTACAACGCGAACCCCGATTCGGCGCGTGCCGCGGTCGACGTGCTCGCGTCGCAGTCGTCGCCGCGCGTGCTCGTGATGGGCGACATGGGCGAAGTCGGCGACGACGGCCCCGCGTTTCACCGCGAAGTCGGCGCGTACGCGAAGGAGCGCGGCATCGACGCGCTGTTCACGCTCGGCGACGCGTCGCGCGACATGGCGGCCGCATACGGCGCGAATGCGCATCACGCGGCCGATGTGGGCGGACTGGTCGACGAACTCGTCCGCGCACTGGCTGCGACCGGCGACGGGCCGGCCGCCACGATCCTCGTGAAGGGCTCGCGTTTCATGCAGATGGAACGCGTGGTCGCCGCACTCACGAGCCCGCAAAACCCGACGCCGGACGCGAAGTCCGGCGCGCACTGAAGACTGGAAGGACCTCAAGCATGTTACTGGCGCTGGCGCAATGGCTGCAGAATGACGCAAGCTTCTTGCGCGTGTTCAGTTATCTGACGTTTCGTGCGTTGATGGCGACGATCACCGCGTTGTTGATCGGGCTCGTCTGCGGCCCGTGGGTGATCCGCAAGCTCACGCAGATGAAGGTCGGCCAGGCGGTGCGCAAGGACGGCCCGCAGACGCACCTCGTGAAATCCGGCACGCCGACGATGGGCGGCGTGCTGATCCTGCTGTCGATCGCGGTGTCGACGCTGCTGTGGGGCGATCTGACGAACCGCTTCATCTGGATCGTGATGCTCGTCACGTTCGGCTTCGGCGTGATCGGCTGGGTCGACGACTATCGCAAGGTCGTGCACAAGGATCCGCGCGGAATGTCGTCGCGCGAAAAGTATTTCTGGCAGTCGGTGATCGGACTGTTCGCGGCGGTGTACCTCGCATTCAGCGTGTCCGAGGCGAGCAACGTGCGCGTGTTCGACCTGTTCATGGCGTGGGTGCGAAGCGGCCTGTCGATGGGCCTGCCCGCGCAGGCCGGGCTGATGCTGCCGTTCTTCAAGTCGATCAGCTATCCGCTCGGCGTGTGGGGCTTCATCGCGCTCACCTATTTCGTGATCGTCGGCGCGAGCAACGCGGTGAACCTCACCGACGGCCTCGACGGCCTCGTGATCATGCCGGTCGTGCTGGTCGGTTCGTCGCTCGGCGTGTTCGCGTACGTGATGGGCAGTTCGCTGTATTCGCGCTACCTGCTGTTTCCGCACATTCCCGGCGCGGGCGAACTGCTGATCTTCTGCTCGGCGATGGGCGGCGCGGGTCTCGCGTTTCTGTGGTTCAACACGCATCCGGCCCAGGTGTTCATGGGCGACGTCGGCGCGCTCGCGCTCGGCGGCGCGCTCGGCACCGTCGCGGTGATCGTGCGCCAGGAAATCGTGCTGTTCATCATGGGCGGGATCTTCGTCGCCGAAACGTTTTCGGTGATGTTGCAGGTCACGTGGTTCAAGTACACGAAGAAGCGTTACGGCGAAGGACGCCGCATCTTCAAGATGGCGCCGCTGCATCACCATTTCGAGTTGTCCGGATGGAAGGAAACGCAGGTCGTCGTGCGCTTCTGGATCATCACGCTGATGCTGTGCCTGTTCGGTCTGTCCACCCTCAAGCTGCGTTAAGCGGGTTACAAGCGAGGAATTGCAAGCGATGTTTGGCGAGAAGTTTCGGGATCGGC
>Ga0164242_10005108_pt1 | contig 14636 bp, 20 predicted proteins | sample OricomgcompostMG_FD_108783 | JGI IMG/M metagenome (GOLD analysis project Ga0164242, IMG submission 108783) | Miracle-Growth compost microbial communities from Emeryville, California, USA - Original compost - Miracle growth compost (MG) ... | reverse complement strand
CCGGCGGGGAGGCTCTGCGCGCCGAACGGCCCGATAGTCCGATAGGCTGTGCTCCCCAACGGCAGCTCACCACGCGGAGCGATCGGACCTCCGTTCGCCGTCACGCGACCAACATGCGGATCGCGAGAACGGCGATACCGAAAAAAGCGGCGCAGGCAGGCACGATCAGCATTTGCACCGCCACCTCCCCCGCTTTGAGTGAGCCGTTGAGGGTCGACAGAGCGCGGCTCGGCCCGTCGAGCGGGCTGCGCGGCTGCACCGGACCCTGCTTCAGCATCATCCCGGTCGTGCCGAAGAACATCGTCACGAAGAACAGCGAAACGACGAGCACCAGAGTCGCATAGCCCCCGCCGATCGCGGCGAACATGGCGAGAAAGAATACGCCGTAGCAGGCGATCATCGTCGCCCATAGACGAGACGGAATCTCGAAGTGGCGCCGCTCACCGGCGAGAAGCTCGGGCACAGCATCATTGTCATTGTGTTCCGCCGAAAGAACCGGCGGCAGGAGCTCGGCGAGAGGATCGGTTCGCGGACGATCGAGGACCGGCGGAAGGTTACGGGCAACTTCAGACATAAGGCAGGTCCTTTCCTGCGCGGCCGGCGGAGAGGCCGTCGCGCTGCATCGAAATTCCGGTGAGAAGACTGTCGGCGATCATCCGCGCCCTGCCCCCGACCAGCGACGTGGCTTCGCAAGTCGGTTCGGCATCGCGCAGCGTTTCGTAGAACAATTCCAGCCAGTGCGAGAAATGGCCCAGCTCGACCCCCGGGATGACCAGGTGCTTGAGCATGGGATTGCCGGCGAATTCGCCGCTGTTGTGCAGGACCGAGCGCCAGAATGCCTTCATCCGCGCGAGGTGCGCCGGCCAATCGGCGATCCGCGCGTCGAAGATAGGCCCCAGCAACTCGTCCTTCTGGATCTTGCCGTAGAAAGTCTCGACGAAATGATCGATGTACGCGGCATCGACGCCGATCTCTTCGGCAGCCGCTTTCTTTTCGGCACGCTTCTGCGCCGCGTAATCGCGGATTTCGGCGTCGGCGGAGCGGGACTGGGCTGCGGCGCTGGACATCGGCGACTCACTAATGGGTATCTGAAATGCCCATTAAGCCGGGTTGCCGCTAAAATCAATATCTGATATACCCAATTTATGCAGTTGAGCCTCCACAGCGACTATGCGTTGCGCGTGCTGATGGCGCTCGCCACGGCGGAGCGGCAATTGTCGGTCGACGAGATCGCCCGCCGCTATGGTATTTCGCGCAATCATCTCGCGAAAGTTGCCCAGCGTCTGCAAGCCGAAGGTTATGTCACGACTTATCGCGGCCGCGGCGGCGGAATGCGGCTGGCGCACACACCGAACGACATCGTTGTCGGCGATGTTGTCCGGCGGTTCGAGAACCTGGAGAGTTTCGTCGGCTGCTTCGCCGGCGGCAGCGGCTGCTCGGTGAATGGATTGTGCGCGCTGAAGCCCGCGCTGAGCGGCGCGCTCGAGGCTTTTCTTGCCCATCTCGATCAATTCCGCCTGAGCGACTTGGTCCCCGACCGCGCCGCTTTCGTCGAGCGGCTCGAACAGATGGCCGCGGCCTAGACGCTCGACCGTCCTGCCTGCCATCATCGGGCGATGCTCAAGCGATTCGCCGCCGCCCTTTCGCTCGCCCTTGCCGCTCCAGCCGTCGCGCAGGATGCCCCGCCGCCGGCGCCGCAAACCCAATTGGTCGTGCTCGAGACGGCGCTCGGCGATATTACGCTGGCGATCGAGACCGAGCGGGCGCCGATCACCGCGGCGAACTTCCTGCGCTACGTCGATCAGCACCGCTTCGACGGCACGGTGTTCTACCGGGCGATGCGGCTCGATTGGGGCGAGCAGCCGAACGGGCTGGTCCAGGCAGGCACGCAGAACGATCCCAAGCGCATCCTGCCTCCGATCGCGCACGAGCCGACGACGCAGACAGGGCTGAGTCACAAGGCCGGGGCGATCTCCATGGCGCGCTTCGCCCCCGGCACCGCGACCGGCGATTTCTCGATCATGGTTTCCCATCAGCCGGCGCTGGACGCCGACCCGAACGGCGCGACCGACGATGCCAGGGCAGGTTTCGCGGTGTTCGGCCACGTCGTTTCCGGAATGGATGTGGTGCGCCAGATCTTTCAGCAGCCGACAGACGCGGACAAAGGCGAAGGCTGGCTGAAGGGCCAGATGCTCGTCCAGCCGGTGACCATCACCCGCGCTCACCGGGTGCCGCCGGCCGGCTAGCCGGCGCGCAGGCCCCAGACCCAGGCGATCAGCGGCGTGCCGAGCAGGAGCACGATGAACGAGAGCGGCAAGCCGAGCCGGCTATAGTCGCCGAAACGGTAGCCCCCCGGCCCGCGCACCAGCGTGTTGCACTGGTGGCCGATCGGGGTGAGGAAGTCGGAACCCGCGCCGGTCGCCACCGCCATCAACAGGGCATCCGGATTGAGCCCGAGCCGCTGGGCCAGGCTCACGCCGATCGGCGCCAGAATCAGCACCGTCGGCGCGTTGTGGAGAAACGGCGCGCAGATCATCGCCGCGAGCATCATCCCGCCGACGACGATCATCGGGGTGGCTCCGACGAGCAGCGAGGCGAGACCATGCGTGATCAGAGCGGTGCCGCCGTTGTCGTGGATCGCCTCGCTGAGCGGCGTGAGCGCGCCGATCAGCACCAGGACTTCGGGCTCCAGCGCGCTATAAGCCTCGCGCATCGACAGCGAGCCGATCGCGATCACCAGCACCGCCGCGGCGAAGAACGCCACCGCCACGCTCAGCACTTTCAGCGCGACGAGGATGATGGCGCCGGCCAGCAGCAGAACCGGACCGTAGCGTGCCCGGCGCGTTCCCATGCTCACGAAGCGCTCCGCGAGGGGCAGCAGGCCGAGATCCTGCAGCACGCGCGCCAATGCGCCCTCGCCCGCCTGGATCACCACCAGATCGCCGGGCTCGAAACGCACTTGCGAAAGCCGCTCTCGCAGCGGCTCGCCGTGGCGGCTCACGGCCAGCAACTTGGCGCCGAACGTCCGCTGCAGCGCCAGAATGCCGGCGGACAAGCCGACCAGCGGCGAGCGCGGCTCGACCACCGCCTCGATCGAGCGCAGTTCCTCGCTACGCTCTTCGGTTTCGACCGGCGTGTTCTCGCGCACGTGCGCCAACGGCAGTTGCTGCCACAGCGCGCCAAGCGCTTCCTCCTCGCCTCTCAACTGCAGCACCATTCCCGGGAGGAGCTTGGTCGAAGGATCGACCGGGCGGCGGTTGCCGTCGGGATCGATCAAGCCAGTGAGCTGCACATTACGATCCGCCAGCTTGAGATCGGCGAGCGCGGCCAGCGCTTCCGGCCAATCGTCGGGAATGTCGGCCTCCGTCGCGTACTGCACGGCGGCGTGAGCCTCCTGCAGCGCCGTGCGTGGCGCGCGGTCCCGCGGCAGCAGTCGCCAGCCGAAGCTGAGGAACACGAACCCGGCCAGCGACAGGCCCAGCCCCACCGGAGCGAAGTCGAACATGGCGAACGACTTGCCGAAGGTGTCCTGCCGCACCTGGCTGACGATGATGTTGGTCGAGGTGCCGACCAGCGTCACCAATCCGCCGAGCAGGGCCATGAACGACATCGGCATCAGCAGCAGCGACGGCGAGCTCTGCTCCGAGCGGCCGAGCCGGATCGCTACCGGCATCAGCGCGGCGAGCGCGCCGACGTTCTTGTTCACCATTGCGAACAGCCCGGTGAACCCGGCGATCACCGGCACTTGCGTCTGCGGCGTGCGCAAGCGCCGGATCAGCGGGCTGACCAGCGGCTCGATCACCCCGGAGCGGGTAATCGCGGCCGAGAGCACGAGGGCTCCGGCGATAACGATCACCACATCGCTGGTGAAGCCGGCGAAGGCATGCTTCTCGTCGACCACGCCCGTCAGAACGCCGACCAGCAGGGCGCCGAGCGAGATCGCGTCGTAGCGGAACCGGCCCGAGGCGAACAATGCCACCGCCGCTCCGACAATCGCGAACGACAGCCCCTGTTCGAAGGTCATCGCGTGACGATGCCCACCAGCACCGCCAGGCCGAGCAGAACGAGAAACCCGTTGAAGAAGAGGAGCAGCCACGAGGGCAATTCGGGTGTGTCGGGATCAGGCCGGAGTTGGTTGCCCGTCAACTCGCGCCACACGCCGGCGACAAAGCAGAATTCGGCGAAGACCAGGAGCACGATCGAGGCCGACAGCACCAGCCAATCGGGCACCAGCTTGTCAAGCAGCGCCTTGGCGCCGATCCCGGCGACAAGCGCGGCCAACCCCGTGCGCATCCACGCGGCATACGTCCGCTCGCCGGCGAGCAGAGTGCGGTCGGCCGCGAGCTTGGTCCGCCGCTCGGCGCTGCTTTCCTGCCGCAATGTGCTGCTTTGCTGCACCACCGCGCTGCCGACCAGCGTACTCGCGCTGTCGGCCAGCTTCTCCTGCGCCTTGACGGCTTTCTTCTCGACTGTTGTCGGCACTGCGCGCTCAACGCGTGGAATGGCGAGTGGTGCCGCGGTTGCACAAAATACCAAAATTTGGTATTACCGTATTTCATGGCTACCAAGAACACCTCTGTCGCCCTCGGCGAACCGTTCGTCGAATTCGCCCGCAAGAAGGTGGAATCCGGCGAGTTCGGCTCGACCAGCGAGGTCGTGCGCGAAGCCATGCGGCAATACATGCACGAGGACGCGCGGATCGAAGCGCTGCGGGCAATTATCCAGAAATCGCTGAATAGCGGGCCTGCCCGCCCGTTCGACTGGAATGCCTTCATGGAGCGAAAGTTCGGTCTCCAAGGCGATGCGTGAGGTCATTCTTCGGCCGGATGCCGAAGGTGATATCGAGGACGCCGCCGACTACACGATTGCCCAATGGGGCCACGAACAAGCCCGAACCTATGTTGGCGAACTTAGGCAAGCAATCGAGCTGCTTGCCACGACGGCACTGCGCCATCCGCTCTACGATGCAATCCACCCGGGCCTGCGGCGCAAGCGCAGCGGGATGCACCACATCTACTACCTGACTACCGGCGACTCAGTGGAAGTGCTCAACGTCATCCACGTCCAGCGCGACCCGGGGCTGCATCTCAAAGTCGAGACATGGGGGGACGACGAGGAAGATGAGTAATGGCTGACTGCGGATCGAACCTAGGATCGCACGTAAGCCGCATTCCGGGCGTAAGGCTGGACGACGCGGGCTTCATCCACACGCCCTATGGTTCTTATCACCCGGTCACCGGCGAAGGCTTGCCCATCGATGCACCGAAAGAACTGACGCGCCAAATTCAAATCGCGCTGATCGATGATGGATTGGACAGGGGCTGGCAGAGGATTTCGACGTCGACGAGTTTAGGAAAGAGATGAGCGTCCGCCATCAAGGCGATCCATAATTCCGTCGGGGCCTGGACGAGTGAAGTCGCTCTCCTGCCAGTCATTCACGTCAAGATCACGCACTCGGCTAGCGAAGACCCGATGCAATTCGTTCAGCCGCTCAGCTAACCATTCGTGCTGACGTTGCCAATCGGCTCTATCCTCCGGATCGACATCTCTCAAATAAACAGCGATCCGCCTATCGCGCTTGCCCTGCAGATCTTCCCACTCAAGCGGGTATCCCAGTTCATGTTCGATAGCGTCCGACTGCTCCTTCAAAAGATCCCAATATGCTTTTGCATTCCTTGACGAGATATAGAGTTCCGCCCTGATCTGGCGTTTTGGCCGTATCATGCAGGGATTGATGCCGAAACCGCTTCGCCCAACCGAATACGACATCCACGATTGCGGCTGAGGCTTACGATTTCCGCTGATGGGGCCACTGAAGCTATCCAAAGCTAAATGAAGCCCGGCCCAATAGTCACGCTGCATGAGACGCACATCAGTCAATTCTGACTCATCGATAGTTCGTGCAGCGTGTGCCACAGAGCGCGACCAGTCGTTGGGTTTGGAAACGACGTTGAATTTTGGTGCAGCGGGAGAATCTGCGATGCGCCAGAGTTCCACCTCTGCGCCGAAGAAGCGGAAACGCTCATCGGTAATTTTGTTCAACCAATCGAGCGTTGAGCGATGCTCCTCAGTGAACCGCGAGGCGATCCAGACGATTGTTGCCGCTTCGAGACCCGACGCATAGGTTAGCAATTGGCCGAGATGACTATTGTCAGTCCGTTCGAACTGGTTTTCAATCAGAACCCATGCGTCTGTGCCAATGTCCTTGCACAAGATGTCCGCCCGAAATGGACCGACCGCCTTTTCCTGGGCTTCCAATTCCAAATCTATCCCGAGCGCTTCGGAAAGGATCGACAGGTTTTCCTCGCGTGCGAGCCAAGGAGTGAAATCCGATGACTCATTTATCCAGATTTCGCGCAATTCGGCGCGATACAATCTACCAAGTTCGCTCGTTGCCATGTGCTTGCACATAGCAAAGGCGTATCAAGGATCAGTAAACCCGCTTTTTCGGCACGATGTACTCGATGTCGTCGGTCAGCGTGTATGAGTGCACCGGGCGGTAATCGATCTTCACCTCGCCGCCGGTGCCGCCCCAGCCGTTGAACCACACCGCGGTGTGCTTCATCCAGTTCTTGTCGTCGCGCTCCGGGTAGTCCTCGTGGGCGTGCGCGCCGCGGGATTCCTTGCGGTTGTGGGCGGAATGCATCGTCACCGTCGCCTGGGCGATGAGATTGTCGAGTTCGAGGGTCTCGACCAGATCGCTGTTCCAGATCAGCGAGCGGTCGGCGACGGAGATGTCCTGCATCGAATGGTATATCTCGGCGAGCTTCTCCTTGCCCTCCGCCATCACCTCGTCGGTGCGGAACACAGCGGCGTGGGCGCTCATCGCCCGCTGCATCGCGGTGCGGATTGCGGCGGTCGGCGTGCCGCCCTTGGCGTGGCGAAAATGGTCGAGTCGGCCGAGCGCGAAATCGGCGCTGTCCTTGGGCAGTTCCTCGTGCGGCGCGTTGGGCTTCAGCAGTTCCTGCAGCCGATGCCCGGTCGCGCGGCCGAAGACCACGAGGTCGATCAGCGAGTTCGAGCCGAGCCGGTTGGCGCCGTGGACCGAAACGCAGGCCGCCTCGCCGACCGCGAACAGGCCCGGCACCACCGCTTCGGGATTGCCGTCCGCCCCGATGGTGACGACCTCGCCGTGATAGTTCGTCGGGATGCCGCCCATGTTGTAGTGTACTGTCGGCACCACCGGCAGCGGCTGGCGAGTAAGGTCCACACCGGCGAAGATCTTGCCGCTCTCGGTAATGCCCGGAAGCCGTTCGTGCAGCACCTTGGGATCGATATGGTCGAGGTGGAGCCAGATATGGTCCTTGTGCGGGCCTACCCCGCGCCCTTCCCGGATCTCCAACGCCATCGAGCGGCTGACGACATCGCGGCTGGCAAGGTCCTTCGCACTCGGCGCGTAGCGTTCCATGAAACGCTCGCCTTCGGAGTTGGTCAGGTACCCGCCCTCACCCCGCGCGCCTTCGGTAATCAGCACACCGGCGCCGTAGATGCCGGTAGGGTGGAACTGGACGAACTCCATATCCTGCAGCGGCAGCCCGGCGCGCAGCACCATGCCGTTGCCGTCGCCGGTGCAGGTGTGGGCGCTGGTGCAGGTGAAATAGGTGCGGCCGTAACCGCCGGTCGCTAGCACCACGGCATGGGCGCGGAAGCGGTGAATCGAGCCGTCGTCGAGGCACAGCGCGATGACGCCGACGCACTGGCCGTCCCGCATGATCAGATCGATGGCGAAATATTCGATGTAGAAATCGGCGTCGTGCTTCAGGCTCTGTTGATAGAGCGCATGAAGCATCGCGTGGCCGGTGCGGTCGGCGGCGGCGCAGGTGCGCTGCACCGGCGGGCCGGCGCCCATGTTCTGCATGTGGCCGCCGAACGGGCGCTGGTAGATGGTGCCGTCATCGTTGCGGCTGAACGGCACGCCGGCGTGCTCCAGCTCGTAAACCGCGTTCGGCGCCTCGCGGACCATGTACTCGATCGCGTCCTGGTCGCCGAGCCAATCGGAGCCCTTGACGGTATCGTACATGTGCCACTGCCAGTGGTCGGGCGTGTTGTTGCCCAAGCTCGCGGCGATGCCGCCTTGCGCCGCGACGGTGTGGCTTCTGGTCGGAAAGACCTTGGTGATGCACGCCGTCTTCAGCCCTGCCTCGGCCGCGCCCATCGTCGCGCGCAAGCCGGAACCGCCCGCGCCGACGACCACGACATCGTAGCTGTGATCGATGATCTTGTAGGCAGGTTCGGCCATCAGGCGGCCCCCCCGCCGATCGCCAGCTTGAGGATGGACAGGAGCCCGAAGGCCATGCCCCCGGCGGCGGCGAAATTGATCAGCAGGAAGGCGGCGAATTTGTTGCCGTCATCGTGGACGTAATCGTCGATCATCTCGCGCAGGCCGAGGCGCGCGTGCCAGAACACGTTCACCACCAGCAGTGCCAATGCGATCGCCGGTACCGGATGGGAAATCCAGGTCCGCACCGAGCCGTAGCCAAGGTCTGGCAGAAGCAAGATCGAAATGACGAAGTAACCTACCAGCAGCAAGTTGCCGACGGCGGTGTAGCGCTGCTGCATCCAGCTTTCTTCGCCCTCGTGCGCCGAGCCGAGGCCCCGCACCCGCCCGAGTTCGGTTCCGTTGCCCATGCGCGTATCTCCTAGAGCCAGATCACCGCGGCCCAGAAGGCGGCGGTGAGCGCAATGCCGATCAGCGTGGTGGCGACGGACCAGCGCTTGTTGGTGTGGATCTCGTAGCCCGCGCCGACGTCCAGCACGAAGTGGCGGATGCCCGAGCTCATGTGATTGAAGAAGGCCCAGCTTATGCCGACCAGGATCACCATGCCGTACCAGGTGGAAGCCTGGTGCTGGAATGTCGCGTAAGCTTCCGGCCCGGCCGCCAGCGCGCCGAGCCACCACAGCAGCACCGGCAGCGCGACGAAGGCCATGCCGTCGCCGGTGACGCGGTGGAGAATCGAGACCAGCATGTGCGGCCCCCATTTCCAGTGCAGCCGGGGTCCGTCGAAAAGATGCGGAGAGAGCGGGCGTTCGGCCATCGGAGCTCCGTGGGCTTGAGTGTGGCGCCTCCTTAGCGAATGTGCGGAGGGAGGCAAGCGGCGCTCCCCGTTTCCGCTCGTGTCTCGACCACGCTCGACACGAACCGGGAAATTTCGGAAGAGAGGACAAATGCCCACCATCCTTCTCACCGGCTCTTCCCGCGGGATCGGCAAGGCGACTGCCGATGCGCTGCGCGCCCGTGGTGCGAAGGTGATCGGCCATTCTTCCCAGCCGGGCGGCGATCCCGACGCCATTGCGGCCGACTTCTCCGATCCGCCGGCGCCGCAGATGCTGTGGGAGGAAGCGCTTGACCGCGCGGAGGGCCGGATCGACGTGTTGATCAACAACGCCGGTCTCTTTGCCGCCGCGCCGATCGACGCGTCCGATATCGCCTGGCTCGATGCTTGGGAGGATACGCTGCGGATCAACCTCACCGCTGCGGCACAGCTTTCCCGTTTCGCCGTGCGCCACTGGCTGGGGACCGGCCGGCCGGGCCGCATCGTCCACATCGCCAGCCGGGCGGGCCATCGCGGCGATTCGCCCGATCACTGGCATTATGCCGCCTCGAAAGGCGGAATGCTGGCGCTGCACAAGACAATCGCCCGCGCCTACGCTGCTCAGGGCATCCTGAGCTTTGCGATCGCCCCCGGCTTCACCCAGACCTCGATGGCGGAAGACTACCTCGAAAGCCGTGGCGGTGCCGGACTGCTGGCCGACACTCCGCTGGGCCGCGTCGCCACACCGAAGGAGATCGCCGCTATCGCCGTATTCTGCGCCCTGGATGCTCCGCCAAGCCTTACGGGCGCAACTCTGGACGCCAATGGAGCAAGCTATGTTCGCTAGGCCCACCGCCGCGGTGCTGCTGCTCGCCACCATGGGCGCTGCTCCGGCTCGGTCTCCCGCCATCGATGCGCGGGCGAAGTGGACGCAGCAATGCAAGGACTGGGACGATTGGACCAAGCCCGCGCCGCCGTTCAAGATCTTCGGCAATACCTATTACGTCGGCACTTGCGGCATTTCGTCGATTTTGATCGACAGCGGTCCCGGTGCAATCGTGATCGACGGCGGTCCAGCCAGCGCGGGCGGATTGGTGGCGAACAACATTCGAGCCCTCGGGTTCAAGCTGTCGCATGTCACACTGCTGCTCCACAGCCACGAGCACCACGATCATGTCGGCGGGCTCGCGGAGTTGCAGCGCCTGACGGGCGCGCCCGTCTTCGCCTCGCCGGCAGCCGCTCGGGTTCTGACGAGCGGGACTCCGGGCAGGGGCGATCCCCAATTTGCCGATCACGGCACCTTTCCGCCCGTAGAGGTTTCGCATACCGTTCGCGACGGCGAGACAGTCAAGAGCGGCGAGGTGTCGGTGCGCGGCTTGGCCACTCCGGGTCACACCCCCGGAGCGATGAGCTGGCAGTGGCGGAGCTGCGAAGGCGCCGTGTGCAAGACGATCGTCTATGCCGACAGCCTATCGCCGGTCAGCAGCAAGGGTTATCGTTTCAGCGACCATCCCGCCTATCTTGCGGCATATCGCGCCAGCCTGGCCCGGATCGCAGCGCTGAAATGCGACATTCTGCTGTCGCCGCATCCGTCGGCCAGCAGAATGCGCGACCGGCTGCTCAAGGGCGATCTCACCGATCCCGAAGGCTGCAAGGCTTACGCTCGGCGATTGGGCAAGCAACTCGACGAACGCCTCGCGAAAGAAGCCGATGGCGGATAGCTGGAAGCTGGTCGGTCACGCGCCGAAGCGGGTAGTCCAGGCGGCCCTGCTGACCCACGACGAGATCGACGAGTGGGACCCGGACATCGTCGTCTCCGGTCACGAGGTCGCCGAGGATCGGCCGGACGAGTGGGTGCTCGAAGCCTGGCTGCCGCGTCGGCCGCGCCTCAGCGATCGCATGGCGGTGGCGGCGCTGTTCGAAACCGGCGCTCCCGACCTGAGCGCCGAGAAGCTTCCCGAAACCGACTGGGTGACCGAGAGTCAGCGCGGTGTCGAGCCGATCCGCGCCGGGCGCTTCTACGTCCACACGCCCGATCATCCGCCGAGCGATGAACTCGGCGTCATCAGCTTCGCGATCCCCGCGAGCCAGGCGTTCGGCACCGGGCAGCATGCGACCACCGCCGGGTGTCTGGCGATGCTCAGCACGATGAAGCGGCGCGGCATGGTCGCGCGCCGGATTGCCGACATCGGCACCGGCACCGGCCTGCTCGCCTTCGCCGCGCTGGCGCTGTGGCCGCGCGCCCATGCGGTGGCGAGCGACATCGATCCGGTGTGCGCTCCGGTCGTCGCCGAGAACGCCGCGCGCAACGGCTTGCGGATCGGCGCAAGGCCCGGCGACGTGGCCATCGCCATCGCCGCCGGGATGGACGACCGGCTGCTGCGCGAGTGCGGGCCTTACGACCTGCTCATCGCCAACATCCTCGCCGGTCCGCTGGTCGAGCTGGCGCCGAATCTCGCCGATGCCGTGCCGCCACGCGGTAATCTCGTGCTTGCGGGCCTGCTGACGACGCAGGAGCGCGCGGTTCGCGCCGCTTATCGCGCGGCCGGGTTCGCGCTCGCCGGGCGCATCGTCAACGGCGACTGGAGCATCCTGTGGCTGCGCCGGCGGTTCGTCGGCTGATCCGCTGGCTTGGCTGGACGGCGCTGGGGCTGTTCGGCCTTGTTGCCGCTTATTGCCTTGCCGGGTGGATCGGCAGCTCGATCCCGCGCAACGCCGACCGGCGCGAACCGGCGGCCGACGATCCTGGCGCCGTCACCATCATGGTCGAGACCAATGGCGTCCACACCGCGCTGGTGCTGCCGCTGGTCACACCCGAGCGCGACTGGCGGCCGGTCTTTCCTGACAGCGACATCGCCGTGCCGAGCCCGGACTACACGCACGTCGCGGTGAGCTGGGGCGAGAAGCAGGTGTTCCTCGACACGCCCACCTGGTGGGACCTGCGCCCGTGGACCGTGCTGCGCATCGTCGGCATCGGCGGTGATGGTGTGCTCCATGTCGCGCACTACATCCGGCCCGCCCCGGCCGACGACATCCGCCCGCTGCGGCTCACGCCCCGGCAATACGCCCGCCTCGTGGCCACGATCGACCGCTCACTGCCGAGAGGCCCTCGCGTCCGCTACAAAGGCTACGGCCCGCAGGACGTATTCTACGACGCGCCCGGACACTACACAGTCGAGAAGACCTGCAATCAATGGACCAGCGACACCCTCGCAGCGGCCGGGGTCAAAATCGGCCGCTGGACGCCGTTCGCCGGCGGCGTGATGAAATGGGTGCCGCCGCTCGCCGGCCAGTAGTCCCACGCGTCGGTACTGCTGGGTGTCAGCACTGCTGGTTGTGCAGTCCGCTCGGCCGGGTGATGTCTCTCAGAGCCAGGCCCGCTTCGTCCGGCCGCTCGCGGTCGAGATCGGCCAGCGAGACGATGCCGACGAGTCGCTTGTCGCGGTCGATCACCGGCATCCGGCGAACCTGGATCTGCGCCATGTTATCGAGCACTTCGTCGGTCTCGGCATCGTCGTAGCAGTACCTCACCTCGCGGCTCATGATGTCGCCCACGCGCGCGCTGGGGCCGCAGCCTTCGGCCACGCCGCGGATGGCGATATCGCGGTCGGTGATCATCCCGACCAGGCGGTCGGCGTCGCTCACCGGCAGCACGCCGGTGTCGGCCGAGCCCATGATCTGCGCGGCCCGCTCGATCGTATCGTCCGGCGAGACGAGGCTGATGTCCTGCGTCATGCATTCGCTGATCTTCATCGCAACTTCTCCATTGGGTTCACCCCGACCAGCGGATAGAGGCGGCGACCGTTCCGCGCCCGAACGCGGCCACGCGGCACTTCGGCGAAACGTCAGCTGCGCCAGTTCTCAAGCGCTTCGCGATAGGCCGCCCGAGCCTGGTCGCGCCGCTGCTCGAGCCGGGCGATCTCTTTCTCCTGGCGCGCTTCGAGCGCGTCCAGCTTGCGCTCGACGGCTGCACGCTCCTTCTCAATCACTGCGCGCTCCTTCGCTTGTCTGGCACGCGCGGCAGCGAGCGCTTCGTCGGCTTGATCGACCTTGTCGCGGTTGGGAGGCGGCTTGAGCTTGGCAGCTTTGACGATCGGCTCCGGCTGTGGAGAGGGAGCTTGCCCGGCCTCCTTTCGTCGCGGCCTTTTCCGCGGTCCGAGCGCCTTGAGCTGAGCCGCCAGATCGCCACGTGAGACACGGATCACCTCACCGGGATGCTTGAGGGGCGCGGCCATCAGGCGCTCATCGGTGACCTCCTCGGCGGTGCCACGAGCGAACAGGTCGGCATCCGCGCCCCACGCGGTCAGCGCCGCCTTGCGGCTCGGCGCAGCGACATAGGCGTCATGGAAGCCAGTCGGCGTTCTGAAAACCTTGAGCTTGCGCGGCATTTCGCTCCTCGCGGGCATAAACGGCGTGGGCCGAGCCGGGTTTCCGGCTTGCCATTCTCCCGCGCCGCGCCAAATCGATGCCGAGAGGAGCCGGGGTGTGATGGAATGGCTGATTGCCGCAGCGGTGTTCGGCTTGCTGATGCTGGCCCTGATTCCGGTGTTGCGCACGATCAAGAATAATCCGCCCAAAGGCGGCGGGTTCGCCATGGCGCTGTTCATGATCTTCGCGAGCGTGCTCGACCCGGCAAAAGCCGCGGCGGTCGAGCAGATCGACCGTCGCAAGGACATCGAAGGCAGCGAGGAAGGCGAAAGCGGCGCCGGGCTCGACTAGGCGGAATCAATCCTTTTACTAACGATCCGCGCATTCCGGGGCACGTCGGGTCAGAATGACAGTGAGCCCGGCAGCCACGAGCGCGCAGACGGCGAGGATCAGGAACGCCAGCGAGTCCTCACCGTCATTCCCCGTGCGGATGCGGCCGAGCATATCCGGCCCGACGAACCCGCCAAGCTGCGACAGCGCATTGATCCAGGCGATGCCGCCCGCTGCCGCAACGCCAGAGAGGAACGCCGTGGGCAGAGTCCAGAAAACAGCCAGCCAGGCCATCGCCCCGATCGCCACCAGCGTCAGCGCGATGATAGAAAGAACGGGCGCGTGGCCGGCGAAGGCGAGCAGCAACAGGCCGGCCATGGATACGAGCAGCGACAGCGTGGCATGCCAGCGGCGCTCGCCCGTGCGGTCCGAATGGCGCGCCACGGCAACCATGACGATCGCGGCCACGCCCCAGGGAAGCGCCGTGATGAATCCGACTTCGAGATAGGCGCCTTTGCGAATGCCCAGGTCCTGAACCAGCGTCGGCATCCAGAAGTTGAGGACGTTGTTGATCATCGCGCGCAGGAAGTCGGCCAGCGCCAAAGCCCATACACGCCAGTCGAGGAATACTTCGCTCATGCGGTGTCGCTGCCCTGCCTCAGCATGGGCCGCGTGTTCTTCGGCGAGGCGCCCCTCGACCAGCTCGCGTTCGTCGCTCGTCAGCCAAGCGGCATCCTGAGGACCGTCGGGCAATTTCGCGAACACGACCAGGCCAAGCGCCAGCGACGGCAGCGCTTCGAGCAGGAACAGCCATTGCCAACCTCTGAGCGCGCCAGCGCCGAAGACTTGCAGGATCAATCCCGACACCGGCGAACCAACCGCGCTCGCCAGCGGGATAGCCAGGAT
>Ga0164242_10005107_pt1 | contig 14637 bp, 16 predicted proteins | sample OricomgcompostMG_FD_108783 | JGI IMG/M metagenome (GOLD analysis project Ga0164242, IMG submission 108783) | Miracle-Growth compost microbial communities from Emeryville, California, USA - Original compost - Miracle growth compost (MG) ... | reverse complement strand
TGTTCGCCCCCGTGTCATCCCCTAGGCCGCGGGTACTAGGGGGGCGGAGTGTGGTCGGTTGGGTGGGGGGGGGGGGGGCGGGGGAGTGTGTATGATGGCGGCTTTCCCCTCGAAAGTGGGATGGGAGCCTGTGGCTACTTCCCCTCATGCCGGGATGTCCTAGGTTACCCTTCGAAGGAGACGCAACGCTGGGGTTTTGTTGTTAGAAGAGTTGTCAGATGCAGCGTGGTATGCAAATTAGAGGTGCTCTGTATTACCGTTCAAAATGAGAGCTATTTCACTATATGATTTCAATGCTTCCATTACCCTTTTGCTAGCCGAGGCAAAAGGGGCCAAAGGGGCAAAGCAGACTCGTAGGTCCCTTCGCCAACAGGTAGGTAGCATGCTATGTATGATCGAGCGTGTTCTCGCCTTCAACCTGATTTAAAGAGGCCAAAACACTTAATTCATACCAAAGCTGGGTAGTCACTCCTTAGACATCAGCCCCATTATCGACGACCATCTGCGCCTCTTGCGCCCACCGTGTCAAATCCGACCCGTCATCTACAGCCGGGTTCGCAAATACCTCCTCCCACAAGCCCAGGTCCATCGTTCCCACGCCTCCAACCCCCTCTTCGTAGAACACCTCCCTCAGCGACCCAGCGCCTGCCATGGAAAAGAGTGGCACCTCGCCGCCAGAACCCTGAGATACCGGATCCAGTACTGGCTGACCAATCTCCACCCCCGAGGGAATGGCGAGGGAGGTGCCCGTGCCGATGAAAAGGGGCGATAATGGTGGCAATGCGAGGTCGTACAGTCCCGCCCCTGCCGCAGCGGTAGCACAGAGGTGAGTGAGGAGCTCGCGGCGGGCACCCATGTGGCTGTTCCCACGCTCGGCCATGCCGCGCAGAAGGTCGAGGCCGGCGTTCATGGCAGCGATGTTGACGGGATTAGTGGGAAGGGCAAGACACACCATTACGAGGACAATCGAGGCTGAGAAGACGTGCTCGCCATCCATGTACCCATACGTGGCTAATTCCGGTTTGTTAGTAATGTACTTTTGGGTTCTTCCCTGAGCGGGGTCAGCTGTCAAACTCACCAACAAGGTCCCGTTGCGCGGCGATGGTCATCATGTTAATAGTTTCCTGCGCGGCGCTCACGCACATCTCAATCACTCGGACCGTCGTCTGCGAGAGGCCTTCCTTCCAATCACGCTCCTTCGCGGCTGGGTCATCCTGCATCGCCCGGAGGCGCTTGCCGGCCACATGGAACAGAAGTGGACGGGCCGTCATGTTGATGCACTGGTAGTAGTGCGAAAATGTACTCACACTTTCCCGGCTGATGCCGAGCCGGGCGGGATCGAACCTTAGCTCATCCGGTAGGCCGCGATTCCAGTTGGATAGTGAGAGAATGATGCTCTGCACCGACGCCATGAGTCGTTTGCCCGATTTGGGCTCTGTCGCGCTCGTCTTTCGGTAGATAGACTTGGTTACCTCACCTAGAATGCGCGACAACTCAGTGTAGTGGCGTAGCACGACGGCAGGGCAATACTCGGGCTCGTTTGGGAGCTTCGACGGTAGATTGACGCCTATGTCCTCGTCCTGGATAGTGAGAGGATTTCCGGACTTCACGGAAAGGATGCGGTCCAGACTGTAAATGCTCCACCAGACGCGGCGCCGGTGCTCGCGAGTTGCCTCATCTAATGGTGGGAAACCTTCGGGAGATGGGAACGAGCTAACTTCCTGGTGCAACCCTAGCGATATAGCCATGCGCAGAGCCATGCCGATATATAAGAAGGCGGCATCCCGGCGGTTCATATTCTGCATAAAGTAGCCAATGAGCGCCAATGTTTCGACGCAGGTAATAGAACCTTCTTCGTGGGCATCAGGTAGTAGCTGCAAAGCGTGGGTGAAGTACTCGAAGCCAGGCGGGCCCTTGAAGTCTACCCACTGGTTGACCGAGTAGAGTTGACCAAAGGCTAGAGTGATGAGGACCTTTGAATGGGAGAGGCAGGCATCTTTATCTGCCAGATTCGGGGGGCCAAGATGAGCTTCGGCTAGTAGCAATTCGAATGAATCCGGGTCAGTAAACGCAAAAATGGTGCCGATGTACGTATACTGTGCGGCGAAGAGACGCCGGCAAATATCGATGGGAGGGAGACGAGCGTGACTCCATACATATTCTCGGCGAGAGGTTAGTGCGCCGGGTTCATAGAAGTTGGGAATAAGGTCAAGGCGGCCATCGTCGTCGCAAATGCCAGAGAGGTTTCTTAAACTACGCAGGAAGTTATCCGATGCTCCTGGGCCCTTGAAGCCTTGTTGTGCCGATAGTTGTTCCGGTTAGTATATGGCCTAGCAGTATAGGAGAACAAGTAAAAAAAAAAGGGGGTATGCTTACTCGTGGAGTGACTCCGCACATCCAATCTGTTAAACGGTTCGAGCAGAGGGTGTTCATCTTCTAGGCCATCGTCATTCGGGTTATCTTCCGAGGTTGCTTGTCGTTGTGGCAGGCCTCTTGAGGCTCTCTTGGTAGCTCGATTTTGTGGAACTGCACATATACTCAGTCGTCCTATCTCTAAACAGCCATTATGTGAGCATACCGTGACGCCCTTCATAAGTTTTGACTTTCTCCTCGAGCAACCTCAGGTAACTGTGTCCGTGTTAGCCAGGTGGGGTGAGTCATCGGAGACCGCGTGGACCTACGATTCATTCACAGTGATCTTCCTCGCCTCTTCGTAGACGCAATCATAACCACGAGCTTGGCACCTAGTGCACTTGGGCTTGTCCTTCGAGCAGGATGAACGGCGATGTCGACAGTGGAGGCACCTGCGATTGCGACTTCAGTAGCTATACAACGAAGTGGAATAATTTGACAAGACTGACGCAACAGGTCTGAGTGTCACATTCGAAGCCGAGGGTGGGCTTGCCTGGGCGGCCATGATTTCATGCTTCTGAGCGACTAGTATGCAATACAGTGGCCTTTTTTGATGGGACCCAGCGGGCTTCGATGATAATTAATAAGTGGCTCGTGTTTGAGAGGTGCGTTGAGGAAGTTCAGCCGCAAGTCCCAAGGCCTCCCGCCGAATGTGTGCATGGCTCGGCGCTAGACATGCACTATCGGGCGTCGGCCCCGCTACGGGACAGCGGGGAAGTTAGTCGGTCCTTCGGACCTCATGCCCGCTGGTCACACATCGCTGAAGTGTTGCTCGCGGTTGAAGCTGAGAGCCTTCGCAATGACATTCGGATTCTAGCCTCGTTCGGCGGAAAGAAATTATTCTTCACGTTACGGCAAATGAGAAAATTAATTAATGATCGTCAGTTGAGGGACAAATAAATATTTTCATCAATTATTTTATGTTATGTCCGGGCACTAAACGGCGCGGCAACCCTAACCCAACCCCAAGCATGTTAATCTACCACCTTGAGCATACTATACGCCTTATGGCCGATGGCCTTCTCGACCACGCGAAGCGGGTCCATCTTCTGCTTCTTTGAAGTACTCACAATAGCAAACTCATCGTCATCATCACCGTCAGCGACCTCGATTTTGTCCTCCTCCTCCTCCTCCTCCTCCTCGTAATCATCGTAGAGCCCCTTCTCCATGAAAACCTTCAGCATCCCTTGAGAGTACCCGCTCACGATCGCCGTCCCATCCTGGGTCGACACGACCGGTTTCGGGGCTACGGGGTCTCCGTGTCCTCCTACGAAGTACCCACCACGCCCCCGCCCGCGAGCGCGGAAGGCCCCACGTCCACGAACGTGCAAGCCCCCACGGCCGCCCGCGGGGAATCCGGGGAGCCCGTACCCGGCGCGACCGCCTGCGAGGTTCCAGAATACCAGTTGCGGCATGTCGTACCCGGCTGCGCGGTACTTGGCCTGGATACGCTCAAATGATGACGACCACTTGTTCTCACCCCCACTCATGGCACTGTTGAATTGCATGTCGCTAAATACAATCACCCGCTTGACCATCTGGTCCTGCGTCAGGCCATTCTTCATGGCCATTGGGAGGATGAGGTCCTCAAAAACGGCGACGAAATTCGTGCTCATGCCCCAGGACGCGCTTTTCATGTCCCTGACCTTTTCGGTCAGCGTATCCGTGATATTCACGCTCTGCACCTCCGGATTGTCGCTGAAGGTAATGAACGCGCCGCCGAACGGCGGTTCCGTAACCTCTGCGACGAGCAGCGACAGGCCGATGGCACTGTCCATGGGGGTCGTCCCGTCGGGGAAGACTGGAGCAGTCATGCTACCCGAGACATCGCACACGGCGATGCATGAGTCGATCGTCCCACTATCTCGCACACGCTGCACCAGCGAACGCCACTGTCCGTCAATAACCTTCGTCTTAATTTGGGCCAGACGGGGGTCGCGAGTGCCGTGCCTGGGTGCCGACTCCATGACTAGCGTGCTGGGTAAGAGGGTGGCACCGCTGATGCTGCTCGAGCCTTCGGCGACTTTTTCTAAGTAGGCCTCGAAGCCATCTGTATCCTTCGTCGCGAAGAGAGTTTTATAGTTCTTCATTGCGACGGAGGGGACGCGGTTATACTTAATGTTCGAGTAGCTCTTTGCCGTGAGGTCGCGCTCGACGACATTCAGATACTCTCTGAGAGCCGAAATATCCTTGCGGTATGCTTCGCGGGCATAACGGAGGTACACCTCACGGTCGGCTTTGGCGTCACCCGTCTTCGGCAGCTCAATAGTGGTAATAGAGCTCTCGGGGTACATGATCTCTGCGATGGACGAAGCGACAAATGTATGCTTATCGTGAAATCTTGCCTGAGAAGGCGCCCACTTCGCACAGAGGGATATCTGTGCCTTTGCCTTGGCGTCGGCACCTCGCAGACGCGCAAGGTCGGCCTGGAGTTGCTCGGCAAAGAGGCGCGCCACAGTCATGTGAAGAGCCCGGTGGACAGGAAGCCGCTCCCATGCGGCGATTGCGGCGTCGTGCCGCGAGCCCTTGACCTGTGCCCGATGTTCCTTAGCTTCCACAGGATCGTGTTTCTCTCCTGCGGGCTGACGCTTGACCTTGAGGACTTCATCCATATCTGCAAGGACAGAAAGCCTATCATTGGCAGATAGGGCAAGGATATTCAGGAGATCTTTCCAGTAACCGTGTGCTACGCCGTGCTTGATATCAAAGCGAGTGACGTCGTCATCGTCCTTCTCGGGGGTAACAAGCACCATTCCACCCTCTAGCTCTTCATCCTTTTTCACCTTCTTCTCAATGAGCGGACGACTGAGCCATCTGAGGTTGGCTGCCAGTGTGAGAGGATGGTGCTCGGCTAGCCAGCCAGCGCACCGGTAGAAAGTACCGCGGGATCCCTTGCCGAGATGGATGGAACGAGCGTTGAAGATTATCTTCAACGTCGCGAGAGGATCGTCATTCCAGGCAGCATTCAGAAGTTCGAGAAGACGGTCACTTTGAACGACATCCTCGAGCTCTATGAACAGGTCTAACAACGGCTCGTTGGTGGATCGATAGGCAACGTCGGAATTTTCCGTCAGCATCAGATTCTTCTTCAATTCGCCGTGGGATAAAAGACCTTGCATGAATGGATGTTCGCTCTCCGCCGTACGAGACTTGCTAGGCTCCAAGCTGTCAAGACGCAGCTTAACGAGGCCGTCTGGGTCGTCGTCAGTGGGAGGTGCAGCTGCGGAAGTGGAGGCGTCACCTAATCCACCAGAGCTCTCATGCCCTATTTTCTCTTCCTTAAAACGGGCGAGATAGGACTGGAACTCATCCTCTGGCAACGTCAGGGCCTCGCTAGCCGGCCAAAAGACGGGGAATTTCGACTTGAGAAACCAGGCCTCATCGTTCGTTGCGCCTTGTGAGTCCATGGTAGCTCGCTGTATTAGCCAAGTTCGTCTGCTTGACTCGGGTGGCTATTGACGTTGGTTTGTATTGAGAGACGAGGTCTCATCAGTAACCTCCTAGGCGTCAGAAGAGCGAAGATGCTGCAACTGGATTATTGCAAACAAGCAGAAGGAGGAACAAACAAACAGCGAGGACCCAACCGAGGAGGGAAGGAAGCCTAAATACCTAAGTACCAAGGTAGTAGGTACTTAACATCTGTACCCCACCGTGTCAGCCCCAGCCACTAGGCGCTAAATACAGCAGACGGCCAATGACTCACTCGCCGAACCGGTGAGGACCAACACCAAATGCAATTAACAAATGACTGTACATAAGGTAGCCAACCGTAGGTAAAGTAGTCCCATTCTGGTGGGCACGAGGAAGTAAGGGTCGGATTCAGCCCAATATATCTCCTCATGTCTGACAAGATACTAAATCGTTGGTCGCTTGTCGACAGTCCCATCGCTCTCCCCCCAAAGCCCTCCAATTTCGACTAGTTACACACCAGACGGAGCGAGCCCAAGCGATGTAGCCCGAGATGCTTGACTTTTGTCTATATGCCTGCCTTGAAATAGGATCGGTGTTTTCGCCACAGCCATGCGCGAATCAATCTAACCTTGTGACTCCGACTCATCCTGCCCACTCGTCTCGTCTGACGCATCCTCGATCAAGGTGCTTCCAAGGGGTGGGAAGCGCGAGAGGAGCAGAACCCCCATTCCCAATACAGCGATTGCCTATGACTATTAGACCACGAGACCGAATGCAGAATTACGCTCATAGGAGGGAATCAACTCACCGCATTACAGTAGAAAGTTATATAGGCCTTTCCTGCATCGGCGAGGAGCGCAAAGACAAAACCAAATAATCCTACTGTCGATAGCCTGGCCATATTCTCGACAAGTGTAAGCGCATTGAGCGCATCTACTCGTTGAGAAGCGGTGCACATCTCGGTAATGACTCCTTTCGCCGCAGGCGCGGAGCCGGATCCAAACGGGAGGAGGAATGCAGCTGAAGAAACGTCAGAAAACACACGACTGTGGAAGTATGCAGTAGCTTACCCAAATAAATATGCCATCTTTGAGTGGCAAAGGCTGCTATCGTCGTGAGCGCCCCGTCCACAACAAGACTCCAGCGGAGGAAGAATAGATCGAATTCGCAAGATGTTCGCTCCTTAGCAGGCTCGAGCGCGACCGGCTCTCCCTCATCTAGTGGTCCAGCTGGGGCCTCAAACTGTCGAGGTGACGTGGGAAGTACTGCAGTATCATTAGGCTGGTCGTTCACCACCTCCTTCGGGGGATTCCCCGACTTGAACCACTTCCGGCCCTTTGAGATAATCGTGGGGAACATGAATATCAGGAATATGCTCTGCACGAATGCGAACTCGAACATGAGCCAGCCGTTATTCCCTTGGTCAAACTCGAATACTGCCGTCGCATACATCTGGATGAGGAGTGGCGCGTAGCCGGTCGCGAGCTTAGGGTGTGTGTCAGTCGGCAATTAGAGATGAGGGTGCCGCAGATATAACAATAACTTACTACACCGAGAAAGACTCCGCAGCAGAGGAACAAAACTCCATAGTGCTTTCTGAGTGCACCGCTCTCCAGACGTAATTTCTGTGGGTTAAGTACCTTGAGTGGTGCCAAAAACCCTGATATACCCCCCTTGGCGGGTGTCTTGCTGTCTGACATAGACTCTGGCGAGATGTAGGGCAAAGAGAGAAAGGCGAAAGTCGCCGCAAGCAGAAAGGACACAAATGCAACCTCGAACGGCGTTTTGATGCCATATGCATTGCCGATCATGCCACCAGCTACAGCCATGTTAAAAACTTGGGATTGGGGGCCACGAGGAGGGAAACGAACTAAGAAAGCCCGTTGCTTGTCCCAGCATAAGGCATCCCTGCAGCCTACCAAAAACTTCTGTCCGGCGAACGGGCTCTACTATCTCGCTAGCAATGATGTTTACCACGAGACTGTAACTGTTCGTTAGTGCCACCGGTGCCATACGGGTAGGAGGAGGGGAAATAAATCACATATAGCCATTGGGCCCTCCAAGAATGGTGACTAGCTGTGTAAATTGGATGAACAGCATACCGGCTTCCCCTCCCGCAATGACGCCGAAAACTTGGAGGGCCACTCTGAGCGCCGGGATGACTGTCTGGAGGATGAGTGCAAAGCGCGGCCCGTATTTCTTGACGACCTTGCCGGTGACGAAGAGGTTTAGCGTGCCTAGTCGCCGAAGAGCGGGTTAACGAGAGCCATAAGGAGGGATACGGGCATATCTCCGTTACCGTACCACATATAGATGTGCTCATGGCAAGGAAGCTAAATTGTCTTGCCGTGACAGCGGCGATCTCGTTCAAGCTGCACCGGTCCCCCACACCTTCAAACGGCGGATGATTGTCGTAGTAGACATCGCAGACCATGAGATGGAAGACATAGAATATGCTACAAACTCAATTGTTAGTGAGAAACCCAGCTGGTAGATTAATTCTCCAGCCGCATTCATGCTTACGGAACTTGGGTAAAGCTGAAGGAGAGGGTGATCAGAAACCCGGCCAGCAAGATGCGGTTCTCGACATTGACGGCGCTCCACAATCGCGATGCCAGGCTCGGCGGAGAGCCCTGCTTGGTAGCATCCGCATTGGCGATGAGGGGCGTGTTCTCGTCGGCGGACATGGCTTCTAGCTAACCTTCGGATTGAAGAACGCACGAGGGAGATCACCACCGAAGAGACCCGAAGAGACTTCACCAGACTGTTGGTCGTTGTCGAGGGGCCGCCAGCTGCGTTTATTTTTCCAATCGGCCCCAAATTGACTCCACAATATGGGGCGGGAACCCGCGTAGGGAGCTTCCGCATCAAGAATAGCACATCATCGCGGGCAGAGGCCGGGTTTTAGCGATATCGGTGGTCGTCTGACTGCAGAAGTTTGCGTACGCAAATGCTTACTTAGTGGGGGTAGCATACCCCGCGCTTCACCAGCAGGAAGGGAAGCGGGATCGAGAGCTGACGAATCGCTCACCGACATTGTCAGCCACGCGGAAGCTTAATTCCAATCCCGAATGCAAGGTAGGTACGTTGTCGACTGCACATCCAAACGGTTGGCGCTTACAAGTCTGCACAAAGGAGGATAGTTGCCGGTGGGCCAAGGACCAATTGCAATGCTGTTTATCCCCTCTGTACCGTGCCAACGGGGTTGTAATTCTACACGGGGTATAGAGCAGAGAAGTCTATCAAGACCAGATGCTAACCGGGCGCCCCGAGACGCCATTCCACATCGTAGACAAGTCGTGCCTACTATCTAATGAAGCAATATGTCGTATCCATCGCTGTTAATTCTAACCTGGTCCCTGTCAGACCCGTACTTCCTCCGAACAAGCTCAAAGATGATCAGCCCCGCACTCGTGCTGGGCACCTGCCTGATGGTATTCCACCAGAATCCTCTATACAGCCACCTTCTCAGTCCTATCCCTGCGGCTTCGGCCTCGGAAAGACACTGCGCCCATGTGGCCTGGTATGCGTGGTAGTAAGCGCGGAACATGCGCCATTTGAGTTTCGAGTTCGGAGCGGCGCACTTGTAGTCGTAGGCAATCTCCCGCGCGTGCGCATCGAGCATCTCGAGACGTTCCCAGTGCTCGACCTGCACGTGGGATAGCGGGTGGAGGATGAGTTGTTGGGTAATCGACGCGGTGGTGCCTGCTAAAAGCAGGAAAGCAGGCTCGATGGCGTAATGTGGCTTGATGACTGTAGGCATGCCGCTGCCATCCCGCTCCGGTTGTCGTTCCGAACCTGACGGTCGCTTCCGTGACAGAAGCACGATAGTGTCCGCATTCAACGACCCGTAATACCACGTAACAAAGCGGTAGTACCCCTGCGCCTTCAGATACTCGAACGTGCTGAAGAAAACCGCACTTCCGAAGCTGTCCTTGAGAAACGACAGACCCCAGCCAGCAAATATCCCGCGCGGGCCAATTTCGCGCAACTTGGCAAAGCTGAACGCCCACATGCTTTGTGGCCGGCCAGCAGCCCCAGCCGAGGCCCCGTTGACGACAGGGTTCCCGCTCCCCGTCATCCCGGCCGCGCTGCTTCCAAGGTCGTACCTGGCCTGGACAGCATCCAGCGGTGCCGCTACCACGCTCTGTATGCCGCCGGCGAGGAAGCCAGCCGCAAAGGTATCCACGGGGCCGGGAGGGGGGTAAACGCGGCGGCTCGCCTTGCCGCTCTCCTCGTGCAGCTGGCCTAGGATCTGCAGATAGGCCGTGTACAGCACGGCTCCAATCCCGACGTTGGCGATCAGCGGGGGAAGTACCTGCTCCGGCACCACGCGCCAGCCGTGATGGCGCACCGCCGAAGCTAGCACGCCCGGCGTCGTCGCCCGCGCGCGCGACTTGATCCACCGCAGCGCATCGGCAGCAACCGTACGCGCCGACGAGGAGGACGACGTGCCTGCCCCTGCGCCGGTTCCCGGGGTTAGCTGACGGCCCAGCGCCGCCGCTGCCTGGTGGTGCTGGTCCTGGATGGAGCGCGCGTAGGCCAGATAGTCGACGCGGGTCCGGAAGAAGGCCTTCACGGGGGCGCGGAAGTAGAAGGCGATGGCCTGGGAGGTGAGGGCGCGCACCGACGCCGCCGACGCACCCGTCGCCGCGGTGCTGCTAGGCGCCGCGGGCCTCAGGCCCTCTGGGGCGGTGTCGCCGGGGATGACGGGGAGGATGCCGGGACTGAGGGTCGGTTGGGCGCCATTGGTGTCCCGGCCGCTGGCGTCACTGGCTGTCATATTCGACCATGCATTTTGAATTCTGTTTTGGCTTTCTTTCCTTTGGTAGAGGCGCTTTTGTAGCGGCGACGTCGAAATTGGAGGCCACCAGGAATCGTGGAGTCGTGTTTGCCGTTTTCCCACGGCTGAGATTGACCCACTCTCGTAAACCAGGGTCCCCACTGTTCGCCCCACTCCCACCTGGCAGCTTTACAGGTACGTACCTGCCGTACAGCCACGTGCAAGTCGCTCAAGACATACCAAGGGGCACGACGCACGATGATATCTTGGTCACATTGGCAGTTTGATTGGTACGGAGAGTGATGTTTGAACTTATTAGTATGTATTGTCGGCACGTGAAGTTTTAATGGGGGCATCCTCCTGGGGGCGTTGGCGACTAGGATCACGAGCACAATCACTCAATGCTCACATTCTGGATCAGACGAGGAAGCTGATCTGAAGGAGTTAAATGCTTTATCATTCCAGTGGTATGGAAGCCGTATCACGCCCAGCCAAAATGCAAAGCCATCAGTCCAGCCACGACTCCTCGGTATCGTTATCCTTCGTCATGATGCCGATGAACTTCCTCCGCTCCCCACCGGCTAAGAAACCATCGCCGGGCGAAAACTTTGTCTCATTCCTATCGTCGACCCCTTTTTACATGACCACCTAGTACAATGGAGGTTAGTATTCTTCTTCAAGGACAAAAAGGCATGCTTTCACGGGAGAACCACTTACTCCTGAGTTGGATGCAATACGCTGAGAGGGGAGAGGCAAGTCAGCAAATATAATCATAGGCAGGGGGGGTTTCAGGGGAAGGCTCGAAAAGGAGATGGGTCCATCGGGTGACATCATCAGGGACATACCGGCCATAGCTCTGCGGCTTCCTAAATTGAGTGTTAGAATAGTTGTCTAAAGATGGACTTGAAAGGTCCGGGGAGTTCGAGGTTTCATACCTTGCCGACTGGCCCAGTGATGGCAGAGCCCTTCATCTCGCCCTTGGGGTTCACAATCTGGGGTGCGTCAGTTCTAGAACGTCTAAATCTAGCCACCCGCATCGCGAGTTACCGCTCGAGAGAGCATGGGTCACACTTACGACACCAGCGTTGTCCTCGAAGTAGAGGAACACACCGTCAGTGCGCTTCCATGGCTTTGACTGCGGGTTTATTAGACATCATCCATTATCTCATTATGGTTGGGATTCAACGTACCTGGCGGACGATAACTGCGGGGTGGACCTTCTTCCTCAGCTCAGGCTTGCCCTGTAACAAATCGAGTCAGTATCTTCCTGGCTGAAGGAGCAGGTCGCCGAGCGAGTAGACACCAAGGAGTCTTGGGTCACGCGTCCAGAGCCAATAGTGAGTCGCCTACCTTCTTGACTGTTGCCATCACCATGTCGCTAGCAAAGGTCAGTATTTAATCCCAGAGGACCCAGCCCGCCCAAACACAAAACACATACCCAACACCTCCAGCCGGCAGCCGGTTGAGACGAGCGCCAATTCCCTTGACGGAGATGATGTACAGATTGCGGGCACCCGAGTTATCGGCCTGCATAGTGGGTCAGAAAATTTGTCTGATGGAGCGGAAAGAGGTGCAACAGGTCGCCCGAAGTCTCCAGCAGCTAGAGTCTCGAGGGTAGAGGAATTTCGAAGGGTTGCTTACGCAGTTCATGATCGCGCCTCTGTTCCATCCTCGTCAGCATTTTCCTCCTCAAGTTCGCGAATGCGCAGTCCAACAACTCGCATCGTTCGTGACAGGGAAGTTATCGCGTTTGCAACTGGGGAAAACGTACACTGGAAGACCCAGGGTCATCTTGAGCTTGCCGCCCGGAGCACCACGTCTATAAAGCACCGCCCGTCAGCCAAATTGTCCTTGTCACATTCCCCTCGCTCCAAATTGAACACTGCGCGCCACCAATCCAAATATTTCCGCAGCAATCAAGGAGGGGGCGGTTCGAAGGCTCGAATTTGTCGTCTGCTGGCGGGGCGAAGCCCTAATCGAAATTTGTCGATATGGCGGGCATGTTGCCGTCGATTATTATTTTGTCGAACTCGATCATCGCCCCCTCTCCCCATTGCGGCCTTCCGGACCACGAAAATCGCCAGGAATAAATCGGGAATATGCCAACTTACGAGATCTTGGCCATTTTATCGGTTCACTGTTGTTGCGCAAAGAGTGAAATGCTGTCGAGAGTGCTGGTTTTCCAGGTTGAGATTTGCAACTGGCAGAATTTCCATTGTGCACGCCCAAGCCCTAGGAATTTTGGCGGAAAGATCACGTGCAGCTGCGATAAGATACCAAAATTACAAGGCTTGGAGCGCCAAAGGCGGTTGGAATTGGCAGAACGAGACGAGGGAAAGCTTGGACTGAAATTCTTGACTTGTCTCTCCTCGAAAACCTCACTCGGACTGACAACGACAATCGCCAGCCTGTTGTACCCAAGCTGAGCCGCAAGATGGTATTCGCTACCTTTCTGACGGAAAGGTGGCTGTGCCCCTAAGCTTCCCTTCCCAATCTTACCCAGGCGAGCTTGGACTTCAAATTTCGTGATAATTCAGGACTAGGATGCAGCGTAGCTTCCTCTGCTTGCCGACTGTCGCCGTGAAGTTGCCCCGTTCAGTCGGCCCTTCTGGCCCAGCTGTGTGGCCGGTTTGTCTGATCGTGGGCTCGGCAGCCTCCGTGCGTGCGTGCCAATGCTCGTATGCTGGAAACCCACTTAACCAATAGTTTTCCTCGTCTAAACGGACGCGGGGTCATCGGCCAGCCGAACAGCTGAAATGGAGCGCAGGCCCTTTGACCATTGAGCTCAAATTTGACCTACGAACCATAGCTCCTTGAGCCCTTCGCTTCTTTCTTTCACATCCAAGTCTCCGATCTACAGTTCCCGAGCAATCATGGCAAGCATCACAGTCACCCTTGGCACCATTGCCAAGCTCATAGACCACTCCCTCCTTCACCCCACCATGACCGACGCCGAGATCGACGCCGGCCTCGCCATTGCGAAGCAGTACGGCGTCGCAGCTGCGTGCATAAAACCGTATAGCATAGCGGCTGCACGGCAAGCTCTCGCCGGTTCGGGCGTGCTCATCTGCTCCGTCATCGGCTTCCCGCACGGCAACTCGACGACCGCCATCAAGGTCGCCGAGGCACGGGAGGCCGTGGCCGCTGGGGCGCATGAGATCGACATGGTCGTTAACGTGGGCAAGGTGCTAGGCGGCGACTGGGACTACGTCCGTGAGGAGATCAGGGCCGTCAATGATGTCGTCCTTGGTACTCCCATTGGCGGCGCCGAGGACGCTCCGAAGGCGTTGCTGAAGGTCATCTTCGAGAATGATTTCCTCGGGGACGAGCAGATCGTCAAGCTGTGTGAGATCTGCACCGAGGTCGGGGCAGCCTTTATCAAGACATCGACTGGGTATGGGTTCGTCAAGCAGAGTAACGGCATGTATTCATACAAGGGCGCGACCGTTTCGCACCTGAAGTTGATGCAAGCGAACTCGGGCCCGGATGTGGGGATTAAGGCTGCTGGTGGGGTGAGAACCTTGGACGATTTGCTGTACGTCGCCTCACTCGGCGTGTCGAGGGTCGGTGCTTCGGCAACAGTAGCTATCATGGAGGAGGCTAAGAAACGTGGGATCACCGACACGCCGACAGAGGTGGAGCTGAAGCCGATAAAAGATGTCCAAGGGGGGCCATATTGATCAGTTGTTACGACTTCCTCGGCTTACACGAAGCCTTGGTGATCATGCGCCGAAGTGCCAGAATCGCAACTAGTGTCAATTCCGAATATGGTGCGGTTACCCGGATGCATTGCCTGCCTTGTCGTTGATCTGGGAATCACTGACGGGCCCCTAATTAATGACCCTCTCACCAAGAAAACGTGACTGGTTTATCATTCCCCCTATCTATTTTTGTGCCTTGCTGACTCCTAAAACCCCTCATCACTCCACACCATAGCCGACGGGATGATCTGGACCTGGTCCTGGAAAGGCGGTATACTCAGCTTAACGGCTGCCACCCGATCAAGTGATCCTCTACGAAGTCCGAAGTTT
>Ga0164242_10005106_pt1 | contig 14638 bp, 10 predicted proteins | sample OricomgcompostMG_FD_108783 | JGI IMG/M metagenome (GOLD analysis project Ga0164242, IMG submission 108783) | Miracle-Growth compost microbial communities from Emeryville, California, USA - Original compost - Miracle growth compost (MG) ... | reverse complement strand
TCGGGTGGTCCTTTCCTTGTGATATCTGGAGTATCGGCTGTATTCTGGTGGAATTCTACACCGGCGACGCGCTCTTCCAGACGCACGATAACCTCGAGCATCTGGCAATGATTGAGGCCGTGTGCGACTCTAAGATCACTCCCCACCTGGTGCAGAAGGTGAATAAGATGTCTGCTAAGAACGGCCCAAATAGTGCTGCAAAGTATGTCTCACCCGGGCCCCCTCTTCCCTTCGGTGGTACCACGGGAATCGATGTTAACCTTGCTGGTTTCAGGTACTTCAAGAGGCAGAAGCTTGATTATCCAACTACGGAAACGACCCGCGCATCGCGGAGGTTTGTCAAGAACATGAAGAAGCTTTCAGTATGTCAAATAACCCAAGCCCCCACGTCCCGTTCGGCCCGCGACTAAACTTCATATTCTAGGACATCGTCCCGCATAATAGCAACGATTTCATGAAGCACTTCCTGGACCTTCTTCAGAAGATCTTCATCTACGACCCCGCCGCGCGGATAACCGCGAAGGAGGCTCTACAGCACCCATGGTTCAAGCAGGTGGCCCATGACGATGGCTCGGAGGCGGCCAAGATACTGCTGAAGAGAATGGCCGCTGGACGGGCTTCGGTCGCTTCCTCGAGTGCCGACCAGGGTTCCCAGTACGCGTGAGCGACCCTCGGGCTTCGTGGGCTCCACCTTCCGAATTATCCGCTCAAGCTGGGAAGCTTCAGACACCACATTTGTCTTTGACCATTGGATGCCAGACCATTAGGTCTGGCATGATCTCGTTATGTCGGGGCACTAATGTGCTCCATGACTGCCACGCTTGGTCCCGCTGCCAAGGGAAGTCGCAACTTGGTCACACAAGACACATCAACTAACTCGCTTAAACGGTAAGATGAATCCCCCCCCCTACAGACCCCATTGCGTTGACTAACAACCTTGTCTCCCTAGACTTTGCTCCTGGATGACGTTTCAAACTTGGATGGGCACGAGTCCTAAGAAGCTAGAAAATATCAAGTCGACCATAATTGCCGTCAGGAGCATATTTTTTTAGGGCGAGAAGATTGCCTACATATCATCATGGTGGCGCTATAAAGCTACTGGGGCATAATTAGACGGGTTCATACCTGTCCCCGGAATATTCATCTTGCAGCGCGCGTTTTATTAGACCTGGGGAGCCAGGGGTACATAGAGATAACGCGCGGACCGATGTATTATAGAGGCCATCGCGCCAGAAGAAATTAATCCCAAATGGAACATCCAAATCTATAAGCTGAGATGTTTGTTGCTCCCATGACTTCCGCATCTCACTGGTAGGGGAGCTCGCATATCAACGAGTGATTAACTCGTGAGGCGCTTTGCAACGAGGGTAAACACTATTTTAACGACTACGAAGATCGGGTCTCTGAGCGTTTTTTTGCAGTGCCAGTTTGTTTTGTTAAATTTGTTATTGTCCCGACCCATCAGGCCTGCTGCTGGACATTAGAGCTCATCCACCTACCTCCTCCCGAACCCTCTAACAAATTGGTTGATAGCTCTGGCCGCCACGTATACCTACCCCTTTCCCCTCCCTATAAAGGACATAGGCGCTACATTCATGATCCATGTACACCGAAATTTGATGGCTACCCGATGGCTGCTCGGTCCCAAGCACGCTCGACTGGTAAGCTCGGCCTCGATGTTTGCCAAAGAAAAAAAGAGAAAGGGAAGAGAAGCGAGGAGGAAAAGGAGAGAGATAACCCGATGCGTGCTGGAAAACAGTAGACCCCATCCGTAGTATAAAAGTGACCTGATAAAAGGGAGGAAGTTCTTTGCGCGAAAAGGACGGAAGGCTCCGTTGGGTTATCTCCGTAAAGTGCGAATGGCTTCATAAAATACGTGTTCAGTTCCCGAAAAGCTAACCACCCTGGATATTTGACCCCCGTTAAAAATGAATTCGTCAGATCTCACCCTCGCAGACCTGGTCACAAGGCCCGCATTTCACCAAAGCTCCGTTTTATATACTTGTTCCAAGGAAGAGGCCGGTTGTTGTTCTGTAGTCTTGATGGTTGTTTGGGGGACTCCCTACACGAAGTCCGACATCCGGGGGATATAACAAGGTTTTGCCCGGGCGTGTAAAAGGGAAAAAGGGGGCCGCCGTGGGGCGAGACGTTTTGAGGTGGTCCAACCATTTTCAGTTTCCCAATCGTTGGATATTGCTGCCGTTCTGAGGGATGGCAGCGTGGATGACTTGCTGGGATTCAAGGTCGGCAGAGTCTATGCCTTGACTTCTTGCGTCTCTTGATCGTCCCAGCCCCAGACTTGGGACAGGTACCGACCCATGTTTACACGTTTGGCCGCCATTTCCACTATCCATGGGTGCTCTAGCATCCGCCACGGGGTTGCTCGGCGGTTTGGCTCCTTCTCGAGACTATGGGGGAATTGATGTTAGGTTACGGTCTGCTGGTCCTAGGTTAGATTGAGATGAGACGTACCAGCACTCGATAAAGTACTTGAAGTTATCGCTCCAGAGGATATTCGCCTCGGGCTCGTCCTTCAGCTTGGGTATAGGCTGCCTCACGATGTAGGTGAGCAGGTCGATCAGCCCAGCGCGTGGCTGCATCTCGGTGCCGTCTGCGGGGAAGGGGAACCTGTGCTGGGCGACCTCAAGGAGCGTGACGCCGGTGGACCAGACGTCGGAGGTGATGGTGTAGGATTGCCCCGTGATGCGTTCGGGGGCCATGTAGTAGGAAGTGCCGATGAAGGTATTAGCCTCGCCCTTGGTACCGAAATCGCCCGACACGCCAAAGTCGCACAACTTGACCTCGCCGCCGCGGCAGAGGAGGATATTGGACGGTTTGATGTCGCGGTGGATGATCTTCTTGCTGTGCAGGTAGGTCAGGCCGCGGAGCACGGCCTCGGCGATCTTGCCCAGCACCTTCTCTCCCGTCCGGCCGCCGAGCCGTTTCACCTCCTTGTAAATACTGTCGAGGGAGCCGCCCTCGCAGAACTCCATGGCGATGGAGATGGTTGCTGTTGCGGGGTCGACGAAGGCGCCGTAGTACCGGCAGATGTGTTCTGACGCGCATTCCTTGTTGAAGCCGAGTTCTCTGACAATTTGTTTCTTAACATCCGGGTCAGGATTAGTAGTGATGACCTAGGTAATCGCGTGTCAGTCTCAATATCAGCAAATCACATTTTACTAGCCCGAGTCCGCAATTACCTTCAACGCGAATACCGTGCTCCCTCCCTTGAGTTTGCATCGTGTTACTGCACCGCCGGCGCCTTCTCCCAAGCTCCCCAGCTCGATGATTCTCCTCTCCATACTCGCGATCCTCCAGCCTTCGCCATCCAACTCTTCGACATCTTGCGTCCTCGCCTTCTCGAGTGTCAACTTATCGAACGCCTCTAGGCCGTGTAGGCTACCCTCTCTCTCCATCCCTACACCACCTACGGGTCCTCCTTCGCTAGCATTCGAATACAGCGACCCGACAGCCGATACAGGATCTGGGGTGCCCTGGGGCCTCCCGATGCCGTATTGGCTCGCGAACGACAGCGCGCTGTACTGAGACCCGGCACTAGTGGGGTTGCTGGCGCGGCCGTCGAGCGGCCCAAAGCTGCCACTACGGCTGTGGGCAGCGCTGCTTTCGCTCCCGCCGCTGGCGCTGTGGCCTTGCGTGGAGGGACGGCCGGGCTGCTGTTCGTGCGGTGTAATGTTGCTGCCCATCGGGGTGGCTAGGTGTAGTGTCGGCAGCGGCGGGCGAGACGAGGATACGGCGCCCGAAAGGCCGGCGACGGGTTTCACATTGGGAGATGGTGGGATGGCGAGCCCCAGCCGTGGGGCTCTACCGCCGGGCCGGGCACCGGGGATGGCTGGTCGGAGGAGGGGAACGGGAGAGGGGCCGGTGGAGATCGGAAGGGCCAGCGGCGGAAGGCCAGAGGGGACATCTGAGACGGGCGGGGGGACCTGCATGGTGGGCGGGGCGAGGTTGAAGTCAGTTTACATGTCTTATGCTAGGAATGAAGGGTCGTCTCGGAGCAACAACAAAAAAGGGGAGCAAAGAGTAGACAACGAGGAGGAGAGGGACAGAGGAGGGGTGCTTGGCATTAGCAGTCAACCAGGAAGACGTCAACATCCTTTGTGACCAAAGGGAATTCCGTACCACAGAGCCAGCGGCATCATTACTTGAGTTCTCGTGCTCGTGCATGGCGGTTAGTCTGCTGCAGGGCCAGCGCTGGAATAAAAGGGCCGAAGCGGCGAGGTAGACCGAGGAGTTGGAGCCCAAAGCTTCTGCGAGCTCGGCAAGGGTTCGAGGGAAGGTGTACAATCGGCGGTCCCCTTGTGGACGGATGGGCAGGATGGGGGGCGACACCCGGGTTCGAAGATGATGTGAGAGGGATTTCGGTAGATTGAAGGAATTGCCGGCAGAGGGTTGCAAGGTCCTCGGGCGATATTCGATATGGACGGTGTTTGCGTGTCACGTCACGTCAATCTGCGTTGATCGCCTCCGCTTCAATCCTGCTTTTGCTGGAGAAGCACTGGAGTGGCACGGAAGGGGGGGGGATCTTGGCCAGGCTAGATTTGGGGGTGGGTGGTCTCTGGCTGGGGGCCACTAGACAGACGACTGGGGGCGCGAAAAGGCGGGGGGATGATGGGTTGTGCGGGCTGGATGCCGGTGTTGTTCAAATGAGCGGACTGTCATCAACCGAGTGGATTTGTTCCGTACCTACGCAAGGCTAGGAACTCGAAATAGCGAGCGGCAGCGAAATAAGAGTAATAAGGGAAACGAGGGATGGAAGGGTGAGGAGCACGAACATAAAAACAAATGAAAAGCAACAGCCGCTCGTCAACTCGAGCCGCCAAGTTCGAGTTTCTGGGCTGAACAAGAGGAGCAGTTTAAGATGATCGATCAGGCAGGGGGAAGGAAGGTGGACAGGGGTGGAGACGGAGGGGAAAGGGTGGGATCCCGTTTACTGGCAGGAAAGCGCTGAGCCAGGGGGTAGGGGGGCCACCGACATGTCATTGGACAGGGCTGTGTGGGATTTGGGCAGGAGGGCGTGATGGCGTCCGCTGGCTCTTTCTCGACAGGGATAGCAGATGCAGATGCTGTGAGCCGTACCGAGAACTTTCGCATCGGCTTACTGTGGTACAGCAGGAATTAAGGTCTACACATATTACCTATTTACCTTGATAATACCTTATGCACACACCACCACTACTACTCCTACTACGTTGTAGGACACGCTTGATTACCTTACCGGTAACATGTCATTTCACAGCACACCACTACAGGACCGCCCACCCTAGCCCGGTGCTACACCCACCAAGAGCCACCTCATCCAGTCTTCCCCGAGGTCGAGGTACGGGTTCGAGGAACTACGTAATTACAGGTAGTGCTGATGCGGGTGATGCGGTGGTGGTGGTGGTGGTGGTGGTTCCTGTTGGTGGCAGCGGTGGTCCCACCAAAGGCAGGGCCGACAAACAGCATGACATGACCTGTTCGCTGGGCATGACCCGCTCGCTCGCTAGCTGTCGTTGTTGTGGTGGCATTATCCACGGGCGCAAGAAGGCTCCGTCTCGTTGGACGCAGCTGGGATTGCTGTGCGTGACAGTCACTGCATCGGAAGAAGCTGTCCACTTCCCCTCCCCAATGATACCCTTCCCCCAATGCCCTGACCCAATGCCTTGACCCATGGCCTCGAGAGGGCTGCACCAAGAATGGGCCCAGCCCAGGCCAACATCCCATGCAGCCCCGTTGCAGCCTCCCCCTGCTCCGTGCCAAGCAAAACACAAAGGGGAGGGAGGACGGCATCCACCTTTCCACTGCCATCATCCTCATCATCACCGCGATCATCATGATCGTCCTTGTCCGGGTTGTACCACGCCCTCCAAGGCCCAATCTTCCAAGCGCGCGTCAAAACTGGTGCAGGATTTGCGACCCTCTGAATGGCTTCTCGCCGGTGGGGCGCTGTTTCAAATCCTGGTGCGGACCTGCCGCAGGGTCTGGTTGGCCGAGACCCCATGCGGCCCTGCCCGCCCGGATCCACAATTTCCTTGTCCCTGAGTGGGTCACTTGTTTTTTTTTACCTATCTTTTTTTTCTCAGGGAAGATGAAGATCGAGATACGAGCATTGCAAAGTTTCCGTGGTGCTGCTGTAATCAACTTTTGACGCGTGCCGAGCAGGGAAATTAGTGGTGCACTGAGACTAAGACCATCCTGTAATGCCGACAATGCCGTCCACCGTCCCAGACCTCAAACACGCAGCCGCCGAGGCGTCGTCAGACGACGAGGGGTACCGCAGTCCCGGGTCCGATTCGGATTCCCTCGACAGCTCTGAGCCGAGGAAGAGACGTAGAACCTCCCTGTCACCCGCTGGAGATGGCGATGCGGGCAATGTCGGGGACGATGCTGATGACTCTGACACCCCGTTCGTTCCATCCAAGCTTGTCTCTTCCTTCAGTGCCCCTTCACGCATCAGGCGTGACCCTCTCCCTACCCCTGGCCATGGCCGGAGCCAGGAAGGGCCAGACATTGATCACTCGGCCCTGCTCTCGTCTCGGACGGTCCTAGCACCAACAGACCCTGAGACTAGCTTTGAGTCGCTGGGTGTTCGCCCATGGCTGGTGCAGTCCCTAGCCAACATGGCCATCAAGCGCCCGACCGGTATTCAGAAGGGCTGTATCCCGGAGCTCCTCAAGGGCCGGGACTGTATCGGTGGTAGTAGGACCGGTTCCGGAAAGACTGTTGCCTTTGCCGTTCCCATATTGCAGAAATGGGCTGAGGATCCGTCGGCCATCTTTGCCGTCGTCCTGACTCCAACTCGGTATGTTATATGACCCTTTCCTAACCCAGCATGCCACCCAGCTTCTTGTTGTTTGTTAACAGTGTACCTTAGTGAGTTGGCGTTGCAGATATACGAACAATTTGTATCCATCTCATCACCCCAGTCCCTAAAGGCCGTATTGGTGACGGGCGGTTCCGACATGCGACCGCAGGCCATTGCTCTCGCGCAACGGCCCCATGTCGTCATCGCAACCCCCGGCCGCCTAGCCGACCACATCCGGACCTCGGGTGAGGATACCATCTGCGGCCTGCGGCGGACGAGATTTGTAGTCCTCGACGAGGCGGATAGGCTTCTGGCCGCCTCCAGCACCGGCAGCATGCTCCCGGACGTGGAGGAATGCTTGTCCGTGCTACCCCCGGCCGTGGAGCGGCAAACTCTGCTGTTTACGGCGACCATTACCCCCGAGGTGATGGCCCTGAAGAACATGCCTACGAAGCCGGGACGCGAGGCCGTCTTCGTCTGCGAGGTGGACACTCAGATGTTGGCCATCCCCGCGACCCTGCGCCAGATGTACCTCCAGGTCCCGGTCACCCACCGAGAGCACTATCTACACGTCTTCCTCCTCACCGAGGCCAACGTCGACAAGTCCGTCATCATCTTCTGCAACCGCACCTCAACCGCCGACTACCTCCACCATCTGCTCCGCCTGCTCGACCACCGTGTGACCTCCCTGCACTCCAAACTCCCGCAGTACCAACGCATCGACAACCTCGGCCGCTTCCGCGCCTCCGCGGCGCGCATCCTGGTCGCCACCGACGTCGCCGCCCGAGGTCTCGACATCCCCGAGGTCAGCCTGGTCGTCAACTACGACGTCCCCCGCGACCCGGACGACTACATCCACCGCGTCGGCCGTACCGCCCGCGCCGGCCGCAAGGGCGACGCCGTCACCTTCGTGGGCCAGCGCGACGTGCAGCTAGTGCACGCCATCGAGGAGCGCGTCGGCAGGCCCATGCTGGCCTGGAAGGAGGAGGGTGTCAACCTGGAGACGCGCGTCGTGAGGGACGTGCTGAAGCTCGTCGGCGAGAAGAAGCGCGAGGCGCTGCTGGAGGTGGAGGAGCGTAGGGAGGTGGGCGGTAAGAGGAAGAGGACGAAGCAGAAGCTGAGGGCAGAGTAGATGCTGTTAATGCAGGCCTTCGTGGCCTAAAGAGGACCAGCAGTTACTCTGATACACATATCGTATCGTCAGTCATTTAGAGTCAGTAAGGCAAAACATCCCGAGGATAGAAATTGCTTGGCTGCTTGGAGCGAACGACTTGTCTAGGTGGGCACCAAGAAGAAAATATGTAGACCAACCAAATATCATGACAAAAGGCCCCGGCTTCAATCTCCGGCATCAAAACGCAATATCAACCATTCCTGGAACCTCATTCTTTCCCGTCTAAGCGCAAAACCTTTATCGCATTACCTCCCATCACCCCGGCCGATTCAGGGGTACTCTCCCCCAGAGCCTCGGTTACAGCAGCAGCATTCGAAGCAGTACTCTCCCACACCCCCTGCCCATCACTCTCCAGCGGCGGGAAGAACGGGTGGTCCGTCCCAAACATAAGCCTATCCGCCCCGCTCGCCGCGACCGCCGCCCCGAGCCCCTCCTTGGAGTAGATCACCGCGTCTAGGTAGACCTGCTCCCTCAGCACCTCCCATATCGTCCTCCTCCTGCCGCCGCCGCCGCCGTCGCCCTCCCCGGCTTTCCAGCGCGCGGCGAGCTGCCCGTCGTGCCGGATGCAGCTCTCGATCCGGCCGGCGAGGAACGGCAGCGTGCCCCCGGAGTGCGCCAGGAGCACCCGCAGCGCGGGGACGCGGTCGAACACGCCGGCGAGATACATGCGCGCCACGGCGATGGTCGTCTCCATCGGGAACCCCAGCGCCAGCGGGAGCACGTGGCCGTACTCGGCGCTGGCGCGGGGGCCCCATACTTCGTTGGGGAGGCCGTAGTGCGGGTGCAGGAAAATCATGAGGCCCGCCGCGGCGAGACCCTCGAAGATGGGCAGGAGGGCCGGGTCGTCTAGACCGGCGCCTTGACCGGTGGTGCCGAGGATGATGCCTCTACAGTATGGAAGTCCTCCGATGTGCTTGATCGTCTCTAGGACCGTTTCCAGAGGTGCGGTCACGGGTAATACGGCGAAGAAGTAGAGGCGGCCGAGATGCTTCGAGCACATGTCGCTGAATCCGTTGTTGATCGTCACTGCCATCGCGCCTGACTCGGACGGGTCAAGGAAATCCAGCCAGGGGTTTGCTAGCGATATTACCGACACGTCGATTCCGTTGGCATCCATGAAGTGCATTTTTTGGTCGATATCGTAGAAGTGATCTGTCAAGGGCCGCCCCGGCAAGGGAGACCCGTCCTTCCCGGCTTTGTCGAGAAGTTCCTGTTCGGAGGAGAGCAGTACGATCCTCGGCTGTGATTCACCCTGGAACCTCGACGGGAATGCTCGTTCTCGACTCAAGCATCTTCCAATACTCGGGTGAGTAGAATTGTGTATGTATGTCCACCACTTTATGTGGCTGCTTCGTGGGTTCTGCCATTATGAGGGGGTGTTATCGTGAGAAAGGGGTTCGCGACCTTGAATTTGGTCAAGATACAGTCCTCTCGTACCCTGGGGCAATTTGATAAGTTCCAGACGGTTTCATCCTCCTTTCCTCACAAGGAGAAGGTTGGATTCCGGCAACTGGAGTTGGATGCTGTTGTGCAACGACCCCGCAGTGATGCCCACCAGTTAGGTACCTGATACCGAGTGGGTATGTGGTACGCTGTGTAAGGTAGGAAGGAAGTGGATTTACCTTATCTTGGAGATAGACGTAATGAGTTGGAAGGAAGAGAGTCTAGATAACTATCCCACTTAGTTTAGTTGGTGTTTGGTGTTTTCTTCATTTCAGGGGTATTTATGGCTGAACGACCAGGGTCTACTTGCCACCACCTATTTAACCCCTACTGCCCCTGCCTAGCCTCCCGCTTCCCGAGATCATGACGTGAAGTCGTCTAGTGGAAGCAGAGCTTCTTTCTAAATAACGCGGCCGTAGGGGAATGTCGCTAGGCCCTCATCTAACCACACACTTTCCTCCTCGGCTCGCTTATATGGTTGGCCGTATCCAAGGTCGCGGCCGTACTGATTGATAAAGGGATCTCGCCCGCAACCTCAACCTCTGATCTTTCCACTGCGCCGGGTATATCGGACTGCATAACGCTACGCTCTATGTACTGTACCTACCTATGCGACTCAATAGAACTTTCTATGATGTGCTGTGGTCGGGTAACCTCGGCGTGATCAGGTAACCTAGGCGTGGAGAGGGCCACATCCCTCCTGCTATGATCAGGTCTGCGAGCCAAAGAGACCATGCCCCTCATGTTTGAACAGCAAATATCACTGCCTGTTACCTAGGTAGATGATGGCCTGGCATTTTCCAAGGCCCTCTTCGCCCTCCATTTAGGCCCACGCCGCCTCAGCACCACCACGGCAGTAATACACCCCGCGGCATCCACGGCACCCAGCAGCAAGAAGACCCACTCGCGGCCAATCGCACGATTCAGGGGGTCTAGGATAGCAACGGCCGCGGCGGCAAGGGTGCACCGCGTGATGTTGTTCGCTGCGGCCGCCGTCCCAGGCCTGTCGGGGAAGTAGTCGACGATGAGCGCGCTGAAATTCTGGTGCAGCACCGTGCACTTGCAGCCGAGGAAGGCCTGCATGAGTAGTGGTACGGCTGGGTGCACCCTCTTCTGGACGACCGTGCCGTAGAGGACGGTCGCCCAGAGGGACGTTAGCATGAGGGTGATGGAGCCGCGCGAGCGTGCGTACTCGATCGGGAAGTTGGTCAGGTCGTCGCCGCGCACGCGGTCGATGGTGAAGCCGGCCGATTGGGCGACGAACCGGTAGTTCTTGTCCATCATCCAGCCGGATATGAACCCCCCTACAATGATTCCTACGGCCCCTGTTAGGAAGCTCGCGCCGACTTGCAGCTCGTTGAAGCGGTAGTTGTTTGTGAATATGGGTGTGATAGAGGTCTGCACGCAGAACCATATCGCGTAAGGCGAGGCGGCCACCCAGAGGGCCAAGAACGTATCGGGGTAGAAGATGAGTCGGATCGACGTCATGGGGTTTGGCAGGATAAGCTTGCCCCGTCCTGTGGGTTGCGTGTCTCGGGGCTCTGGAGGGATGGGTACTGTTGACTCTCCTTTCTCGGCGGACGCGTCCTGTGACGGTCTCCTCCTCCAGGTACTGCCGATGGGACTCCACCACCTTCTCCATATGCCCTTGGCAGGTACGCTTCCATTGCCCACCACATTCCTGTTCGTTTCAGGCATGGTCCACCCGATCAATAACACCCCAGACCCTCCAAGGATTAGCAGCGCGCGGAAGACCCAACGGGGATCGCTCGAGGCTAAGACGAGTCCACCGCTGATGATGGGGCCGATACAAGGTCCCACATTGGCGACCGTTAGCACTGGCGCTAGGAACCGGCCCCGGTCAGCATGCAGTGATATATCGGCAACGGCGGCGTACGCGAGTGATAGCGTGGTGCTACCACCGACGCTTTGCAAGGCGAGCAGGACCAGAAGCGTAGCATAGTTGCGCTCCACAATAGACAGTCCTATTGATGCCAGTGTGTAGACGGCGAAGGTGGCGAGATATACCGGCCGGCGGCCCCAGGCATCCGATAGTGGCAATAGGAAGGATGGGGAGATGCCCTCGACGACCAGGAATAGAGTGATTGTGAGGTTGATGGCTTGGATCGAGACGCCATCCTGCACCGCGAGCAGATCGAGAAGTGGAAAGTACGTGTTGATGGTTAGGGAGGACGCTAGGGCGAGATAGCCGAGGATGCAGATGAGCAGATGTTGGTCACGGTGGTTCCATATTGTGTAGAGGGCCGGCGACGGCGCCGGCGCACTTTGTTCGCTATTCATGGTTTTGTTCCCCAAGCAGTTCCGGGATGAGGGTGTTAGGGAGGAAAGTTACAGAGGGATATCATGGAGGGTCGTCAGGCTTTAATCGCTCATGAATGACCGCAGCCGATGTCTGTCGATGAATCTATTCGGTTTGGCGGGGACAACGGCAGGGTTCGGGCGGCGCAGCCCGCGCAGCCCTATGAGGCTCTGGATACGCATAGGTACTAGTATGCCAGTTACCTAAGAGTAAGTGAGCATCGAATGCCAAGCAGCGCACGAGGTTGTAGAATCCTTCTATCCAACGCTGCGCCACCATTTCCTGCAGTTAACAGAGGGTGCTGTAAATTGGCGCGTCTCGATTCAGGTTTGGCACTAAATTACACGAGAAAACACATGAAGTCCCCGGGAAGCTATAGCAAGAAGTATCCTAGGTACCAAAGTATAACTGCACTCTCCCGAAACCACAGGATTATACATATACCAATAGATAGGTAGAAGAAAAAGATTTTATCCACTTTGCTTTATTGGCTAAGTCACAGCTTTTACGACGTTTCCAGCTTTTTGTATTTTGGCAGAAAGGTGTTTTCAATTAGCTATTACCCAAGCTAGCTAGGGTACATACAGGCTATCTGCATGCGGGCATTGGCTAAGTATTTTTTGTAAATAGGTAGCTTAGGTTCAAAACGTGTGACGAACAACCCCTTTAGTCGGCCCAGACTCTTCTTTCGACTGCCTTCTCAATACTGTTGCAGCAGAACGAGCGTATCCTATGCAACCTATCCCTATAACAGCTAAGTAATAGTATATGCTTGATCAAGCTCACCCCTACGATGCTCGTATATTGACTGCTAAAAAGTCGCTCGGCGCGGCCCAACCACACTCTGTCGTGGCCAGATACTCATCCCACCGGATCGGTCGTAGCGGATTGTGGACAAGCGACACTCTAGCTATTTCCCGCCACCATGGGCGGCTCTAGGGATATTGGCCGAGACAGGTCGTCCGCCAGATCCTTTCTAGCCCGGATCGTGGCACAACGAGACACTGACTCGTTGACAGCGGATGATTCGACTGCCAACGAAACCCTGACGAGCCCGCTAGGCCTTACTACTCTATACAGCCCTCCAGCCGAGTCGGTTGTGGCAGACCTCGTTTTCGTCCATGGCTTAAACGGGGGGTCTCAGAGCACCTGGGCCAAAGGCAATGATCCAGCCTTGTTTTGGCCTCGAGAATGGTTGCCCAAGGACGAGGCCTTCCGGGATGTGCGCATCCATACCTTTGGCTATGCCTCGGCCATCAGCCACAGATCTATCCTCGACGTGCGTGACTTTGCAAAGTCGCTGCTCGGCTCCATCAAGGACTGTCCGGCGATGCAGGGTAGTGAGAAGGTACGCACGCCTATCGATACCATCCACCGGTGCACGCAGCCCGTCGCTATCCCACGTTTCTGCTTACACTCGACTTATCGCAGCCCTTGATATTCGTGGCGCACAGCATGGGTGGGCTCGTTGTCAAGAGTGCCTTCATCATTGGGCATAAACTCGCCGGATTCCAGGCGACGGTGGAGCGAGTTCGTGCCATCTTCTTCCTGGCGACACCACACCTTGGCGCCGCCATTGCTCAGACCTTGGATCGTTTTGTTAGATTGGTGTCCGAAGCGCGGCCCTTCATCGGAGATCTCAACCCGCACTCGCAAACTCTCCGGAATATCAACGAGGACTTCCCCGGGGCCAGTGGAAAACTACACCTGGTGTCCTTCCACGAATCCTTACCAATGGGTATTTTCAACACCTTGATTGTCGAGAAGCACTGTGCCTCAATGAACCTGCCTAATGAGAGAAGTGAGGGACTCAATGCGAATCATCGCACCGTCTGTAAATATGCCTCCCAGGATGATCGAAATTATATCACGGTGCGGAATGCCCTGGCAACGTATATCCGTTCCCAGCGTGAGAATAACAAGGCCGAGATCCAAACGCTAGCGCTCCAGGTCCAGGCCCGACTTAACAACTTCCTTGGGATCAGGGATGCACCCGAGCACGAAATCGAAAGTCTGGATCATCTCTGGCTGCCTGGCTCTTACCAGTGGTTAGCCACCAAACCGAAGTACCTCGCGTGGCGGAACTGGCGGGATAGGAGACTTCTGTGGTTTCAGGCTAGGCCGGGTGCTGGTAAGACAGTTCTATCGAGGTATATCGTCAGCGACTTGCGTAAATCCGATCTTGATTGCTGTTTCTTTTCCTTCTCGGCACAGGACAGCACTAAGTCAACGAAAAATGAATTTTTAAGGTCAGCGACGCACACCCTACCTAATATCGTCGTCTAGCTACTCATAGTGGGTCAGATCTATGGCATGGCAAATGGCGATGCTACACCCCGAGATCCTATCGAGGCTCCGAGAGTCCTCCGGGGACTTGAAAAACCCGCCTGTCGACAAGGTTGACCACAGCGCAGTTTGGAAACGTGTCTTCCTATTGGCCATCCTCAAAGTGAGGCTAAGTCGGCCGCAATACTGGGTCATCGATGCGATGGATGAGTGTAAGATGAACTCGGATATGATGAATATTCTCTCACGCATTCAGGAGGAATGGCCACTGGCCATATTAGTGACTTCTCGAGACGCCAAGGACGCGTACTTCAGCAAGATTGCTACTCCGATGCCCGACATCGTTAACGACTGCATCTCAGTTGAAGACTCGACCCAAGACATATCCCTCTTTGTCCAATCTAACCTAAAGGGGGTCTCATTTCTACCGTCTGCTAAGTGGTCGAACCATATTGAAATGGCCGAGTACATTGCTAAAAAGTCAGCTGGGTCCTTTCTCTGGGCAAAGCTGATCTGCGTGGAACTTCACCAGACAAGGCGACTTGAGGAAATTGAGAATGTCCTCGAAAGCACCCCCTCCCGTATGGTTGATATCTACCGAAAAGTCCTG
>Ga0164242_10005105_pt1 | contig 14638 bp, 11 predicted proteins | sample OricomgcompostMG_FD_108783 | JGI IMG/M metagenome (GOLD analysis project Ga0164242, IMG submission 108783) | Miracle-Growth compost microbial communities from Emeryville, California, USA - Original compost - Miracle growth compost (MG) ... | reverse complement strand
GGCGCTTGGGCGGCAGGGGTGGACGCGGCCGGTTGCGCAGGCGCGGTCTTGGCCGGCGCGTTCGAGCCGCCCTGCGGCTGGTTGGCCGAAGAGGTTGCAGGCGAAGCGGGCGCCGGCTTGGCCGGCTGAGGCTGGCTGGATTTCCCGCCGAGCTGGTCGAGAATGCCCTTGCCGCCAGTCGTCGGAGCACCCGGCTTGCCCTGGGTCTGCTGCGGCGCCTGATCCAGTATATCCATCGGCTGAGACCCATAGCGGGCGATCAGCGAGAGCCCAAGCGACGTCGCAAAGAAAATCGCGGCGAGGATGGCGGTGGTACGCGTCAGCACGTTTGCCGCGCCGCGAGCCGTCATGAAACCCGAGCCGCCGCCGATGCCGAGACCGCCGCCTTCGGATTTCTGGACGAGGATCACGCCAACGAGCGCGATCACGACCATCAAATGAATTACGATGATGACGGTTTGCATCAGGACTTCCGAGGTATCGTGAGGGGGCTGGTCCGACCGGCCCTTGTTGGACGCGGCTCAATACACGGCTTTGCCGCCTATTCCAAGTGCATATGGGAAAGTCGAGGCCAAATGGAAAGCGCTATATCGCCGCGCCGCTCCGATAAAGCTCAACTTCGATGAAGCATCGCCTTCAGATCCCCTGGAATACGGGGTGCCGGCTTATCGCGGATGCGAAAGGTAAGTCTCCGCTATCGGGAGGAAATCGGCTGCTTTGAGGCTCGCGCCCCCCACGAGCGCCCCATCGACATGATCCACCCCCAGCAATTCGGCCGCATTCGTCGCCTTTACCGAGCCGCCATAAAGAAGGCGGACACGTCCGGCCTCTCCTCCGATAAGCGCGGCAAGTTCGGCGCGAATGTGGGCGTGCGCCGCAGCCACGTCCTCCGCTGTCGGAGTCCGGCCGGTTCCGATCGCCCAGACCGGCTCGTAAGCCAGTACGGTATTGGCCGCAACGGCCGAAGCGGGAACCGATTGCGCGATCTGGGCGGAAAGGACGCTCAATGTCTCTCCACGGTCGCGCTCTTCCTGTGTTTCGCCGATACAGATGATGGCGACGAGCCCGGCGCGCCAGGCGGCCTCAGCCTTCCGGTGAACGTCCCGGCTTGTTTCCTTATGGTCGGTCCGCCGTTCCGAATGCCCGACAATGACGAAGGAAGCACCCGCATCCTTCAGCATCTCGGCCGAGATGCAGCCGGTATGGGCGCCGGATGCCGCGGCATGACAGTCTTCCCCGCCCGCTTTCACTGCACTTGTGCGCAGGACATCCGCCGCACGCGTCAAAAGCGTGGCAGGCAAGCAGAGAACCGCATCCGCTTTCGCGCTGAGTTCCTCCTTGAAGCCGTCGGCAATGGCGCGAAGCTCGGGCAATTCCGCGCTGGTGCCGTTCATCTTCCAGTTTCCCGCGACAAGGGGGCGTATTCCGGGGGTCATGTCCGACTCCTCAGCTTCTTACCGATCTGTTTCCGTAGCAAATTGGCCCCACAAAGCAATCGACATGGAGGCTTAAGGACGGTATTGCCGGATGGATTTTAAATGAGTTCACGGAACGAAACATGCTCGATTCAATGCGGAACGCCGCAGGCAGCTGGATAGCGAAGCTGTTCTTCATCGTCCTGGTGGTAAGCTTCGCCGGCTGGGGGATTTCGGGCAGGATCACGGGCGGCTTCGGCGGCAACAACAACGTCCTGACGGTGGGCGACACGAAAGTTTCCCCGACCGACTACAGGCTCGCCTATGAAAGGCAAGTGGCCGTTCTTTCGCAGCAGCTTGGCACGCGTCTGACGCCAGCGCAGGCGAAGAATTTCGGCGTCGAGCAGCAGGTCTTGTCGCAGCTTCTGGCTGGAGCGGTCTTCGACGAGCAGGCCCGTCGGATCGATCTCGGCGTCTCGCAGGCCCGCATCGCCACCCTGACGCGCGAGGATCCGGCCTTTCGCAGCCCGAGCGGCCAGTTCGACCGTCGCCAGTTCGAATATGTGCTGCAGCAGGTCGGCATGCGTCCGCAGGATTATTTCCAAAATCGCCAAAGCGTCGCGGTGCGGCAGCAGATCGTCGATTCCCTGACCGGCGGCATGAAGGTGCCGGACGTTTTCCTGAGGGCTTATTCGCTCTACACCGGCGAGGACAGGACGGTCGAGTTCGTCACCCTGCCGCGCTCGCTGGTCGAGCCCATCGAAAAACCGTCGGATGCGGTGCTTAAGGCGTGGTTCGCAAAGAACAAGAAGAATTACGCCGCTCCGGAATATCGTAAAATTTCCTACGTGCGGATGAACCCTGCCGACGTTGCCGATCCGAGTTCGATTTCGAATGAGCAGGTCCGGAAATTTTACGACAGTCACAAGGGCGCGTATACGACGGCCGAGCAGCGGACGATCGAGCAGATTGTCTTCAAGGATGAGAATGCCGCAAAGGCGGCGGCCGACGCCATCAAGAAAGGCGCCAGTTTCGAAGACATCATGAAAGAGCAGGGCAAGAGCAAGTCGGACGTTCTGCTCGGCACGTTCGAAAAGGCGAAAGTCCCTGACCAGAAGATCGCGGATGTCGCCTTCAAATTGAAGGCTAACGAGGTCAGCCCCGTCGTCGATGGTTCCTTCGGGCCGGTTCTGCTGCGCGTTACAGCCATCAAGCCGGCGGAGACCAAGCCGCTTTCCGCGGTCACCGACGAGATCAAACAGAATCTCGCGCTTGCGGAAGCCAATAAAGATCTGCTCGACACCCATGATGCCTTCGAGGATACGCGCGCCGGCGGCGCAACGCTCAAGCAAGCGGCAGAGAAATTCAAGCTGAAATATGTGACGATCGATGCGATCGATCGCACGGGCCGCCGGCCGGACGGAACGGTCGTCAAGGACCTTCCCGCTTCGGAGAAGCTTTTGAAGGAAGCGTTTTCGACGGAGCCGAATGTCGATAACGAAGCCATTCCCACCAAAGACAACGGATTCGTCTACTATCAGGTCGATTCCATTGATCCCGCCCATGACCGCACGCTTGCGGAAGTCCATGACAAGGCCGTGAAGGACTGGACCGACGAGCAGGCGCATCAGCGTCTCGGGGCCAAGGCGGAAGGTCTGCTCAAGCAGCTCAAAGGCGGCAAGTCGCTCGATGAGATCGCCGCGAGCCTCAAGCTCGATAAGCAGGTGAAACGCGGCGTCAAGCGCGGATCGCAAGATACGGACCTGGGAGAAGCCGGCGTGGCCGCCGTCTTCGGCGTCAAGGAAGGCGGATCAGGCGTTGTTGCCGGCGCCGACGACGACAGCCAGATCCTGTTCAAGGTGGCGCAGGTGTTCGAACCCGCCGCGGTCGGAGCGGATGCCGTCGATCCGTCGCAGCAGAAGGCTTTTGGTTCGGGCATGGCCAACGACATGCTCGACCAGCTCATTGCGATGTTGCAGGCGCGCTACGGCGTGAAGGTCAATCAGCAGGCGATCCAGAACGCGCAGGTGGAATGAGCGGGGCACGATGAGCGACTTCAAGACGCATATCGCCAAGGTCGCCAGTGGCGTGCCCCTCACATTCGAGGAGGCGCGGGAAGCCTTCGATATCGTGATGTCGGGTGAAGCGACGCCGAGCCAGATCGGCGGCTTTCTGATGGCGCTCAGGGTGCGCGGCGAGACGGTGGCGGAGATATCGGGCGCCGTCACGACCATGCGGGCGAAGATGCTGACCGTCAAAGCCCCCGCCAACGCGATCGATATCGTGGGAACGGGCGGGGACGGCTCCGGCTCCTACAATGTCTCGACGGCCGCCGCCTTCGTCGTCGCCGGGACGGGCGTTCCGGTTGCGAAGCATGGAAACAGGGCGCTATCCTCGCGTTCGGGCGCGGCCGATACGCTTGCTGCGCTCGGAGTCAATATTGAGATCAGTCCCGAAAAGATCGGCGAATGCATTCGCGATGCCGGCGTCGGCTTCATGTTCGCGCCGGCGCATCATTCGGCGATGCGGCACGTAGGCCCGACCAGGGTGGAACTCGGCACGCGAACGATCTTCAACCTGCTTGGCCCGCTTTCGAATCCCGCGGGCGTGTCGCGGCAACTGGTCGGCGTCTTTTCGCCCGAATGGGTGGAGCCCATCGCCCATGTGCTGAAAAGCCTTGGCGCCGAGGCGGCCTGGGTGGTTCATGGCGATGGTCTGGACGAACTCACCACGACGGGAACCACCACTATCGCGCAGCTGAAGGATGGCCATGTCACCATTTTCAGCATCAGTCCCGAGGATGCCGGCCTTACCCGCGTGACGAGAGCGGAATTGACCGGCGGCGATGCCGATCATAACGCCGAGGCGCTGCGCGCGGTGCTCGCCGGCATAAAAGGACCTTACCGCGATATCGTGCTATTGAATGCGGGCGCGGCGCTGGTCGTCGCCGGCAGGGCCGTCTCCTTGAAGGAAGGCATTGCCCAGGCGCAGCACTCAATAGACCAGGGACATGCGCATGCCGCGCTCGAGCGGCTTGTGGACGTCTCGAACCGACCCAACTGAAAGCCATGTCGGACATCCTGAGGAAAATCGAAGCCTACAAGCGCGAGGAGATCGCGGCGGCGAAAGCCAATACGCCGCTTTCCGAGATGAAGAATCGCGCCGCTGCCGCCGACAAGCCTCGCGGCTTTCACGCCGCGCTTTCGCGGAAGGAGGCGGAAGGCGCATTCGCCCTTATCGCGGAAATCAAGAAGGCCAGCCCGTCCAAGGGTCTCATCCGCGCGGATTTCGATCCCCCTGCCCTCGCGCGCGCCTATGAGGCTGGCGGCGCGGCCTGCCTGTCGGTGCTGACCGACCGGCCGTCATTCCAAGGGGCGCCGGAATTTCTCGGCGCCGCACGAGAGGCCGCGAACCTTCCCGTCTTGCGCAAGGATTTCATGTTCGAGCCCTACCAGGTCTATGAAGCGCGGGCATGGGGCGCCGACGCCATCCTCATCATCATGGCTTGTCTGTCGGACGAGGATGCGCGGGCACTGGAAGACACCGCGTTCGAGCTCGGCATGGATGCGCTCGTCGAGGTCCATGACGAAGCCGAAATGGAGCGCGCACTGAAATTGTCGTCGCGGCTGATCGGGGTCAACAATCGCAATCTCCGCACGTTTGAGGTCAGCCTCGACAATGCGGTCCGCCTCGCCGGCATGGCGCCCGAGGACCGGCTCATGGTCGGCGAAAGCGGGATTTTCACCCATGCCGACTGCCGGCGCCTTGCCGAACACGGGATCGGCGCTTTTCTCGTCGGTGAAAGCCTGATGCGGCGGGCCGACGTGACCGCCGCCACCAAAGCCCTGCTGAACGGCGCGCCCGCCGAAAGTGCTGCGCAATGAAAGAGCGGACTGGCCTGACCCATCTCGGCGCCGAGGGAGAGGCGCACATGGTCGATGTCGGGGGCAAGGCGGAGACCGAACGGAGCGCGCTTGCCGAGGGTCTGGTCATCATGCAAAGCGAGACACTCGCCATGATCCTCGCCGGCAATGCCAAAAAGGGCGATGTGTTGGGGACAGCCCGCATCGCCGGCATCATGGCTGCGAAGCGGACGCACGAGCTCATCCCGCTCTGTCATCCGCTCCTGCTGACGAAAGTTGCGGTTGACATAGAAGCCGACGAAAGCCTTCCGGGTCTCCGGGTCAGGGCCCTGGCGCGCGTTAACGGCAAGACCGGCGTGGAAATGGAGGCGCTGACGGCCGCGTCTGTCGCCTGCCTGACCATCTACGACATGGCCAAGGCAGTCGATCGCGGCATGACGATTTCAGGGATCAGGCTTCTGGAGAAGAGTGGCGGTCGTTCCGGCATCTACAAGGCAGGCTCATGAGCACTCACCTTTTGCCAGTGTCCGATGCTCTGGAGCGGCTTCTGGCGGATGCCGGGCCGGTCGGCGTCGAGCGCGTGCCGATCGCGGAGGCCGCGGGGCGCGTCCTCACCACCTCCATCAAGGCGCTCCGCACGCAGCCGCCATTCGATGCATCGGCCATGGACGGCTATGCCGTTCGCGCCGAGGACGTGGCGTCGGTACCGGCGCGTCTTTCGGTGATCGGCGCCGCGCCGGCCGGGCAACGCTTCAACGGGCGGCTGGGCTCGGGGCAGGCGGTGCGGATCTTCACCGGTGCGCCGGTGCCGCAAGGCGCCGATGCGGTGGTGCTCCAGGAGGACACCAAAGTCCTTGCCGAGGGCCAGGTGGAAATTCTGCAAGGCGTTGCGGCGGGACGCCACATCCGGCGAGCCGGTCTCGACTTCACGGAGGGCGATGACCTTCTCGAGGCCCGTCGCGTGCTCGATGCGGCGGCAATCTCGCTCGCCGCGGCGGCAAATCATCCGTCGCTTGAAGTCTTCAGGAAGCCGCTCGTCGCCATCCTCGCCACCGGCGATGAATTGCTGCCTCCGGGCAGCGAACCCGGCCCGGACCAGATCATCGCCTCCAACAGCTACGGCGTTGCCGCGATCGCGCGGCACTGGGGCGCCGATGTTCTCGATCTCGGCATCGCTCCCGACGACCGCGCGGCTATCGCACATGCCGTCCGCTACGCTCTCGACGCCGGCGCGGATATTCTCGTCACGCTCGGCGGCGCGTCGGTTGGCGAGCATGATCTTGTGCGCGACGTGCTGACGGGCGAAGGCATGGCGCTCGATTTCTGGAAAATCGCCATGCGGCCCGGAAAGCCGCTCATGTTCGGACGCTTTCAGAGGATGCGGGCGCTCGGATTGCCTGGGAATCCCGTATCGAGCCTTGTCGGCTCGCATCTTTTCCTGGCGCCCCTTGTGGCGCGCCTCGCCGCCCGCGAGTATTCGCCGGACATTCGCGAGGCACGCCTCGGAAAGGCAATGGCGCAAAACGACGCGCGGGAGGATTACGTGCGCGCCTTGGTCGAGAAAGATGCCGGCGGACTGCTGGCAACTCCCTTCGACATTCAGGATTCCTCGATGCTGACGAATCTCGCCATGGCGAACGGATTCATCATCCGTGCGCCTCTCTCCCCGCCGGCCGCGGCGGGCGATGCCTGTCGGGTGATGATGGTGCGCTGAGCGCCCAAAAAAGCTCACCGCGACCTTAACGCCTTCACTAAAATTTAAACGGTTGCAGAACACAAATGGAACAGATAGGGTCTGTTCTGGTTTTGTTTTTCGTGATTCCGAAGGGGGACGCGATGCTCACGCGCAAGCAGCACGAACTGCTTCTTTTCATCCATCAACGGTTGAAGGAAACGGGAATCCCTCCTTCGTTCGACGAGATGAAGGAAGCGCTGGATCTCGCCTCGAAATCGGGAATTCATCGCCTGATCACGGCGCTGGAAGAGCGCGGCTTCATCCGCCGCCTGCCGAACCGGGCGCGGGCGCTTGAAGTGTTGCGGTTGCCGGATTCGATCGCTCCCGGCCTGCCCCCTGCCCGGCGCTTCTCTCCAAGCGTGATTGAGGGAAGCCGCGGCCGCTTTTCCGAACGCGCCCGTCCCACTGCGGAGAATGACGACGAAGCCGCTTCCGTTTCTATTCCCGTGATGGGCCGAATTGCGGCGGGCGTGCCGATCGATGCGATCCAGCACAGGACCCATTCCATCGCCGTCCCGCCGGACATGATCACCAGCGGTGAACATTATGCGCTGGAGGTCAAGGGCGACTCGATGATCGAGGCTGGCATCCTCGACGGCGACACGGTCATCATCCGCAATACGAGCACGGCCAATCCCGGCGATATTGTCGTGGCGCTTGTCGATGACGAGGAAGCGACATTGAAGCGGTTTCGCCGCAAGGGTGCTTCCATCGCGCTCGAAGCCGCAAATCCGGCTTACGAGACGCGGATATTCGGGCCTGACAGGGTCAAGGTTCAGGGGAAGCTTATCGGTCTGGTCCGGCGCTACTGATACCCGGGTTTCTCCGGTTTGCGGCTTCGTCGCTTTTTGCGCCGGTAAGGCGGCAGTCCGCGTGCGGCGCGCGAATAGGCTCGTTCCATATGCCAGGGCCGGTAAGGTTGAGCGACCGCAAATTCGACATTCGTTTGAATGCTGCCGTCAGCGATTGATTTAAACGTCACCGCAGCCGCCCCGAAACGCGCCAGGTCGCGTGCCGTGATGACTTTCGCGTTACCCTGCCGACAAGGATTTTGCGCCGTCGCGTCGTCGATGACCACGAGATTGGCGATCGGGCATGCTTCCTTCGCGGCATCGGCATCGGTGGCGGAAGCGACGACGGCGCCGGCCTTGTTCCATGCGATACAGAGCGAACGGGTGCACGAAAACGGGACTTCCGGCGCGATGGTCGGCATGGCGGATGTCTGGTCCCTGCCTGGTTTGACCACCTCGCTCGTCATCATCGCGTGCGACCAGTTCTCTATGTCGAAATCGCTCGGCCGGTTGCGGTTGACCGCAAGGCGTCCATCCGAAAGGCGGAAACCAACCAGCTTTCCATTTTCCGAAATCAGCACGTCCGGCCTTGTCCGGAAAGGCAGCAGCATAAGGCCGGCGACGAGGAAGGGCAGCCCGGCAAGGCGCAGCCTCGTTGTCGCCAGGGTAAGGATCACGAGCCCGAGTGTCATCACGATAACGGCGCTGGCGGGGACCGTTCCGATCGCATCGAAGGGAGAATACCGCGACAGCGCCACGCAAATTCGGGTGAAGACGCCTATCCCCCAGCCCATGAGGCTGAAGAACGGACCATCTAATCCGAATGGCATCGTGATCATTGCCAGCACCATCGCCGGCATGACGACGAAGGAGATGACGGGCATCGTCGCGAGATTGCCCACCAGGCCGAGCGGCGCGATGCGCTGAAAATGCCAGGCGGCGAAGAGCGCGGTCGCGCTTCCCGCTACCAGCGATGTCATGGCAACACCGCCAATATGCGCAAGCGCGTAGCTGGTTCCGCGGGTGATCCGCGACCGGTTCGACCGAGACGGCTTACGCCACGTCCGGAGCCGCTCTTTCGCCTCGCCCCAGGCGCCATAGGCGGCGATCAGCGCGGCCGTCGCTGCGAAGGACATCTGAAAGCTCGGTCCCGTCACCTCGTGCGGCGCCGTCGCGATGACCAGGATCGCGGCGATGGCGAAGTTGCGCATCGAGATTGCGGTGCGGTCGAAAAGTACCGCAAGCAGCATAATGGAGAGCATGAAGAAGCTGCGCTGGGTCGCCACTCCATCGCCGGAAATCAGGAGATAGAAGGTTATGGCAATCAGGGCTGCCGCTGCCGCGTATTTCCGCGCCGGATGTCGGGAGGAAAATTCCGGGAAGGCCGCGAGCAGAAGCCGGATGAACGTCATCACGATTCCCGCGACAAGGGCCATGTGCAATCCGGAGATCGACAGAACATGGGCGACGCCGGCGATGCGCAGCCCTTCGTTGATGCTGTTCGGAATGCCCGCTTGCATGCCGGTGACGAGCGCGACGGCGATTTCTCCGTTGGCGCCGCCGATCCTTGAGCGGATATGGTCGGAAAACGCGGTTCGGATAAATTCCAGCCCCTGCTCGATGCTTCCTGAAAGCGGAGGCGCTCCGATATCGGCCGCTTCCGGCCTCGAGAGGAAAAAGCCGCTCGCGCCAATCCCCCTGAAATAGCTTTGGAAGGAAAAATCATAGCTCGACGGTCGAACCGGCCCGGTCGGCGGCAGCAGCCTGGCGTAACCGCTGACGCCGCCCCCGACGACAATATCAGGCGGGACCGCGCGCGCCGAAATGCGGATACGCTCCGGCGCATAGCGCAATCGGGGCCTCGAGGTGCTCAAAACATCTATCGTCAGCCTGGTTCGGCCGCTTGCGAGTCTCTCTATTTCGACGACTCGCCCCACAATACGAGAATTGATCTCCGATCCCATCATCCTGGTGGAAAGCCGCCATGTTTCGAGCTTGGCGCAGCCGATACCGGCGATGATGAGCAACAGCGCGGCAAGAACGACCTGCAGCCGAAACCTGCCGCGCGCCAGCAGGATCATCACCGCAAGCGCGGTTCCTGTCGTGAAGAGCGGCAATGCCGAAGGCTCGAAAGGAACAGAAAAATAGATGATAACGCCGGCGGCCATGAAGACGGGAATAAAGAGAAAGGCGGTACCGCGTTCCCATTCGGTCGTCGCATGCCGCCTGATCGACGAAGCAGTTCTTGCCGCCGCGGCCGCGAAGCGGAAGCGTCGCGAACGCATTGCAAACGGTTTTTTTTCTTGCGGTAATCTTCGATTCGATGGCGGCAAGGACGCCGGCCATTCTTTACGCCCGTTACGCTCAAAAACCCGCTCCTCAACGGATTTGGGCGAAGACAAGCCGGCAAAGTGCAGGCGCTCGTCCGCGGCCCTTTCCTTGCTGTCGCCCCCCATAGCCCCGCTCCGGTCGAAAAGCTTGCACCTCGGCGGTCCTATGCTACATGAACGCCACCGAAACGCCATCGCGGCTTCGCCCGCCTGGCATGCCTCCGGGAACGGAATTGATGAGTTCAGTCGTTACACGTTTCGCGCCCTCGCCAACCGGCTTTCTGCATATCGGCGGCGCGCGCACGGCTCTGTTCAACTGGCTCTACGCCAAACATACCGGCGGCAAGATGCTGCTCAGGATCGAAGATACCGACCGCGAGCGCTCGACCGACGCCGCGACGGCCGCCATCCTTGAGGGACTTTCCTGGCTCGGACTGACCTGGGACGGCGAGCCGATCTCGCAATATTCGCGCGTCGAGCGCCACCGGGAGGTGGCGGAGGAACTCGTTCGCCGCGGCAAGGCCTACTATTGCTATGCCAGCGCGGCCGAATTGGAGGAAATGCGGGAAAAGGCCCGCGCTGAAGGCCGCCCTCCCCGCTACGACGGCCGCTGGCGCGACCGCGATCCATCCGAAGCGCCGGCGGGCGTGAAGCCCGTCATCCGCATCAAGGCTCCTTCCGAAGGCGAAACCATCGTCCGCGACAAGGTGCAGGGCGAGGTGCGCTTCCCCAACAAGGATCTCGACGATTTCATCATCCTGCGCTCGGATGGAACGCCGACCTATATGCATGCCGTTGTGGTCGATGATCACGATATGGGCGTCACGCATATCATCCGGGGCGACGACCACCTGACCAACGGCGCCCGCCAGATGGTGATCTACAATGCCATGGAATGGGACGTTCCCGTCATGGCGCACATCCCGCTGATCCATGGCCCGGATGGAGCGAAACTGTCCAAGCGCCATGGCGCGCTTGGCGTCGATGCCTACCGCGCAATGGGCTATCTTCCCGCCGCGCTGCGCAACTATCTCGTGCGGCTCGGCTGGAGCCATGGCGATGACGAGATCATGTCCACCGAGGACATGATTCGCTGGTTCGAGATCGAGGATGTCAATAAAGGAGCGGCCCGCTTCGATTTCCAGAAGCTGGAGGCGTTGAACGGCGTCCATATGCGGCAAACTGGCGATGCGGAGTTGCTGGCGGATTTTCTCGCCGCGCTGCCTTATCTCCCCAACGGGAAGGACCTGCTGGCGCGACTGGACGAGGAAACGAAACGCCGTCTGCTTGCAGCCATGCCGGGCCTCAAGGAAAGAGCGAAGACATTGGTGGAACTGGCGGAAAACATATATTTCCTTGTTGCCGAGCGGCCTCTCAATCTCGATGACAAAGCTTCCTCGATCCTCGACGCCGATGCGAAAAAGACCTTGGCGCGTCTTCTGCCACAGCTTGCGAGCGTGAAGGATTGGAACGTCGCCTCGGTCGAGATGGTTGTGCGCGCCGAGGCGGAAGCCTCGGGATTGAAGCTTGGCAAGGTGGCGCAGCCCTTGCGCGCGGCGCTGACCGGCCGGGCGACGTCTCCGGGCGTTTTCGATGTGCTTTCGGTGCTGGGGCGGGAGGAAAGCCTGTCACGTATACGGGATCAAATCGATTAGCATGAACCGACGAGGAAATTCGCATTGAAACATCAGTTTTTGCGTTGCAACATTGGAATTGCAGACGCGCGCCAGCCCCCTGAAAACGCAGCTTCATGCGTAATTTTCAGCAATCTCGACGTTTTGAACTGCGTATTTCGTGCTCGCCAGCACGGTTAAAAAGAAGAAGGAGTTTGCGATGACCGAATCAAATGCGAAGCTGGAGTTCGGCGGCAAAACGAGCGAATTTAATGTAAAGGAGGGTTCCGTCGGGCCGTCCGTCATCGACATTGGATCGCTTTACAAGCAGACCGGGGCGTTCACCTACGATCCCGGCTTCACATCAACAGCAAGCTGCGAATCCGCGATCACCTATATTGACGGCGACCAGGGAATCCTGCTGCACCGCGGTTACCCGATCGACCAACTGGCGGAACATGGCGATTTCCTGGAGACCTGCTATCTGCTGCTTTATGGCGAACTGCCGACGAAGGCGCAGAAGGCGGATTTCGACTACCGTGTCACCCACCACACCATGGTGCATGAGCAGATAAACCGGTTTTTCACCGGCTTCCGGCGCGACGCCCACCCGATGGCGGTTATGTGCGGCGTGGTCGGCGCGATGTCCGCTTTCTATCACGATTCCACCGACATTTCCGACCCGCATCAGCGTATGGTGGCAAGTCTTCGGCTGATCGCCAAGATGCCGACGCTCGCGGCAATGGCTTTCAAATACCATATCGGCCAACCATTCGTTTATCCGCGCAACGAACTCAACTACGCCGCCAATTTCCTCCATATGTGCTTCGCGGTCCCATGCGAGGAATACAAGGTCAATCCCGTGCTGGCGCGCGCCATGGAGCGAATCTTCATCCTCCATGCCGACCACGAGCAGAACGCCTCGACATCGACCGTGCGGCTGGCCGGCTCCTCCGGCGCAAATCCCTTCGCCTGCATTGCGGCGGGCATCGCCTGCCTGTGGGGTCCCGCCCATGGCGGCGCCAACGAAGCCGCTCTCAACATGCTTTCGGAGATCGGCACCGTTGACCGCATTCCCGAATTTATCGCGCGCGCCAAGGACCGCAACGATCCCTTCCGGCTCATGGGCTTCGGCCACCGCGTCTACAAGAACTACGATCCGCGCGCGAAAATCATGCAGAAGACCTGCCATGAGGTTCTCGGCGAGCTTGGCATCAAGGACGACCCGCTGCTCGATGTCGCGATGGAACTCGAAAGAATTGCCCTCACCGACGAATATTTCATCGAGAAAAAGCTTTATCCCAACATCGACTTCTATTCCGGCATCACGCTCAAGGCCCTCGGCTTCCCGACCACCATGTTTACCGTCCTCTTCGCGGTGGCGCGGACGGTCGGCTGGGTGGCGCAGTGGAACGAGATGATCGAGGATCCGCAACAGAAGATCGGCCGCCCGCGCCAGCTTTATGTCGGCAAGCCGGAAAGGGACTACATCCCGATCGCGAAGCGCTGAGCGCTTCGGCTTTTTGAGGATCAAGGGCGCCGCATTCCGGCGCCCTTTTATGTTGTGCGGCGCTTCGCGATCTCGCGGAGGACGATCTCCGCCGCCATCTCGCCTGAAGGCCTGTCCGTCGCCAGCGCCGAAAGCACGTCGTCGAAGCCCGACAGTTGCGCGGCACGTTGGGGCGTGTCCGCCGCCAGTTGCTCGATCTGGCGCGCAAGCATGCCTGGCCGCACGAAATGGTCGATATATTCGGGGACGATGGCATAGTCGGCGATGAGGTTCGGCAACAGGCTCGACCAGATCGTGATGAGATAATGAAACATCTTCATCACGCGGTCCGTCTTGTAGCAGGCGACGAAGGGCACCCGCGAGAGCGCCAGTTCGAGCGACACCGTTCCCGATGCGGCCAGCGCCGCGTCCGCTTCCGCGAAGGCCTGCCATTTCCGTTCATTGTCATGGATGATTTCGGGCTTTTCCGGCCAGGACGCCGTCAACGAGGAAACCATATCCACCAGATGCGGAACGGTGGGCAGAAGCAGCCGGAGGCGATTGCCGCGCTGTCGCAGAAGGTCAACGGTTTCCCCGAACGGGCCGAGAAGGCTGCGGATTTCGCTGCGACGGGATCCCGGCAAGAGCAGAAGCGTGGTCATGGCCTCGGGGGCTCTCGACGGCGCGCGTTGCCGCTGTCGTTCCGCGGCTTCGATGATCGCCGGGTCGCGCGCCAGCCTGTGGCCGACGAAAGTTCCGGGCGGCCCGTTCAAACGCAGAAGCGCTTCCGGCTCGAAAGGCAGCAGGCACAGAACCCTGTCTACATTCGGCCGCATTGCCGGCGCCCTGCCCGCCCGCCACGCCCAGACGCTCGGGCAGACATAATGGACGATCGGGATCGCCGGGTCGGCCCGGCGCACTTTCCGGGCCACAGGCAGCGTGAAGCCGGGTACGTCGATGGTGACGAGGCAATCCGGTTTCCAGTTGGCAACCGCGCGTGCGGTCGCATTGATGCGGTAGACGATGCGCGGCAGGTCCCTGACCACCGCCGTCACGCCCATAATGGCGATCTGGCTCTGGTCGAAGAGGGATTGCAGGCCGAGAGCCTGAAGATGGCGGCCACCGACGCCGAAAAGCTCGATCGGGCGGCCGGATTGAGCGGCGAGCGATCGCACGAGATCGGCGCCGAGAAGATCGCCGGACTCTTCCCCCGCGACAATTGCGATTCGGAGAGGTCGCTGTTCCAATCTCATTCCGCCTCGCGCTCGAGGCCGATGATGAACAATCCGAGCGCGTCGGCGCGCTCGATCGTCCTGTCATGGTCGAGTATGAATGAACGGCCGGATTCGACCCCTATGCCGGCAAGGCCCGCTTCATGCGCCGCTTCTACGGTCGCAAGGCC
>Ga0164242_10005104_pt1 | contig 14639 bp, 8 predicted proteins | sample OricomgcompostMG_FD_108783 | JGI IMG/M metagenome (GOLD analysis project Ga0164242, IMG submission 108783) | Miracle-Growth compost microbial communities from Emeryville, California, USA - Original compost - Miracle growth compost (MG) ... | reverse complement strand
GAAGATCGGATATCCGGATAAATGGAAAGATTATTCCTCTATAGATGTAAATCGTGGTTCCGTGATCGGAAATCTGCAGCGCATTGGCACCTGGAAATATGATTACAACATTCACAAGTTAGGAAGACCGGTTGATAAGAATGAGTGGAGCATGACACCTCCCACCGTTAATGCCTATTATGATCCTTCTTTTAATGAAATTGTATTTCCTGCGGGGATTCTTCAGCCGCCATTTTATTTTCAGCACGGAGACGATGCCGTTAATTATGGAGCCATTGCCGCGGTGATAGGGCATGAGATGACACACGGATTTGATGACCAGGGAAGCCACTATGATAAAGACGGCAATCTGCGCAACTGGTGGACGGCGGTTGATCGGGAAGCGTTTGACAAACGTGCGGATCAGGTAGTAAGGCAATATGGCGCTTATGCGGTACTGGATGACCTGCACCTCAACGGCAAGCTTACGGAAGGAGAAAATATCGCGGATATCGGGGGCCTGGCGATCGCGTATGCTGCCTTCAAGCGCACTCCCGAGGGACAGAGTAATAAAAAAGTGGACGGGCTTACTCCCGACCAGCGCTTCTTTTTGTCTTTTGCCCACATATGGAGGATCAAGGTAAGACCCGAGCGCCTCAGATGGCAGGTCAGTAATGACCCGCATTCCCCTGCGATCTTTCGTGTAAACGGCCCAACTTCCAATATGACCGCCTTTTATCAAGCCTTTGATGTGAAGCCCGGTGATGCAATGTATCGTCCGGACAGCGTAAGGGTTCATATCTGGTAAATAGTCCGGTTTGGTCCGGAAGGTATACAGCAGTACCGCCATCCAGGGGAAAATAGACGCCGAATCATAGAAAGTCTATTAACTTTGGGAGTTTACCAAATTTGCATGGTCCCAACAAAAAACATCCTGCTTTCAGCGACGTGGCTTTCGGTGTTCCTGGCTTTTTTTAGTCCCCGCGCCGTTTCGCAGGCTTGTTCGGGAACCATACTGTTCGAGGAAAATTTCGGTGGAGATGCATCTTCCCCTGACCTGGGCGCTCCCTTACCTGGCTCGGTTACCACTTATAATTTTACCAATGAAGTTGTGGATGACGGATTTTACGGGATACGGAAGTCCGTGCCCGCTAATTTTCAGAGCTGGCTACAGGGCACGGATCATACCGGAGGAGGATACATGATGATTGTCAATGCCAGTTATACGGCAGGATTGTTTTATGAAAGTCGTATAGAGGGTCTTTGCCAGGGCAGCTCCTTTTACTTTTCAGCCTGGCTCGCCAATCTGCTGAAGGCATCTGCTTCGGATCCCCTTGATCCCAACCTTAAATTCGTCATCCGTAAGGCATCCGATAGCACGGTTATTGACTCACTCGAGACCGGTACCTTGCCGCGTTTTTCTACGCTTACCTGGAAACAATACGGTATTCATTTCGATTTACCGGCAGGTGAATCTTCTGTTATTCTTCAAATATTCAACCACCAGACAGGAGGCAGTGGAAATGACCTGGCATTGGACGACATCTCTTTTTCCCTTTGCGGTCCTGCAATCGGGCTCAGCGAATCGGGTATTTACCAGCATTCTTTTGACGCCTGCCAGGGCGACCATGTGCGGATTGAGGCCGCTGTGGAGAGCGGGTTTTACCATCAGCCACGGTACCAATGGCAGTTTAGTACTGATTCGCTTCATTGGGAAGATATCGCCGGACAGACGGCCACGCAGTTGGATCTTTCTTCGGTGACTGCCGCGGATTCCGGCTGGTACCGTATTTTGACAGCAGAAAAGGGAAATATTTCCTCGGAAAACTGCCGGTCTGCTTCTACCCCCATTCCGCTGAACGTATTTGGAGTACCGTCCTTGGAACTGCGTTCGAACAGTCCGGTTTGCGAAGGTTCCGATCTAAAGCTGGATGCGCCGGAAGGGTTGGTCTACGCGTGGGAGGGGCCTTCGGGCTTTCAGAGCTCCGGTCAGCACCTGGATTTTCCGTCGGCGGTCCTGGCAGACGAGGGTCGTTATACGCTTACGTTGACTTCGAGAGGTGGTTGTGTTAGCCGGCTTGCCCAAAATGTTTCGGTACAGCCCAATGATCTGAAAGTATCCCTGGGCACGGATTCTCTGCTCTGTGAAGGATCGGCTATCACTTTGGACGTCACTAACCCCGGAGCGGTATATCATTGGAATACCGGTCAGCAGCTTTCTACCATTCGGATAGACACCGGAGGCTATTATCAGGTAACGGTCACCAAAGGTTATTGCAGTATGTCAGACAGTCTCCATATCAGGGAAGTAAAAAAGCCGCAAGCGGATTTGGGCAGCGATACGACGATCTGTTATGGAATGCCCTATCAGCTGAATGCTACCTTCCCCGATGCCGAGACTTATCTGTGGCAGGACGGTACGATGCAACCGGTTTTCGATGTAAAGACTGCAGGGACCTATTCGGTACTCGTAACCAATAGCTGCGGTGCCGCTACCTCCACGGTGGCGATCAAAACGGAGGAATGCGCGGATCACCTGATTTTCCCGACCGCCTTTACGCCTAACGGGGACGGACAAAATGATTTCTTCCGGCCCAGGGTGGTCCTTCAGGTGCGGGACTACCATTTGAAAGTCATGGATCGGTGGGGACGGAACGTTTTTCAGACAAATAATCCTTCGACTGCCTGGAATGGGGTGTCGCGTGGCAGCCGGGTGCCGGTGGGGACCTATGTATGGATAGCCAGTTATCTCAGGACAAAGGACAATAAGCAGGTGCTGCAAAAGGGCACAATTACACTTTTGCGCTGATCGTGCTATGGCTGATACAGGGGTTTCCTTACAAAAGCGTCATCACAACGCTACGTTCCTTCATAGAACGGCTAGGTGACAAAAGAAGGGGATAGCTTTATTTCTTTTTGCTGGTTACCTTGGGGGCGAAAATGGCCAGCATCCGTTTGCCTTCCATTTTAGGCATGCTTTCCAGTTGTCCGGCTTCTGCGAGGCGTTCTGCAAATTTCAGCAGCAATAACTCGCCCCGATCCTTAAAAAGGATCGCCCGTCCGCGGAACTGAACATAGGCCTTAACCTTGTTGCCTTCCTTGAGGAATTTTTCGGCGTGTTTGGATTTGAAATCGAAATCATGCTCGTCCGTATTGGGTGTGAAGCGGATTTCCTTCACTTCGGATTTGGCACTCTTGGCCTTGATCTCTTTTTCTTTTTTCTTTTTCTCGTACAGGAACTTGTTATAATCGATGATCCTGCAGACGGGAGGGTTTGCATTAGGGGAGATCTCCACCAGATCCAGCCCCATTTCACGGGCCATCCTGCGGGCATCTTCGATGGAATATACATCGCTTTCGATGTTTTCTCCTACTACTCTGACTTTGGGAACCCTGATCCTTTCGTTTATGCGATGTTCGGGTTCTAGTTTTCTCCGGAATCCCCGGTTAAAGTTTGATCTTCTCTGCATTAAAATTTTATTGGTTACGAATGTAATAAAAGGTTGGAAGCGGAAACCCCTTCCATCCGCCGGTTATTCAAAAGGCCTTTTAGCATTTACTTCCTCCATGATCATGCCAATAAATTCTTCCGGGGTCATTTTCCCGATATCGCCATGATGATGTTTGCGGACCGACAATTGACCAGCGGCAGCCTCCTTTTCGCCAATGACCAACATATAAGGGCTCTTGATCAATTCCGCATCCCGGATCTTTTTGCCGATCTTCTCATTACGGAGGTCGATTTCAGCGCGAATTTCCACATTTTTTAACAACTTGAGTACTTTTTCGGCGTATTCGTTTGATTTGTCAGAGATCGGGAGCACCTGGGCCTGAACAGGTGCCAGCCAGAGGGGGAAGTTACCGGCACAATGCTCGATCAGTACCGCGATGAAGCGCTCCAGCGAACCGAACGGTGCGCGGTGGATCATGACCGGGCGGTGCCGCTGGTTATCAGCGCCGATATATTCCAGGCTAAATCTTTCCGGAAGATTGTAATCTACCTGGATGGTTCCCAATTGCCATTTACGCCCTAGCGCGTCGTTGACCATGAAATCCAGCTTCGGACCATAAAAAGCGGCTTCCCCATATTCCACTACAGCCTTGAGGCCCTTTTCGGCAACGGATTCCATAATGGCTTTTTCGGCCAGGTCCCAGTTTTCATCGCTTCCAATGTATTTACTGTTGTCATCCCGGTCCCTCAGAGAGATCTGGGCGGTATAATCCGTAAAGCTAAGGCTCTTAAATACATACAACACCAGGTCGATCACCTTGATGAATTCCTCTTTGACCTGGTCGGGTCTGCAAAACAGGTGGGCATCATCCTGCGTGAATCCCCTGACGCGGGTTAACCCATGCAATTCTCCGCTTTGTTCATAACGGTATACCGTTCCGAATTCCGCCAGACGGATCGGCAGATCTTTATAAGAGCGGGGAGAGGACTTATAAATTTCACAATGGTGCGGGCAATTCATGGGTTTGAGCATGAATTCTTCCCCTTCCTGAGGCGTCGTTATGGGATGAAAGCTGTCTTTCCCGTATTTCTCGTAGTGGCCGGAAGTGACATAGAGGTTCTTATGTCCGATATGAGGCGTCACTACCGGCAGATAGCCAATCTCAAGCTGCGCTTTTTGCAGGAATTGCTGCAGGCGCTCTCTGAGGGCTGCCCCTTTGGGAAGCCAAAGAGGCAGTCCTGCGCCCACGCGTTCCGAAAAAGTGAACAACTCGAGCGCTTTACCCAACTTGCGGTGGTCCCGTTTTTTCGCCTCCTCCAGCACTACCAGATACTGGTCCAGTTCCTTTTGCTGGGGGAAAGTGATACCATATATGCGGGTCAGCATCTTATTATGCTCGTCCCCACGCCAGTAGGCACCGGCAATATTGGTAAGCTTGACCGCTTTGATAAAACCCGTGTTCGGAATATGGGGGCCCCGGCAAAGATCCGTAAAGTGCCCCTGGGTGTAAAAGGTTATCTCGCCATCCTGCAGACCTTCCAGCAGCTCCAGTTTGTATTCGTCTCCCTTTTTCGCAAAATAAGCTATGGCGTCGGATTTGCTGATCTCCTGTCGCTGGTATGGATTTTTCTCTTTTGCCAGGGCGGCCATCTTCTGCTCCAGGGTCGCCAGTTCTTCATCGGAGATCTGCCGGTCACCGAGATCGATGTCGTAATAAAAGCCGTTTTCAATGGCTGGCCCTATCCCGAACTTGACACCGGGAAACTGGGATTCCAGGGCTTCGGCAAGGAGGTGCGCACTGGAATGCCAGAAAGTGGCTTTCCCTTCCTTGTCCTCCCAGGTCAATAACTGCACGTGCGCATCCCTGTTGATAGGCCTGGTAGCATCCCAAACCTGGCCATCCACTTTGGCAGCCAGTACCTTGCGCGCCAGCCCTTCGCTAATGGATTTTGCGATATCCAGTCCGGTTACTCCCGCATGAAATTCCTTGATTGATCCGTCAGGTAAGGTAATATGAATGGTCTGCATATAAATTCCGGACTTCCTTTTACTGGTCTTATGAGGTATGTTTTATGGGTACCGTCCTTCCAGGACAGGACTGCGAAATTAGCAAACTCTTCAGACTTTACCAGAAATATACAAAGGTGTCCGGACAAAAGCGCGGTCAGAATTTAAAGTTCCAGGTCACGGAAGGGATTACGGGGAAAAGCGCAACTTTTTTAGCCTGGATTTTCAGGCTTCCGTCCAGATAGCCCCCGGTCTGGTCGAAGTATAGGAAATAAGGATTTAAGCGGCTATAAGCATTGTACAGGGAAAAGGACCAGCTGTGAGAGAATTTCCGCCCCGGCTTAGGAGTGGGCTGGTAGGTTGCGGAAAGATCCAGGCGGTTATAGGGCTTCATACGGTAGGAGTTCAGCTTGCTGTAACCCTGGGATAATACACCTTCGATCACATAGAATTTCTCCGGTAAGGTGATCGCATTTCCGGTGCCGAATACGAAATCTCCCGAGAGGGTCCATTTTTTATTGAGCTTATAGGTAGCGACCACCGAAAGATCATTTCTGCGGTCGTAACGGGTGGGGTATTTTCGGCCTTCGTTCAAATCGGGGAATTTTCGCCAGGCCCAGGAGAGCGTGTAACCAATCCATCCCGTCAGGCGCCCTTTTTGTTTATGAATAAACAATTCCGTCCCATAGGACCAGCCGGTGCCGAAAACGAAGGAATTTTCCGGATCCTCCAGGGAGGGAATGTATCCTTCCTTGAATTCGATCTGGTGTTGCATATGCTTGTAATAGACTTCCAGGGAGGTTTCAAAGGTGTTTTCCCGGAAGTTTCGGAAATACCCCAGGGAGTATTGCCAGGCGATTTCCGGGCGTACCTGGTAGGTACTGGGAACCCAAAGATCGGTAGGCAACGTCGTGGAATTGCTGGCGACCAGGTGCACATATTGAAAATTCCGCGTAACGGCAGCCTTAAGGGAACTGCTGCCGCCCATCGTATAGCGAAGGATCAGTCGTGGCTCGAATCCCTGATAGGTCTCGACCGGCTCAAAACTCCGGTAAACGGTGCTGTCGGTCTTATCTCCGGCAGCATCTCTTTGGTAGGTTTTATAAGGTCCTACCTGCTGGAATACGCTCCAGCGGAGACCTGCATTAACTTTCAGGCGCCTGGACAATGTCCAGTCGTCCAGCAGGTAAAGCGCTCCTTCGTTTGCCCTTTTTGTAAAGGGATTCTCGGGGTTAAAGGAGTCGGAGCCCGAATTGCCCGAAACCGTAGAAGGGGTGAAAGTGTGAAAAGTATAGTGCATGCCAAATTTCAGGTGATGGCTGGGGCTGGCAAAATAATCGAAATCGCTCCTGAAGCTTTCGTCCTGAATACCGGAATGCATGCCCACGGTCAGGTTGCTCTGCGTGGCGTTAAAGGCAAAGCGGTAGTCATTGTAGATCAGCATGGTATTGGCAAAGAGCTTGGGTGTGAAAAGATGGTTCCACCGGAGGGTCGCCGTAGCGTTCCCCCAGGGGATATTGGTGGAGAATGTCCTTTCCTTACTTACAAAATTGAATACGTCCCTTCCGAAGTAACCGCTCAGGTATAGCCGGTCACGGTCAGAGAATATATAATTGGCTTTTGCATTCAGGTCATAAAAGTAGTATCCCGATCCGTGAAAGGAGCTGGACTTGGAAACGAAAGGTTTGACCAGCAGATCGACATAAGTCCTTCTGCCCGATATCATGAAAGAGGATTTGTCTTTTTTGATAGGACCCTCCAGGGAAAACCGGGATGCGATCAGCCCGATGCCCCCTTCTCCATGGAAGGTCTTGTTGTTACCTTCTTTCATAGTGATGTCCACGACAGAGGAGAGCCTTCCTCCGTAGTTAGCAGGCATTCCGCCCTTGAGCAGGGTGACGTCCTTGATGGCGTCTCCGTTGAATACCGAAAAGAAGCCGAATAGATGCCCGGGGTTATAGACGGGCGCGCCGTCCAGCAGGATGAGGTTCTGATCGGGGCTGCCGCCCCGGATATACAGCCCCGCGGTGGCTTCTCCCGAAAGCACGCCTGGTAGCAGCTGTATCGTTTTGAGTACGTCTACTTCGCCGAAGAGTGCGGGCAGTTGCCGGATATTTTTCATCGACAGATCGATCGCACCCATTTCGGTGGAAGAGACATTTTCGTCTTTCCGCTTTCCGGTGATCACCACTTCCCGGCCGGTTACCCTCAGCGGCGATAATGGTATGTTTATACTGGTATTGCGCGTCAGGTGGATCACCTTTTCCACGCGCTGGTATCCCAGGTAAGAATAGAAGAGGGTATCGTCGCCTGCCGGTAATGTCAAAGAATAAAAGCCGAACCCGTTGGTGATGACACCGCTTCCGCCGCCTCTAACTGAAATGCTCGCCCCGATCAAGGATTCTCCGCTGGCCGAGTCCCGGACATAGCCACTGACCGCATAGCGGGCCTGACCGGAAGACCGGAAGCTTAATGCGGTGGTGCCAAGCAGGCAAACCGCATAGATAAAAAGTCTTTTTGCATAACCCTTTAAGAGACATGTATAGGGCATAATGACTGTTTAATCGCAGGGCGGCCGGGGACGCGTAAGGGTCCTTCAGGCTTCCTCACGTGGCAGCAGGTCGGCCGCCCTGTCGCCGTTTAAAAAGTGATTGTCTCGCGGAGTTCACCACAATCCGGCATATCGGTCCCATAATACGGATTGCTGATCGGGCGGGAGTCACTCAGCCAGTAGGCGCCGTTACCGTCATTGAACATGGGACAAAAGTCCCTGTATACGGTTTGTCCTTTTAGACCGGTGGTTTTAATAAGTTTGTAGGTAATACCCGAGATCATTTGAAATTCCTGCCGTTTTCCGAGCGCCGTCTTTTCGCCAAGCAAACCCGCTATTTCCGCACCCAGTCCTGAAACCGCCGCCAATGCCTCGTGGTAACGCACGGTGTCGTTTTTCAATTCACCCAGCTGCAGGGAATCAGCCACCTCCTTCAAATGCAGGGCCGCTTCGTCAGCCGCCGTGGTGTCACTTCTGACGAAAGCTTCCTTCAGCGTATAATAGGCATGGAGAAAGACGGCCATGTGGGCGGCCAGCGTGTCCGATACCGGGACATTCACTTTTACGATACTGCTGTCCTCCCCGGAGGACGCAGTCTGTTTGCCGCTTTGAGAATGACAGGCTCCGAACAGCACGATGGCCATGCTCAGCAAAGGAAGGCAGATTCTTCTCATCAGAAATCGGGTTTTCGCAAAGATAAGCCTTCGTCAGGAAATTGTACTTTTGTGCCCCGTTACGGACAGGTTGTCTGTAAATGGGGGGACCCGCGACCGGTGCGGGAGTTACATTTGCAATTTTTTGTGTCATGCTGATCGGATTAAATCACGTCACTTTTGAATTCGGGGCTCATACTATTCTGAGAGACGCCTCCTGGCATATTATGCCCAATGAGCGCATTGGGTTGATCGGTGTCAACGGTGCGGGGAAGTCGACCTTGCTTAGAATAATCAACCGGGAATATTCGGTGTCGGAGGGCAGTGTGGAGCGGGCGGGAGACGTCTCGGTGGGATTCTTCAACCAGGATCTGCTAAGCTTTGAAAGCGATGACTCCATCCTGCAGGTGGCACTTACCGCTTTTGAGGAAGTGCTCAAACTGGAAAAAGAATTACAGGTCATTACCGAAAAGCTCAGCCACGACGAAAGTGAAAGCCTCCTCCATGAATACAGCGACAAGCTTCACGCCTTTGAAGCACTGGACGGGTATAACATACAGCACCGCACCGAAGCGATGCTGGAAGGTCTGGGATTCAGTACGGCGGATCTTCGGAGACCTTACAGCGAATTTTCGGGAGGGTGGCGGATGCGGGTGTTACTGGCCCGGATGATGTTGCAGCAACCGGATGTGCTCATGCTTGATGAGCCCACCAATCACCTCGACCTGCCTTCCATCGAATGGTTGGAGCGGTATTTACAGCGTTATCAGGGGACCGTGATCATTACGTCGCACGACCGGTATTTCCTGGATAGAATGGTGACCAAGATCGTCGAACTTTATCAGCAGCAACTAGACCAGTATTCGGGCAATTTTTCCTTCTACGAAAAGGAAAAAGAACTCCGCATCGACCAACAGCAGCGGGCTTACGAGAACCAGCAGGAGTATATACGCCAGCAGGAACGCTTTATTGAACGCTTCCGGTCCAAGGCCACCAAGGCGGCCCAGGCGCAAAGTGCGATCAAACGGCTGGAGAAGCTGGATCGTATTGAAGAGGTAAATGGCGGCCCGGAGAAAATCAAGATTCGCTTTAATAAAGGCATCATTCCTGGAAAAGTACTGTCAACGCTTCAAGGTGTGACGAAGCGTTTTGGAGATCTGGTAGTGCTTGAGGACGCCCGGGCCGAGATCAACCGGGGCGACAAGATCGCACTCATCGGGGCGAACGGACGAGGCAAATCTACCTTGTTACGCATTGTCGCGGGTACAGAAACCTTTCAGGGTACACGCATCCCCGGGCATAATGTGGAAATGGGTTTCTATGCGCAGCATCAGCTGGAGGCCCTCAACCTCTCCCATGACCTGATCACTGAATTGCATCATTGCGGCAGCAGCTATACGGATCAGGAGCTTCGCTCCCTGCTGGGCTGTTTTCTTTTTTCCGGGGACGACGTTTTCAAGAAAATCAAAGTACTCTCGGGTGGAGAGAAAGCCCGGGTCGCATTGGCCAAGACCATTATCAGCAAGGCTAATTTCCTGTTACTCGATGAGCCGACCAACCACCTGGATATGTATTCGGTGGAAATGCTGATTGAGGCACTGAACCAGTATGAAGGGAGCTATGTGCTGGTGTCGCATGACCGGTATTTTGTGAGCCGTACGGCCAATAAGATCTGGGAGATCGTCGATCATCAGATCAAAGTTTTTGACGGTAGCTATGAGGAGTGGGAAGACTGGAAGAAACGGATGGCCTCGAAGCAGGCCCCTTCCGGACGGAGGCCGGCTTCCGGGCATGCCGCGCCGGTGGAGACGGCCAAACCCACCCCGTCAGCGGAGACTTCCCCGGGGGCCATCAATAAGGATCAGAAGCGTGCCTGGGAAAAGCAAAAACGCCAGTTTGAACAGCTGGAGGCTTCCCTTAACCAGTTAAAGGATCAAAAAAGCGCTCTGGAGGCAGCCCTGGCGGATCCGGACACCTATGCCGACAAGGAAAAATTTGTGGCGGCCGAAGAGGCCTATCGCGAGGCTTGCGATAAATTCCTGCAGCTAAACCGTCAGTACGAAGAGGCTTTCGAAAAAATGATGACACTGGAGGAAAAAATAGGCAGCCAGTAGGCGGCTCCGCTCATGACCGTTCGTTCTGGGGAGAAAAGTCTTCCTGGAGCCGTTGGCGGGATTTGTTGAATATCTTCGGTCCGTTTTGGGTACCCTTCCGGAGTGCCTTGCGTGTGTCTTCGGGGAGTTCCGTGGTTTCCAGGCAGTGCGTACTGCAACAACCCTTGTATCGGTCGGCACATTCTTCACATTGAATGAAAAGCAGGTGGCACCCTTCGTTACGGCAGTTGGTGTGCTGGTCGGCGGGTTTGCCGCACTGATGGCAGCGGCTGATTACCTCGCCGGTCACTCTTTCTCCCAGTCTTTCGTCGAAGACGAAGTTCTTTCCGTGGAACTTGAGCGGCAGTCCCATCTCTTTTGCCTTACGGGTATAATGCAGGATACCACCTTCCAGGTGATAGACATTTTTAAAACCGTTGTGCAGCATCCAGGCGCTGGCCTTCTCGCAACGGATACCCCCCGTACAGTACATGACAATGGGTTTATCCTTATGGTCTTTCAGCATTTCCACAGCCATGGGCAATTGTTCCCGGAACGTATCGGAGGGAATTTCAATGGCTGATTCGAAGTGCCCCACTTCGTATTCGTAATGGTTGCGCATGTCGACTACGATGGTGTCAGGATCTTCGGTGAGGGTGTTAAAAGTGCGGGCGTCCAGGTAGCGGCCTTTTTTCACCATAGAAAATTCCGGATCGGTGATGCCGTCGGCCACGATCTTATCCCTGACTTTCACCTTCAGCACCCAGAAGGATTTGCCGTCATCTTGTACAGCAAAGTTCAGCCGGACGCCCCTGAGAAAGTCAATGGTATCCAGGTATGCGGTAAAAGCATCCAGTTGGAATGCGGGCACACTGATCTGTGCGTTGATGCCCTCTGAGGCGACATATATCCTTCCGAAGACATGGAGCGTGTCCAGTGCTTTGTACAGGGAATCCCGAAATGCATGCGGATCAGCGATCTCGGCGTATTGATAGAAGGAAATGGTCCGGCGTGTAAAGGGTTCAGCCATCAGGCGCGCCTTCAGTTCTTCGGCCGATACCCGGTTGTGTAATGTCATAGGTTCGAAATTTTCGGGACGTTTGCAGGACGAACAAAACTTCGGTTGCAAATTTACAGTAAAAGCGTCCAACTTCCTCCGTCAGTCGCTTCCGGAATCGTAATTCCTGGATTGAACGCCTGACCGCAGGGGACCGCCGACCAGCCCTCCCAGTCCGATGCGCAAGCCATATACCGGCTGTCCCTTACCCGGGAATCCCGTAACGAAATCCACCCGTAATACCTTGAGGATATTTTCCAGGCCGGCAAAGACTTCAATGTATTTGCTGCCGTCGTCGATGTAGAGGCCGTTGGTGCCGCAGACCATGTTCCAGTGAAGTCTGTTGAACAGGGGTACTTTGTTGGTCAAAAGGCCGTTCAGGTGGTATTCGACGTTCATGGAGCCGTAGAGTGGTTCGTCATTGCTGTATTGGTAATACGGAACCAGCTGGAAGCTGTTGAGGTATTTGAGATTGAAATAGGTCTGATTGCCGTTAAAATGCTTCATATCCGGCAGCGCGACCGCCCGGGTGTTAAAGAAGCCCCCGGTCTCGAACCTATATTTCAAAATGCCGAACAGCAGCAGGTTGACGTTTTGCTGAACACTTGCATACCATTTGTCGAAATCCACATCGCTGCCCAGGAGGCTGGGCAACCCTTTCGTATAGCCGAATTTTAAAATGGGTGCTTTGCTGCCCACAGGCGTTTTACCCCAGGGGTATTGAATATAATGTTGGCCGGGCTGGAATGTCAGGTCAACCGAGGCGACCAGGGCCTGGTGATGCAGAAAGGGAATATCCGCCAATTCATAGGGATGGTTTGGGGTAAATGTTTTGTTTTTGTAATTAATGAGCGTGAAGTTCGTGGTATTGGTTAACGGATACCGGTCCTCGAAGGTAGCGGAGAGTTCCCAGGAGAATCCGTTTATGTAACTGTGACTGACGCTTGCCGCTCCGAAGTAATTCTCATAAATCTTCATGTAGTTTTCTTCCGCCAGCAGGGTATTGAGGCTGTTGGTCCAGGGATAGATGGGGTCCTGGTGGTTGATCTGTGAGGTTCGTTTTCCCCCAGCGGCATACCACAGGGTCGCGAACTGTTTTTTCGTACGATAATTGAACTGGAGAGAAGGGTTGAAATGCTGGTTATGCCATCCATACCGCAAATCCGGTGTAAGACTCCAGGATGCACCCGAGGGCGCATTCGAAAAAAAGGAGATATCCGCTTTTGTCACCAGGCCTTCCACTGTGTTGTAGGAAATCCTTCTTAAGGTAGGTGCCCAGTAGATGCCCACGCCCTTGGGTTTATGCTGGGCGATCGTATAGCCGGACCACAGGATTTCCATGATGTGAGGGGGCGGAAAGTGGTGGCGCAGGGAATCGATGTATCGTTTGGATTGGAGCGAATCCTGCCGGGCGAGGGTGGTGGAGTCTTTGACCCGGAAATCCCGGGCTTCTTCTTTTTCCAGAGGAACGGCTCTGGCACTGTCCCAGTAGGCTTTGGATTTTTTGTCTGCAAGGGAATCGTATGCGAGGATGACGCGGCTGTTAAAATAATTTTTGGGAAAATGTGGATGGAGGTCATACGCCGAATAGACGTCCAGAAAGGTGCCGCGGAGTTTGATGCCGAACTGGTTGAATTTAAAATGGATTGTCTGGTTGCGGATTTTCCAGACGCTGTCATTCAGTGGCGCGTGGATCTGGGTAATCTGCAGGGAATCGATCAGTTGCAATTGCTGGTCCTGGGTGACCAGGAAATCAAGGCTGTGGATCCGCCACGACCCGCTGACGATGTTGATGTAACCGGAGAACAACGGTTCTTGTTTACGTTTGGGGGTAACCTGGATTTTGTTGATTACCGCTCCGTTCTCCCGGAAAGTACCGGCCAGGTGATAGTCATAATAATGGAGTGCCTGATCCGCCAGCGGTGAGATATAGCCCCTGGGCGTGAATTGCCGGGAAATCAGGGGGATGTTACTCTGATAAAAATCGATAAATACCGGGAAGTCAAAACCCAGTCCACCACCACTTTGCCGCGAAGAGATCACCCGCTGTTTGACATGGCGGGGTCGTTCCACGCTGATGTCACTGAGGGATTCTGATAAGAAAAGGATACCCGACTGCGCGGTGTCGATCCCGGCCTCGGCATAGTCCATTTTTTGTCCCAGGATCCGCTTGGGTGCATCCTGGATGCGGACCACCCCCTTCACGTAGACCTGACAGCGGTATGCCTTTACCTGGTTTTCGTAATAGCGGCGTTTTTTGATGGCGTGGCGGATGACCGCCAGCGCCGGGTCTTCACCACCCCGGACGACGACTTCGTTTATTTTGAGGGTAGCCACCTGGAGCGTAAAATCGACCCGTGCCCCTTCGATTCCAACCGTGACGGTCTTTTGCCCGGTCTGGTATCCCAGGTAGCGGCAGACGATGACATAGGTTCCCGGCGACAGATCCAAGACGTAACTGCCATCCTGGGAAGTGCTGGTACCGGCAGCGGTGCCCTCCACATAGAGGCCGGCATACGGCAGTCCGGATCCTGCTTCGTCAGAAACTTTGCCGGTAATCTGAACTTTCTGCTGGGCGAAAACACAGGCCGGGACAAAAAGAAGCGAACCGATCGAAAGGAAGACACACCACTTTCTCAGCATATAAATTTGCTTGCCGTTGTTATGAGACCGGAAATTGACTGTGGTTAAAAAGAGGTTCCGGTCACAAAGCAAAGGAATTTTAGCCACGCAGCACGGAAAAAAGACATTATTTTTTTATCGGAATCCCGGGTGATAGGTTTTCAGAGTCTCCCGGAGATACTCCCGGTCAATGTGGGTATAGATCTCGGTGGTAGTAATGCTTTC
>Ga0164242_10005103_pt1 | contig 14640 bp, 15 predicted proteins | sample OricomgcompostMG_FD_108783 | JGI IMG/M metagenome (GOLD analysis project Ga0164242, IMG submission 108783) | Miracle-Growth compost microbial communities from Emeryville, California, USA - Original compost - Miracle growth compost (MG) ... | reverse complement strand
CTGGGCCGCCGCGCTCGAGCCCGTCGCACCGCAGATCGCCGCCATGGGGGACTTCCTCCGCGCGGAGAACGCGAACGGCCACCACTACCTGCCGGCCGGGCCGAACGTGCTGCGCGCGTTCTCGTACCCGCTCGACGGCGTGCGCGTGCTGATCGTCGGTCAGGACCCGTACCCGACGCCCGGGCACCCGATCGGGCTGTCGTTCGCCGTCGAGAAGCACGTGCGGCCGGTGCCGCGCTCGCTGCAGAACATCTACCGCGAGCTGACCGACGACCTGGGCGTCCCCGCGCCCGAGCACGGCGACCTGACCCGCTGGGCCGAGAACGGGGTCATGCTGCTCAACCGCGTGCTGACCGTGCGGCCGGGAGCGGCGGGCTCGCACCGCGGGCGCGGCTGGGAGGCCGTGACCGAGCACGCGATCCGGGTGCTCGCGCGGCGCGGCGGCCCGCTGGTCGCGATCCTGTGGGGGAGGGACGCCGGCACGCTGCGGCCGCTGCTCGGCGACATCCCCATCATCGCCTCCGCCCACCCGTCGCCGCTGTCGGCCCGCAGCGGGTTCTTCGGCTCCAGGCCGTTCTCGCGTGCGAATGAACACCTTGTTTCGCAGGGCGGATCGCCCGTCGACTGGTCGTTAAGCTGACCGCATGCTCGAAGAGGAATACCAGACGCGTCGCGTGCTGCCGCACCACCTGCGCAAGCCGGTGCAGAACGACCCGCCGTTCTCGTACAGCATCCGCGACGCGACCCTGCAGGACATCCCGAGCATCCGCGAGATCTACAACTACTACGTCACCAACTCGACGGTGACCTTCGACGACAAGGCCTCGACGCTCGCCTACTGGCGCAAGAAGTACGAGGCGATCCGCAAGGCCGGCATGCCGTTCCTCGTGGCCGAGAGCCCGAGCGGCCAGATCCTCGGCTACACGCTCGTCTCGCCGTGGTCGGCGAAGGCCGGCTTCCGCTACACGGTCGAGAACTCGATCTACCTCGGCCCCGCCGCGACCGGCCGCGGGCTCGGCCGGCCGCTGCTCGAGGCGCTGCTCGAGGCGGCGCGCGAGGCCGGCATCCGCGAGGTGATCGCCGTCATCGCCGACCAGGGCGCCGAGGCGTCCGTCGCGATGCACGCCAAGCTGGGCTTCAAGGAGGTCGGGCGCATGGGCAAGGTCGGCTTCAAGTTCGGCCGCTGGCTCGGCACCATCACGATGCAGAAGTCGCTGCGCGGCAAGAAGTAATAGCGGCATGCGGATGCCCCGCGCAGGGTTCCTGCGCGGGGCGCTGTCGCCAGTCGGAGTCGGATCCGCTCGCGATGCTCTACAGCTTTTCGGAGTCGGATCCGCTTATTCGGAACCGGATCCGGCTCCGAATAAGCGGATCCGGTTCCGAACAAGCACGGGGATCACGCCTTCGGCACGGCCCGCCGCAGCGCGACGAACGCGACGAGCGCGCACACCGCCGCGAACGGGATCGACCAGGCGACGACGCCGGTCGGGCCGTTGTCGAGGAACCACTGCCCGACCGCGCCCCAGGAATGCGTGAACGTGATCAGCGCGAGCGCGCCGAGCACCGCGAGCACGAGCACCGCGCCGATGGCGTAGAGCCCGTAGGCGCGCCACCGCACGTACACGGCGCCGAAGATCGAGCCGAGGAACATGACCGAGAGCATCGCGAAGAAGAAGGTGAAGGCGCGCTGCCACAGCGGCCCCGTCCCGAAGTAGATGGTCTGGAACATGTGCCCGCCGACGCCCCAGCCGCCGCTCCACTGCTCGATGTACGACAGCAGCAGGAAGCCGGCCGTGAACATCGCCGAGTGCAGCACGAACATGAGCGCCGTGCCCAGGTAGTAGTCGCGCCGCGTCGAGGCGAGCCCCATCGCGAACGTGAAGCTCGTGCTCATCGCCACGATCGCGAGGATCGCCTGGTAGACGAGCAGGTAGAAGATCGAGCCCGTGTACTGGGTCTCCATGTGGGTGTTCGGCCCGGCCGTGAAGTGCACGAGGTACCAGATGGCGAGGTTCACCCCGAGGATCAGCAGCAGGATCCCCCAGGGCAGCATCACCATCGAGACCCGGTTCACGTAGTGCAGGCGCACGACCCGCCAGATGCGGTCGAACGACGAGATGCGGCGGGGTGCGGATGCCGCACCCGGGGCGGTCAGAGCAGACATCCGCAGGCCCTCTCAGCTCTTGGGGGTCGCCCGGCGCAGCGCCAGGTGCCCGATGACGGCGAACACGGCGGCCGGCGGCAGCAGCCAGGCGGCGACGCCCGACGGGCCGACCGAGACGAACCAGCGGCCGACGGCCGGCCACGACTCGGTGAAGGTGATCAGCGCGACCGCGCCAAGCAGCACCACGAGGAACGCGGCGCCCAGCACATACAGGCCGTTGGCGCGCCAGCGCACGAACACGGCGCCGAACACCGAGCCGATGCACTGGAACAGCAGCACCCCGGCGAAGAACGTCAGCAGCCGCTGGCCGACGTCGCCGGTGCCGTAGATGAAGGTCTGGAAGATCTGCACGCCGATGCCCCAGCCGTGCGTCCACTGCTCGAGATAGGACATCACGGTGAAGATCACCGAGAAGCCGGCGGACTGGATCAGGAACATCAGCCACGTGCCGTACGAGAAATCGCGGCGGGTGGATGACATGCCCAGGGCGAACGAGAACGTCAGGTTCATCGCCTGCACGGCGAAGACCACCTGATAGGGCAGGAAGTACACGAGGCTCGTCGAGTACTGCTGCGTGCTGTCGCCCGAGTCGGACGTCGCGTAGGCGATGATGGCGCCGATGATCAGGTAGACCGCGAAGATCGTCCCGGCGGTGCTGAGCGGCGCGATCATCGAGTTGAAGCGGTTCGCGTAGTGCAGGCGCACGATGCGCCAGACGCGGCCTGCTGCGGATGCCGGGCGCGCCTGGGCGCTCGCCCGGGCCCCGGGCTCGAGGACGGTGACCGCGCTCATCGCCCGGCCCCCGCCGTACGGCGGCCGCTGCGCGCGGACGCGGTGTCGGGCTCGAGCGGCTCGTGCGCCGCGTCGAGGAGCGCGCCGCCCGTGCGGCGCACGATGAGCTGCTGCAGGCTCACCGGGGTGAGCTGCAGGCCGGAGTTCATGGCATCCGCACGCACGACCTCGTCGATGCCGTCGACGAGCACGCTCACGGTGCTGCCGAGCTCGTCGCGGTGCAGCGGCTCGAGCCGGTGACGGGCGAGGAACGCCTCGACCTCGGGCTTCTGCCCGACGATGCTCGCGGCGCGGCCGCGCAGCTCCTCGGCCGGGGCGTCGAGGATGATGCGGCCCTGGTCGATGACGACGACGTGCTCGAGCAGGTTCGCGACCTCGTCGATCAGGTGCGTCGAGAGGATGATCGTGCGCGGGAACTCCGCGTAGTCGGCGAGCAGGCGGTCGTAGAAGATCTGCCGAGCGACGGCATCGAGGCCGAGGTACGGCTCGTCGAAGAACGTCAGCGGCGCGCGGCTCGCGAGGCCGACGATGACGCCGACGGCGCTCAACTGGCCGCGGCTCAGCTTCTTGATGCGGCGGTTCACGGGCAGGCGGAAGTCGTCGATGAGCCGGGCCGCGAACTCGGCGTCCCAGTTCTCGAAGAACCACGGGGCGCTCGCGAAGACGTGCTTCGGCTTGAAGTCGTCGGGGTATTTCTGGCTCTCCTTGATGAAGGCGATGTGCTGCAGCACGCTCGCGTTCTCGGCGGGGGCGCCGCCGAAGACGCGGGCCTCGCCGCTCGTCGGGAAGTCCTGCCCGGTGAGGATGTGCATGAGGGTGGTCTTGCCCGCGCCGTTGCGGCCGAGCAGGCCCGTGATCGAGTCGGTCGGGATGGTCACGGTCACGTCGTCGAGAGCGGTCATCGAGCCGAAGCGCTTGGTGAGGCCGCGGACCTCGATGACCGGGGATGCGGTGGTCATGGTCGTCCTAGCTTTCTGTGCGGGGTTAGCCGGCGGTGGTGGTGGCGGGCGTCGGTGCGGATGCCGTGGCCGAGGCATCCGCAATCAGCCCGTTCAACGTCTGGGGGTCGATGCCGAGCTTCTCGGCCTCGGTGAGCAGGGGGCGCACGAAGTCGTCCACGAACTGCGTGCGGCGCTTGGTCTTGAGCTGCTCGCGTGCGCCGGTGGCGACGAACATTCCGATGCCCCTCTTCTTGTAGAGGACGCCCTCGTCGACCAGCAGGTTGACGCCCTTGCCGGCGGTGGCGGGGTTGATGCGGTGGAAGGCGGCGAACTCGTTCGTCGACGGGACCTGGGATTCTTCGGCCAGGGTGCCGTCGATGATGTCGTTCTCGATCTGCTCTGCGATCTGCAGGAAGATCGGCTTGCCTTCGTCGATCATGCGTTCCTCGTTCGGTGGTTCATTACTTGACTAATGAACCACTGAAGAGTGGGTGCTGTCAAGTCTCGGATCGGAGAGTTGCGTCGTGGTCCGGCCTGGCCCGAAACGGAAAACGGAGTCGGATCCGCTGTCTCAGAACCGGATCCGGCTCTGAAACAGCGGATCCGACTCCGAAAAGGGAGGCCGTACCGTGTCGTTCGCGTCGCGCTAGTCGGCGAGCCCCGTCATCTCGAGCGAGACCTGCCACAGGCGGTCGGCCGCCTCGGGGTCGAGCGCGTGCGCGGCGACGCCCGCCGCGTCGATGCCGGCGGCCGTCGGGTCGTCGACCACGGCCTGCTGGCTGTTCTCGAAGTAGCGCCCGGCGACGCCGTCGAGCAGCGGCGAGGTCGCGACGAAGACGCTCGTGGCGGCGCCCTGCGCGGTCGTCTTGTAGGTGTACCTGCCCGAGGTCCGCAGGCTCTCGAGCACCTCGGGGTCGTAGTGCCGCGACAGGTTCGAGTCGAGGATCGCGCCCGGGTGCACCGCGTTGACGAACACCCCGTCGCCGGCCCAGCGCTGTGCGGCGCCGACCGCGAACAGCGCGTTCGCGGTCTTCGACTGCGCGTAGGCGAGCGCGGGGTCGTACGGCCGGCGCGCGAAGTCGATGTCGTCGAACACGACGGGGGAGTTGAGGCTCGCGCGCGAGCTGAGGGCGACGACACGGGCTCCCTCGGCGCGCAGCGCGGGAAGCATCCGCAGCGTCAGCCGGAAATGCCCGAGGTGGTTCGTCGCGAACTGCAGCTCGTGCCCCTCGGGGCTCAGCTGCAGCGTGGGCAGCGCCATGACCCCGGCGTTGTTGATCAGCAGGTGCAAGGGGCCGGCGGCGACGGCATCCGCAGCGAGCGCGTCGACCGATGCGGCGTCGGCGAGATCGAGATAAGCGGTGTGCACCGGGGCGGCCGCCGTGGTGCGGATGTCGGCCGCGACGGCCCCCGCCGCGTCCAGGTTCCGCGCGGCGATGGTCACCTCGGCTCCGGCGTTCGCGAGCGCCCGCGCCGTCTCGACGCCGATGCCGCTCGCACCGCCCGTCACCAGGGCGCGCGTGCCCGTCAGGTCGATGCCGGCGATGACATCGGCTGCGGTCGACGCCCAGTCGAAGGGCGAGGTGATCCGCTCGGATGAAGTCATGTCTTTCCCTCAGTTCGCAATCGGGTCGCGCCGCGTGCGGCCGACCTCGGTGATGACCGCGCGGAGTTCCTCGCGCAGCCGCTCTTCCTCGCCGGAGTCGCCGACCTCCCGGGCCCGCCAGTACGCGGCCTTCAGTTCGAGGTAGGCCAGGCGGACCCGCTGCGCCTCGATCTGCGCGCGCATGCGCGCCGCATGCTGCTCGAACAGGGCGCGCTGACGGCCGGCGACCTCTGCCGGGTCGCCGGCCCCGTCGAGGTAGCTCCGCATGTCGCTGATCGACATGCCGACCGCGCGCAGGTTCCCCAGCGTCTCGAGCAGCGCCACCTCGGACTCGGTGTAGCGGCGGTGGCCGCTCGAGTAGTCGCGATCGACCTGGTCGAGCAGGCCGATCTGCTCCCAGTACCGCAGGGTGCTCTCGGGCAGCCCCACGCGGGCGGCGACGTTCCCGATGGTCAGTTCGTCCGGCATGAGACGAGTATCGGGAACCTCAAGCGCTTGAAGTCAAGCGGTCAGCCGGCGAGCTCGGCGACGAGCGCCTCGACCCGCGCCCTGATCTCGTCGCGGATCGGGCGCACCTCGTCGAGCGGCAGGCCGGCGGGGTCGGTCAGATCCCAGTCCTCGTAGCGCTTGCCGGGGAAGATCGGGCAGGTGTCGCCGCAGCCCATCGTGATGACGACGTCGGAGTCGCGCACCGACTCGGTCGTGAGGACCTTCGGCTGATTGCCCGCGATGTCGATGCCGAGCTCGGCCATCGCCGCGACGGCCGTCGGATTGAGGCGGTCGGCCGGCTCGCTTCCTGCCGAGAGGACCTGCACCCGGTCGCCCGCGAGCTGGTTGAGGAAGCCGGCGGCCATCTGCGAGCGGCCGGCGTTGTGCACGCATACGAAGAGCACGGTGGGGGCGGTGGTCGGGGCGGTGGTCATGGGGTCGATCCTTCCTGAAGTGCGGCGCTCACGGTGAGGCGTCGCGGCGAGATGTGTGCGGATGGCGCCGAGCGCGCGTCGGTTGCGCGCCCCTGATCCGCTGTCCGCCGCGCGGATCCGGGCCGCGGACAGCGGATCCGGGGTGCGCAAACGCATCAGGGGCGGGCGCCCAGCGTGATGAACTGCGTGGAGGCCGGGGCGGGGACGGTGCAGCAGCTCGTGGCATCCGCATCGGCCCCGCTGCCGCCGCACGCGCCGGACTCGGGCAGCACGAGCTCGTTGCGGCGCGCCGCCTCGTGATCGCCCGCGAGCTCGGCGGCGATGCTGCGCACCTGCTCGTAGCCGGTGAGTGCGAGGAAGGTCGGGGCGCGGCCGTAGGACTTCGCGCCGACGATGTAGAAATCGGGCTCGGGGTGGGTCAGCTGCGTGACGCCCGAGGCTCGAACCGTCCCACAGCTGTGCACGTTCGGGTCGATCTGCTCCGCGAGCCCGGCCACGGCCTCGAGGCTCGGGTCGAGCGCGATGCGCAGCTCGCCGAGGAACGACGTGTCGGGGCGGAATCCGGTGAGCGCGATCACCCGGTCGACGCTCCCGACGCGGCGGCCGTCCTCGCCGACGACGGCGAGCCGGCCGTCGGCGCCGGGGTCGAAGGCCGCGGTGCGGAAGCGCGCGACCCGCTCGACGCGGCCGCTCGACACCGTCGCGTCCGCGCGCCGTCCGAGCGCGCCGCGCTCGGGCAGCTGGTCGTCGGCGCTCGCGAGGCCCGAGGGGGTGCCGCGGCGGATCAGCCAGGTCACGCGCGTTCCCGGTTCGCGTGCCGCGAGCTCGGCCAGGCGGATCACCGCGTGGCTCGCCGAGTGCCCGCCGCCGATCACGGCGACGTGCTTGCCGGCGAGGGCGCCGAGCTCGGAGGCGGCCGGGATGCGGTAGCCGATCCGCCCCGATGCGGATGCCGTGCGCTCGCCGCGGGCGGGAAGCCCGCTCGCGCCGGCCGGACGCGGGCCCGACCACGTGCCGCCGGCGTCGATGACGGCGCGGGCGGCGATGCGGCCCTCCCGGCCGTCGGCGTCGACGGTGTGGATCTCGAACGGGGTCGCGGAGCGCCCGGCATCCGCACTGCGATCGCCGCCCGTGCGCGCGATGCCGGTCACGGCCGTGCCGGTGCGGACGCGCGGCCCGAGCGCCGCCGCGAGGGGGATCAGATAGTCGCGGGCCCAGTCCGCGCCGGTGGGATAGCCCGCGCCCGGCTCGACCCAGCCGGCCCGGGCGAGCAGGCGGCGCGCGGCGGCGTCGACGAGCTCGGGCCAGGGGGAGAAGGTCCGCACGTCGTGCCATTCCGCGACCGCCGCGCCGGCAGCCGGCCCGCGTTCGAGCACGAGCGGCTCGAGGCCGCGCTCGAGCAGGTGCGCGGCGGCGGCGAGGCCCTGGGGTCCGGCGCCGATGACGGCGATGGGGAGCTCGGTCATGGCATCCGCCTCACATCGATTGCTGTCTATGCGGCCCAGTATGTCGGTGATATCGACATCCATCAATCCGACGATGCGATGATGTGGTGCATGAGCACCGCGTCGCCGACCCTGCTGCCGCTGCTGCCCACCGATGCGCAGGGCTGCTGCACCCCGGTGACCGGCGCGGTCGTCTCGCTCGAGGACGCCGAAGCCATCGCCCGGGTCTTCAAGGCGCTCGGCGACCCCACGCGGGTGCGGCTGCTGTCGCTGATCGGGGCGTCCGCAGGCGGCGAGGCCTGCATCTGCGATCTCACAGAGCCGGTCGGGCTGACCCAGCCGACGGTCTCGCATCACATGAAGCTGCTGGCCGAGGCGGGCCTCGTGACGCGCGAGCAGCGCGGGAAGTGGGCCTACTTCGCGGTCGTCGACGACGCGCTGAAAGCGGCGGCCTCGCTGCTGACGCCGCAGTAGGCGCGCATGCCAGAGTGGGCGCGTGAGCGATGAAGCCGGCGAGCCGGACGACCTGCACGAGTACACGGCCCTCGAGCAGTGGCAGCTGCTGCAGAACGGCGACGTGTCGCCCGTCGAGCTGACCACCGCCTACCTCGAGCGCATCGAACGGCTGAACGGCACCGTCGGGGCGTTCATCACCGTGACGGCGGATGCCGCGCTCGAGCGCGCGCGTTCTGTGCAGGACGAACTGCCGAAGAGCGCACCCCTCTGGGGCCTGCCGCTCGGCGACAAAGACCTCTGGAACCGCCGCGGCGTGCCGACCCACTTCGGCTCGCGGGCCCGCGGCCGCACGGCGGGCTTCAGCGACGACATCGTCCGCCAGCTCGACGCCGCGGGCGCGATCAGCCTGGGCAAGACCTCAACGCCCGAGTTCGGGCTGTCCTGCTACACCGAGCCCCGGGTCGGCCCGGTGGCCCGCAACCCGTGGCAGCTCGGCCTCGGCACGGGCGGCTCCAGCGGGGGAGCGGCGGCGGCCGTCGCCGCAGGCCTGCTGCCGTTCGCGCCCGGCTCGGACGGCGGCGGCTCGGTGCGCATCCCCGCCGCCGCGTGCGGCCTCGTCGGCCTCAAGCCGGGCCGCGGCCTCGTGCCGGCCGGGCAGGAGCTGGCCGCCCCCGACGGCCTCGCCGTCGTCGGCCCGCTCGCTCGGACGGTTGCGGATGCCGCGCTGCTGCTCGACGGCATGATCGCCCGCAGGCCCGACGGCACAATCGACCACCGCTACGCCGTGCGGGCGCCCGGCGGCGACGAGCCGTTCCTCGCCACGGCCGTGCGCGGCGAGCTCGGCGACGGCACGAAGCGGTTCCAGCTCGGGGTCATGACGAGCTCCGCGTGGGACGCCGAGTACGAGATCGCGACCTCGCCCGAGGCATCCGCAGCCGTCGATGCCGCCGTGAGGACGCTCGCCGATCTGGGCCACGGCATCGAGGAGACCGGTCTCGAGCCCGACCCGAACTTCGGGCCGGCGTTCCGCGCGCTCTGGGCCTCGTTCCCGGCGACGATCCCGTTCACCCCCGAGGAGCTCGCGCTCACCGAGCCGCTCACGCAGTGGCTCGTGAAGCTCGGCAGCGAGCAGACCGGCGCCGAGGTGACGATGGCGCACTACCTGCTGCGCAACTTCGAGCGCCGCATGATCGAGCAGCTCGCGAGCTTCGACGCGGTCATCACCCCGACCCTCGCGCTGACGCCGCGGCCGCTCGGCTGGTTCGACGACGTCGACATCGCGCACAACTTCGAGCAGCAGTGCCAGTACACGCCGTTCACGTCGATGGTCAACGTGTCGGGTCTGCCCGCGATCACCGTGCCCGTCTACCAGACCGAGGCGGGTGCGGATGCCCCGGCCGGGCTGCCCATGGGCGTCCAGCTCATCGGCCGCCCCGGCGGCGAGGCCACGCTGCTCGCGCTCGCGGCGCAGCTCGAGCGCCGGGTCCGGTGGAGGTTCCGGCACCCGCCGGTGTGGTGACTCAGACGGCAGCGCCCGTGCCGTCGCCCGCGGTTCCCGCGAGCTCGGCCAGCGCGGCCCACAGCCGCGCCCGCAGCTCAGGGTCGTGGGAGGCCGGCAGTGTCGGCCCCTCGTGCGTGAAGCGCGAGAAGTACGAGCCCGACGGCCCGTTCATCGGCGGGGTGCCCGAGTAGGCGATGAGCGGCGCGGCGCCGCCCAGCGGCGTGCGCGCCCAGTGCGAGCCGAGCCAGCGGTTCGCGAAGCCGATCAGGCGCGAGGTCCCGCCGAAGCCCGTGGCGACCATGCCCGGGTGGAACGAGTACGCCGAGACGCCGGTGCCCTGCAGCCGCACCGCGAGCTCGCGGACCCACAGGATCACCGCGAGCTTCGCCGCCCCGTAGGGCTGCCAGCCGCGGCGGTAGGGGCGTTCGGCCCACTCGAGGTCGTCGAGCCGCAGGCCGCCCATGAGATTGCCGACGGAGGCGGTGGCCAGCACCCGCACCGAGCCGGGGACATCCGCATCGGCCGCCGTCGCTGTAAGGCGCGGGCGCAGCAGCTCGGTCAGCAGGAACGGCGCGAGCACGTTGGACTGGAAGGTGCGCTCGTGGCCGTCCGCCGTCAGAGCCCACTCGCTCACGAGGCCGCCCGCGTTGTTGGCGAGCACGTCGATGCGGTCGTAGCGCTCGAGCAGCGCGGACGCGAGCGCGCGCACGTCGTCGAGGCGGTCGAAGTCGGCGAGGTAGGCCTCGCCGCCGGCATCCGCAGCGGCCGCCTTCGTGCGGTCCGCGTTGCGGCCGACCACCGCGACGTGGTCGCCGCGCTCGCCGATCACGCGCGCCGCCTCGCGACCCAACCCCGAACTCGCACCCGTGATGACGATGACGCGCTTGCCCATATGGACAGCCTCCTAGATGTAGCCGCCCTTTTCGAGACCCGCCTCGATCTCGAAGCGGTTCCTCATCGCGTCGCGGCCGGCGAGGCCGTAGAGGAACGGGAAGAGCATCCCGTACCGCTGCCACTGCCGCTTGTGCACGGCCTCGTGCTCGAGGATGTCGTCGCTCACGTTGTGCGCCGTGAGGTAGCACGCGCCGACGCAGGACCCGCCGCGCCCGAAGGCCCAGCTCGGCAGGCCCGTGAACACGAAGAGCCCGCCGCGGTACTGGACCCGGCCGGTGCTCCAGACGAAGCCCCAGACCAGGCCGACGGCTGTCGCGAACAGGTAGCCGGGCCAGGCGAGCAGCCTCACGCGGTCGGCCGGCCGTAGGTCTCGAGCAGGCGCAGCCAGACCTCGCTGAGCGTCGGGTACGAGGGCACCGCGTGCCACAGGCGGTTCAGCGGCACCTCGCCGACGACGGCGATCGTGGCCGAGTGGATCATCTCGCCGACATCGGCGCCGACGAAGGTGACGCCCAGCAGCACGCCGCGGTCCTCGTCGACGACGGCGCGGGCCTGGCCCTCGTAGCCGTCCGAGTGGATGGTCGCGCCGGCGACCCAGCCGATCGGGTAGTCGACGACGCGCGTGCGGAAGCCGCGCTTCTCGGCGGCGGCCGCGGTCAGGCCGATCGAGGCGACCTCGGGCGAGGTGAAGGTGACCTGCGGCACGGCGTCGTGGTCGGCCGTCGCGGCGTGCACGCCCCACGGCTCGAGGTCGACGGTGCGCCCGAAGGCGCGGGCGGCCATCGCGTCCCCGGCGATGCGCGCCTGGTACTTGCCCTGATGGGTCAGCAGCGCGCGGCCGTTGACGTCGCCCGTGGCGTAGAGCCAGGTGATCGGCTCGCCGTCCGCGCCGAGGACGCGCAGCGAGTCGTCGGTCTTCAGCCATTCGCCGCCGGTCAGCCCGATGGTCTCGAGGCCGAGGTCGCCCGTGCGCGGCACGCGGCCCGTCGCGACGAGGATCTTCTCGGCGACGACCGCCGTGCCGTCGGAGAGCAGCAGGGTGTGGCCGTCCGCACCCGATTCGACGCGCTCGACGTTCGTGTCGAGGCGCACGTCCACACCGGCCGCACGCAGCGACGAGGTGACGGCCTCGCCGGCGAACGGCTCCTCCTTTGCGAGCAGCTTGCCGCGCGAGATGAGGGTGACCTCGGCGCCGAGCGAGTGGTGCGCCGTCGCCATCTCGGTCGCGACGACCCCGCCGCCGATGATCGCGAGCGAAGCGGGGATCACCTTGGCGGACGTCGCCTCGCGGCTCGTCCACGGCTGGGCCTCGAGCAGGCCGGGGATGTCGGGCAGCAGCGCCGCCGAGCCCGTCGACACCGCGATGGAATGCGTCGCCTCGACCTCGGTGACCGTGCCGTCCGCGGCGGTGACGCGCAGCCTCTTCTCGCCGACGAACTCGGCGTGGCCGCGCAGCAGCTCGATCTTCGCCGAGTCGAGCCAGCCGACCTGGCCCGAGTCGTCCCAGTTGCTGGTGACCTTGTCGCGGCGGTTCAGCACCTTCTCGACATCGATGCGGCCCGTCACGGCCTCGGCGGCGCCGGGCACCGCGCGGGCCGTCTCAAGCAGCGATCCGCTGCGCAGCAGAGCCTTCGAGGGCATGCACGCCCAGTACGAGCACTCCCCGCCGACGAGCTCCGCTTCGATCAGGAGCGTGCGCGTGAGGCCGCCCTGCACGGCGCGGTCGGCGACGTTCTCGCCGACGGCGCCGCCGCCGATGACGATGGCGTCGTAGCTGAGCGTGGTCATTGTTCCTCCGGGCTGGTGGTGGGGGCGGGAGAGGGAGCGGGCGAAGCGGGCAGCGGGCGGGTGAGGGCCGAGAGCACACGCAGGATGGCGGACAGGTCGGATGCCGCGGCATCCGCAGAAGCCGGGGCGAAGCCCGTCACGGCGCCGCCGACGAGCTCGAAGCGCGAGCGCAGCGCGGTGATCGCGCCGGTCAGCTGCTCGACCTCGACGCCGAACGGCTCGGGGTAGCCGACGCCCTCCATGACGGCGGGGTCGAGCACGTCGAGGTCGACGTGGACGTAGACGCGCGTGGCGCCCGATGCGGATGCCGCGTCCGCCGCGGCCGCGACGAGCGCGTCCGGCGTGGCGAGCTCGGCGGCCGTCAGGCTGCGGATGCCGGAGGAGGCCAGGTACTCGGCCTCGGCGTCGTCGAGGGCCCGGGCGCCCGCGTGGATCACGCGCTCCGGGGCGAAGGCCGGCGTCGCGAGCCCCTCGGCGCCGTCGCCGAGCAGGGCGCGCAGCACCATGCCGCTGAAGGTCCCGCTGGGGGAGGACTCGGGCGTGTGCAGGTCGCCGTGCGCGTCGAACCACACGAGCAGGAGGCCGGGGTGCTTCTCCGCTGCGCGGGCCGCGGCCGCGACATCCGCACCGCAATCGCCGCCGATGAGGAAGACGGTCTCGCTGTCGTCGAAGGTCGAGAGCGCGGTGCGCACCTGCGCGGCCGTCGCGCTGATCGACGAGAAGCGGCGCACCCCCGTGCCGAGCGACTCGCCGGCTTCGATGCGGACCTCGACCGGGGTCGTCGCGGCTGCAGGGAGGTCGCCCGCGATCGCGTTCGCACCGTCGGCGAGGCGCATCGCGCGGGAGGACCCGGAACCCTGCCACTGGGGCACGACGAGGAAACGTGCGGGCATGCCGCCACACTATCGACGCGTGCGCATCTGCGGCAGGGGTGGGCGCCGGTCGTCATTTGCGCACAGTGCTGAGCGCTGCGACCGTGCGCGGGTGACGACCGGCACCGGCGGGGCGTGCCGGGTCGTCACTCGTGCACGGTGCCGGGCAGCCCGACTGTGCGCGAGCGACGACTCGACGACGGGGTTCCGCCTAGATCGACCGCGCGTGCGCCGCGAGCTTGTCGAAGGCGGCGTCGCGCACGGCATCCACGCGCTGCGCCTCGGGGTGCGCGTCGAACCAGGCGATCGCCTCGCGCGCGCCCTCCCAGTAGGGGATCGTGGTCGCGAACTCGGGCACGAGCGCCTTCACCTTGCTGTTGTCGAAGATCATCGAGTGCGCCTTGTCGCCGATCAGGCCGGCGAGGTCGTCGGGCAGCACGCGGCCGATCGTCTCGCTCGCGACGTGCACGAGCTCGGGGGAGCCGACGCCGGCCGCCTGGCCGATCCACGTGTAGATCTGGTCCCAGGTGGGGTGGTGGTCGCCCGTGATGTGGAACGTGTCGCCGATCGCGAGCGGGTTGCCGAGCAGTCCGACGAAGGCGACGGCGAAGTCGCGGGAGTGGGTGATGGTCCAGTTGGTCGTGCCGTCGCCGTGCACGATCACGGGCTTGCCTGCGCGCATGCGGGCGACGTCGGTCCAGCCGCCGAGGGTGGGCAGGCGGGTCTCGTCGTAGGTGTGGCTGGGGCGCACGATCGTCACGGGGAACGCGCCGTCGCGGTAGGCCGCGTTGAGCAGCTCCTCGCCGGCGATCTTGTCGCGCGAGTATTGCCAGAACGGGTTGTGCAGCGGCGTCGACTCGGTGACGGGGATCGTGCGCGGCGGGGTCTGGTAGGTGGATGCCGAGCTGATGAACACGTACTGGCCGGTGTTGCCCGCGAACAGCTCGATGTCGGTGGCGACGTGCTCGGTCGTGAAGGCCGTGAACTCGGCGACGGCGTCGAACTCGCGGTGGCCGAGGGCCGCCTTGACGCTCTCGGGGGTGCGGATGTCGGCGACCAGCGTCTCGACCTCGGCCGGGATCGCGCGACTCGACTCGCGCCCGCGGTTGAGCACGGTCACGTCGTGACCCTGCTCCACGGCGAGCCGGACGCTGCTCGCCGAGATCGTGCCGGTACCACCGATGAACAGGAGCTTCTTCGTCGCCATGGTGCTCACGCTAATCGGTGTCGCGCGCGGATGTCGAATCGATTCGAGGTG
>Ga0164242_10005102_pt1 | contig 14640 bp, 15 predicted proteins | sample OricomgcompostMG_FD_108783 | JGI IMG/M metagenome (GOLD analysis project Ga0164242, IMG submission 108783) | Miracle-Growth compost microbial communities from Emeryville, California, USA - Original compost - Miracle growth compost (MG) ... | reverse complement strand
GACGCTGAGCTGGAAGGGCTACAAGCTCACCCACGTGATCAACATCACCGACGTCGGCCACCTGACCGACGACGCCGACGCGGGCGAGGACAAGCTGGAGAAGGCGGCGGCCGCCCAGCATCAGTCGATCTGGGACATCGCCAAGCACTATACCGAGGCGTACTGGGCCGACATTGCGGCGCTCAACATCCGCCAGCCGGCGCAGTGGTCGATCGCGACCGAGTTCGTCCCCGCGATGATCGCGTTCGCCGAGAAGATCGCGCCCGAGCATTGCTACGAGCTCGACAGCGGGCTTTATTTCGACGTCTCTACCGTGGCCGATTATGGTCGCCTCGCCCGCGCCGCCACCGACGAGGGTGAGGGCCGCATCGAAGCCGTCGAAGGCAAGCGCCACCCGGCCGACTTCGCCATCTGGCGCAAGACCCCGCCGGGCGAGACGCGGCAGATGGAATGGGATTCGCCCTGGGGGAAGGGCGCGCCGGGGTGGCATCTCGAATGCTCGGTGATGAGCGGAAAGCTGCTCGGCTTCCCGTTCGACATCCACACCGGCGGCATCGACCACCGCGAGATCCACCATCCGAACGAGATCGCGCAGAATCAGGCGTTCTGCTGCACCAACGGCCTCGACCAGCCGGCCAATAGCGGCGCGCGGCTGTGGATGCACAACAACTTCCTCGTCGAGCGCTCGGGCAAGATGAGCAAGTCGGCGGGCGAGTTCCTCCGCCTGCAGTTGCTGATCGACAAGGGCTACCACCCGCTCGCCTACCGGATGATGTGCCTGCAGGCGCATTACCGCAGCGAACTGGAGTTCAGTTGGGACGGCCTCGGCGCCGCGCTGACGCGGTTGAAGCGGCTGGTCATGGCGGTGGAAGACCTCAAAGCCCGTCATGCTGAACTTGGTTCAGCATCCATCGCGCCCCGCGAACGGACGGAGCAGGACGAGAAATGGACCCTGAACCAAGTTCAGGGTGACGGGGGAGAGTTGTGGACTCAATTGCGAGCGCACGACGAATTGGATGCAATTTTTCTCCCCTACCTCACCCGCTTCGACGAGGCGGTGTCGGACGATCTCAACACCCCGATCGCGCTGACGGTGCTCGAAGAACTGCTGGCGCTGAAGAAGGTCGATCCGCGCGAGAAGCTCGCCGCCGTTGCAGCGATGGATGCGGTGCTCGGCCTGAAGTTGATGACCCTGACGCGGTCCGAGCTGCGCTTGCGCCCGAAGGACGCCGCCATCACCGAAGCCGGGATCGAAGACGCGCTCGCCCGCCGCAAGGCCGCGCGAGCGGAAAAGGACTTCGCCACTTCCGACGCGATCCGCGACGAGCTTGCCGCCAAAGGCGTCGAGGTCATGGATGGCGATCCACTGGGGTGGGAGTGGAAGCTGTAGTTCCCCTCCCGCTTGCGGGAGGGGCCAGGGCTGGGCAAGAGAGCGCGATGCCCCGCTGGTTGACTGACCCACCCCCGGCCCCTCCCGCGAGCGGGAGGGGAGATTGACCATCGCCGTCCTGCCCGCCCGGATGCGCGCGCCCGTCGAGCCGTTGCTGCCGGACTGGGTGGAGGCGCGTTGGTGGAATTCGCCCGAGGAACTGGTCGCGATCGCGCCCGCGGCGGAGATCGGCTGGTTCGACTTGCATGAGAAGGCGGCGCCGCTGAGGGCCGTCGTGGCGGCGAAAGGCCTGCGCTGGCTCAACTCCGCCTATGCCGGTGTCGACTGGCTTCCACTCGCCGATCTCGACCGGCGCGGCGTGGCCGTGACTTGCGGCAAGGGCTTGACGGCCACGTCGGTTGCCGAGTTCGCGGTGATGACGATGCTCACCGTCGCGAAAGGCTATCGCGCCGTCGTCCGCGCGCAGGATCGGGGCGAATGGCTCGGCCATGCGCCCGGAACACGCGAACTGGCCGGAAGCACGGCGCTGATCCTCGGGCAAGGCGCGATCGGGCGGGCGATCGACCGGATCCTCCAGGGTTTCGGCGTCGCGACCGTCACCGTGCGGCGCAGCTCGGGCGAGGGCTGGCAAGCCAGGCTCGGCGAGTTCGACTGGATCATCCTTGCGCTCCCCGGCACGGCCGAGACGCGGGGCCTGATCGGCGCGGCGGAACTGGGGGCGATGAAGCCCGAGGCGGTGCTGGTCAACTTCGCCCGGGCGGACATTGTCGACGAGCCGGCCTTGATCGCCGCGTTGGGCGAAAAGCGCATCGCCGCGGTGCTCGACGTGACCGACCCCGAGCCGCTGCCGCCGGACCACCCGCTATGGTCGCTCGACAACACGCACATCACCATGCACCTCTCGGGCATTCCCACGCCGGCCAGCCTCCGGCGCGCCGCCGAGCGCTTCGCGCGCAATTGCCAACGCTTCCGCGATGGCGAGCCGCTCGAAGCGCAAGTCGATTTGAAGCTGGGGTACTGAGCGCGCCGCCTTTCGCATCGGAAGTTCACTATTTTCCCTATACGTCCCGCTCAGAATTCCTCATCCAGCAATAGCAGCTCCGCCTGCACGCTCATGCGCGGGTCTGCCCCGATCCGGTGATCGACCGAGGTCACCGTCGCGTCGGCCACGAGTTGCCTGGGAATCGAGAACTCATGCTCGGGCAGCAAGGCGATGAAGGTCTCGGCGGCTTCCACTGCCTCGGCGCCTTCGAAGGAGAGGTCGAGCCGGTGGCGGGTGCCGGCGAAGGTAATGCTCGCCCAGCTCTTTTCCGCGTGCGCGAGGAACAGGGCATGTCCGCCGGCGAGGGTCTGAAGCTCCTCCCGCAGGCGTTCCGAGATGGAGCGGCGCGGGCCGCGGAGGCGGGCGAAAGGGTCAGCAAGCATGAGCGTCCTCGCGATATTTGTTCATGAAATGTTCTACCCGTCGTTCCAGCTTGCGCCCCGGCACGCGGCCGCTGCGCAAGTCGGTAACCAGGCGGGGGTCGTGAGCGGCCAGGCGGCCGAACTTGGTTTGCGGCATTTTGGTCTGCCGCAGGAACTGGTCGATCTTGCGGATGAGCATGGGCGGCCTCCTGATATCTCCCGACTCGATGCCGGATTCGTCGCAAGCGAAATCCTACTTGTCTAGGAAAAATCCTTCGTATACGATGTTTTGTAGGAAACGCAGGAGAAGGCCCATGGACCCGCGCGAACGGCTTGCCGGGCTCGCCCGGCAGCACGCCACAAGCCTCGCCAAGCTGTCGCACATGCTCGGGAGAAACGGCAGTTATCTCCAGCAATACATCGGCAAGGGCAGCCCGCGAAAGCTGGAGGAGGAGGATCGCCGGCGCCTTGCGGAATTTTTCGGCGTCAGCGAAACGGAACTCGGCGCACCGGAGGAAAAATCCTCACATAATCGCGGCGAGTGGGTGGAAATACCTCGCCTGTCGCTCGAAGCTTCGGCCGGCCCTGGCGCTAATGCGGCCGAGGAAATCCCTTTCGACGCATTCCGCTTCTCCCGCCGTTGGCTGCGCGAGAACGGGCTCCAGCCGGCGCAGCTTTCGGCCATCCGGGTGATGGGCGATTCGATGGACCCGTTGCTGCGCGACGGTGACGAGATCCTCGTCGACCGCACGCCGCGGCCCTTTCGCGAGGGAGTTCATGTCGCGCGCCTCGGCGAAGCCCTGCTCGTCAAACGGATCCAGGCCGTCCCGCCCGGCCGCCTGCTTCTGATCAGCGAGAACCCCGCTTATGGGCCGATCGAGATGTCGGCGAGCGATGTCGACGTGGTCGGGCGGGTGGTGTGGAAAGGTGGGCGAATCTGAGGCCTCATGCGCTCCGCGCGGCACGTCCCCCGTATTGCCGCATGATCAGCCGGGCCGTGTCGCGCTGACCTTTGGCGATGCGCGTATCGACCGATACGAAAATCTTCCCGCGCTGAATCTGCTGCTGGTAATAGGTGGCGGACACGCCATCGACATCGTGATCGGTCAGCATCCGGGCAATCGCCCCTCCGGTCGCGCCGAGAATGCCGCTGGTCGCCGCGACGGAAGGGATAACCGATGCCGCTATCGCACCGGCGGCGGCCATCGGCCCGACACCGGGAACAGCCAGCACCGCGATACCGAAGATCGCTCCGGCGACGCCGCCGCCGGCCGTGGCGCCGACTACGCTGAGCTTGCTATGTCCTTCGGGAAACTCGGTCTGGGGATCGAGGAACTGGTTCGCCCGCCACAGCAGCGAGATCGACTGCTCGGGAATGCCGGCTTCCTTCAATTCCGCGACTGCGCGGTCGGCCTGCATCCGCCCGTCGAATACGGCCGTCACCAGATGGCGTTGGGTGCTGTTCACCTGATCGCGCGCCGCAGCGAAGGCCCGGGCGAACCGCTCGCGGTCCCGCTCGTTGCGGAAGACCACCCGCAGGCCGGCGGAGCGATGCAGGCGCACCACGCTGGGCGACGCGATATCGAGATAGAGCGTGCGCAACAGCATGGCGACGGTGGAAGGCTTCAGCTCCTGATCGGTGCCGCGGTTGATCCATTGGATGCGCTGCGGATGCGGATGATCGGGAGAAAGATAGTTGAGCGCAGCCAACTCGTCCGGCTTGATTACGAAGGCAGAAGAGGAGTTTGAGTTCTCTCGCACGCAAGAACCGATAAATCATTATATCGTAGAAACTGCAATACGAGGGGAATTTATCTCAAATCACAATCTTGATAAAGCATAGGGATTGGGCAGGGTATATAATCCATATTATCTATACCCGATGTGATATAACTAAAGTTATTATCGTTCGATATATTTCTTAGACGTAATCCGATGCCTGAGATTGCTACATTGCGGTTTCCGGGCGCATGCAATGTGCCGCGTACAGGATTGATGTCGGCGCCATTTGCCGCCACCACACCGATCATGACCCGGCAAGCCCCCCTCCGCGCCACGATCATTCCGGTGACGCCCTTCGTGCAGAACTGCTCGCTGGTGTGGTGCAGCAAGACCATGCGCGGGGCGCTGGTCGATCCGGGCGGCGATCTCGACAAGCTGAAGGACGGTGTCTCGCGCGCCGGGGTGATGCTGGAGAAAATCCTCCTGACCCACGGCCATGCCGATCATTGCGGGCAGGCGGGTATGCTTGCCGCCGATCTCGGGCTGCCGATCGAGGGGCCGCACGAGGCAGACCGTTTCTGGATCAGCCGCCTCGACGAGGACGGGCCGCGCTTCGGCATGACGACCCAGGTGTTCGAGCCGACCCGCTGGCTTCGGGATGGCGATGCCGTCGGCTTCGGCGAAGTGACGCTGGAGGTGATCCACTGCCCCGGCCACACGCCGGGCCACGTGGTGTTCTTCCATCGCCCGACCCGCTTCGCCTTCGTCGGGGACGTGCTGTTCGAAGGCTCGATCGGCCGCACCGACTTTCCGATGGGCAATCATCAGGACCTGATCGATTCGATCACCGAGAAGCTCTGGCCGCTCGGCGACGAGGTCACCTTCGTCCCTGGCCACGGCCGCCCGAGCACCTTCGGACGGGAGCGCCAGAGCAACCCGTTCGTCGGCGATGCGGCGCTGGGCTCGCTCAAGTAAGCTCCCTTGCTTCGCCGCGAAAAATCGCTATAGGGCGCGCCTTCACCGCATGGCTGGCACCGGCCGCCGCGCTTGCGCGGCAACGGGGCTTGGCTTAGGGGCGGTTTCGAAAATTCGCGATTAGAGACATCAAGGAACAGGTGCCGCAATGGCTGTCCCCAAGAGAAAAGTATCGCCGCATCGCCGGGGCATTCGCCGCTCGCACGACGCATTGAAGGCCGAAGCGTTCCACGAATGCGGCAACTGCGGCGAGCTGAAGCGCCCGCATAACCTGTGCACGCACTGCGGCCATTATAACGGACGAGAGATCGTCTCCGTCGGGCTCTAAGCCCGTAACCCTGATTAGGAGAGGCGCATGAGCCTGCCGCGTATCGCTGTCGATGCGATGGGCGGCGACGAAGGCGTGCGCACGATGGTCTCCGGCGCCGCGCTCGCGCGCCGGCGGCACGACCGGTTCAAGTTCCTGCTGGTCGGTGACGAGACGCGCATCAGGCGCGCGCTCGAAGCGCACCCGAACATGCGCGAGGCGAGCGAGATCCTTCACTGCGAAGACGTGGTCGGAGGCGATGAGAAGCCGACGCAGGCGCTGCGCCGGGCCAAGACCACCAGCATGGGCCTGGCCATTCAGGCGGTGAAAGACGGCCGCGCGGGAGCGGCGGTCAGCGCTGGCAACACCGGCGCGCTGATGGCGATGAGCAAGCTCGCGTTGCGCACGATGCCGGGGATCGACCGGCCGGCGCTGGCGGCACTGATGCCGACGCTGGAAGATCACGACGTGGTCATGCTCGATCTCGGCGCCAACACCGAATGCGACGCGCGCAATCTGGTGCAGTGGGCTATCATGGGCGCAGCCTATTCGCGCATCGTCACCGGCCGCGATGCGCCGCGCGTGCGGCTGCTTAACATCGGCACCGAAGACACCAAGGGCACCGAAGAGCTGCAGAGCGCGGCCGCCCAGCTGCGCGCGGCGACCGGTCTGGCGCTGAGCTTCGAAGGCTTTGTCGAGGCCGACAAGATCAACCGCGGCAAGACCGACGTCGTCGTCACCGACGGCTTTTCCGGCAACATCGCCCTGAAGGCGATCGAAGGCGCGGCGCGCTTCGTCACCGACTTGCTGCGCAATGCCTTCACCAGCTCCGTGCGTTCGAAGATCGGCTTCCTGGTCTCGCGGCCGGCAACCGAGTTGCTCAGGCACCACCTCGATCCCAACAACCACAACGGCGCGGTCTTCCTCGGCCTCAACGGCGTGGTGGTGAAGTCGCATGGCAGCGCCACCGCCGCCGGCGTCGCCAATGCGGTGGCAGTCGCCGCGCGGCTGCTCGAGGAAAACCTCACGGAGCGGATTACCGCCGACCTGGCTGAGCTGGGCGAGGCCCGCCTGAAGAACACGCGCAAGCCCGCGACGGCGGCCGCCAAGTGATTCGTTCCGTCGTGAGGGGCTCCGGCTCGGCTCTGCCGAAGCGCGTCGTCAGCAATGACGAACTCGCCCGCACCGTCGACACCAGCGACGAATGGATTCGCGAGCGCACCGGGATCACCCAGCGCTATATCGCCGGCGAGGGGGAAACGACCTCGACACTCGCCACCGCTGCGGCGCGCGCCGCCTTGGCCGACGCCGGGATCGAGGCGAAAGCGGTCGACCTGATCGTGCTCGCCACCGCGACTCCCGACCGCACATTCCCCGCCACCGCCACTCTGGTGCAGGATTCGCTCGGCTGTGATGGCGCCGCGGCGTTCGACGTGGCCGCGGTGTGCTCCGGCTTCCTCTATGCGCTGGCGACGGCGGATTCGATGATCCGCACCGGCATGGCGAAATGCGCGCTGGTGATCGGCGCGGAGACGTTCAGCCGCATCCTCGACTGGGAAGACCGCGCGACCTGCGTGCTGTTCGGCGACGGCGCGGGCGCGGTGGTGCTAAAGGCGGAGGACGTCGCGGAAGACGGTCCCGGGGTGCTCGCCAGCCGCCTCCATGCCGCCGGCGAGCATGGCGATCTGCTCTATGTGGACGGCGGCCCTTCGACCACGGGGACGGTCGGCAAGGTGCGGATGATGGGCCGCGAGGTGTTCCGCCACGCGGTGATCAACCTCGCCGAAGTACTCGAGGAGGTGCTCGCGGCAACCGGCTACAGTGCCGCCGACATCGACTGGGTCGTGCCGCACCAGGCCAACCGGCGCATTCTCGACGCCACGGCCAGGAAGCTCGGCTTGTCACCGGACAAGGTGGTGGTGACCGTGGATCGGCACGCCAACACCTCGGCCGCCTCGGTGCCGCTGGCCTTCGACGAGGCGCGGCGCGACGGGCGGCTCAAGCCGGGCGATCTGGTGATGCTCGAAGCCATGGGCGGCGGATTCACCTGGGGCGCCAGCCTCGTTCGGCTGTAGAAAATCGCGAAAATTTAACGAAGGTTAGCTTGCCAATACGAGGCGGCTTGCTAAATGTTAGTCACGGTCGCTTAGTGGGAGACACTGCGACAATGATGCGCTCTGTGGGCACGCTTACCCGGGCCGATTTGGCCGAGACGATTAACCGCAAGATGGGTTTCTCTCGCGCAGAGAGTCTGGCCTTGGTTGAAGCGATTCTGGCGAAGATGTGCGACGCGCTGGCCGACGGCGAGAACGTCAAGATTTCCGGTTTCGGCAGCTTTATCCTGCGCGACAAGCGGGAACGGATCGGCCGCAATCCCAAGACCGGCGTTGAAGTGCCGATCACCCCGCGCCGGGTGCTGACCTTCCGCGCCAGCCAGAAACTCAAGGCCCGGATCGCCGAGGGATGAGCGGAGGCGAACCCATCCAACTGCGTTTCGACGACGGTAAGGACGCCCAGGCCTTGCGCACGATCGGCGAGGTGGCGAAAGCGCTCGATCTGCGTCAGCACGTTCTGCGTTATTGGGAACAACAGTTCCCGATGCTCCGGCCGTTGAAGCGCAGCGGTGGGCGCCGCTACTATCGACCCGAGGATGTCGCGCTGGTGCAAACGATCGATCGGCTGGTCAACCGCGAAGGTTACACGCTGAAAGGCGCTCGGCAAGCGCTTGCCGGCGGGTCGGCGCCCGCGGCGGAAGCGCCCTCGATCGAAGTGGCGGACGTCCTGCCGCACTTGCGCGCCATTCGCGCCCGGCTGGCAAGAGCGCTCGAGGCCGCCTGAGCGGCTACTCGACCGGATAGACTTCCATCTCCGGCCGCAGGACCGCGCCGTAATCCTTTTCGGCCGGAGTCTGGCGCACGTGCATGTAGGGAATCCAGACGTCGCCGTATTCGGCTTTCTGGTACCAGACATCGAGCACGTCGTATGACGCCCACTGTCCGTTGGGTTCGAGCAGGCGGATACCCTCGCCGATGCGGGGGACGACGAGGAATTTCAGCCGGGCTTCGGTCTGGTGGGTTTCGTTCTGAACTTCGATCTCGATCAAGGGTCTCGCCTTTCCGCGAACCGCTTCTTGCCCCACGAGTGATTGCCGAATTGCAAACGCGGACAAGTTTATATCGGCCGTGTTCCCCCGATCCGTCGAAACCCTTCTCGAAGGGAAGCCATCAGCCGCTCTGTTCCGGCCCCAGCTCCGGGTCGAGATCGCGCGGACGGGTTAACGAAACGAGCCTGCCCTTACCGGGTTGCAGACTCTTCCAGGACTCGATCGGCAGCTCGATCACCGCGAAGGCGGCGGTCGGGAATTTGTCCACGACCTGGGCGAAGAGAGAATCCTCCCGATCCGGATCGACCAGCCGGAAGATCAACTCGTGCAAGCCCGGATTGTGGCCGACCAGCAAGACGTTGCCGGGATCGCCGTCGATATGCCGCAGCAGGTCGAGCAGCGTCTCGGTATCCGCGAGGTAGGCCCGTTCATCGAACCGGGGACGATCGGGCAGGGCGGCGGCTGCGAGCGTCGCTTTCACCCGCGCGGCGGGGCTGGCGATCACCGCGTCCCAGGTGATGCCCTGCTCGGCGAGGTGGCGGCCGATCAGGGCCGCGCCGCGCCGGCCGCGATCGTTGAGGCCTCGCTCGAAATCGCGCAGGCCGGCATCGTCCCAATCCGATTTGGCGTGGCGCAGCAGCCCGAGCCTCTTCACTTAACGCAGTTCCTTTTCCCGCGCCGGGGCCGCCGGCGTTTCTGCCGATGAAAGCCCGGTGCCGAGCCGCTGTAAAGCCTCGTCGAGCGTGCAGCGGATCACCGGAGTGCCGCGCGGAAATGCGCCGAGCAGGCGGCTGGGAAAGGCGGACGAGAGCACGACGAAATGCCCGCGGTCATCCTTGCTGCGGATCAGCCGGCCGAACGCCTGGGCCAAGCGCGCGCGAATGATCGCGTCGTCGTACGCGCTGCCCTCGTTGGCGGCGCGGCGGGCGCGGTGGAGGATCGAGGGCTTCGGCCAGGGAACCTGTTCCATGACCACGCAGCGCAAGCTCTCGCCAGGCACGTCCACGCCGTCGCGCAAGGCGTCGGTGCCGAGCAGGCTGGAGCGCGGGTCGTCGCGGAAGATATCGACCAGCGTGCCGGTGTCGATCGGATCGACATGCTGGGCGTAGAGCGGCAGGCCGAGGCGGGCCAGCCGGTCGGCGATGCGCCCGTGGACCGCGCGCAGCCGGCGGATGGCGGTGAACAGGCCTAGCACGCCGCCGCCGCTCGCCTCGATTATCCGCGCATAGGCGCCGGCGAGGCCCGCGAGATCGCCCTTCTTCACGTCGGTGACGATCAGCACTTCGGCGTTGGCGGCATAGTCGAACGGACTTTCCGCCGTGGCGAGGAGCGGCCGGGTTTCGAGATGGGCCGCGCCGGAGCGGCGGATGGCGCTTGCCCAGTCGTCGCCGTCTGCGCCCGAAGAACACAAGGTGGCGCTGGTCAGCATGACGCCGTGCGCCGGTTCGAGCACGACTTGCGCGAAGGGCTTCATCGGATCGAGGAAGCGGCGGTGGATGCCGATATCGAACTCGCGCGCGTCGGAGCGGTCGACTGCCAGCCAATCGACGAAGTCGGGGTCCGCCGGTCCGCCGAGCCGCCCGAGGAGCGCTTCCCACGCGGCCAGCGTATCGGCGCGCCAGCCGAGCGAATGGCGCGCGCCTTCGATGCGGGCGCGGCCTTGCGCATCGAGCCAGTCGGGCGCGTCCTCGACCAGCGCTTCCAGCCGCACGCCGAGCTTGAGCAGCGGCCGCCGGATCTCGCCGAGCGCGCTCGCCGCCTGCTGGGCGAGCTCGACGAAATTGCCGTCGAGCTGCGCCGCTTCGGTTTCGATGCCGTAGCCCGCTTCCTGTCCGCCACTTTCGTCGCGGGCGTACGTGGTCGCGCGCACCGCCGCGAGCAACGCCTCGATCGGTCCTGACGGCATGCCGTCGGCGAGGCGCTGGAGCCAGCCGTCCTGCGGCATCGCCTCGGCTGCCTCGCGCGCGGCGGCGATCGCCTTGGCGCCTTCCTCATCGTAGCTGGCAAGGTCTGCCAAGCGCGCGGCGAGACCGCGGCGGCGGCCCTTGGAGCCGCGCTCCGGGCCCAGGATCCAGCGCTTGAGCTCGATCGCCTCCTGCCCCGTGAGAGCCGCGGCAAAGGTGCTGTCGGCCGCGTCGAATACATGATGGCCCTCGTCGAACACGATCCGCGTCGGCCGCTGGCCTTCGCGTCCGCGCGCGGCGTTGACCATCACCAGGGCGTGGTTGGCGATAACGAGATCGGCCTGTGCGCTGGCGCGGGTGGCGCGTTCGATGAAGCACTTCCGGTAATGCGGGCAGCCGGCATAGACGCATTCGCCGCGCTGGTCGGTCAGGCTGCGAATCGCGCGATTGCGGAACAGCGTTCCGAGCCAGCCGGGCAGGTCGCCACCGATCATGTCGCCGTCCTGCGAATAGGCGGCCCAGCGTGCCACCAATTGCGCCAGCACCGCCGCGCGGCCGCCGAAGCCGCCCTGCAGCGCGTCCTCCAGGTTAAGCAGGCAGAGGTAGTTCTCGCGCCCCTTGCGCACGACGACCGGCCTGCTGCCGTCGGGCCGCGCCGTGGGCCAGGCGCGAGCGCTTTCGCGGCGGAGTTGGCGCTGCAGGTTCTTGGTGAAGGTGCTGACCCACACGGTGCCTTGCGATTTCTCGGTCCACAGCGAGGCGGGGGCGAGATAGCCGAGCGTCTTGCCGATCCCGGTGCCGGCCTGGGCGAGCAGGATGTGCGGCGCGCGGCGCTTCTCGCGCGGGGCGAAGATGCGGCCGGCCTCGCGGGCATAGAGCCGCTGGCCCTCGCGCCGCTCCGCGTCCGCGCCCGTCAGGCGCTCGAGCCGCGCTTCGACCTCCGCCTCATCAAGCGCGACTTGGGCCGGCTGGGGCCGCTCGGGCGCGTCCACCCATTCAGGCAGGCGGGCGAACAGCCATTTCTCGGCCCTGGCCGGCTGGCGAACGTGCGGCGCGAGCACCCGGGCCCAAGGCCAGCGCAAGCGGGCGAGCGATTGTAGCGCCGACCAGGCGCCCTCGCGTTCGGCCCAGTGCTCGCGCTCGCAAGCGGAGAGCAGCGCGGCAGCGGCGCGCTGCAGCAGGGCAGGGACGGCATCGTCACTGGCCGGTTCGTCGAGCCCGAGCGCGTGAGCGAGACCTTTCGGTGTCGGCACAACGAATCGTGCCGGATGGACGAAAGCGAACAGTTCGAGCAAATCGAGCCCGGAGAGATCGGGATAGCCCAGCCGGCTGGCGACCAGCGGAGCGTTGAGCAGCAGCAGCGGGGTGTCCGCCGCGGCCATGATCGCATCACCCTTGGAAACCGTCTGCGTGCCACCTTCGCCGCGGCGCAGCCAGCTACCGGCATGGCTGGCGTGAAGCGCGGGAAGGGCGAGCGAGTCCATTCAATCGACGATGCTGTGAGGAGAACGAAAAGTAAACGTCGGGCCACTCCGCTCGCCCCGTTTTTGACTGGCTCAATCCCGCGAGTCGCGCCATCGGAGCACTTCGATTGGCCGCAAACCCTGCTCGCCTTGTCTTTACCTCTGCTGTAGGAAATCGTTTTAAATCAACTGGAAGAAGCCAGCCTGAACAAACATTCAGCGGAACCCGCCCCAGCAACCGCAAGTTTTTCCCTTGCTATGAAACATCAAAAACACACCCAATGGAGTGCCACCGCCGCGATTGCCGCGGCGCTCGCGCTATCCGCCACGCCGCTGGCGGCGCAAAGCACCGATGCCCCGGTCGCCGATGCGCTTGCCGTCCCCATTCCACCTGCCGAACCGGCGTCCGCCGCCCCGGCCAACCCCGGGCCTACCCCCGCACCGGCTATCGTCGTTCCCGACATATCCACCGCTCCCGCCGCCTCCGGAGCAGCGGCTGCGGAACCGGAACCCGCGCCGGTAACCGCGGCCACGACGACAACGACCGTCAAGACCACGCGCTCGGCCGCCCCGCCGGCGCGCAGCACCGCCAGCACCTCGCGGAGCGCGACGACCCGAGCGGCGGTCACGCCTGTGGCGGCAGCTCCGGTTACCGCGACGCCGGCTCCCGCGAACGATGTGGCGCCTTCGCCGGGTGAATCCGTCATCCCCGTTGCGACCACCCCGACACGAGCGCCGCAGCCGACTCCGACGCAGACAAACGATGTCGTCGGCACGCTCGGCGTCATCCTGCTTGCCTTGCTCGCGCTGGCGATCCTCGCGGCCGGGCTGCTGTTCCTTCGCCGCCGTCATCCGGTCGCCGCCGGGGTCGAAGAAACGCCGGTGGTGACGGACTCGGCGAAAGAACCGTCGCCAGTCTACGCGGCTGAGCCCATGGCCGAACCAATCGCGCCGGTTGCCGCTCCGACCCCGCTGCGCCGTCGCGACGCCAACCCGTTCGCAGGCGGCCTCCCGAGCGATGGCGCCGCGATCGACCTGCCGGCGAAGTTGCCGGACAGCTACGAGGAGCGCAGCGCGTTGCTCAAGCGGATGGTCGAGGCCCGGCCGGACCGGGCGAACCCGTTCACCGACCGCAAGGCGCGCCTGCGCCGCGCGCGGCTGATCCTGCAGTCGCTCGGCACCACGTTCGAACGCGAGCCGCTGATCGATCTCAGCCAGTATCCAAACAATTGGCCCGAGTTGCAGCGGCCCCGCTACAAGGCGGCGTAGATCCAAACTGCGCCGTAACAGGGAAGGGCGGCCCCGCTCGGCCGCCCTTTCTTTTTTTGAGTTCCCCTCCCGCTTGCGGGAGGGGTTGGGGGTGGGATTGACCACCACTGCCGGACTCACCCTCCCCCGGCCCCTCCCGCAAGCGGGAGGGAAGAAGCTCAGCTCTTCCGGGCGACGCACTCCCAGCTCGAGGGATCGTTCGGCTCGCTCGCGCCGTTGTAATGCGCAACCTTCGGCCAAGCGCAATCGAGACGCGTGAGCGACTTGTCACGCTTGCTGGCGACCACGCTCTCCGGCGCCTTGTTGGTGTGGACCCAGGCGTCGATCGTATCCGCCAGCGGCAGCACGTCCGCGCCCGGACCGCCGCCGCAGTGGCCGACGCCCGGCGCGAGGAACACGCGGAACTGCTGCGCGGCGCGCGGGTTCTGCGCCATCACCTGCTTGGCATAGTCTAGCGTGCCGGTCGGCGCCGGGCCGGGATCGCTCTCGCCGTGCCACACCAGCAGCTTGCCGCCGCGAGCGAAGAATTTAGCGAGGTTCGGGTCTTTCGCCTCGTACATTTTGGCGAAGGCGCTGCTGCGCACTGCGGGCGCATCGGTCGCGGCCGAGAAATGCGCCCAGTCGATGTCGCGATTGGGGAAAATCAGCGGCTTGAGGCCGAGCAACCCGCCGCCGCCGGTGGTGTCAGGCTTGCCGCTGGTGCCGATGAAGAAGCTCCAGCCGGTCTCGCCGCCGCGGCCGACCGGCCACATCGCCCATTGCCCGTCCGGCGACTTGATCCCGTCGTACAGCGATTTCAGCGCGGCGACTTGCGGCGCGGCGAGGCAACTGGCGGTCTTGGCGCCAGAGCACTGGATCGTCGCCGGGTCCCAATGGCAAGCGCGCGGATCGTTGATCAGCCCGTCCTTGAGCCCGTCGTTCTCGTCGCACTGGGCGAGCGCGGCGTTCTCGGCCAGCTTGAGGTCGTCGGCGCTGAAGCCGGCGCCCGGCATGCCGAACTGGTTGGTGCGCATCAGGCCGGTGGTCTGCGTTTGCAGCGTATAGACCGGCGCGCCGGCGACGATCGCGTCGTAATCGTCAGGGAAGCGCTGCGCTTCCATCAG
>Ga0164242_10005101_pt1 | contig 14640 bp, 18 predicted proteins | sample OricomgcompostMG_FD_108783 | JGI IMG/M metagenome (GOLD analysis project Ga0164242, IMG submission 108783) | Miracle-Growth compost microbial communities from Emeryville, California, USA - Original compost - Miracle growth compost (MG) ... | reverse complement strand
GTCTCGGCGGGCATGCGTCCCAGGGTACGCGGAGGCCGGCGGCCGCTCGCGGTGCCGACTGTGCCCGTTTGGCGCTCTTGCGCCCGGTGCTGCGGGCACAGTTGCGCCGATTGGGCACAGTTAGCCGCCGCCTGGCGTCAGGCCTGGGCGATGCGCACCATGTTGCCCGACGGGTCGCGGAACGCAGCGTCGCGCTGCCCCCACGGCTGATCGGTGGGCTCCTGCAGCACCTCCGCGCTGCCGGCGGCGGCGACCTTCTCGAAGGTGGCGTCGAGGTCGTCGGTCTTGAAGTTCACCATCTGCAGCTCGCCCTTCGCGAGGAGCGCCGCGATCGCGTCGCCGTTCTCCTGCGAGCGGCCGCCGTGCGGCTGCTCGAGAACGATCTGGATCTCGGGCTGGGTCGGGGTGCTGAGGGTGATCCAGCGGTACCCGCCGTTCTCGGCCTCGAAGAGCTTCGTGAAGCCGAGCACGTTCTGGTAGAAGTCGAGGGCGGCATCCGGGTCGTCGACCAGGATGTGCACGCCGCTGAGTGAAACGGTCATGACTGAGAGGCTAGGTGGGGGACCGGGCGGACGCTTCTCCGAAACTGCTCGGTTCCGCCTTTCCGGCCGCGCCTTCGGCGCTCCTCGCCGATCGGCGCCGGTCGCGGCCGATCAGCATCAGTTGGCAGGGGGCGATCGGGCGCAGCGCGCTGTGGTCGCGGGCGCGGTACGCGCTCGGGGTCTCGCCGACGAGCTCCGTGAACCGGGCCGAGAAGGAGCCGAGGCTCGTACAGCCGACCGCGAAACAGGCGTCCGTCACGCTCAGGTCGCCGCGGCGCAGCAGCGCCTTCGCTCGCTCGATGCGCCGGGTCATGAGGTAGGAGTAGGGCGTCTCGCCGTACGCGTCGCGGAACCGGCGGCTGAAGTGCGCCGGCGACATCAGGGCCGTCTGCGCGAGCGCCGGAACGTCGAGCGGCTGTGCGAACTCGCGATCCATGCGGTCGCGCGCTCGCCGCAGGCGGCGCAACTCGTCGAGATCGGGCATGGTGGATTATCGCGCGCTGAGGCGGAAGATGCGCAGGGTGCGGCCCGAGGCGACCTCGTACTTCCGGTAGCCGGGCCACTGCCGCTGAATGGTCGCCCACACCTGTTCGCGCTCGGATTCCGGGACGAGGGCGGCCGCGACGGGAATCCGTCGCCCCCTGTAGTCGATCTCGGCGTCGGGGTGGGCGAGCAGGTTCGCTGTCCAGGCGGGGTGCTGCTCGCGGGCGAAGTTCGACCCGGTGATGAGCCAGGTGCCGTGGTCGGGCACACACATCAACTCGGTGCGACGGGGCAGTCCCGACTTGGCGCCGGTGGTGTGCAGCACGGGGGCCGGCATCAGGATGCCGCTCGCGGTCACGCGCCCGCCCGTGAGCCGCGCCATGAACCGTTCGAATGGCGGCATGAGGCGAGGGCCGACGCGGCGGAACCATGCCGTGCGCGAGACCCAGGCGATGCCGGCTCGGAAGGTGCGCAGGGGCGAGTACACGTTCGACAGTCTGCCCGACGGGTACTTCACCGGCATGACGAACAAGCTGACTGCATTGGCCCTCAACTGCACGCTCAAGCCGTCGCCTCAGCCGTCGAGCACCGAGAAGCTCGCGAGTGAGGTTCTCGCCGAGCTCGAGACGCTCGGTGTCACGACCGAACAGCTGCGCGTCGTCGACTTCGACGTGCGCCCCGGGGTGACCGCCGACGAGGGCGACGGCGACCAGTGGCCGCAGCTGCGGCAGCGGGTGGTGAACGCCGACATCCTGGTGCTGGCGACTCCGACGTGGATGGGCCACCTCTCGTCGGTCGCGCAGCGGGTGCTCGAGCGGCTCGACGCCGAGCTGTCGATCTCCGACGACAACGGGGTCAAGGCGCTCACGGGCAAGGTTGCGCTTCCCGTGGTCGTCGGCAACGAGGACGGCGCGCACAGCATCATCGCGGCGCTCGCGCAGGCGCTCAATGACGTCGGCTACTCGATTCCGGCGCAGGGCTCGACGTATTGGAACGGCGAGGCGATGGGCACGACCGACTACCGGATGCTTCAGCAGCAGCCCAGCGCGACCGCCGCCGCCACCCAGGTGGCGGCGAGGAACGCGTTCCATCTGGCGTCGCTGCTGCGCGAACGCCCCTACCTGCCGGCGGTGTAGCGCTCTGCGGAGAAGCTCGCGAGCGCCGTAAGAACCGCTTCGTGGTCGACGACGTCGGCCTCGCCCGATGACGACACCGTGCCATAGAGCTCGCCGCCGACGAAGATCGGAATGCTGCCGCCCCAGAACTTGTACTCGTCGCCGAGCCCGTCGGCGACGCTCGGGTCGGCGTCTTTCTTGAAGCGCGCGAGCAGCGAGCTGTGCCCGAAGTGCTTCACGACGAGCCGCTTGCCTGCGATGACGTCGGCGTTCGCCTGACCGGTCGTGCCGAGCTGAGCGCGGAACGCGAGCTCGTCGCCGATGTGCACATCGACGGCGAGGTTCACGCCCCATTCGCGGATGAGCTTCACCGCGATTTCGCCGAGGCGCACCGCGTCATCGCGGGTGAAGGAATCGAAGGCGGCGCGAGGCTCCGCGAGGAGCTGATCGAGCGTGTAACGGGGCTCTGCGTGAGGCATCCATTGAGGGTACCTTTTCGGCATGACGTTCAATGAGAACGCCGATATCTCAGACGGCAAGGTCAGCAGGCGCGGAGCTGGCCGAGGGATGAAGATCGGCGGGGGCGCCGGGGGTGGCGCCATCGTGATCGCGATCATCGTGCTGCTGGTGCAGCACTTCACGGGCGTTGACGTGAGCGGGGTGGCCGGCGGGCTCAGCGGGCTGCAGGGCCAGCAGATCGACACGAGCGGCGACGAGCAGCTGAGCTGCACGGCGGCCGAGGCGAACAAGGACGCGAACTGCCGCATTCAGGGTGCGGCGGCGCTGCTGCAGACCTATTGGGCAGGCGAGGTGAAGGGCTACACCGACCCTCAGGGCATCGTGATCTTCGACCAGTCGACGAACACCGGCTGCGGCGGGGCGTCGACCGACATGGGGCCCTTCTATTGCCCGAACGATCAGACGATCTACATCGACCCGGCGTTCTATGACGAGCTGGCGCAGCAGTTCGGCGACGAGGCCGGGTCGCTCGCGCAGCTCTATGTGATCGGGCACGAGTGGGGCCACCACATCCAGAACATCACCGGCACGATGCAGGGCAAGAACCTGTCGCAGACCGGGGCTGCTTCAGACTCGGTGCGGCTCGAGCTGCAGGCTGACTGCTATGCGGGCGCGTGGATCGGCGATGCCACCCAAGAGACGGACGAGAACGGCCAGCACTACCTTGAGCCGGTCACGAAGGCGCAGATCACGGATGCCTTGAAGGCAGCCGCCGCAGTGGGCGACGACCATATCCAGCAGGCCACGCAGGGCCAGGTGAACCCCGAATCGTTCACGCACGGCACGAGCGCCGAGCGTCAGAAGTGGTTCAACACGGGCCTGGGCGGGTCGCCGGGCGACTGCCAGACGTTCGGAATCCCCGCCTCGCAGCTCGGCTGAGCCGAGACCTCAGGCGGCGAGCTCATCCAGCTTGCTCTGAAGCTCGGCGTCGGTCGGCTCGACGACGTGGGTCTCGTCGGGGAACACGATCACAGGGATGTTCTTGCGACCGCTGATCGCCTCGGCGCGGCGGGCGCCGTCGAGCTCAACCTCGACGTCGACGTAGTCGTAGTCGACGCCGAGCCGGTCGAGCAGCGCCTTCGAGCGGCGGCAGTCGCCGCACCAGGTGGCGCCGAACATGGTGATCTTGTCGAAGGTCTCGGGTGTGGCCATGCCCCGATTTTAGGTGGGCAGACGCAACAGCAGCTGACGGTAGAACCGCTCGCCGCGCATGAGGGCGTCGACCGTCACCCGCTCGTCGATGCCGTGGATCGCGGCGCGCTCGTCGGCCGACATGGCGAGCGGTGCGAACCGGTAGGTCGCCTCGGGTGTGAAGCGGTGAAAGTGGCGGGCGTCGGATGCCGCGAGCATGACGTACGGGGCGACAACCGCGCCCGGGTAGGCCGCGGTCGCGGCATCCGCGATCGACCGCCACTGCTCGGTGTCGGTGCGGGACTCGGGGCTCGCGGGGTAGCCCTCGAGCAGCTCGATGGCGACCGCGTCGTCGCGGATGGCGCGCTGCAGTATCGCCACTACCTGGTCGACCGTGTCGCCGACGGCGAGGCGCAGATTGAGCGTGGCGCTCGCGGTGTTCGGAATGACGTTGTGCGCCGTGCCCGACTCGAGCATCGTCACGGCGAGGGTCGTCTGCACGACGGCTGCGGGTTCGCCGCCGAGCGCTGAGAACGCGCGCGCGGTGAGCGGACCGAGGCGTGGCGCAATGATGACGAGGGCCTTGCCGGCGCCGGTCGCGACGCCGTCGTAGGAGCGGAACATCGTGCGGGCGGTCTGGTTGAGTCGCTTCGGGAACGGGTTCTTGCGCAACCGCGTGAGAGCTTTGGCGAGTCGTTCGGGTGCGGTCGGCATCCGGCTCGGCGTAGCCGCGTGGCTCGGCGGGGCGGTCGCCGTCAGCCGGACCGTGACGGCGCCCTTCTCGGCGACACCGACCATGGCGCTGCGCTGGTTGAGCATCGGAAGTGGCGCGTCGATGACCGCGCCACCCTCGTCGATCACGAGCCAGGGGCGGATGCCTCGGGCCTGCAGCTCTTCGGAGATCGCTTTCGCGGAAGGACCGGTGGTCTCCTCGTCGCCGCCGAGGCTGATGAGCACGGGGCGGGCGGGCGCGGTGCCAGCCGCGAGCAGGTTCTCGACCGCCTCGAGCACGGTGACGAGCGCGCCCTTGTCGTCGACCGCGCCTCGGCCGTGCACTGCGGCGTCGGCGATGTGGCCTGAGAAGGGCGGGAAGCTCCACTCTGCGGCGACAGCCGGCACCGTGTCGAAGTGCGCCATGAGGACGATCGGGCTCGCCCCGTCGCCCCAGGAGAAGAGGAATCCGCGCTCCCCGATGCGCTCCTTCTTGAGCCGCTGATGAATCAGCGGGTAGAGCTCTTCGATCAGCCGCTCGAACGCCGCCGTGCCCTCGGCCGCCACGGTCGACGACACGGTGTCGAGCTGGATCAGTCGGCTGAGGCGCTCTGCGATTCCGGGGCGTGCGGGCACTCCGTCAGCCTAGAAGCACGGCGCCAAGATGCGCGTCAGCGTCATGGGCCGGACCACCGAAACCGGGCGCCAACGGCATCCACGAAATGGGGGGAGAGCCGCCTGCGCACCCTCAATTACTGTCAATTCTTGAGGGGTTGGGGGACGGATGCTGACACCACAGCAACTGGACCGAGCTGTCGGCGCCGTCGCCGCGTCGGCGGCAGGGGATGCACTTGGAGCACCATACGAGTTCCAAGCTGCTGCCCTGCCGCCGACGCAAGTATCGTTGCATGCCGCACCGCCGTGGGAGCTCGGCGAGTGGACCGATGACACAAGCATGGCCGTGCCGATTCTGCAGGCCGTCGCCCGCGGGCAGCGGCTCGACGATCCGATCACGCTGGCCATCATCGTCGGCGAGTGGATCGGCTGGGCCCGCACGGCGAAGAGCGTCGGCGCTCAGACCCGGGCGGTGCTCGACGGCATCCGTCACGTCACTGAGAACGATGCGCGTGCGTCGGCGCTGGCCGTCCATCACGAGAACGGGAAGTCGGCGGGCAATGGATCGCTGATGCGCACGGGTCCCGTTGCGCTCGGGTTCCTTGATGACGGGCAGGCGGATGCCTTGGCCGCTGCCGCCCGCCGCGTGAGCGAGCTGACCCACCACGAGAGCGACGCGGGGGATGCCTGCGTGATCTGGTCTCTGGCGATCCGCTCCGCGATCTTGACCGGCGGCCTCGAGCTGCGCGCTGTCGTTGCTTCCCTGTCGGCCGAGCGGGCGGCATTGTGGCTCTCCCGGCTGGACGAGGCCGAAAAGGTCATGCCGTGGCAGGTCCCGGGCAACAACGGCTGGGTCGTCGCGGCGCTGCAGGCCGCCTGGTCGGCGATCACGCACGCGTCGACGTTGCGCGAGACGCTGGAGCTCGCGGTGCGCGCGGGCAATGACACCGACACGGTCGCCGCGATCGCGGGGTCGCTGGCCGGGGCTGTTTATGGATCTTCGTCGCTGCCCGCTGAATGGTCAGCGGTGGTGCACGGGTGGCCCGGCGACGAGTTCCGCACCTTCGGCATGGCCGAACTGACGGAGCTCGTGCACCGGGCCGTGGGCGCCCCTGCCTTGCCTTAGCAGATCAGCCCTCTACGCGGCGAACGTCGCGGACGCCCAGTGCTTCCCATCCGGATCCGCGATCGTGAAGTCGCGCGACGGGTAATCGGTCTGGTCCGTCAGCTCGTGCATAGTGACGGGGTCGACGGCGCGTCTCGGAACGAGCCGGGGCCCTACCGTCGGCGCAATTTCACCACTGAACCATTTTTGCGACGCGCCAGAACCATTTTGGGCGCGGTGCCAGCGGGCGGCAGGTCAAGTAGTGGGCACGATCAGGTCGATGAGCGCCCGAACGGACATGGTTCCCCCCCGGATAGTTGCCTATGACAATCCATTTCGGACGGACTTCGGCGGTGGTCGAGCTAGTGGACTCGGTGCTCAGGCGCCGAACAGTTGGAAGGCCGTGATGGCGGCGCCGGCGATGATCGCGGTGCCCCAGAATCCTCGGGCGAGCCAGGCGCGCTGAACGTCGACCCGCAGGGCGTCGAAGGCGGCGGCATCGAACCCGGGGGTGCGGTGCGGGGGGACGCCGCGCCACGTGGCCGGTTCGGCGGCGGCATCCGCGATCGCCTTCACGTCAACCGCCTCGAGAACCTGCGCGCGGCCGCTGAACCACTTCTGCACGCCGCGGTCGCTCGTGACGCCCACATCGTCGGGCGCGTCGCGCACCGACACCGACTGCGCCGCGACGAAGACGACCAGGCCGCGCACCGGCACGTTGCGGCCGGTCGCGTGGGTGAGGCTGACGGCCGCATCCGTCGCGACGTCGCGCGAGGCGGCGAGGTGCGGGCGCGGAATTCCATTGATCGTGAGCAGGTCGCCGCGCACCGTGACCGCATCGGCGGGCTGGTGCACGACCGCGATCGCGAAAACGCCGGCGGGGCCGATCGCGAGATGGTCGATGGTCTGGCCACGCTCACCAGCGGGCACCGCGTTCAGGATGACCCACTCGGGCCCGAGCTTCGCCAGCTCATCGGCCACGTGCAGCTCGCCGAGCGCCGCGACGTAGGGGCGGCGCGACGCCTCAGAGAGCGGGCTCACGCCGAAGGTGCGGCTGAAGAGCGAGCGAGGCCGGGTTTCGGCCTGCGCGTTCAGGCATGCAGCGATGACCGATGCTGCGGCAGGCCGTTCGCGCAGAGCGGCGGTCGCTTCCGCCGCGCTCGTCGCACCTCGCAAATCCGTCACGGTACTGTCCTATGTCACCCGGCCCGGGCTCGTCAGTCCCAACACGAGGACCCCTCGTGCAGGGGATAGAACGCTCGCGCGTCGCCGTCGGCCCGTCACGGACTTATTGTGCGGCGGGGATTGTGCAGCGGTTGGCATGGGTCGGCGTTTCGCGAAGTGCCGTCAGCGGGTCTGCTTGGGATGTATCGACTCGGATGCTCGAGGGCCGCCGACGAGGAATTTCGGATAGCTGCCTTTGGGTCCGCCGAACCATGCGACGCTTCCGCTGGCTCGCCAGAAATCGCGGCCGTCATGGTTGCGGGCGCAAAACTGGTCGGGCTTATCGCTCGAAGGCAACCAATCGAGCCTGCTCCCATCGTTGAAGTTCACGGCGAGCTCGCTCGTCTCAGGAACGATGGTCGCGAGGGAGATCGCGTTGTTCAGCAGATGGTCGAGCAGGGCATCGGTCGACCCACGGGCGCCTCTGGTTGCGGGGTCGTATTCGATGGTGCGACCGTCGCTGGTAGTCAGGGTGAGCGGGCCCGCGATGAGGAGGCTCGACCTCGGCGTCTGCAGCTCCACGTTGTGATCGGAGAGCGTCACCCTCAACACCTCTTCGGCTATCTCGAGGTCGATGAGTCGAGCGTCGGCCCCCGCGAACCACTCGGGTTCCGGTGGGAACGGAGGCCTGTCGTCTTCGACCCAGGTGAGCTCGTTGTCGGGCAGAGCGATGTAGACGCGGCCGTCTCCATTCTTCGCCTCCCACTCTTCGCCCGGTCCGTCGGTGGGTTCGAAATGCAGATGAACGCCGTTCTCGAATCGGACGTCGAGAATCGACGATTCGATTTCGGCTTCGGCAGAGACAATGCGAGACCCGGCGAGGGCGTCGATGAGTTGGGGAGTGGCCGGGTCGCGGCCAGCGAGCTGCGTCACGTAGTCAATGCTCGACCCGTCGGGAAGAGTCAGGTTCCATACGCCGGCCACTTCCAAGTACGTCCCTCCTTCACCGAACCAGAGGCGCGCGCTGCCGGGCTGGAACGCGATCGTCCACACCTTGAGGCCGTCGAGACCCAGATTCTGCCTGGTCACTTGGTCCATCCTTCCGGGATCGGGAAGCTGCCGTCGGGGTTGCGGGTGATGTGCACGTTGTCTGAGGTCTTCGGGAAATGCGTCTTCCAGTAGAGGTCGATGCGCTGGTTGTCGGCATTCTTGAACGCGACGTACCCGTTGGGGTAGCGCTCGTCGGCGCCTGGTTTCATGACCCTCATCTCCCGCCCGTCCGGTGAGCGATAGACCGAGCCATCGCCCTTCTTGGTGGGCTGCTGGACCCAGTCCGGTTCGGTGCCGGGCATCTCGCCCGGCGGCTCGTCGCCCCTCACCATGGCACCCGTGAACGGCTCGTCGCCTGGCTTCTCCACAGACAGATGGCGTTCCTGGCAGCCCGGCCCGTGAAGGAACGGGCTACAGGGCGTGTACGTCGTGACGCGTACCTCGTCGACGCCGGGACGTGGCTTGCGGTTGTCGGGCGCAGGAGTGGCCGCAGGCCCGGTCGAACCGCCGAGGGAGAGCACCAGGCCCAGCGCACCGAAGAGGCCGAACGCACCTAGGGTTTCGGCGGCGCCTGCGCCGTCGACGAGGGCAGTGCCGAAGCCAGGCAGGCCCGAGGTCGGGGCGATCGGGATGACCGCGCTCGCCGCATGGACCGAGTAGCTCGACGTGGGGGCGGGTGCCGGGCACGGCAGGTCGACCGAGCCGGCCTCACCGCCGCGGATCGCCGCGATCGCCGCCGCGCACTGTGCTTCCTCGGCGCCCACCCGAGCGGCGAGGCCGGCGTCGCCCGGCGCTGCCTCTGCTTCGAGGTGCCGCAACGGCTGGACCGACGCGAGCAGCACGCCGTGCAGCGAGTTCGCCGCGTGCAGCAGCGCCGCGGAGAGCTGGTGCGCCGGGCCGACGTAGCGGCCCACCGCGATCTGGGTGCCTGGGGAATCGAGCGCCGCCGGCAGCAGCTTCCACGCCTGCTCGGCATCGCCCGCTGCGCGCTCAAGCCGTGCGATCGCGTGCTGGTAGTCGGCGGCCGCGGCGACCAGCGGGCCGAGGTCGAGCGTGCCCGTCACCTGAATTCCCCGGTGACCAGCAGGTCGTCGCGCTCGAGTTCTTCAGCGGCCTCGCTCAGAGCGTCGGCCACTTGCCCGATGTGGCCGCAGATCGCCGCGCCGCTGCCTGTGCGCGCCGCCCAGTAGTGCGCGAGCGCCGCATGCACATCGGCGAAGGGTGCCGCTCGCCGCAGCAGCTCTTCGAACGCCAGCATCGCCGCCAGTTCTGCATCGCTCGCCACGGCCGCCGCTGAGCGCAAGCGTGCGACCAGGGCGGTCACAGTCGGGGCATCCATTCGCGTCGTCATGGCTGGGGACGCTATGGAACGCCGGTGACCGGGCAGGCGCCAAAGAGGGCGAAAAGGGGAGAGATCGGATGCCTGGGCGGCTGTGCTGGGGAAGATGGTGCAGGCGGATCGTTTCGAGACGCGCGCTACGCGTGATCCTCGACGACCGGGGAAGGCGCCATGGGCTGGGACGACGTGGGGAAGGTGGCCGCCGAGCGCGGGCACGCCTCATCGATCATCGTCATGCGCGGGGACGACGTCGTCTTCGAGCAGCTCGTCGGGGCGCGACCGAGCGATCTCTTCTACACGTTCAGCGTCAGCAAGCCGTTCGTTGCGCTTGCCGTGCACCTGCTCGCTCATCGCGGTGAGCTCGATCTGGATGCGCCGGTCGCGGACTACTGGCCGGAATATGCCATGAACGGAAAGTCCACCGTGACCGTGCGGCATGTGCTGACGCATCGCAGCGGGGCGCCATATGCGACCGGCTGGGCGGTCGGCGACGCCCTGCGAATGGCCGACTGGCAGGCATCCGTTGCCGCCGTCGAATCCGCGCACCTGCGCTCCCGCCCGGGCGCCGTGGTCGCCTACGAATTGCTGAGCTTCGGGTTCACCCTCGGCGAGCTGGTGAGGCGTGTCGACGGGCGCACCATCGAAAGATTCCTTGACGACGAGATCGTGCGGCCACTCGGTCTCCGCGATACGCACCTGGGCCTCGCGACAGACGCCTGGGACCGGCATATTCCGCTCGCCGCGGGGAACCCGGTGGAACGTATACGCGAAGCGGCATTCAATCGACGCGCGGTGCGCGAGGCGGTGATCCCGGCGGCGGGAATCCAGACCACGGCCCGTGATCTCGCTCGCTTCTATCGCGTGCTGCTGAGCGGTGGCGCCGGCGTCATACCGCCAGCCGCGATCGCAGCGGCGCGCGCGGTCTCGGCCGATGGCGAGCTCGATCACGTGATCGGACACACGATGCGCTGGGGCACGGGCTTCCAGCTCGGCTTCCCCGGTCACGTGCGCCCGATGGGCGAGCGCGCGAACACGGGCATGTTCGGGCACAACGGCAGCGCCGTCTGCAACGCGTGGGCCGACCCCGAGAACGACACCGTGATGGTGTGGCTGAACAGCGTGATACTGCCGCGCAAGTCGGGGCTTTCGCACATCTCGCGCATGTCGGATGTCGTGATCGACGCGTTGACTTCGACCCCCTGAACGTCAGTGGTCCTTCTCAATCTGAAGGACGGAAGACGTTCCGAAGGGGGACATCATGAACCGCTACGACTACACGATCGAACTGCCCGTCGACGCTGCAGAAGCGGTGAAGCGACTCGAGCGCGAACTGCGGGCCGCCAATGAACGGCTGGCGCGGTCGCGGCACGAAGCCGGGTTTTCGGCGTTCCGGCTGCGGCGCAGCGAAAGCCTCGATGTCAGTGGTCGCTCCTAGCCTCGAAAGGTAGGAAACGGGCCATCGAAGGAGGGCGAGATGTCACGCAACACCATGTCGCCGACTGAAGAGCGCGAGTACGCCGACTGGATTCTCGAGCTGCGTCAGCAGGCGCTGTACTCCAAGCAGAAGCACGCCAACGAGAGCTGGCACAAGGTCGCCGAACGAGTCGCGCACCTGTTCGGCGTGGGCGACCCCGACGCCGACCTCCGCGTGAGCGCTAGCGCAGAATCTCGAGGCTGACCTCGACCTGCGAGCCCGTGACCAGCGAGTTGCGGGTTCGCACCTCCTTCTTGATCGGCAGCACGAAGGTGCCGCGCTTGTCATCCGGGAAGACGGAGGTGCGCCACGTCACGTGCCCTACGGTGGCTTCGACTTTGACCGAGCCGAAGCCGCCGGGCACGAGCGGCAGCGCGGTGATGGCGTCGCTGACCTGGAACGGCAGATCGACGAAGAACCAGTTGTCACGCGCCGACCACTCGTAGAGCTCGGAAGTGAACTCGAAGGGCATGCGTCGAGGGTAGTCAGTGCCCGGTGATGGTGAAGCCTCCTGTTGATGGCGCGCGGAGCGTCAGGTCGGTGGCGAGCTGGCCGACCGACGGCTGGATCAGCAGCGCGTCGAACTTCAGCGTTCCCGACACCCGGGCGGTGACGCTCACCGCGCCCGGCGGAAGCGGCGTGCGAAGCGTCAACGGCAGCAGCACGTCGGCCGTGGGGGCGATGCCCTGCGGGCCGGCGCCTCCGTTCGCGGTCTTGCCGAGTGGCACGACCCGGCCGGAGCGGAGCGTCGCCGTCCAAATCGTGGTTCCCGACGGCGCAGCGGCGACATCCACGACGGGGTGCACGAGCGCGCCGCTCGCGCCCGAGACCGCGACGGTGACCGTCGCGCCGTTGGATGCCTGCACGTACGAGCCTGACCAGTTCGCGGAACCCGTCCAGGCGGAAGGCGGCGTGACGACGGACGCCGAGCCGGCGAGCGAGCCCGATTCGGCCTCGACGACGGCCAGACCTGACTGCGAGGTGACGGAAGTGGCCCCCATGGCGACGGCGCGGACATCCGGTCGCGCATCAAGCGCGAGCATCGTGAGCTGCGTGTGGATGGTCGACTCAGCGCCGCAGTTCCTGTTCACCGTGCCATCGCCGGCGACCCCATCGACGCAGGCGCCCGTGGCCGGGTCATACAGCGGCGAGTCGGTGCGGTTCGCCCCGAAGAACCAGCCGGCGGCGAGCCCCCCGAGCTTCCGGAACGATGGGTCGCGCGAGTTGTCGGCGAGCGCGAGGGCCGACTGCACGAGCGAGTCGGCGCCATAGGCGATCTGCGATCGGTCGAACGGTGTCGGGGTCCAGCCGTTGTCGGGCCCACCGGTCGTGAGCACCTGCGGAATGAAGTTCCGCACGGCGTTCTCCGCGACGGCCTGCAGATCGCGCCGGCCGAGCACGGCCGCGGCATCCGACAGCGCCGCGGGCGCCTCACCGCCCCAGCCGTTCCACATGGAACGCGAGGTCGTCGTCGCGAGGAACCCTCCGAAGGGCCAGGCGCCGGGTGAGCCGGAGGCCATCGCGGCGAGTCCGGCGGCCTCCTTGCTGAGTGCGGCGCGCGTCCCCGCGTCGCCGGGAGACCCGCGAAGCGCGGCGGTCAGGCCCAGCACGGTCTCGGCCGTTGCGGCCGTGCTCTGCGTGACGATCCACGCGGGCACACGCGCCCCGTTCGCAACCTGCCACTGCCCGTACTTCGCGAGCGACCCCCGGTTCAGGGCGCCGAGCGCCAGCTGGTACCGCTGCTGCAGGAACGACGCGAATCCCGCGTCGACCGACCGAAACGCCGGCACTGCCTCGCCGAGCGCCCAGATCGTGCGGGCGAGCCAGAAGGACTCACCGGCGTCGCTCGGGTTCGGCGAATCCGCGGGAGTCGGCGTCGGGTTGAGGGTGCCGTCGGACTGCTGCCACAGAACCACGTCGCCCGCGTTCGCCCCGGTCGCCGTCTGCAGGTAGGTCAGCTCGCGCAGCAGCTCGTAGGCGTGCTGACGGCTCGACGTCGAGCGGTTCTGCTGCCAGTCGCGCACGTAGACGACGGCCGCGCGGGCGATGTCGTCGGCGTCGAACGCACCCTGGCCGTAATAGCCCGTCGCGGCATCGAAGGTGCCGCCGCCGACGCGCTGGAAGGATCCGTCGGGCTGGTGGTTCGCGTAGACCCATGGGGCCTGAGCGGCGGGTTCCTGTGCGGCGCGGTACGTCGTGTGGCCCGCGACATTCGGCAGCAGCGGAACCTCGTCGAGCAGGAAGTCGAGGTGGGTCAGGTTGGTGACGGATGACTGGTCGGCCGGTGCGTCGAGACGCACGGCTGCGGCGTGTGCCGAAGCGAGCGGGGTTGCGATCAGCGCCACCGCCGCGAGCGAGGTGACCAGTGTCTTGAGCATCAGTGCTCCGCTCTCTTCAGCTCGGCCACGCCGATCTTCGAGTCGGCCATGCCGTAGAAGACGAAGCGGCGGCCGTCGACCTCTTCGATAGCGGTGGGGAAGACGACGTTGTTGACGATTCCGGAGCGCTCGTGGTCGGTGTCCGCCGACAGTAGGGGCTCTGAGGTGCGCGCGAGAACGCGCCACGGTTCGGCTGCGTCGAGGATCATGGCGCCCGCGGCGTAGTTGACGTTCTTCTGCTGGTCGACCCCGGGCACGATGTCGCCCACGACACCGTGGTGAATCAGCAGCCAGCCCTCAGGCACGCGCAGGGGCGCAGGGCCACTGCCGATCTTGGTCTCCTCGAACGGGAACGCGGGCGTCGCGACGACTCGGTGTTTGCGCCACCAGGTGAGTGCTCCGAGATCTTCGGCGACGGCCGAGACCGGAATGAAGCTGATCCAGATGCTCGCCCGCTCGTCAGGCAGCCCGGCCGGCGGCCGCGCGACTTCGCCGGGGCGGATGCCCTCGAGGTCCCACGAGGGCCGGTGCAGCACCGCGAACGACGGCACGCCATCGGGGTCGGCGACGATGTCGGGGAAGAACACGGTGTCCTTGTTCGGGTACAGCCCGAGGTCGAAACCCTGCTCGTCGTCGTACTCGAAGGTGACCGGCCCAAGGCGCTTCCAGGTCCGCTCGTCTCCGGAGACCGCGATGCCGGTGCGAGGCCCCAGCGGCCCGTAAGCCACGTAGGTCATGACGTTCAGCCCGAGCTCGGGCAGGAACGTCACTCGCGGGTCTTCGACGCCCGCGTTCTGGGCGCCGTGTTCCCAGCTGCGCGCCGGCTCGAGCACGACACCGTCGCGCGTGACGCCCGTTGGCACGCCATCGTGGAAGTCGATGCGAGCGAGCCCGACTCGCGACACATTGCCGGCCGCGACGAGGCGCGGCAGTAGGTAGAGCGCGCCGTCAGCGCCGCGCACCGTGGCCGGGTTGAGCACGCCCTCGACCTCGAGCTCGTTGCCGGGCTCGGGC
>Ga0164242_10005100_pt1 | contig 14641 bp, 10 predicted proteins | sample OricomgcompostMG_FD_108783 | JGI IMG/M metagenome (GOLD analysis project Ga0164242, IMG submission 108783) | Miracle-Growth compost microbial communities from Emeryville, California, USA - Original compost - Miracle growth compost (MG) ... | reverse complement strand
TGCTGGAGTTTGATTGGGTTTTCCTGATATGACCTATAAAATCGGAAAATCTAATTGATCTGTTTTGTTAAAGGAATAGGAAAGGTAACGGACTATGTCTAAAGAAAAATTTGAGCGGAAAAAACCGCACTGTAACATCGGAACCATTGGGCACGTTGACCATGGAAAAACCACTCTGACTTCCGCCATCACGAAAGTGCTTGCGAAAGCAGGAAAAGCTCAAGCGATGGACTACGCGAGCATTGATAAATCCCCTGAAGAAAAAGAACGCGGGATTACCATCAATACGACTCACGTCGAATATGAAACCGACAAACGCCACTATGCCCACGTCGATTGTCCGGGCCACGCCGACTATGTGAAAAACATGATCACCGGTGCTGCTCAAATGGACGGCGCGATTCTCGTCGTTTCGGCTGCCGACGGTCCGATGCCTCAAACCCGCGAGCACATTCTGTTGGCTCGTCAGGTCGGCGTTCCTGCGATCGTGGTGTTCCTGAACAAATGCGACATGGTTGACGATAAAGACCTGGTTGACCTCGTCGAGATGGAAGTTCGCGAACTTCTTTCGAAATACAATTTCCCTGGCGACGATATTCCAGTCGTTCGCGGTTCGGCACTGAAAGCGTCGGAAGGCGATGCGAGCGAAGTCGGTGAGCCTGCGATTCTGAAATTGATGGAATCGGTGGATGCTTACATTCCTCAGCCTTCTCGTGCGGTTGATAAGCCGTTCCTGATGCCGGTCGAGGACGTGTTCTCGATCTCGGGTCGCGGTACTGTTGTTACTGGTCGTATTGAGCGTGGTGTTCTGAAAGTCGGCGACGATGTCGAAATTATCGGTATCCGCCCAACGACGAAAACCACCATCACTGGTATCGAAATGTTCCGTAAGCTTCTGGACTCGGGTGAAGCAGGTGACAACGTCGGTGCGCTTCTTCGTGGTACGAAGAAAGAAGAAGTGGAACGTGGTCAAGTGCTTGCAAAACCAGGTTCGGTGACTCCACACAAAAAATTCAAAGGTGCTGCCTATATTCTGACTAAAGAAGAAGGCGGACGCCACACCCCGTTCTTCAAAGGCTATCGCCCTCAGTTCTACTTCCGTACGACGGATGTGACCGGTGTCGTGACCCTTCCTGAAAACGTGGAAATGGTCATGCCTGGCGATAACATCTCGATGGAAGTCGAGCTGATTACCCCGATCGCAATGGAAAAAGAACTGCGCTTCGCAATCCGCGAAGGTGGTCGTACCGTTGGCGCGGGCGTCGTGTCCGAGATCATTGAATAGGTCCTAGTTTTAAAGGGCGAGTGGCTCCAAGTTTTGGGGCCACTCGCTTCCTTTGTGTTTGGAGGCCGGTAGCTCCAACGGTAGAGCAACGGATTCCAAATCCGTGGGTTGTGGGTTCGAATCCCTCCCGGCCTGCCAATAAACGAAAGTAAGACAGTATGGAAAATCAAAGACAAAAGTGGGTCAATTTGGTGTTTACTGCCACCGCAATCTTGGTTGCGGTGATTGCGTTTGTTGGACTTTCAAAAATCAGTGCGATTTACAATCTGGAATCGAGCATTAAGCAAATTGATCTCGTGGTTCGCTTGGTGGCGATCGTCATCGGTGCCGCTGCCGGACTGGGCTTGTATTGGAACAATCAATCTAATGTCTTCATGAACGAAGTGGTTCTGGAGTTGTCGCGAGTGACCTGGCCGACTTCCAAAGAAACGACGAATGCAACGATTTGGGTGATGTTGTTCGTAATCGCTGCCGGAGCTTTTTTGGGAGCCCTGGATGCCCTTTGGTCATGGATGGTGAAGTTGATTCTCTAGTGAGAGTCGTGAGCGTTGGTGACGGTCAATAAGGTTTGAATTTTATGGAAAATACAGAAAACGCAACACTCCCTGAAATGGCTTGGTACGTGGTTCACACGTATTCCGGTTTTGAGCATAAGGTGAAGCTTTCTTTGGAAGAGCGAGTGAAGTCTCTGAAGAAAGAACAGTATTTCTCAGAGGTCGTGGTTCCCGAAGAAAACGTGGTCGAATTGGTCAAGGGCCAAAAGCGTACGACCAAGCGCCGGTTTTTCCCGGGCTATATTCTAGTTAAAATGGTTTTAACCGACGAAACCTGGCACATCGTGAAGAATACTCCGAAGGTGACGGGTTTTGTGGGGGACAAAGTTAAGCCGGTTCCGGTTTCGGAAGCGGAAATCCTGAAAATGACCAATCGGATCGTGGAAGGCCAAGCCAAGCCTCGTCCGAAGGTCTCCTTTCAGGAAGGTGAAAACGTTAAGGTGGTGGACGGTCCGTTCTCGAATTTCAATGGAACCATTGAAGAAGTGAATCAGGATAAAGGCAAGGTGAAGGTGTTGGTCAGCATTTTCGGACGTTCCACGCCGGTTGAGCTCGATTTTATTCAAGTTGAAAAGATCTAACTTGAAAACAAACTAAAAAACAGGTAATACGAGGCCCTTATGGCAAAAAAAGTAACTGGTCAGATTAAATTGCAAATTCCTGGTGGCGCGGCCAATCCGGCTCCCCCAGTTGGTCCGGCATTGGGTCAACGTGGTGTAAACATTATGGAATTCTGTAAGGCGTTCAATGCAAAGACCGCTGATCAGAAAGGCATGGTCATTCCGGTGATTATCACCGTGTATTCTGACCGCTCTTTCACTTTTATTACGAAAACTCCTCCGGCTGCAGTGCTGCTTTTGAAGGCGGCGAAACTGGAGAAGGGTTCTGGAGAGCCGAACCGCAAAAAAGTGGGTTCGGTCACTCGTAAACAGATTGAGGACATCGCAAAAATCAAAATGCCGGATTTGAATGCGGCTACCGTTGAAACTGCAATGCACTCGATCGAAGGGACTGCAAAAAGTTGCGGTCTCACTGTTCAGGAATAAAAACTAAGCGCAATTGCGTTCGAGTTTCTTGAACATTAACCATGGGAGCTGCCGGAGAGAGTCCGGGGCGTTTGAACCAAGGAGAAAAAATGGCAAAGAAAAAAGACGGTGCTGAAAAAGCGCCGAAAAATCCAATCGCCGTCAAACACGGAAAAAAATATGCTGCCGCATTCGTGCAAGTCGACTCGGGCAAGATTTACAAGCTCGACGAAGCATTTGATCTGGTTTGCAAGATCGCAGGCGCGAAGTTCGACGAAACCGTCGATGCTGCGTTCATGCTCGGTGTAGACACCAAGCAAGGCGATCAGCAAGTGCGCGGAGCCGTAGTGCTTCCTCACGGAACAGGTAAGACCCTTCGTATTGCTGTCGTCGCCAAAGGCGAAAAAGCGAAAGAAGCGGAAGCGGCCGGTGCCGATCTGGTGGGTGCCGAAGACCTCATTGAAAAGATTCAAGGCGGCGTTCTTGATTTCGACAAATTAATTGCAACTCCGGACATGATGGTCGCGATTTCGAAAGTGGGTAAGATCCTCGGTCCTCGCGACTTGATGCCAAACCCGAAACTGGGAACCGTGACCGTCGACGTGACGAAGGCGATCACCGAACAACGTAAAGGGAAGGCCGAGTACCGTGCCGAAAAAGCCGGGATCGTTCACGTCAAAGTCGGAAAAAAATCATTCGGTCCTCAAAAACTGAAAGAAAACTTCTTGGCAGTGGCCGGAGCTCTTCTTCGCGCCAAGCCCCCGACGTCTAAGGGAACGTATATGAAAGCGATTTCAATTGCGGCAACGATGAGTCCCGGAATTAAACTGGACGTTTCGGATGCTACCGGAAACGCGAGCTAAAATCTAAGGAGAAAGTCATGGATCGCAATAGTAAAGAAACGCTGGCAACAGAGCTGAAAGACAAGTTCGCCAAGTCGAACATCACTCTTTTTGCCGATTATAAGGGCCTGAAATCGATGGAGGCGGATGAACTCCGCCGGGCGCTTCGTGCAAAACAGGCTGAAGTGAAAATTCTGAAAAATAACATCGGTCGCCTCATCACTAAAGATGGAGCGATGGGTGAGGATGCAAAAGGGTTGATGGATCGTGTGGTCGGTCCGACTCTGGTCACATTCGCTTACGGAGATCCTGCTGCGACGGCGAAAGTCCTGAACGACTTTTCGAAGACGCACGAGGCTCTTAAAATTAAAGAAAGTCTCATGGGGAATGCGCTTCTTCAACCGGCTGAGGTCACTCAACTGGCTGAGCTTCCTTCGAGAGATGTTCTTTTGGCAATGTTGTTGGGTGTTCTGAACGGTTCTGCCCGCAGCTTTGTTTATGTTCTGGATCAAATCGCCAAGAAAAAAGAAGGCGGCGGAGAAGAACAACCTGCTGAGGCGGCGGCTGCTCCCACGGCATAAGTGGGGCGATCACGATTCGGTAGTTCATTAACGTTTAAACAAGAGTTTAAATCAAAAAAAGAAGAGGAAAAATATGTCAACTGTATCTAAAGAACAAGTCGTTAGCTTTATTGAAAATTTGTCGGTTCTCGAGCTTTCCAAATTGGTGAAAGAACTCGAAGAAAAATTCGGCGTTTCGGCTGCTGCCCCAATGGCAGTCATGGCCGGCGCAGGTGCCGCTGCAGGCGCTGCTGCTGCTGAGAAAACCGAATTCGACGTGGTCTTGACCGCCGCTGGCGACAACAAGATCAACGCGATTAAAGAAGTCCGTGCGATTACCGGTCTCGGTCTGAAAGAGGCGAAAGACCTCGTTGAAGGCGCACCGAAAGTGATCAAAGAAGGCGTTGCGAAGAAAGACGCTGAAGAAATGAAGAAGAAACTTGAAGCCATCGGAGCCAAAGTTGAACTTAAATAATTGAAATTATTGGGAGTCTAACTTTCATATCGAAAGTGAGAGAGTTGACTCCTCTTCTTCAAGATTGGGCGTAAACCTGGTAGAAGCTTGGGTTTGCGCCTTTTTCTTTTGACGCTCGGCAAAATGACCCGTCCGTTGACTTTTCCATTCACCGCACCATATTGTGTTCTACGCCGTTTTACGGTATAACTGACGAACGCACTTAAAATTGCAAATCAAAACTCGGAGAGTTTTAAAATTTATCTTTAGCCAGTTCATAATATGGCTCACCCATTCTTGTGATCAAGATGAGAGAAGAACGGTGATGACGTGATCATGATTTTTGCGATGACGTCTATCGAGTGAGCGAAGTAACAGTCTGGCATCGACTTTTTATCGGCTAAAGGAGATTGCATGTCTACGATTCTTAACTCGATTCCGTTCACCGAAGGGCAACGGGTTCGTCGAGAATTTTCAAAAATTAAAACCCCACTTGAAATTCCGAACTTGATCGAGCTTCAACGTCGCTCGTACGACAAGTTTTTGCAGGCGGATGTTCCGGCCGACAAGCGCGCCAACATCGGTTTGCAAGCAGTGTTCAAATCCATTTTTCCGATCGAGGATTTTGATAAAACTGCGGCACTCGAATTTGAAAGCTATATGCTCGAACGTCCGAAGTACGACGTTTGGGAATGTCGTCAGCGCGGAATGACCTTTGCGGCTCCGTTGAAAATCACGGTTCGTCTCGTCGTGTTCGACGTCGAAGAAGAAACCGGAAACCGCAACATTCGCGACATCAAAGAACAAGAAGTTTATATGGGCGAGATCCCGCTCATGACCGAAAGCGGTTCGTTCATCATTAACGGAACCGAGCGCGTGATCGTGTCTCAGTTGCATCGTTCGCCGGGTGTGATTTTCACCCACGATTCGGGTAAGTCGCACTCTTCCGGAAAGATTCTGTACTCGGCCCGCGTGATCCCGCATCGCGGTTCGTGGCTCGATTTCGAATTCGATCACAAAGATCTGCTGTACGCCCGTATCGATCGTAAGCGTAAGTTGCCTGCGACGACCTTGCTGAAGGCATTGGGCCTTTCGGTCCCTGAGGTCTTGGCTTACTTCTACAAAGCCGAAAAAATTCAGATCGAAGGCGACGGAAAGAGTGCGAAGTTCTTCAAGGTGGTCGATCTCGACATCCTGTCGGGCCAGCGCGCCGAAGAAGACATCGTCGATCCGAAAACCAAAGAAGTGATCGTGCGCAAGAACCGCAAGTTCACCAAAGCGGTTTTGAAAAAGGTCGAAGAGGCCGGAATCAAGCGCCTCGAAGTTCCGATGGAAGCGGTCGTGGGTCGCGTGATTTCAGAAGACTTGGTCGACAACAAAACCGGCGAAGTTCTTTTCGAATCGAACGAGGAAATCTCGGAAGCGAAACTGAAAGACTTGCTCGGTCGCAAGATCAAAGAAATCAAAGTGATTTACACCGACAACCTGACGCACGGTCCGTTCGTGCGTGAGACCTTGTTGGTCGACAAGATCAATACGCCGGAAGAGGCTTTGATCGACATCTATAAACGCATGCGCCCGGGTGATCCTCCGACGCTCGACGCTGCAAAAGTGCTGTTTGAGAACCTGTTCTTCAATCCGGATCGCTACGACCTTTCGTTGGTCGGACGTCTGAAGTTGAACTATAAGTTCCCGAACAACAAAGACAGCAAAGAGTCGACGACTCTGACCAAAGAAGACATTTTGAGCACGCTCTTCTATTTGTGCGAGCTGAACAACGGACGCGGAACCATCGACGATATCGATCACCTCGGTAATCGCCGGGTTCGTGCCGTCGGTGAATTGGTCGAAAACCAATTCCGTATCGGCCTCGTTCGGATGGAGCGCGCCGTGAAAGAGCGCATGAGCATTCAAGAGATTGAAACCCTCATGCCGCACGACTTGATCAACCAGAAGCCGGTTTCGGCTGTGGTGAAAGAATTCTTCGGATCAAGCCAGCTTTCTCAGTTCATGGACCAAACCAACCCGTTGTCGGAAGTGACTCACAAGCGTCGTCTTTCGGCCCTTGGGCCCGGTGGTCTGACTCGCGATCGCGCGGGCTTCGAAGTTCGGGACGTTCACAACACCCACTACGGACGGATCTGTCCGATTGAAACGCCTGAAGGACCGAACATCGGTTTGATCGCGTCTCTGTCTACCTTTGCCCGCGTGAACGAATTCGGTTTCATCGAAACTCCGTATCGCGTGATCAAAGAGAAAAAAGTGACTGACGAGATTCAATTCTTCACCGCAACCGAAGAAGAGAACAAGATCATCGCTCAGGCGAACGCCGAAGCCCTGAACAAGCACAAATTCGAAGAAGACTTCGTAGCTGCTCGTCGTAAGGGTGAATTCGCGCTCGTCAATCCGGACGAAATCGAACTGATGGACGTTTCGTCGAACCAGCTGGTGTCGATCGCCGCTTCGTTGATTCCGTTCTTGGAGCACGACGATGCGAACCGTGCCTTGATGGGTTCGAACATGCAACGCCAGGCCGTGCCTCTGTTGCGCTCGAAAGCTCCGTTCGTCGGAACGGGGATCGAACGCATCGTTGCCCGCGACTCGGGTCACGTCATCACCTCGAAACACGAAGGTGAAGTGATCATGGTCGACGGCGGCAAGGTCGTGGTTCGTCGTACGGATGACCTCGGCGAAGAGGAATCCGGAGTCGATATCTATAACCTCACCAAGTACATGCGTTCGAACCAGAACACTTGCGTGAACCAACGTGCGGTCGTCCGAGTGGGCGACAAGGTCGCGGTGGGTGACGTGCTGGCCGACGGTCCTTCGACCGATGCCGGTGAGTTGGCGCTCGGACAAAACATGCTCGTGGCGTTCATGCCATGGGGCGGTTACAACTTCGAGGATTCGATCCTCATTTCCGAACGCGTGATCAAAGACGACGTCTTCACCTCGGTTCACATCGAGGAATACGAGTGCGTGGCCCGCGATACCAAACTGGGTAAAGAAGAAATTACTCGCGATATTCCGAACGTCGGCGAAGAGGCTCTGAAAGACCTCGACGAAAGCGGAATTATCCGCATCGGCGCCGAAGTGAAACCGGGCGACATCCTGGTCGGTAAGGTGACTCCGAAAGGCGAAACTCAGCTTTCGCCGGAAGAGAAACTCCTTCGCGCGATCTTCGGCGAAAAAGCCGGCGACGTTCGCGATACCTCGCTTCGCGCATCTTCGGGTGTTTACGGAACGATCATCAATGCTCAGGTCTTCGCTCGCGAAGGCACCGAGCTCGACGAACGTTCGAAACAGATTCTCGAAGAGTCGATCGCCAAGATCCGCCGCGACGAGAAAATCGAAATCGACGCCATCAAACGCACGACCTACGACCGTGTCGCTAAACTTTTAGGTGGCGCGACCACGACGGGCAAACTCCTTTCGGAAGACGGTTCGGAAGAGCTGTTGGCGAAAGGTCAGAAACTCGATCTGGCGGCGCTTGAAAAAGTTCCGTTCGAACTGTTGGGCTTCATTCCGGTGAAATCCGACCTCGAACAAGAAGTCACGGGCATCGTGAAAGGTGCGAAAAACCGCATCGAATCGGTCCGTTTCGTCTTCAAAGAAAAAGTGGAAAAACTGAAGCGCGGCGATGAGCTTGCTCCGGGCGTGATCAAAATGGTCAAAGTCCAAATCGCGATCAAACGGAAGCTTCAAGTCGGCGATAAAATGGCCGGCCGCCACGGAAACAAAGGGGTGATCTCGCGGATCATGCCGATGGAAGACATGCCGTTCACGGCAGACGGTCGTCCGGTCGACATGGTGTTGAACCCACTCGGGGTTCCTTCGCGGATGAACATCGGGCAGTTGCTCGAATTGACTCTGGGTTGGGCTGCGAAAGGACTGGGCGATAAGATCGCTCATCACCTCGAACAGTACAAGCCTGAGAACATCCGTAAACTCTTGAAAGAGATCTATCCGGATCAATCGGTACACGATTACCTGGCGAAAGCGTCCGACGCGGACGTGATCAAAATGGCCCGTCACTTGAAAGACGGCGTCCATTTCGCTTCACCGGTATTCGACGGCGCTTCCGAAGAAGACATCCAAAAAGTGTTGAAACTTGCGGATCTTCCTTCGCTCGGAAAAACCACGCTCTATGACGGAGTGACGGGCGAGCCGTTCGCCGAGGAAGTCACGGTTGGTGTGATGTACATCCTGAAATTGCACCACCTGGTTGAAGAGAAAATTCACGCGCGCTCCATCGGACCGTACTCGCTCGTGACGCAACAGCCGTTGGGCGGTAAAGCTCAATTCGGGGGTCAGCGTCTCGGAGAGATGGAAGTTTGGGCGCTCGAGGCCTACGGCGCGGCTTACGCGCTTCAAGAGTTCTTGACCGTGAAGTCAGACGATGTCACGGGCCGTAACCGCATGTACGAAGCGATTGTGAAAGGCGAACAGCTCCTGGAGCCAGGCCTTCCGGAATCCTTCAACGTGTTGGTGAAAGAACTTCAATCGCTCGCGCTCAACGTCGAGCTGATCGAAGAAGAAGACAACAAAGAACTGAAGGCGGACCTACTTTAATCAAGGGACTCTAAATCTGTAACAGGAACGGGTTGCCGGGCGTAAAATCCGGCACCCCCTTCCGGACAAGGGAAAAACATGAAAGATCTATTGAATTTTTTTGATAAGCCGAAAGATCCGTTGAGCTTTAAAGGAATCCGCATTTCTTTGGCTTCGCCTGAAAAGATCCGTGAATGGAGTTTCGGCGAAGTGAAGAAGCCGGAAACCATCAACTACCGGACGTTCAAGCCGGAGCGCGACGGTCTTTTCTGCGCCAAGATTTTCGGGCCGGTCAAAGACTACGAGTGTAACTGCGGAAAATACAAACGCATGAAACACCGTGGGGTCGTCTGTGAAAAATGCGGCGTGGAAGTCATCCAGTCGAAAGTGCGTCGCGAACGTCTCGGACACATCGAGCTGGCAAGCCCGGTCGCTCACATCTGGTTCTTGCGCTCACTGCCTTCTCGGATGGGTGCTTTGTTGGATCTCACCCTGAAGGATCTCGAAAAGGTTCTTTATTGCGAATCTTACATCATGCTCGACCAAGGCGCGTCCGACGTTGAAGTCGGTACCGTGCTTTCGGAAGAAAAATACAACCAACTGATGAAAGACGGCGTGGCCTTCACAGCAGGCATGGGTGGCGAAGCCATTCGCGAATTGCTGAAGAAGATCGACATCGAACTGCTTTCTCGCACGCTTCGTCGTGACCTGAAACAAACCGTGTCGGAAGCTCAGCGCACGAAACTTTCGAAACGCTTGGCAGTGGTCGAAGCGTTCAAAACCAGCGGCACCAACCGTCCTGAATGGATGATGCTCGATGTGATTCCGGTCATTCCACCGGAACTGCGTCCGCTCGTTCCTTTGGATGGCGGTCGTTTCGCGACTTCCGATCTGAACGATCTGTATCGTCGCGTGATCAACCGGAACAATCGTTTGCGCCGCTTGGTCGAGTTGAATGCTCCGGACATCATTATCCGAAACGAAAAACGGATGCTTCAAGAAGCCGTCGATGCGCTCTTCGACAACGGCCGTCGCGGTAAAGTGTTCACTGGCCCGAACAAGCGCCCATTGCGCTCGCTTTCAGACATGCTGAAAGGGAAGCAAGGTCGTTTCCGTCAGAACTTGCTCGGAAAACGCGTGGACTACTCCGGTCGTTCGGTGATCGTCGTCGGTCCGGAACTGCGTTTGCATCAGTGCGGTCTTCCGAAAGTGATGGCGCTCGAACTGTTCAAGCCGTTCATTTATAACAAACTCATCGACTACGGATATGTGACCACCATCAAATCCGCGAAGAAGATGGTCGAACAACAACGTCAGGAAGTCTGGGACATCCTCGAAGAAGTGGTTAAGGAGCACCCAATTCTGTTGAACCGCGCTCCGACGCTCCACCGCCTCGGGATCCAAGCATTCGAACCGCTTCTGATCGAAGGAAAAGCAATCCAGCTGCACCCGCTCGTCTGTACGGCATTCAACGCCGACTTCGACGGTGACCAGATGGCCGTGCACGTTCCGCTTTCGATCGAAGCTCAGATCGAAGCGCGTGTGCTCATGATGTCGACGAACAACATTCTTTCTCCGGCGCACGGTAAGCCGATCATCGTTCCTTCTCAAGATATCGTCTTGGGAATGTACTACATGACCCGCGAACGTCCGTTCGCGCGCGGCGAAGGCAAGATCTTCTCGAATCCGATCGAAGTTCGTTTCGCATTCGATTCGGGCGTGGTCGACCTTCAGGCGAAAGTCAAATGCCGCATCAACGGTAAGCTGGAAGACACGACCGTCGGTCGTGCATTGTTGTCCGAGATCGTTCCGCTGGACCTCGAATTCAAGGCCTACAACAAGGTCTTGGGCAAAAAGGAATTGGCCGAGCTGATCGACGTCTGTTTCCGTAAAACCGGCAACAAGAAAACCGTGATCCTGGCCGACCAGATCATGCAGACGGGTTTCCGTCAGGCAATGAAGGCAGGGATCTCGATTTCGATTCACGACATGATCATTCCTGCCGAAAAGAAAACGCTGATCGAAGCGGCTTACGGTCAGGTCCAGGAAATCGAAAACCAGTACGTCGAAGGTTTGATCACCGACGGCGAGCGCTACAACAAAGTGATCGATATTTGGGCGCAAACCGGTGAGCAAGTGACGACGGCGATGATGAAACACATCTCGACCCAGACGTTCCATGCTCCGGAAGACTGGAAAGGCAAAGAAAAAACCGCGACAGGTCCTGCGTTCAACTCGGTCTACATCATGGCCGATTCGGGTGCACGGGGTTCGAACGCTCAGATCCGTCAGTTGGCCGGAATGCGCGGCCTGATGGCGAAACCAAGCGGCGAGATCATCGAGACTCCGATTATCGCGAACTTCCGCGAAGGTCTTTCGGTCCTTCAGTACTTCGTGTCTACCCACGGAGCACGGAAAGGTTTGGCCGATACCGCGCTGAAAACCGCGAACTCGGGTTATCTGACCCGTCGTCTCGTCGACGTGGCTCAAGACGTGATCATCACTCAAGATGATTGCGGCACGAAAAACGGCATCGAGATGACTCCGCTCATCGAAGGCGGTGAAGTGATCGAAGCCTTGGGCGCGCGAGTCCTTGGACGCGTGATTCTGGAAGACATTCTGGATCCGGTCAGCGGCGATGTGTTGGTGAAAGCCGGCACGATGCTCGACGAAGGTATCGTGAAAGAAGTCGAAATCGCCGGTGTCGATAAGGTGATGATCCGTTCGGTTCTGACCTGTGAATCCCGTTGGGGAATCTGTGCCGCCTGTTACGGACGCGATCTCGGTCGCGGACGGATGGTGAACATGGGTGAAGCAACCGGTGTGATCGCCGCTCAGTCGATCGGTGAACCGGGTACCCAGCTGACCATGCGGACCTTCCACATCGGTGGCGCGGCTTCTCGTTCGGCCGAACAGTCGAACCTGCAAGCGAAGACGAAAGGGAGCATCAAGTTCCACAACGTGCTGACCGTGAAAAACCGCGAAGGTGCGACGACCGTGATGAGCCGAAACGGCGAATTGACGGTCATCGATGCGAACGGTCGCGAACGTGAACGCTATCAGATCGTGTACGGCGCGAAACTCCTGATCGCGGACGGCGCTCCGGTTGAGCGCGGTACCTTGATCGCCGAGTGGGATCCGTATTCGACTCCGATCATTTCGGAAGTCGCAGGTAAAGCAGTGTATGAAGACCTTGAAGAAGGTCTCACCATGCAAGAGCAGTTCGATGCCGTGACCGGTCTCTCGCACAAGGTCATCATCGAATCGAAAACCGACAAGCGTCCGAAAGTCCTCATCGTCGATGCGGACGGAAACGTGATTCATGTGCCGGGCTCGCAACGCGTGGGTCGTTATAACCTGCCGGTCGGATCGAACTTGATTATCGCCAACGAAGACGAAATCATGCCGGGTGACGTGATCGCGAAAATCCATCGCGAAACCTCGAAAACCAAGGACATCACCGGGGGTCTTCCTCGGGTTGCCGAGCTTTTCGAAGCACGTAAACCGAAAGACGCATCGGTCGTTTCCGAGATCAACGGAACCGTTTCCTTCGGTAAAGACACCAAAGGAAAACGCAAAATCGTCGTTACTCCGGATGCGATCGACGGAAGCACGGGCGAAGCTCGCGAGTACCTCGTGGGTAAAGGCCGTCACTTGTCGGTGAACGAAGGCGACTACGTGAAAACGGGTGAGCCTCTGGTCGACGGTCCGGTGAATCCGCACGATATCCTTCGCGTACTGGGCGAGAAAGCGCTTGCTAAGTACCTGGTGGACGAAGTGCAAGAGGTTTACCGCCTGCAAGGGGTGAAGATCAACGACAAGCACATCGAAGTGATCGTTCGTCAGATGCTCCGTAAGGTGAAGGTCATGGATCCGGGCGATACCCGCTTCCTGTCGGGCGAATCGGTCGAGCGTTTCACGTTCGAAGAAGAGCAACAGAAGGTTCTGGCCGCCGGCGGACAGCAGGCGACCTTCGAGCCGATCTTGCTCGGAATCACGAAAGCGTCGTTGACGACCGAAAGCTTCATCTCGGCTGCGTCTTTCCAAGAAACGACCAAGGTTTTGACGGAAGCCGCGATTACCGGTAAGGTCGATTACCTGAAAGGTCTGAAAGAGAACGTCATCATGGGACGCCTCGTTCCGGCCGGAACCGGTTTGGCGAAGTATCGCAACCTGGTTTCTCGGGTAACCGAAACGACGGTCGATACCGCCGCCGCCGAAGAAGCCGAAACCGCTTCGCTGCGGACCATGTAGGGTGGTCGCCCACCTTTCGTAAAGGTTTGCGTTATAAAAATTTAGGATGGACTTGAAGGCTCTTCAGGTCCATCCTCACCAAAATCGATTTTTTGCGAGCATAGCTCAGCGGTAGAGCACTACCTTCACACGGTAGGGGTCACAGGTTCGAATCCTGTTGCTCGCACCAATTTTCCGATCTCTTCTCATAAGTCTCAATAATTTCAAAAGTTTGTACCTAAGCAAACCGTCAACCCCGGTTCGATCCTTGGATCGGCCGGGGCCTGACGAGAAAGGCTTAGGGCAATGTCATCCGCGTTCATCGCGATCAAAATTCTCATCTGGCATGAGTTTGACTTCGGTCAAACCTCGAAAGCCACCTCAAAAAAATTCGCAAAAATCCCATTTAAACTCCTCGATGATCCACGTTTCCTGCGGCTCACCGATTCCTCCCGTTTTCACTTCATTCGTATTCTGATCTCCTGCCAAAGTCGCAACGATCCCCGTTTGATCCTCCGTCGATCTCTCTTCGAAAGCTCTTCGAAATCCTCCCTAAACACCATTGTTCTCCCGTTGATCGAGTCAAAACTCATTGAAATCACTGACGGCGCGGTGCTCGTTAAGAAGAAGAGAGAAGAAAAAGAAGAAAATAAAGAGGAAGAAAAAAATAAAAATAAAGAAAAAGAAGAAGATTTTTCTTCTTTCATTGAATCTCTTCGAAGCTCTCCTCAAAAATTTATCGGTTCGGCATTCCGAACGGTGGGGGTGGCATCATGAGTTTTGCCACCTCGTGCCCGATGTGTCGGGATTCTGGTTTTATTCAAGCCGTCGATCGAAAAAATAAATCATCATTCGCATTTCGATGCGGTGCCTGCAATTCCGCAAACAATCGCGGCATCAGTGCGTCCATTCCCACGTGGTCAAACAACTTCAAGAACGATTTCGAGCTGTACTCAAATTTTATGGCTCGCGGGGGATGGAAACCCGAACAACCAAAAACAACTGAACTAACCAAAACGGAGGAAGTATGATCGAGACAATGACAAAAGCACAGGAAAAGAAAGTTCCTGTATATCTCAAAAAATGGCTGAAAAACGGCCTTCGAACGAAAACAATCGAGCGGCGCAAGGCTCGCGC
>Ga0164242_10005099_pt1 | contig 14642 bp, 9 predicted proteins | sample OricomgcompostMG_FD_108783 | JGI IMG/M metagenome (GOLD analysis project Ga0164242, IMG submission 108783) | Miracle-Growth compost microbial communities from Emeryville, California, USA - Original compost - Miracle growth compost (MG) ... | reverse complement strand
CTGCGCGACTTCCTTGATTTGCGCGGTGATGAAGCCGATTTCGCCGGCAGAAAGCTCGTTCAGTTGCTCGATCTTGGGCCGGAAGCAGCCGACCCGGTCGATGAGATGGGTGGTGCCCGCCTGCATGAACTTGATCTGCTGGCCTTTCCTCAGCGTCCCCTCGACCACGCGTACCAGGACTACGACGCCGAGATACGGATCGTACCAGCTATCGACCAGCATCGCCTTTAAGGGTGCGTCGCGATCGCCCTTCGGGGCTGGGATGCGCTTGACGATCGCCTCGAGCACGTTCTCGATGCCAATCCCCGACTTGGCACTCGTCAGCACCGCATCCGAGGCGTCGAGCCCGATGATGTCCTCGATCTCGGCCTTGACCTTATCAACGTCGGCGGCTGGCAGGTCGATCTTGTTGATGACCGGAACGATCTCGTGATCGTGTTCGATCGATTGATAGACATTGGCCAACGTTTGCGCCTCGACGCCCTGCGCGGCGTCGACCACCAGCAGCGCGCCCTCGCACGCGGCCAAGCTGCGAGACACCTCGTAGGCGAAATCGACGTGGCCCGGCGTGTCCATCAGGTTGAGCTCGTAGGTCTCTCCGTCCGCCGCGGTATAGCTCAGCCGCACGGTCTGGGCCTTGATGGTGATCCCCCGTTCCTTCTCGATTTCCATCGTATCGAGCACCTGAGCCGACATCTCGCGCTCGGAAAGCCCGCCGGTGACCTGGATCAGCCGGTCGGCAAGCGTCGACTTGCCATGGTCGATATGCGCAATGATACTGAAGTTACGTATTTTTTCTAGAGAAGACACGACGATCTCTGATGCTGGCGGAGAAAGGATGCGGCCCCATAGCAGGCGGGCGACGCCGAACAAAGCGTCGCCCGCATGACGCTTCGATCCAATTTCCGGCGCCGGATCGGGAGTAGGATCGGTGATGCCGGAACAGGTGGGGACCGATCATGGAAAAGTCACGCATCATCGCGTCGTCAGTTCTCGTCCTGACGATGTTCGGCATGACCGCGACGGCGCGCGCGCAGGACCGCGCTTCCGGCGTTCAGCGCACTCAACAGCAAATGGCCAACGACGTGCCACACTGCGCGCGCAAGCTTGGCACGGTATCAATCGCCGACGGTGACGATCCGTCTGGCTGGACGCAGTACAATCTCGCGCCGCCGCAAAAGCTGCTCAAGGTGATCGTTCAGCGTTCGGGCTGCTTCAACTTGGTCGATCGCGGCACCGGGCTGCAGGCTGCCGAGCGCGAACGCGATATCGGCGGCGGCCTCGGCCTGCAGCGCGGCTCGAATGTCGGCCAGGGACAAATTAAGGCCGCCGACTACGTGCTCGTCGCCGAGGTTCAAGGCGCCAATTCCAACGCCAGTGGCAGCGCAGTGGGCGCCGGTATCGGTGGTCTCGTCGGACATCGCTTTGGCGGCCTCGTCGGCGGCATCCACAGCAAGAAAATGGAGGCCAACACGGTCCTGTCGCTGACCAACGTGCGTACCACCGAAACGATCGCGACCGAAGATGGCTATGCAGCCAAGAACAGCCTTTCCTTCGCTGGCGGCGGCGGGCTAGGCTTCTTCGGCGGCGCGTTGGGGGCAGTCGGCGGTGGCTACGACAACACCGATATCGGCCGCATCGTCACCCTCTCCTTCATCCAAGCCTATTCCAAAATGGTGACCGATCTCGGCCTCGTCACCCCCGGCGACGCCGGCACAGCCCAGGCGGCGCCGACGCGAACCTTTACCGCAATCGGGCCGGTGCAGATGCACCGCAGCGCAGCCTCGAACGGCGCAATTATCCGCACGTTGCCCGCGGGCGCGATCGTCTATCCGACGGGCAAGAAGGACGGGCTGTGGTGGGAAGTTGCCGACGAGAACGACAATGTCGGCTGGGTCCTCAACACCAGGCTGGCACCGTCGCAATAGGCCGGACCGCCCAATTGCAAGGGGTCGAGCACTCGGACCTCTCGCTAAGGTGCCGGGGCACGGTTTACGAGTGCAAATCACCGGGCTGAGGGCGATGGCGTTTCGGGCTAACGCCCTCCACGCTGCGCTCATAGTCGCGACCACGGCGCCGGCCACTGCCGCCATCCCAGCCGCTTCGCCGCCGTCGTGGTCCGTATATTGGCGATGCGCGGTCGCCTGGCCAATGCTTATCACAGCTTCCGTGCCGCGATTGTGCTTCGGCTCGACATCGTGGCTGCTGCAAGCGCGCGCAGCAGTTCTTCAGTTCTGCTAGCCCGCCGCAGACTGTTCTTGCCCAGATGGACCCTGCGGGCCGAATCGCCTCTTGCCTATATCGCGGCCGCGGCCATGGCCGTGCCGCCGACCAAGCAGCGGCCGCTTAACGCAAGTCCTGGCGATTCCGCCAATCGCATCTGGGTGGCGACATACGCCAACAAATGGGACTGCTCGCCATCACGACAAAACGATCAATCTATTTGATGATATTAAACTACGAGGAATCAAGGAATTAGCAGATTGGCACGGCGCTTGCTGAACTCCGGGCATCGCAACTGGCGCTGAGCCGCCACCCCAAAACGGAGTACCGAATAGTGTCCACCGCCACCGAAGCGCCGCTATTCAACCGCCCTGACACGATGTTCGGCATCTGCGAAGGAATCGGCCACGAGTTCGGCTTTCATCCCAACATCCTGCGCATCGCCCTGGCGGTCCCGCTCGTGTGGAATCCGCTGGCGGCGATCAGCCTCTATCTTGCGCTCGGCGTTGCGCTGATGGTGTCGCGGGTCATGATGCCTGAACGCAGCCGCGCGGCGGCCAAGGCTTCGCTCGCGGCAGTTGCTGCGACGAAGGTGGATGCAGCTGAACCGGGGGTGGCCCTCGCCGCCTGATCTTTGCCGCTTGGCGGAAATCAAAAGCCCCTGCGCCCGGGAAGACGCAGGGGCTTTCTTCATCCAAAGTCTAGCGTCAGCTCGCAGCGAGGTTCCTGAGCACGTACTGCAGGATTCCGCCGTTGAGGAAATATTCCAGCTCGTTGACGGTATCGATCCGGCATCGCGTTAGGAAGGTCTCGGTCGACCCGTCGGCGCGAGTCAGCATAACCTCGACATCCTGGCGCGGACGAATGCTAGCCACCCCATGGATGGTGAAGCTTTCCGAGCCGTCCAGCTTCAGCGTCTGACGCGTGACGCCCTCGGCGAATTGCAGCGGCAGAACCCCCATACCGACAAGGTTCGATCGATGGATGCGCTCGAAGCTTTCCGCGATCACGGCGCGCACCCCGAGCAGGATCGTGCCTTTGGCGGCCCAGTCGCGCGACGATCCAGTACCATATTCCTTGCCGGCGACCACGACCAGCGGCACGCCGTCCGCCTTGTAGCGCATCGCGGCGTCGTAAATCGGCATTACTTCGCCGTCATACTTGCTCATGCCGCCTTCGACACCGGGAACCATTTCGTTCCGGATGCGGATATTAGCAAAGGTGCCGCGCATCATCACCTCATGGTTGCCGCGACGCGAGCCATAGCTGTTGAAATCCTGGCGCGCGACCTGGTGTTCCTGCAGGTAAATGCCAGCGGGGCTATCCGCCTTGATCGAGCCGGCCGGCGAAATGTGATCGGTGGTGATTGAATCGCCGAGAATCGCCAGCGGCTTGGCATTGACAATGTCGGCGACGGGCGCCGGCGTCATTTGCATTCCCTCGAAATAGGGCGGGTTGGCGATGTAGGTCGAGCCGGCGCGCCACTGGTAAGTCTCCGAGCCAGTGACGTCGATCTCACGCCATTTTTCGTCGCCGGCGTAGACGTTGCCATAGCGCGAGCGGAACATCTCATCGTCGATGTTGGCGTCGATTAAATCGCGCACTTCCTGGTTGGTCGGCCAGATGTCGCGGAGGAACACGTCCGCGCCGTCCGAACCCTTGCCGAGCGGCGTTTCTTCCATGTCCTCGGTGACCGTGCCCTTGAGGGCATAGGCAACGACCAGCGGGGGCGAAGCAAGGAAGTTGGCCCGCACGTCGGGCGAGACGCGGCCCTCGAAGTTGCGGTTCCCCGAGAGGACCGAGGCGGCAACGAGATTGTTATCGTTGATCGCCCTGGAAATCGGCGCGGCGAGCGGGCCCGAATTGCCGATGCAGGTGGTGCAGCCGTAGCCAACGAGGTTAAAGCCAAGCGCGTCAAGATCGTCCTGCAATCCCGCCTTCTTGAGATAGTCGGTGACGACCTGCGAACCCGGCGCGAGGCTGGTCTTGACCCACGGCTTGGGCTTGAGGCCCTTTTCGCGTGCCTTTCGGGCGACGAGGCCCGCAGCGATCAGCACCGCGGGGTTGGACGTGTTGGTGCAGCTGGTGATCGCAGCGATGACAACATCGCCGTCGCCGACATCGTGGTCCTGGCCCTCGACCGGGACCCGTGCCGGGCGCTGCTTATCATAGACCTTGGAAAGATCGCCGTTGAATACCTCGTCAACCTTGTTGAGCGTGATCCGGTCCTGCGGCCGCTTGGGGCCGGCCAGCGAAGCGTGGACGGTCGACATGTCGAGCTCGAGGGTGTCGGTGAACACCGGATCCTGCTCGCCGGTGTGCCACATGCCCTGCGCCTTGCAATAGGCTTCGACGAGCGCGAGCTGCTCCTCGGCACGCCCCGTCAACCGCATATAATCGATCGTTTTTTCGTCGACTGGGAAGAAACCGCAGGTCGCGCCGTACTCAGGCGCCATGTTGCCAATCGTCGCGCGATCGGCAAGCGACAGGCTTTCAAGGCCCGGACCGTAAAACTCGACGAAGCGGCCCACCACGCCCTTCTGTCGCAGCATCTGCGTGACGGTGAGCACGAGGTCGGTAGCGGTAATGCCCTCGTTAAGCTTGCCGGTGAGCCTGAAGCCGACCACTTCGGGGATCAGCATCGACACGGGCTGGCCGAGCATCGCTGCCTCAGCCTCGATCCCGCCGACGCCCCAGCCAAGTACGCCAAGACCGTTAATCATCGTCGTGTGGCTGTCGGTGCCGACCAAGGTATCGGGATAGGCGACCTCGCTGCCGTCAGGGCCGGCCGAATGCCAAACCGCCTGGCCGACATATTCAAGGTTCACCTGGTGGCAAATGCCGGTGCCGGGAGGCACCACCTGGAAATTATCCAGCGCCTTCGAGCCCCATTTGAGGAACTCGTAGCGCTCAATGTTGCGCTGATATTCGAGCGCGACGTTATCCGCGAACGCCTTGGGCGTGCCGAACTCGTCGACCATCACCGAATGGTCGATTACGAGGTGGACAGGCACCTGCGGATTGATCTTCTCGGCATCGCCGCCGAGCTTCTTGATCGCATCACGCATCGCGGCAAGGTCTACCACGCAGGGGACCCCGGTAAAGTCCTGCATCAATACGCGCGCCGGGCGATACTGGATCTCGCGGTCCGAACGGCGCTCCTTCTGCCAATCGACGATCGCCTGTACATCGTCGGTGGTGACGGTCTTGCCGTCTTCAAAGCGCAGCATGTTTTCCAGCAGCACCTTCATCGAAAACGGGAGGCGCGAAACATCCCCGAACTTAGCCGCCGCCTTGGCAAGCGAAAAATAGGAATAGCTTTTGCCGCCCGCCTGAAGCGTATCGCGGGCCTGGAGAGTGTCTTTGCCGATCGCGGTCATCGTTAGGCGTACCTTTCCGTATCTGCCGGCCAACGCGGCGGGGAGGCGGAAGGTCCGCACGGGCGCGTGGCGGTAAAAGCGAGAGTCGCGGCGCGCCTTAGCAAGCACGATGCGGCGGGGAAAGGGCGGCGGTTCGTTTCCAATACAAACCGCGTGCGGCGACTCTCACGACCCGGTCGCGCCGCCCCCGCCAGCTGCGCGAACAACATCGATCAGACCGACGATCGCTTGTCCGGTCGGCAAAGTGCCCGATGCCGTCAGACGCCCGGCGGCGTCGTTCCAGTGCAGCGTTGCCTCATGGCCACCGGTCTTGCGATACGCGTTGGTCTCGCCGTCGTCGTCATAGAGCGTGAAATCCGCGTCGCGGCCGGGATAGACGAGTATCTTTTCGAGCTTCTGCGGCGTCATCGTGCTCGGCACCTGGTTTCCCACCGGCACGATCGACCCGGCGCGGACGAACACGGGAATCTGGTCGATTGGTGCGGCGGCGGTGATCGTCTGGCCCCCCGTGTATTTCTGGTTGGTCCAGTAATCGTACCAATCTGCGCCCGCCGGGAGGTAGACCTTGCGGCTGGTCTCGCCCTGGCTGGTCACCGGTGCGACCAGGAAAGCAGGGCCGAGCATATATTCGTCGCCGAGATTGGCGACGTTGGGATCGCTGGGAAAATCCATGAACAGCGCACGCATGAACGGGGCGCCGGTCTCGTAGGTATGGTGGCCAAGCGAATAGAGATAGGGGATCAGCGCGTATCGCAGTCGCAGGAACTTGGCGAGGATCGGTTCGGCTGCCTTGCCGTATTGCCAGATCGCCGTCGCCGGGCGTTGGCCGTGGATGCGCAGCGTCGGGGAAAAGCTATTGTATTCGAACCAGCGAACGAAAAGCTCAGGGTAATCAGGATAGTTCGGTCCTGCCGCTTCGTCACCGGCCGGATCGAGCAGCAACGGGCGCGGATGTTCGGGGCCGCTCGGCCATTGCCAGCCGCCGGTGTCGCTGCCCCAATAGGCCAGACCTGTCGCGGTGAAATCGAGCCCCGTCGGTACCTGGCGCTTGAGCGCATCCCATGTCGAATCGACGTCGGAAGACCAAAACAGGCAGCCGTTGCGCTGCGTGCCCAGGTAGGCGGCGCGACACAGGATCATATTGCGCTTGTCGGGCCGGTCCTCGGCCGACCCCTCGGCAATGCCCATCGTGTGAAACAGCGGATAAACGTTGTGGTAGCGATCACCCGAGCCGATCGAATACCAATAGCCGTCGGGGACGAGATCGGGCTCGGTCTCGTCGAGCCAGAACCAGTCGAAGCCCTGGCTCGCGATATTGTCGCGGATCTTGCCCCAGAACCAGTGGCGCGCGTCGGGGTTAGTGCTGTCGATCAGCGCTCCGGCGCGGTCGGAACGGAACGGCAACCCGTCGACCACCGATCCATCCTTGTGATGGAGCAGCCAACCCTTCTCGGCGAGCGTGTTGTAATAGCGCGACTCCTTCTCGAAGCGCGGCCACACGCTGATGATCGATTGCATCCCCATGTCGTGCAGCTTGGCGTTCATGCCCTGGGGATCGGGGAAATAGCTATGGTCAATGTCGAGCTGGCCCATCCGCGTCCAGTAGAACCAGTCGAGCACCATCACGTCGAGCGGCAGGCCGCGGCTGCGATAGCCTTGCGCGATGCTCATCAATTCCTGCTGGCTCTCGTAGCGGGCCTTGCTCTGGATCAGGCCGAAGGCTGCCTTGGGTGGTAGCGGCGTGCCGCCGGTCAGCTTTGCATAACCGGCATAGAGCGCATCGGTGTTCGGCCCGGTAACGACAAAGAAAGAGACCCGTTCCCCGACTTCGGAACTCCATTGCGTGCGGTCGCGCAAACCCGGCGACACGACCGTGTCGGAAGGATTATCCCATAAAATCGCATAATGCTTATTGGTCACCATGTACGGCACGCACACCGTCTCGCCGGCCGGCGCGTCGTACCAATGCTTGCAATCGATCGTACGGCCCTTGAGATCGAGAATGCCCTGCTGGTTCTGCCCGAGACCATAATAATGCTCATCAGCCGGCGCGGCGAAGGTGGCACCGACCTGGAAGGTCTTTTCGGTGTTGACGGTATGCGGCGCCATCGACCAGCCGGCCAGGCGAATCAGGACATGGCCCGCGGCATCCTTGACGGTCAGCGAGACCGGCGGCAACGACGGCGCAAAATAGCGCTCCATCTGCGTTGGTGCCTTAGGCCAAGGCTGCGCGTCGACCGTCACCGACATGTCGGACGAGGAGAAAGTGTCGCCCTCGGCACCGCTGGTGTGCGTCCAGCCCTTGGAGTCGGGCTTGCCGTTGATCCCGTAACCCGGTCCCGCGGCAGCCTTTGCCGGGTCGAGGGCCAAGGTGATGCGAACGATATTGGAACCATAGGGCTCGACCGAGACGAGGCTGCCGTTGCGATCGAGGACGGACAGCGGATCCGCTCCAGCGGGCGAGATCGTGGCGCCAAGCGAGGCAGATGCAGCCAGCCCGATCAGTATCCGGCGCGCGATTCGTCCTGCCATGATGCTCCTCCCCAATTCGACGTGGCCAGCCTTCTATATGTTAGCGTTATCGCGCATCAAGGCATTTATGTGATATATCCCTCGGACGATTTCACGCGAGCCGACTGCCTTCGATATCGTGGCTGATTCGATCGGCGGTCTGCCGCAGTTCATCGACCGCGACCTCCATCGGCGCGCGCTCGCTTCCGCCGCCGACAAACGGCACCGTCAGCGCGGCAACCGCGGCATTGTGCGCCAAGATCGGGGCGGAGAGATCATGGACGCCGGTGATCGCCGAACTATCCTCCACCAGGTAACCTGCCGAGCGAATCCCATCGAGGCGGGAGATGAGATCACGATCTTCTTCCCGGCCGATTTCGGCAAGCATCCGGGCGCGCGCTCGTTCCGTCTGGAAGGCCATTAGTACCTGGCCCGAAGCCGACAAATGGAATGCCCGCCGATAGCCGACGCGCACCGCAAAGCCGAGCAGGCCAGGCGATTCGACGCGGGCGATGACAACGATCTCGCCGCCCGACCCGACGGCAAGGTGGCATGACTGGCCAAGGGTCTCGGCAAGATCGTTCATTCGCGGCAGCGATTGGCCGACGAGATCGCGCACCGCCGGCTGCTGCATGCCGAGCGCGAACAGCCGATTGGTCAGCACATAGCCGCCGGCGCTGTTGCGACTGATGTAGTTCAGATCTTCCAGCACCTGGAGCATCCTGAAAATCTCGTTGCGCGACCGAGAGACGGCCGCCGAGATATCGGACATGGTCATCGGCTGCGCGGCGTGAGCCAGCGCCTCGAGGATCTCGAGGCCCTTCTGCAGCGCAGGGGCCCGGTATTTGCGTGGTTCGGTCATCAATTGCCTCGTCTGCCGTAGTTACGCAACCGGGGAAAGAGCTGCTGAGCGGCAGCGAAGAAACCCGCAACGGCACAGCCGGTTCACTCGGCGTTCATATTTGCACGTTCTGTGCATATTTGTAACTTTTTTAATTGACCGATAAATCAGCCATTGATAGCGGTCCCATTCGGAGACCGCACCGGCATTCTGCCGGAAGAGATGGCGGCCCGCGGGCGGAGGATGCCGATAATGAGGCCCTCCATCCCGCCATTTTGGGTCCACCGCCGCGAAGCCGGCGGCATTTGGGAGGTTTGAAAAATGTTCAGTCCTATGGGGCAGCGGCTCGGCATTAGCGCCGGATTGGTCGGTGCGTCTGTATTCGCACTGGTCATGGCGGCGCCCGCCTGGGCCCAGGATGCGGCGAACGGTCAGGCAGCTACTGATCAGCAGAGTAGCGGAACCACGGCGGCCGATGGCTCAGCGCCGGCGCCGGGCAGCGACATTGTCGTGACCGGGGTCCGCGCTAGTCTGCAGTCAGCCGAGGCGATCAAGCGCAACGCCGACCAGATCGTCGATTCGGTCGTCGCCGAAGACATTGGCAAGCTGCCCGATCGCAACGTCGCCGAGGCGCTGCAGCGCATCACCGGCGTGCAAATCCAGGACAATTACGGCGAGGGCAGCTCGGTCGCGATTCGCGGCCTGACGCAGACTCGCACCGAACTCAACGGCCGCGACATCTTCACTGCCGATCCGGCCAACAGCGGCCTCAGCCTGGAGGATATTCCCTCTGAGCTGCTCGCCGGCATCGATGTCTATAAGAACCCGTCGGCCGACCAGGTCGAGGGACAGCTTGCTGGCACGATCAATTTCCGTACGCGCAAGCCTTTCGATTTCAGCGGCTTCCGCCTTGGCGCGACGGTCACTAACACCTATTACGACCTCGTTCGCAAGAGCAAACCGTCGGCCTCGCTGCTGCTTAGCGATCGCTGGAACACGGGCATTGGCGAAATCGGCATCCTCGCCGACGTCGCGTATCAGCGCACCTCGTTCCGCCAGGACACGATCTCGACCGAACCATTCTACACGCTAGACCAATCGCTCAAGGCAGATGGCACGCCCAACAATCCCGATGATTTAGCCGTTGCCACCGAGCTTGGCCGGCTCGGCCAAGTCACCACATTGCCGCACGGCACTGGCATTGGCGAGGTATACGGCAATCGCCGCCGCCTAGGCACCGATCTCGCGATCCAGTGGAAGCCCAGTGATACGCTCGAGTTCACAGGCGAGATGTTCCGCAACGACTACAAGTTCCGCTTCGACGATTATAGCTACTTTGCTTATACCAGCGGCGCGTCGATTTTCCCCCAACCGGGGGCGCCATTCACTTACGCGGACAATGGTGACTTCCAGAGCGGCACTTTCGAGAACGTGCCGATCGGCAACAACACCAGCCTTGACACCCGCCACTCGACGACCACCGACTACTCGATCAACGGCAAGTGGACGCCGACTGCGCACCTGACGATTAACGGCGATTTCCAATACGTCACCTCGACGACGCACGATCTGCGCTCGATCGTCGGCCTGAACGGCACGGCCACGACGTTGACGCAGGACATCTCGGGTTCGCTGCCGGCGTTCCAGATCACCTCGGCAGCCGGACTGACCAATCCAGCCACTTACACCAACGGCTTCTATCTTGATGACCTCAACCACTCGAAGGGTACCGAGAAGGCGGCAAAGCTCGACGGCGAATACAAGTTCGACGGCGGCCTGTTGACCTCGATCAAGGCGGGCTTCCGCTATGCCGATCGCTTTGCCCGGACCAGCGATACCGGCTATCGCTATACCGGCCTCACCGGCACGCCGACCGATCTCGAATACGTTGCCCTGGGCGACTTCTTCCGCGGCATGACGCCGCTGTTCGGCGATGCCTTGTTCTTCTCACGCCAGACAACGCTCGATTACGACAAGACCCGTGAGGAACTCGGCATCGATACGCTGCCAGCCTATCTTCCGAGCGGCACCAATACCGAATCGCTGAAGACTTACGCCGGGTACGCAACGGCGTTCTTCGATGCGAGCGGGCTGTCGCTGCCGCTCGACGGTAACATCGGCATTCGGGTGGTCCGCACGCAGCAAGCGGTTTCGGGATTCTACCAGCAGACCGGGCTGATCACCCATCCGAACGGCAGCCAGGAAACGGGCGCGACAACCTTCAATCCGATCGCGGCGACCGACGATTACACCTCGTTCCTGCCGAGCGTGAACCTGCGCTATCACCTGACGCACGATCTGCAGCTGCGCCTCGCCTATTCGAAGAACCTCTCGCGACCGGAATTCAACCAGCTCAATCCTAGCCTGACGATCACCGAGCCGGGCACGGACCAGATCGATCAGGAGCACGACACCAGCGGCGGCAATCCATACCTGAAGCCGATGAAATCGGATAACCTAGACGCATCGCTCGAGTGGTACTTCTCGCGGTCTGGCTCTTTGACGGCAGCCGCATTCTACAAGCACATTTCCAACTATATCCAGACCGCTATCACGCAACGCGACGTAACGTTCGAGGATGGCGTGACGGCGACCTACAACGTCACCTCGTACAACAATGTGGCCGATGCCAAGGTGAAGGGATTCGAAGTCGCTTACCAGCAATTCTTCGACTTCCTGCCCGGGTTGCTCAGCGGCCTCGGCGTGCAGGCGAACTTCACCTATGTCGACTCGAACGCACCGAGCCCAGCTACCGAGGGCCCGGTCACGCAGGTGCCGCTAGAGCTGCTGTCGAAGTACAATTACAACCTCGTCGGCATGTACCAGAAGGGAAAGGTCTCGGCCCGCCTCGCCTACAACTGGCGCAGCAAGTATCTGGTGACGACTTCGGGCAATGGCTCGGGCAACCTGCCGGTGTTCGACAAGCCCTATGGCGAGCTCGATGCCTCGATCAGCTATGACGTGACGCCGCACTTCTCGCTGTCGATCGACGCAGTCAATCTGACCGACACGGTGCGCTCGACCTATTATGGGATCGACACACGGCCGCGCGATTCGATCCTCAATGATCGCCGGATCAGCGGTACGGCGAAGATCTCGTTCTGATCGCATCAGGCGCGAGCGGCGGCGCAATCGCCCCGCTCGCGCCCAACGCGGAAGGCAACGCATGGCGAGCAAGTCTCGATCATCCAAGGCAAAGTGGCTGGCGCTGGGATTGGCGGCACTGTTGCTGCTGACCGGACAGGCCTTTGCCCAGGACGGCTACCAAAGTTCGCGCGGGCGCCGCACGGTGGCAGAGCACGATTGGGGACCCTGGCTCGGCCTTTTCCGCAAACAGCTGCTTCCCTCGCTGATGGAAGACTTCGGCGAGCAATATCTATACGCCGACGCCGACCGCCGATTGTCGCCGCCGGCGGAGGACGAGAAGCGCGTGGTGTTCCTCGGCGATTCGATCACTGACCGTTGGAATCTCGCGCGCTACTTCCCGGGGCAGCCTTATATCAACCGCGGCATCGGCAGCCAGGTGACGCCGCAGCTCGTGCTGCGTTTTCATCAGGACGTGATCGCCCTCAAGCCTGCAGTCGTGGTGATCCTTGCCGGGGTCAACGACGTACAAGGCTTCATGCAGCAGGAAAGACCTGAGCAAATCGAGGCGAATTTTGAAGCGATGGCCGAAATGGCGCGTGCGCACGGCATTCGCGTGGTGATGAGCTCGATCCTGCCCGTCAACGGCGACGGGAAGGGCGCCGAAAACGTCATCAAGGAACGTCATCCCGACGAGCTGCGCCGGATCAACAGTTGGCTTAAGGATTATTGCCGCAGGAATGGCTGCGTCTATGCCGATTATTATTCGGCGATGGTCGATCATCGCGGGCTGATGCGCCGTGGTCTTGTCGTCGACGGCATCCATCCCAATGCACAAGGCTATGCGATCATGGCGCCGATCGCGCGCCGGGCGATCGCCCAGGCGCTGGCAGTGCCACGCGATTGATTCCTCTCCCCCTTGTCGCCCGCGCACGGCAACGTGCGCGGGCGAGCTTTTTAAGGAGGAGGTCTATTGCTCGTCGAGGCTGAAGATCCGCCGCGCCGTGGTCCATTTCTCGCCGGGCGAAGCGGTCGATATCGGGCGCTGAAATCGACTCATCAGTGCTTCCCAGTCTCGCACGTCGGGATCGGCGGCATCCGCCGCGGCCTTGGCGGCAGCATCGAAGCCCGCCGCCGTTTCCATCACCATCACAAGCCGATCGCCGGCACGATAGATTTCCATGCCGACAATGCCAGCGCGCCGGATGCTCCGCACCACCGCGTGGGGCACCGCACCAGCGGCGTGCCACGCCTCGTATTCGGCAATCAGCCCGGCGTCCTCGACAAGGTCGAGCAGCAGAACGTGGCGCTCGGACCCGTTCACGCGGCGTAGTTCCGCGTCGGCAGGCAAGCAGGGCCGACAGGCTCAAAGCTCTTGTAGGTCAGGATGAATTCCTGGTGCCCCAGGCTTTCCGAAATACTCCGTGTGCCGCCAGCGACGGCCACGGTGAGATCGTAGATTTCTCCGCCGACCTGGTCGAGTGTTGCCTCTCCTTCCAGAATACGGCCAGCGTTGACATCCATATCGGCTGCCATGCGTCGGCCCGTTTCCGGATTGGCGCAGATCTTGATGACCGGTGACACCGCCGAGCCAACGACCGAACCGCGTCCCGTTGTGAACAACACGACATGGCAGCCGCACGCGATCAGTTCGACAATCTCGGCATTGTCGGAGATGTTGGGAAAGCCGAAGCGCGGCTCGCCGTCCGGTACCACGTCGAGCATGTAGAGGCCTGAGGAGGGCGGCACGTCGGCGGGCTTGATGATGCCCGAGATCGGCGAGCTGCCCGACTTCGAATAGGCGCCCATCGATTTTTCTTCCTGCGTCGTCAGGCCCCCTTCGGCATTGCCCGGCGCGAAGCTGCCGAAGCCGAGAATAGAATAATATCGCTCGGCTTTCTCGACGCTGTCGCGCAACGCCTGGCCGAGCCCCGGCGTGATTGCGCGTTCAGCCATGACCCCTTCGCAGCCGACCAGTTCGCCAGTCTCTTCGAAAATGCACGTCGCACCCTCGGCGACCAAGCGATCGAACGCACGGCCAACCGCAGGATTGGCGGTGATTCCGCTGGTTCCGTCGGAACCGCCACAGATCGTGCCGACGATCAGCTCGTCGACGCCCATTTCGGTGCGCGGTGCCTTATCCGCCTCGGCCTTGACCCGCGCGACCGCCTCCAGCCCAGCGGCGATCGTCGCGGCGGTGCCGCCCAACTGCTGGATGACCAGCGTCTCAACCGGGCGGCCACTCGCAGCGACGGTCGCTGCCAGGCCCTCGCGGTTGAAGCTCTCGCATCCGAGCGAAACCAGGACGATGCCGCCGACATTTGGATGCGTGGCAATCGCCCGCATCACCTTGTCTGCATAGGCGTTGGGATAGCAGCCGGGGAAGCCGATCAATTGAACGTCGGGATCATCGGCCCTGTCGACAATTCGGCGCGCGACATGGTGCGCGCATTCAACGAGATAGCAGACCACGACGACATTGCGGATGCCCTTGCGCCCGTCATTACGCTGCCAGGCCGTAATCATATTGCCGTGCTCCGTTCGAGCGTGTCGCGCATGTGCGTCGCGATATAGTCGCTCTTCATATTGTGCAGGTGGACGTG
>Ga0164242_10005098_pt1 | contig 14642 bp, 13 predicted proteins | sample OricomgcompostMG_FD_108783 | JGI IMG/M metagenome (GOLD analysis project Ga0164242, IMG submission 108783) | Miracle-Growth compost microbial communities from Emeryville, California, USA - Original compost - Miracle growth compost (MG) ... | reverse complement strand
GGACGCGGTGCTGATGCCCAGCTACGTCAACATCGGCGCCTACGTCGGCGCGGGCACGATGGTGGACACCTGGGCCACGGTCGGCTCCTGCGCGCAGATCGGCGCCGGCGTGCACCTGTCCGGCGGTGTCGGCATCGGCGGCGTGCTGGAACCGTTGCAGGCCGGTCCCACCATCGTCGAGGACGGCTGCTTCATCGGCGCGCGCTCGGAAGTGGTCGAGGGCGTGGTGGTGGAGAAGGGCAGCGTGATCGGCATGGGCGTGTTCCTCGGCCAGTCCACGCGCATCTACGACCGCGCCACCGGCGAAGTGAGCTACGGCCGCATCCCCGCCGGCAGCGTGGTGGTGGCCGGCAGCCTGCCGGCGAAGGACGGTTCGCACAGCCTGTACGCCGCGATCATCGTCAAGCAGGTGGACGAGAAGACGCGCAGCAAGACCGGCGTCAACGAGTTGCTGCGCGCTGCCGTGTAGGAGCCCGCCCGCGGGCGATGTCCCTTTTCAAGACAGACCCGGAAACCATTGCCCGTCCGCGGGCCACTACAGGAACCTGGCATGACGACGCTCTACGGCCTTTCCACCTGCGACACCTGCCGCAAGGCGCGCAACTGGCTCACCCGCTTCGAGGTGCCGCATGAGTTCGTCGATTACCGCGCCAATCCGGTGCCGGCGGCCACGCTGAAGGCATGGGCGCAACAGCTCGGCGGCTGGAAGAAGCTGGTCAACAAGTCCTCCACCACCTGGCGCAACCTGCTGCCGCAGCGCAAGAACCCGGGCAGCGATCCGGAGTGGACGCTGCTGCTGAAGGAGTACCCGGCGCTGGTGCGGCGCCCGGTGGTGGTGCAGGAAGACGGCGCGGTCAGCGTGGGCTTCAGCGACAACGCCTTCAAGAAGCTGTTCGGGAAGTAAGGGCGCATCGATGATCGTGCGCCTGTCCAAGCTCCTGCTGCTGGCGACGGTCGCGTTGTGGATCTCGCTGGTGGCGTTCGGCAACCTCACCGACTACGGCAGCAACTGGCCGTTCGTGCAGCACGTGCTGGCGATGGACACGATCTTCCCGCACGCCGGCATTCATTACCGCGCGATCCATTCGCCGCTGCTGCAGCGTGCCGCCTATGCGCTGATCATCGCGATCGAATCGCTGGTCGCGGTGCTGTGCTGGCTGGGGACCTGGCGCTTGTGGCGCGCGCGCCGCGCCGGTGCTGCGGCTTTCCATCGCGCCAAGCGCATGGCCGTGCTCGGCCTTGCCGTGGGCGTGGCGTTGTGGCTGGGCGGTTTCGTGGCGATCGGCGGCGAGTGGTTCGGCATGTGGATGTCGAGCCAGTGGAACGGCATCGCCAGCGCGTTCCGCTTCGCCATCGTGCTGCTGGCGGTGCTGCTGTGGCTGGGCCAGCGCGACGACGAACTGGACGATTGAACGGACGGGCCCCATGAGCAACCGCCGTATCCGCCGCTATCGCATCAACCTTCGCATCGAGCGCGACAACGCCGCGCTGTACGCCCGGCTGGCCGAACTGGCCGCGGATGCGCGATTGGCGCGGGTGTACCGGCGCATCGCCGAAGGCGAACGGGCCAACGCGGATTTCTGGGAGTCGCGCCTGCGCGAACTGGGCGCGTCCGTGCCGGAGCCGCGCACGGGCTTGCGGGTACGGACGCTGGGCTGGTTCGCGCAAGCCTTCGGCACCGAGTTCGTGATGCCGACGGTGGTGCGGCTGGAACACGCCGACCATGCCGAGACGCCGGTGGACCGCAGCGGCCACCGCGACCATTTCGTGCCGCCGCACGTGCGCGCTTCGCGCGGGCACAGCCATCGCGCGCAAAGCGGCAATACCTTGCGCGCCGCCGTGCTGGGCGCCAACGATGGGCTGGTATCCAACGTCAGCCTGGTGATGGGCATGGCCGGCGCCGCCGGCAGCGATCGCGCGGTGTTGCTGGCGGGCCTGGCCGGACTGGTTGCCGGCGCCTGTTCGATGGCGCTGGGCGAATGGTTGAGCGTGAACAGTTCGCGCGAGTTCTACCAGGCGCAGATCACCGAGCGCGCCGAGCGCCTCGCGGTGGCGCCGGAAGACGGCGTGCGCCACATCGCCGGCATCTACCACGACAAGGGCCTTGGCCGCGCCGAGGCCGAGCACCTGGCCCAGCACCTCACCGAGACGCCGCGCGCTGCGCTGGACACCGTGGTGCGCGAGGACCTGGGCGTCGATCCAGCCGAACTCGGCGGCTCGGCCTGGGGCGCGGCCGTGTCCTCGTTCTGCCTGTTCGCGTTCGGTGCGGCATTCCCGGTGGCGCCGTATCTGTTCCTGCACGGCCACGCGGCCATGCTGGGCAGTGCAGCCGCCACGGCCGTGGGGCTGGCGCTGATCGGCACCGGTACGTCGCTGTTCACCGGGCGCAGCGTGCTGTTCTCGGTCGCGCGTCAATTCGCCATTACCGTGGCCGCGGCGGCGGTCACGTATGCGGTGGGCCACCTGCTGGGCGGCATCGTCACGGGCTAGCGCCGCCCGGCGCGCCCGTACGTTCGCATGCTTGCTATGCTGCGGCGTCGCCGCCACCCGCCATGCGTATCCCATGTCCGACGTTCTCGAACTTGCCCGTGACCTGATCCGCCGCCGTTCCGTCACCCCCGACGATGCCGGCTGCCAGGACCTGCTGGCCGCGCGGCTGGAGCGCGCCGGTTTCCGCGTCGAACGAATGCGCCATGGCGAGGTGGACAACCTCTGGGCCACGCATGGCGGACGCGTTTCATCGGAGCCGGGCCCCACGTTGGCGTTCCTCGGCCACACCGACGTGGTGCCGAGCGGGCCGGAGGCGGCCTGGCGGAGCGCGCCGTTCGATCCATCTATCCGGGATGGCCGTCTATACGGCCGCGGCGCCGCCGACATGAAGGGCTCCGTGGCGGCAATGGCGGTAGCGCTGGAACGGTTCGTCGGCGCGCATCCGGATCATCCCGGCCGCGTGGCCCTGCTGCTGACCAGCGACGAGGAAGGCCCGGCCAACCTCGATGGCGTGCGCCGGGTGGCGGAGCATTTCCGCGACAGCGGCGAGCGCATCGACTGGTGCGTGGTGGGCGAGCCCTCGGCGAAGGCAACGCTGGGCGACCTGATCCGGGTGGGGCGGCGCGGCTCGCTGTCCGGCACGTTGCGGGTACGTGGCGTGCAAGGCCACGTGGCCTACCCGGAGAAGGCGCTGAATCCGATCCACGCCTTTGCGCCGGCCCTGGCCGAACTGGCGGGTGAATGCTGGGACGAGGGCAATGCCGACTTCCCGCCCACCTCGTTCCAGGTCTCCAACCTCAACGCCGGCACCGGCGCGAACAACGTGATCCCCGGCGAACTCGTCGCGCTGGTCAATTTCCGCTACTGCACCGCCAGCCGCGCCGACGACTTGCGTGGGCGTGTCGAGGCGATCCTGCGCCGGCACGGACTGGATTTCTCGCTGGAGTGGAATCTCTCCGGCGAACCATTCCTGACGCCTCCCGGCGGACGCTTGCGCGAGACGGTGGTGGCGGTGTGTCGCGACCTGTGCGGCATCGATCCCGAGCAGAGCACCGGCGGCGGTACGTCCGATGGCCGCTTCATCGCGCCGCTGGGTGCCGAGGTGGTCGAGCTGGGGCCGGTGAATGCCACCATCCTCAAGGTGGATGAGTGCGTGGACGTGGGGGAACTGGAGAGGTTGCCGGATTTGTATCTGGCGATCTGCGAGAGGCTGTTGGCCGGATAATTCCGATAGCCGGCGGGCCTCTTGAGAAAGCGCATCCTGTGCATGAAAGGCTTTCGCTGGGCCCAGCCAAAAGCCTTTAGAACCTGTTCAAAGTCTCCTGGCACCGCCTGCTCGTCATCCCTGCGAAAGCAGGGAGCCAGTGACTTTACGTTCAATGACTTGACGGCACTGGATCCCAGCTTTCGCTGGGATGACGAGCAAAATCAGACCTTCCTTAGAGCCAGTTCAAAATCGCCATGTCGGACTGGTAGCCTCTCACGCGCCCCCGTTCGTCATTCCTGCGAAAGCAGGAATCCAGCGACTTGACGTCTCCGGACCTGAAAGGCATTGAGTGACCAGACATGCGTCTGTTGTAAAGCGCTTCCTGCTTTCGCAGGAATGACGCTTCATAGGTTGGCTTGGGGATTTTGAACAGGCTCTTAGCGCACGGGGTGCGTGCCTGCCCGGTTTCGTCGGGACGGCGGGTCGCATGAAGTGCCAGCCGCCGCCGTCCGCCGTCGGCCCGCTTTGCCGCCCGCTCCAGCATCAATTGGCGTTCCCGTTCGTTGCCGGCGAGTTCGGCGGCGCGTCGGAATTCGACGCGGGCCTCGGTATGGCGTCCCAGTTTTTCCAGCAGGTCGCCGCGCACGGCGGGCAGCGGGTGGTAGCGGGACAGCGCCGGCTCGTCGCGCAGCGCGTCGACCAGGGGTAGTGCGGCGGCGGGGCCTTCGGCCATGCCGATGGCGACGGCACGGTTAGCTCGATCACCGGTGAGGGCGATACGCGGGCCAGTTCGGCGTAGAGCGCGGCGATGCGCTTCCAGTCGGTGGCTTCGGCGGTGGCGGCGCGGGCATGGCAGGCGGCGATGGCGGCTTGCAGGGCGTAGGGGCCGGAGGTGCCGCCCAACTGTTGCGCGCGTTCGAGTGCGGCGAGGCCGCGGTGGATCAGCAACGGGTCCCACAGCGCGCGATTCTGTGCCATCAGCAGCACCGGCGTACCGTTGGCGGCGGTGCGCGCGCGGCTGCGCGAGGCCTGGATTTCCATCAGCGCGAGCAGGCCGTACACTTCCGCTTCGCGCGGCATCAGCGCGGACAGCGTGCGACCCAGGCGCAGTGCTTCCTCGCATAGTGCGGGGCGCATCCAGTCGCTGCCGGAGGTGGCGGCGTAGCCTTCGTTGAAGATCAGGTAGATCACGCCGAGTACGGCGGCCAACCGCGCCTTGAGCGCTTCGCCACGCGGGACTTCATAGGTTGTGCGCGCCTTGGCGAGGGTGCGCTTGGCACGCACGATGCGCTGGGCGATGGTGGGGTCGGGGGCGAGGAAGGCGCGGGCGATTTCGTCGGTGGTCAGGCCGCCGAGCAGGCGTAGGGTCAGCGCGATCTGCGCCTCGCCCGACAACGCCGGATGGCAGGCGGTGAAGATCAGCCGCAGCAGGTCGTCGCCGATGTCGTCGTCGAGGGCGTCGAGGTCAGGCATGGTGAATGCCGCGTACCCGGGATCGCTGCCGATGGCGGCATGCTTGCGTTCGATCAATTGGCGCCGGTGCAACTGGTCGATGCCGCGGCGCCTGGCGGCGGTCATCAGCCAGGCGCCGGGATTGTCCGGCACACCCTCCGTGGGCCAGTGTTCCAGCGCGGCGACCAGGGCATCCTGGGCCAGTTCCTCGGCCAGGTCGAGGTCGTGCACCACGCGCACCAGCGCGCCGATCAGGCGCGGCGATTCGAGGCGCCAGACGGTTTCGATGGCCTTGCGGGTGTCGGCTCCGTGCATGGGGCCGATCACAGCATGCCGTGCATGCGGCCACAAGGGTGCATCAGTCGCGGCTGGCCAGGCCGGCGCGCAGGCGTTCTTCCGCGGCGCGCAGTTCCGGCGACAGCGCCGCGCCGAAGTCCTCGGCCTCGAGCAGCGGGCGGATCTCGATCTGGCATTCGCCCTCGAACGGCGCCGGGCAGCGGCGCACCCATTCGAGGGCCTCTTCCATCGAACGCACTTGCCACACCCAGAGCCCGGCCACCAGTTCCTTGGTTTCGGCGAACGGGCCGTCCGTGGCGTGGCGGCCGCCATGGCCATCGAAATGCACGCGCTTGCCCCGGGCGCTGGGTGCGAGCCCCTCGCCGACCAGCAGTACGCCGGCCTTCGCCAGTTCCTCGTTGAAGCGCGTCATTTCGGCCAGCTGTCCAGCCGTAGGCAGCACGCCGGTTTCGGATTCGCGGGTGGCCTTGACCATCACCATGCATCGCATCGCCGTCTCCTGTTCGCGTGGCCGGGCGGATGCCCGCCTCTCTCACGGATACGACGAACGGAGGGTGGCCGGATCGACAATCGCATGAAAGGCCCGGCGAAGGTCGGATCGATCGGCTCCCTGCTCGTCAATTCCGGCGACGCTTGTAGGAGCGGCTTCAGCCGCGATGCTTTTCGCTTCTCCTTTTGCCCAAGAGCATCGCGGCTGAAGCCGCTCCTACAGGCTGCCTTTACGTGGATCGGGGTGCCGCTGCCGCGGGTTCGAGGGTCAACGTGTGCTGCGTGGGACCGGGCAGCAGCGGGGTGGGGCGGCCGTGCACCCAGTCTTCGTGGCCGGCGCCGTAGTAGGGCGACAGCGGGTTGTCGCTCTGGCCGCCGGGCATTTCCAGGATGCCGTGGGCTTCGTGGCCGGGCGCCACGTCCAGTCGTTCGGAGGCGCCGAAACCCGGTGCGGCCACGCGCGGCATGTCGCGGTCGCCTGGCAGTTCGTCGTCGGGCATGTCGAGGAAGCGGGCCAGGAAACCGGGCAGGGCGCGTGCCAGCGGATGGTCGATGCGGGCGTGGTTCGCCTCGCCCCAGGTGCGCGCGGCCAGTCCGCCGGATTCGCTGCCCAGGGTGTCGGTCACGTGCTTCGCGGCGGCGAGCAGCAGGGCGTGCCAGTCCTTGAAGCGGGGGTCGCGCAGGTTCGCCGGTTGCTGGTGGATCATCGTCCACACGGCGGCTTCGGGGTTGTCCAAGTGCGGCCATGCGAAATCGGGATGGCGCTGCTTCACCTGCGCCACGAACGGCGCCATCACCTCGGCCTTCACTTGGTCGCGGAAGGCGCGCACGAGGCGGTAGTCCACGCTGTCCGGGGCGGCGTGTTCGCGCCAGGTCGCCGTGAGCTTGCGCAGTTTTAGCAACGCCGGATCCGTGGTTTTGGCGAGGGTCCGTTGCAGCAAGTGTTGCCAGCGGGTGAGGAACACCGCGCGGTCGTCGAGCTGGATGTCGAGCAGGCTGCCGGGGCCGAAGCCGGCACGGGCGTGCAGGTCGTTGCGGATCTGCTGCGCGCGCGCGCCGAGGTCGTGGCCGCCGTTGCCGAGCAGGGCCAGCGCGCTGCCGCCGACGGTACGGTTGTTGGCGGTCCACAGGCGGTGGTCCGCAGGATTCTCGATGCGCGGATATTGCGCGGGCGCGGCCCAGCCGGTCCAGCCGCTGCCGGGTTGCGTCCAGTCGGCGGGAAGCGACGGATCGAAGCCGGAACGCAGCGGGATCGAGTTGCCGGCGATGGTCCAGCCGATGTGGCCGGCGCGGTCGGCGACCAGGAAGTTCTGTGGCGGGATGCCGAAGCCCGGCGCGAGGTCGAGCGCGGCCTTCACGTCGGCGGCGTGCTCGAGCTGCATCAGGTCGAGGTTGTAGGCGCGCGGGTGCTGGGCGATCCAGTCCAGCGCGAGCGGCGTGCCGTCGGTGTCCTCGCCCATGATCGGGCCCCAGCGGGTGTCCTCCACTTTCAGCGTGCGCGAAGGCGCACCTTTCACCTGGATGGTTTCGTCGTGCGTCTCGATCGTGGCCCAACCGCCGGGCACCTTGTAGCGCGTGGGATCGTGTGGGTCGCGCTGCACGCGCACCCAGTCCAGCCAGTCGCCGTAGCTGTTGGTGAAGCCCCAGGCGACCTGGCCGTTGGAACCGACCACCATCGCCGGCGTACCGGGCAGGCTGACGCCGACCACGTCGCGCTTGCCGTCCGGCGCGCTGGCGTCGGGATAGCGCAGGCGCGTGCGGAACCAGATGTCGGGCACGCGCAGGCCCAGGTGCATGTCGTTGGCGAGGATCGCCGCGCCGCTCTGGGTCAGCTGGCCGCCGACCGCGAAGTTGTTGCTGCCGGGGCGTTCCGCTTCCAGCGAGGGCGCCAGCGTGGCAGCAAGTCTTGCGGTATTCGCCGGCGGGGCGAGCCGGCGCAGGTCGAGCACGTTCGCGCCCGGCACCACCGGCGAGCGCGACGGGCCTCCCTGCAACGACGCTTCCCACTCCGGCGCCGGCGAGAGCAGGAAATCGACCAGCGATCCGGGCAGCGTGGCGCGCAGCTGTGCCAGGCGCAGTTCGCGCAGGTTGCGGCCGTCGCTGTTCAGGTCGAAGTACATCGCGGCGATCACCAGCAGGCAGTCCGCCGGTTTCCACGGCTGCGGCTTCGTGCGCAGCAGCAGGTATTCCCAGGGCCGCTCGCGCATCGCGGCAAGGCCGGCGTTGACGCCCTCGCTGTACAGATCCAGCGTGTGCCGGCTGGCCGGCGGCAGGTGCGCGTAGGCCGCCTCGGCCACCGCGCGCAGGCGGTGGCGGCGGTGCTCGATGTCGAGCTTCAGCGCGGCCGGGCCGACCAGCGCCGACAACTCGCCGGCGGCCATGCGGCGCATCAGGTCCATCTCGAAGAAGCGTTCCTGCGCGTGCACGTAGCCCAGCGCGAAATCGATGTCGTCGCGCGACTGCCCGGTGAACGTGGCCGTGCCCAGCGCATCGCGCGCGATGCCGACCGGATGCGCGAGTTGGGCGAATGGCCGGCTACCGTCCAGTTGCGCGCGGCTGCCGGCCAGCAGCCACCAGCCGGTGCCGAAGGCGATGGCCAGCAACGCCAGCACCAGCAGTCCCAGCCCGGCGAGCCAGCGCAAACGCCGGGATTTTTCCGTCATCGGGAGAACACCGCGAAGATGCCCGCGTAGGGCTTGACCATGAAGGCGGGTGCGCCGGTGTAGCCTTCGCCGTCCACGAAGATCTGCGAGATGCTGCCGTCCAGGTACAGCGCGTCGCGGCAGCCCAGCTTGTCGTGGAACAGGGCCGCGAAGTCGTGGAAATTCACCGGGGTCTTGCTCACCGCGAACACCACGTCGTGCGGGGTGCTTGCGCAAACGCCGCTGCGCCATTTCAGGCTGGTCGAGCCATCGTCGAAGCGCGGATTGATCTTGCCGTCGACCACCAGCATCGGACCCGATTGCGTGGCCCATTGCGCAGGCTTGGCATCCGCCTTGAAGTCGGTGCTGGTGCGCACGGCGGCGTGGCCGTCAGGATAGATCGCGAACACGCCGTTGGGTTGCAGCGAGAAATTGCCCGCCGCCGGATTGCCGTGCGCCAGGTTCAGCGGCACCAGGGTCTTGCCGTTCTCCACGTACAGTCCCAGCGGCGCGGCCTTGCGATCGTAGATGCCGGCGTTGGCGGCGAACAGCAGGTGCTTGCCGCGGGCCGCGCCCCAGGCGCGCAGGTTGTCGATGTCGGTGTAGGGCCGGCCGGTGGCGGGATCGCGCCAGTACAGGCTCAACGCCTCGTGGCGCAGGTCGATGCGGACCACCCGGAAGCTGCTGCCGTGGAAGTCCACGTCGCGGCTGTCCAGTGCCTTGGCCGGGGGGGAGCAGCCGCCGACCGCGACGGCGGCCAGCAACAGCACGGCCGCCATGCCGTGGCGGAAGCGGGAAAGATTCATGCGTACGGACATCCTCCGATGGTCGCCGTCCCGGCATGTCCGATGCAAGCCCGTCCCGCGACAGCCCCGCGCGCAGCGCTTAAACTGCGGCTTTCCCGCCCTGTCCCCGACCATGCCCTACACGCCGATAGTCGCCACGCTCGGATACGTGCTTTCGCCGGATCGCCGGCAGGTGCTGATGATCCACCGCAATGCGCGCCCGGACGACCAGCACCTGGGTAAGTACAACGGCCTCGGCGGCAAGATGGAGCCGGGCGAGGACATCGCCGAGTGCATGCGCCGCGAGATCCGCGAGGAAGCCGGCATCGAATGCGAGTCGATGTCCCTGCGCGGCACGCTGAACTGGCCGGGCTTCGGCAAGCAGGGCGAGGACTGGCTGGGCTTCATCTTTCTGGTCGACCGCTTCAGTGGACAGTCGCACGGCGGCAACCACGAAGGTACGCTGGAATGGGTGCCGCGCGAGAAGCTGATGGACTTGCCGATGTGGGAAGGCGACCGGCATTTCCTGCCGCTGGTATTCGACGACGATCCGCGCCCGTTCCACGGCGTGATGCCGTACAAGGACGGGCGCATGCAGTCGTGGTCGTTCACCCGGTTGTGAGTGCGCCGCCGCGCATCCGCATCGTCGCCGCGGTGATCCGCGACGCGCGCGGGCGTTCGCTGCTGGTGCGCAAGCACGGCGCGGACGTGTTCCAGCAACCTGGCGGCAAGCGCGATCCCGGCGATGCCGACGACCTCGCCACGCTGGCGCGCGAGCTGCGCGAGGAACTGGGTTGCGAACTCGTGCCCGGCTCGGCGCGTTTCCTCTGCCGCGCTTCCGCGCCTGCCGCCAACGAGCGGGGGCATACGGTCGAGGCCGAGGTGTACGAGGTCGAGGTGCGCGGCGCGCCTTGCGCACAGGCGGAAATCGTGGAGTTGCGCTGGGTCGATCCGATGTCGCCCGACGTGCCGGTAGCGCGGCTCAGCTGCGAGCACATCCTGCCGCTGCTGGGCTGAAGAAGCAGGGCAACCTGGATCCGCCGTTTCGTTTGGTTGCCGAGCGGCAGTCCCCTCACCCCTCCGGGGAGAGGGTGAGGGGTCACTCTTGCGAAAGCCTCCCAGGCCAAGAGCCTGTTCAAAATCTCCAAGCCAAGCTATGGAGCGTCATTCCTGCGAAAGCAGGAATCCAGTGCCTTTCGGGTCCGGAGACGTCAAGTCGCTGGATTCCTGCTTTCGCAGGAATGACGAACGGGGGCGCGTGAGGGGCTACCAGTTCGACAGGGAGATTTTGAACAGGTTCCAAGGGAGGTCTGATTTTGCTCGTCATCACAGCGCAAGCTGGGATCCAGTGCCTTCAAGTCATTGAACGTAAAGGCACTGGATGACCAGGCATTCGTCTGTTGTAAAGCACTTCCTGCTTGGCCAGCCCTTCGGCTGTTGAAAAGCGCCTCGCAGGAATGACGGGCAAAAAGCTGGTTGATCAGACCTTCCCTAATACGCACGCTTCCGCGCTTTTGCATGAAACCCATCGCACGGATCAAGCTTGCCGCGAGGTTGACCCCTCACCCCAACCCTCTCCCCGGAGGGGAGAGGGAGCGAGGCGACGGCGTCAGGGAACGTCGGCAAGCCACGGTGCGGTGCCGAACTTGTCGCGGACCAGCTTCTGCGCATGCGCCAGTTCGTCGTCGTGCAGGCGGTCGTCGGCCAGTCCGTGCAGGCGGCGGAAGGTGTCGACCATGCGGGCGATGACGGCTTCGCGCGGCAGTCCGGTCTGGCTGCGCAGCGGGTCCACGCGCTTGGCCGCGCTTTGCGTGCCCTTGTCGGAAAGTTTTTCGCGGCCGATGCGCAATACCTGCAGCATCTTCGCCGCGTCGATGTCGTAGGCCATGGTGACGTGGTGCAGCACGGCGCCGCCGCGGCGGGTCTGCGCGGCGCCGCCGATCTTGCCGGCGTCCGAGGTGATGTCGTTGAGCGGCTGGTACCAGGCGCGGATGCCCAGTTGGCCCAGTGCTTCGAGTACCCATGCATCCATCAGTGCGTAGGACTCCTGGAAGGTCAGGCCTTCGACCAGTGATACCGGGGCATAAAGGGAATAGGTGATGGTGTTGCCGGGCTCGATGAACATCGCGCCGCCGCCGCTGATGCGCCGTACCACCTCGATGCCGTGGCGCTGCGCGGCGTCGCTGTCCACCTCGTTGCGCAACGACTGGAAGCGGCCGATCACCACCGCCGGTGCGGCCCATTCCCAGATGCGCAGGGTAGGCGGCCGGCGGCCGCCGGCCACTGCATCGGTCAATGCCTCGTCCAGCGCCATGTGCAGGACCGGCGCCTGCGGGGCGTCATGGATCAGCTGCCAGTCGTGGTCGTTCCATGACGTGCGCATCAGCGGGCCTCCGCCAGCAGGGCGCGGCGCACGGCCATCGCGACGGCCTCGGGCGAGATGCCATACATCTGCGTGCCGGTGGGCAGCGCGCCGCGCACGGTATCGGCCAGCGCGTTCTCGCCAAGGTCGACGGACAGGCCATCCGGCGCGCGATTGATGGCGTGCAGCGCCTGGTCGGGTTCGAGGAAGAAGTCGCCGCTCAGTTGCACATGGGCCAGGTGGCCGTCCCGCGCCTCGAGGTCGATCACCACCAGCTTGCCGCCGGGCATCTTGTATTCGCCGTGCATGCGCTGGATGTCCTCCGGAAACGTGGGTGGCTGCCGGCATGATAGCGGCGAGGGCCACGTACGGTGGACGGGTGCGGCACTTCGCTCCGATCGAAGCCTGCTCGCTCCCGTCTTTCCGCGACAGGAACGGTACCCAGGAACCCGCTCGCGGGCGATGCCCCTGTTTCTTTCCGTCCAGAAAAGCATCGCCCGCGAGCGGGCTGCAGGTTTCCGTTCTTGCTGCGGGATCGGTCAGTGGTGGCCGTGGAAGTGGCCGTTGCTGCCGCCGATGGAAATGCTGACGCCGCCATGGGGATCGTCGCAGCTGCCGAAGGCCTTGCTGACGTTGACCGTGCCGGTCTGGTAGTTGCCGCTCATGTGGCTGCCGCCGACCACGCCCATGCCCACGCTGCCGTGGATCTGCGGCTGGTTGTAGGTGGAATCGTCGCAGGCGGGCTGGGTCCGGGCGGTTTCCCCGGTGTTGCCCATGCTGCCGCTGGTGTCGCCGGAGTAGACGCCGGGTGCGCGGCTGGAGGGCTTGGCGGTCGTGCTGCTGCCGGCTGGCGGCGCAGCGGTGCTGCTGGCCGCCGGCAGGCTGTTGGGCGGCAACTTGAGATTGAGCGGCTTGCGGCTGGTCTGCGCCATGGCCGAGGCGGCCAGCAGGCTGGCGGCGAGGGCGGCGAGAAGGCGCTGCATGTTCATGGGAAAGACTCCGTGGACGTGGAGTGTCGAACGCGCGATGGGCGCCGACGTGCACATCTTCGTTCGAAACGCGCGGCCGCGGGAAGTTCCTTCCATCGTGGCGACCTGCCTGAATGTAGGAGCGGCTTCAGCCGCGATGCTCTTGCCTTTACAGGCTGCCAAAAGCATCGCGGCTGAAGCCGCTCCTACAGGGGTGTGGGGCCGGTGGCGTTTCAGCCCGTCGTTTCGATCCGTTCCACCCGGCGCAGGCCGCGCGGCAGCAGGCCGCCGCGGGTGGCGCGGTTGCCGCCGTATTCGACCAGGTCGGCCCACTTCAGCGTGAGCTTGCGCGCGCCGGCGTACATGGTGACCTCGCCCTTGCCCTCGCTGACCACGGCCACGCCGGCCACCCGTTCGTCGCCGCTGGCGAGCTTGGCCTTGGGGATCTCGATCAGCTTGTTGCCCTTGCCCTTGTCCAGCTCGGGCAGTTCGGCCACCGAGAACATCAGCAGGTGGCCTTCGGTGGTGACCACCACGAGGCGATCGCGCGCCGGGTCGGGGGTGATCTGCGGGGCCAGCACCCGGGCGTCGTCCGGCAGGTTGAGCACCTGCTTGCCGGCCTTGTTGCGGCCGATGAGCGCCTCGAAGCGGGTGACGAAGCCGTAGCCGAAGTCGGTGGCGAGGATCAGCCGGGTGTCGTTGTCGCCGGCGACCAGTGCGTCGAAACTGGCGCCGGCGGCCGGGCTGAAGCGGCCGGTCAGGGGTTCGCCGTTGCCGCGCGCGGAGGGCAGCGTGTGCGCGGGCGTGGAATAGCTGCGGCCGGTGGAATCGATGACCACCGCCTGTTGCGTGGTGCGTGCCTTTACCGCGGCAAGCAGGCCATCGCCCTCGCGGTAGTTGAGGCCTTCGGCGTCCACGTCGTGGCCCTTGGCGGCGCGGATCCAGCGCTTCTGGCTCAGCACCACGGTAACCGGTTCGCTGGCCACCAGCGCGCTTTCGTCCAGTGCCTGCGCCACTTCGCGTTCGACCAGCGGCGAGCGGCGCTCGTCGCCGAACTTGGCGGCGTCGGCGCGCAGTTCGTCCTTGATCAGGCTCTTCAGCTTGGCTGGCGATTTCAGCAGCACGTTGATGCACGCACGCTCTTCCTCCAGTTGGTTGGCTTCGGCCGTGATCTTCATTTCCTCGAGTCGCGCCAGTTGGCGCAGCTTGGTCTCGAGGATGTAGTCGGTCTGTTCCTCGCTCAGCCTGAAGCGCGCCATCAGCACGGCTTTGGGCTCGTCCTCGGTGCGGACGATGCGGATCACCTCGTCGAGGTTGAGGTAGGCGATGCGCAGGCCTTCCAGCAGGTGCAGGCGGCGCTCGACCTTGCCCAGGCGGTGGTTGAGGCGGCGCGTCACCGTGTCGGTGCGGAAGCTCAGCCATTCGGTGAGGATGCGCTTGAGGTCCTTCACCTGCGGGCGGCCGTCCAGGCCGATCATGTTGAGGTTGACGCGGAAACTCCTTTCCATGTCGGTGGTGGCGAACAGGTGCTGCATCATCTCGTCCGCATCGACGCGGTTGGAACGCGGCACGATCACCAGCCGGATCGGGTTCTCGTGGTCGGATTCGTCGCGCAGGTCCTCGATCATCGGCAGCTTCTTCGCGCGCATCTGCGCGGCGATCTGCTCCAGCACCTTCGACGGGCTGACCTGGTGCGGCAGTGCGGTGATGACGATGTTGCCGTCCTCGTGCCGGTAGATCGCGCGGGCGCGCAGCGAGCCGGTGCCGGTGGTGTAGATCGACAGCAGCTCCTTGCGCGGGGTGATGATCTCGGCGGCGGTGGGGTAGTCCGGACCGAGCACGTGCTCGCACAGGTCGGCCACGCTGGCGCCGGGCTCGTCGAGCAGGCGGATGCAGGCGGTGGCGACCTCGCGCAGGTTGTGCGGCGGGATGTCGGTGGCCATGCCCACG
>Ga0164242_10005097_pt1 | contig 14644 bp, 12 predicted proteins | sample OricomgcompostMG_FD_108783 | JGI IMG/M metagenome (GOLD analysis project Ga0164242, IMG submission 108783) | Miracle-Growth compost microbial communities from Emeryville, California, USA - Original compost - Miracle growth compost (MG) ... | reverse complement strand
TCGACGCCGTCGAGATCCACCTGGGCCACAACTACCTCGCCTCGGCGTTCCTCTCGCCCCGGCTGAACCGCCGCCGGGACGACTACGGCGGCAGCCTGGTCAATCGCGCCCGGTTCGCGCGCGAGATCGTGCTCGCGGTGCGCGAGGCGGTCGGCGAGCGCATCGCCGTGCTCGCGAAGCTGAATCTGGACGACGGGGTGCGCCGCGGGCTGCGCCTGGACGACTCCGTCGGCGTCGCGACCATGCTCGACCACGACGGCGGACTGGACGCCCTGGAGATGACCGCTGGCAGTTCGCTGCTCAACCCGATGTACCTGTTCCGCGGTCCGGCGCCGATGCGGGAGTTCGCGAACGCGATGCGCGAACCGGTGCGGACTGGCGTGCGCCTGTTCGGCCGCACCCGGTTACACGACTATCCGTACGAACCGGCGTTCCTGATGGCGGACGCGCTGCAGGTGCGCTCGGCGGTCGCGCTGCCGATGATCCTGCTCGGCGGGGTGGCCGACCGCGCCACGATCGACCGCGCGCTCGCGAACGGGTTCGACTTCGTGGCGATGGCACGCGCTCTGCTGCGCGAGCCGGACCTGGTCAACCGCATGCGACTCGACGCGACTACAGCCTCACTGTGTTCACACTGCAACAAGTGCATGCCGACGATCTATCGCGGCACCCACTGCGTCGAGATCTGAGCTCAGCGGGCGAGCGTCACCCGGGCGACCTCGACCAGCTGCCGGGCGTCACCCTCGGCCGCCGACTCGGTCAGCACCGTGTACGCCGCGCGCCCGGACGCGACGAACTCGGCCAGCTCGTTGCTGAAGAACGGGCCGTTGACCCGCCGCCACGACAGCGGCGGCACGGGCACCCGCGCGACGAGCCCGAGCAGGACGCGCACCGACCGCTCCGCGAGCCGGCTCCAGAACACGCGGAACCCGAGCCGCATCAGCGGCGGGACGTGATTGTGCAACGGCGAGCAGGTCAGCTGGAACACCGCCGAGCGGGTCGGTTCGGGGAACTGCGCCTCGGCGACGTAGGCGTGGTGGACGTCCCCGGACAGCACGCAGATCGAGGCCGGCGCGTCCGCCCGCCGCCCGACCGCGGCGATCAGGTCACCGAGCGCGCGGAAGGACGTGTCGAACGCCGCCCAGTGCTCGAGGTCGGCCGCCCGCCGCAGCCACTCGCCGAACCGGCCGAGCAGCCGACCGCGCCGCCCGCTCGCCAGGACCTCGTCCCATGCCTCGACGTCGTGCAGGGCGCGGGCGAGCAGCCACGGCAGGGACGTCCCGATCAGCAGGTGGTCCATCTCGCCGTCCACCTGTTCGGCCAGCCAGGCGAACTCGTCCTCGCTCAGCATGCTGCGGGCGCCGTCGAGGATGCGCCCGCACCGCGAGTCGACCATCACCAGCCGCACCCGGCCGAAGTCGCGGCGGTAGGACCAGCGGGTGCCCTTCGCGCCGTCCGCCTCGGCATCGGCGTGCGCCGCGAACTCGCGCAGCAGCGGCGCGATGTCGCTACCGTCGGCACCGCCCGCACGCACCTGCCGGTACAGCTCGTTCTGCGCGAGCTCCGCGGGCGACAGGTTGCCCAGGTGCTGATAGATCCAGTACGACGACAGGCCGCCGACGATGCGCTCCTGCCACCAGGACGTCCGCTGCATGTCCCGGCGCCACTCGTGCGAGGTGTTCCAGTCGTCGCGCACGTCGTGGTCGTCGAAGATCATCGCGCTGGGGACGTTCGCCATCAGCCAGCGCACGTCCGGGTCCGTCCACGACTCGAGGTAGAGCCAGGTGTACTCCTCGAAGTCGGCGACCTCCGGTCCCGGCCCGGACGCGATGTCGCGCTTCGCCCGGATCCGGCGCTGGGTCTGCTCGGACGTCTCGTCGGCGTACACCTGCTCACCGAGCATCAGCATCGCGTCCGGCCACCGGTCGTCCGGTGATGCGGCCAGGAGCCGTCCGTACGCCGCCAGCGCATCCGGGTCGAACCTCGGGTCATCGGTCTTCACCGAGGCACGCCCGTACCGGCACGACCCGAACGCCAGCCGGACGTTGCCGTCCTCGCGCTGCGTGCGGATGCGCGGTGCCGGGCGGTCGTCGCCGGGCAGCGGCCACACCGGCTCGCCGTCCAGCGACACGGTGTACGGCGTCGCGGTGCCCGGCTCGAGCCCGTCGACGAGGACGAGCGCGTAGTGGTGGCCCGCCATCTCCCACGTGTGCTCGCGCGCGCCGAGCACCTCGACGACACACGGCGCGTCGGTCTCGACCCAGACCGTGGCGTCGGACGTCCCGACGTGGCGCAGGACCGGACCGATCAGCAGGCGTGCCATCACGCCTGTATACCCGCGCCGCAGACGGGCCGAGCACCGATCGGCGAACCGGTCAGGCGGGTGTGTTCGCGAGCTCCGTGCCGATCGCGCGCAACTGTGCCGTCGCGCCGCCGAGGCTGAACTCGTTCAGCTTCGCCGCGACGAAGTACCGGTGCAGCGGCCCGTCGACGTCGATGCCCATGCCGCCGTGCACGTGCACCGCGGTGTGCGCGACCCGGTGCCCCGCGTCGGCCGCCCAGAACTTCGCGGTCGCGATCTCGGTCGGGCAGGGCAGCGGCTCGGCGGCCCGCCACGCGGCCTCCCACATCGTCAGCCGGACGGCCTCCACGTCGATGTAGGCGTCGGCCAGCCGTTGCGCCACCGCCTGGAAGCTGCCGATCGGACGACCGAACTGCTCGCGGGTGCGCGCGTACTCGGCGGTGAGCTCGAGGGCCCGCTCGAGCACGCCGGCCTGGTGCGCGCACGTCCCGATCGTGGCGCGGGCGACGATCCAGTGTGCGGTGTCGGCGCCGGGGACGAGCCGGCCGGCCGGAAGACGGACGCCGGTGAGGTCGAGGGCCGCGCCTGTGTCACCGTCGGTCAGCTCCTGTGCGGTGATGCCGACGCCCTCGTCGTCGCGGCGCACGAGGAACACACCGGCCCCGTCGTCGGTGCGCGCGGGCACCACGAACACGTCCGCGACCGTGCCGGCCGGAACCACAGCCTTGCTGCCGGTCAGCTGCCACCGGCCGTCGACCGCGACCGCGCGCGTCGTCGGTGCCTCGGGCGAGCCGAAGTCCTCGGCCAGCGCGAGCGTCACCAGCAGCTCGCCCCCCGCGGCGGGACGGGCGAATTCGGCGCGCTGCTCGTCGGTGCCGAACCAGCCGATCGCGGCCGTCCCGACGACGTGACCGAGGTAGGGCACCGGTGCCACGGCGCGCCCGAGTTCGACGAGCACGCTGCACAGCTCCAGCAGATCCAGCCCGCCGCTGCCGACGCTCTCGGGCAGCACCGCGCCGACGACGCCGGACGCGATCAGCTGCTGCCACAGCTCGCGGTCCACGTGCATGCCGGACTGCTCGATCTCGCGCTGGCGCTTCGTCGTCACGTGGTCGGCGAGGATCTGCCGCGTCAAGGCGGCGAGCTCCTGCTGGCTCTCGGTCAGCGCGAAGTCCATCTGCCGCTCGTCGTCGAGTTCACGCATGACAGTCACCGTCCGCTCGCCGGCAGGCGCAGGCCGACGCCCGCGATGATGTCGCGCTGCACCTCGTTCGTGCCGCCGCCGAACGTCAGGATCAGCGACGACCGGGCCATCCGCTCGACCCGGCCCTGCAGCACCGCGGCGGGCGAGCCGTAGCGCACGACGCCGTTCGCGCCGAGGATCTCGGTCAGCAGCCGGTAGGCCTCGGTCGCGAACTCGGTGCCGAAGACCTTCGTCGCGGACGCGTCCGCCGGGCCGACCGAGCCGCCGGACGCGATGCGCCAGTTCATCAGCCGCAGGAACTGCACGCGCGCGTGCACGCGGGCCAGATTGAGCTGCACCCACTCCTGGTCGATGACCCGCCGCCCGTCGGCGAGCTTGGTGTTCTGGGCCCACTCGCGCACCTCGCGCAGCGCCGTGAGCACCGGCGCCGACGAGGTGAGCGCGACGCGTTCGTGGTTGAGCTGGTTGGTGATCAGCGCCCAGCCCCGGTTGAGCTCGCCGACGACGTTGGTCACCGGTACCCGGACGTCCTGGTAGTAGGTCGCGCTCGTGGTGGGGCCGGACATCGTGTGCACCGGCGTCCACGAGAAGCCGGGGGAGTCGGTCGGCACGATGATCACCGACAGGCCCTTGTGCTTGGGCGCATCGGCGTCGGTGCGGCAGGCCAGCCATACGTAGTCGGCGTACTGGATCAGGCTCGTCCACATCTTCTGGCCGTTGATCACGTACTCGTCGCCGTCGCGCACCGCCCGGGTGCGCAGCGAGGCGAGGTCGGTGCCGGCGCCGGGTTCGGAGTAGCCGATCGAGAAGTGCAGTTCCCCGGACGCGATGCGCGGCAGGAAGAACGCCTTCTGCTCCTCGGTGCCGAACCGCATGATCGTCGGCCCGACCGTGTTGATCGTCAGGAACGGCACGGGCGCTCCGGCGATCGCGGCCTCGTCGGTGAAGATCAGCTGATCGAGCATCGACCCGCCCTTGCCGCCGTACTCGACCGGCCAGCCCAGCGTCAGCCAGCCGTCGGCACCCATCTGGCGCACGACCTGCTTGTAGACGTCCCCGTCGCCGTAGTCGCCGCCGGAGGCGAGCGCGGCCCGGCGCTCCGGCGTCATCAAACCGGCGAAATACTCGCGAAGTTCGGCGCGCAAACGCTCCTGCGCCGGCGTGTAGCCGATGTACATGCCCGCTCCTGTGCCGCTCGGATGCCCGCTCTCAGCGGAGTGAAACACGTTCTACTACACCGTAGTGCGCAGGCCGGGCAACCGTCGAGTCCATCCCGGAACGCCTGCCCTCGACACGTGATCCAGCCGCGTTGCGGACGCCTAGAACGCGTTCTATAGTCGGGCCACGGCCGGGTCGCTCGGAGTGACGCGGGTCTCCCGCTCACGTATACAGGCTGAACCCCAGGCCACGCGGCGGCGAATCGACGGAGGAGGCGGCGATGGTGATCCGGGTCGACTTTGACGTGTGCGAGGCGAACGCCGTCTGCTGCGGGCTCGCGCCGGAGGTGTTCGAGCTCGACGACGACGAGAACCTGATCGTCAAGATCCCCGAGCCGACCGGCGACCAGCTCGCCCGCGTCGAGAAGGCCGTGGCGCGCTGCCCGCGGGCCGCCCTCTCGCTGAGCTGACCAGCCGTCCGAGCCCCGAGACCCGAGCCCCGAGACCCACAACCCGACAGCACGAGCAGCCGCACCACCGAGACGTCGCATTCGCGGCGTCCGTCGAGACAACGACGGGAGAGTCGGACGTGCCAGCCAGCGAGCGACCCCTGGACGGCCGCGTCGCCGTCGTGACCGGCGCGGGCGCCGGCCTCGGCAGGGCGGAGGCCCTCGCGTTGGCGGCCGCCGGCGCGAACGTGGTCGTCAACGACCTGTCCGCCGACGACGCGGCCGGCGCCGTCGAGCAGATCGAGGCGGTGGGCGCGAAGGCGCTCGCGGTTCCCGGGGACGTCTCCGAGCGCAGCACCGCGGACGCCCTGGTCGCCGCCGCCACCGAGCACTTCGGCGGACTGCACGTCCTGGTCAACAACGCCGGGATGACCCGCGACCGGATGTTGTTCAACATGTCCGACGAGGAGTGGGACGACGTCATCCGCGTCCACCTGCGCGGGCACTTCCTGCTCTCGCGCAACGCCGGGGCGTACTGGCGCGCGCAGGCGAAGGCGACCGGCGCGCCCGTCCAGGCCAGCGTGGTCAACACGTCCTCCGAAGCGGGACTGACCGGTTCGGAGGGCCAGGCGAACTACGCGAGCGCGAAGGCCGGCATCGCCGCGCTCACCCTTGCGACGGCGCGCGGTATGTCGCGCTTCGGGGTGCGGGCGAACGCGATCTGTCCGCGCGCCCGCACCGCCATGACCGCGGGCGTGTTCGGCGCGGCGCCCGAAGGCACGCAGGATCCGCTTTCGGTCGACCACGTGGCACCGTTCGTCACTTTCCTGGCCTCACCTGCCGCCGAGCACATCTCCGGGCAGGTGTTCGTCGTTTATGGCGGCATGGTGGCCCTGATGTCCGCGCCCGCGGTCGAGAAGAGGTTCGACGCCGACGCGTCGGGCTGGACCCTCGACGCGCTGAGCCGGGCCGTCGGCGGCTACTTCGAGGACCGGGACCCGGCACGCACGTTCGCGAGCACGGAGGTGCTGTCCCTCTCATGACCGAGTACCCGACCTCGACCCGCTCCCGGCGGCTCGTCTCGCGACGCCGGTCGCCGCTGGTCGTGCTGGCGGCCGGCGCGTGCGTCGTCCTCGCCGCGTGCGGCTCCCAGGTCCCGCCCTCGAAGTTCGTCGGTGCCCAGGCCGGCCTGCTGGGCAACGGCGTCGCCGGCGGCGGCTCGTCGCTCGTGGCCAACGGCGGGGGCGGCACGGTCACCGGCGGCGGCGGTGGGGGCACCGCGACGACCGGCAACACCGGCACCGGGTCGACCGGCGGCAACGGTGCGGTGACGACCGGTGGTGGTGGCGGTGGCTCGACCGGCGGCGGGGGATCGTCCGGCGGCGGCGGTGGCAAGGCGTCCTCCGGCAAGGGCGGCACCGGCACCGGGCCGTCGATCACGGCGGGCAGCTGCGCGGGTTTCACCAACGGCCCCGGCATGACGAACTCGACGATAAAGATCGCCAACGCGTCCGACCTCAGCGGCCCGGTGCCCGGCCTGTTCCGCGGCGCCGAGCAGGCCGTGGCGGCCTACGTCGCGTACTTCAACTCCACCTCGAGCATCTGCGGCCGCAAGCTCGAGCTCGAGTCGCTCGACAGCCAGACCAGCTCGACCGGAGACCAGCAGGCCGCGCAGAGCGCGTGCAGCAGCGCGTTCGCGATGGTCGGCTCGATGGGGTCGTTCGACGACGGTGGCGCGCAGACCGTCACCCAGTGCGGCATCCCGGACCTGCGCGCGGCCACCACCGAGTACTCGCGGCTGCAGTCGCCGGACGTGTACGCGGCACAGTCGCTCAACGTCGAGTCCGAGCCGACCGAGCCCGCCGACTTCTACAAGAAGCAGTTCCCCGGCGTCGCGTCCAAGGCCGCGTTCGTCTACCTGAACGCAGGTGCCTCGTCGCTGAACGCGTCGAGTGAGATCAAGGCCTGGACGCACGAGGGCTTCCACTTCGTCTACACCGCAGGCATCCCGGTCACCGAGATCAACTACACCGGCTACGTCACGAAGATGCAGTCCGCCGGCGTCAAGTACGTCCAGTACGTCGGGGCGTACCAGGAGGCCGTGCAGCTCGAGCAGGCGATGGCGCAGCAGAACTTCCATCCGATGTTCGTGATGGACCCGACCGCCTACGACCCCGGTTACGTCAGCTCCGGCGGCTCGGCGGTCGAGGGCACCCACGTGTGGATTAACAGCCAGCTGTTCGAGGACGCGTCGCACTACCCGGAGCTGTCGCTGTACATGCAGTGGCTCAACCGGGTCTCGCCCGGCGCGGCGCCGTCGTACTTCGGCATCTTCGCCTGGGCGGCCGCGGAGCTGTTCACCCAGGAGGCGATCAAGCTCGGCGGCAAGCTGACCCGCAAGAGCCTGCTGCAGCAGCTCAAGACCGTCGACAACTACACCGGCAACGGGATGTTCGGCCCGCAGCACGTGGGCAGGAAGACGACCGGCTCCTGCTACCAGTTCATCGTCCTGAAGGGCGGCAAGTGGGTCTCGGAGGGCCCCGGCCATCTGGTCTGCGGCGGCGACTACAACACGGGGGTGACGTGACCTCGTGAATGCCTTTCTCGCGGCCACGTTCATCGGCCTGTTCTACGGCGCCGCGTACGCGATCGCCGGCTCGGGCCTCGTCCTGACCTACACGACAACCCGCGTCTTCAACCTCGGCCACGGCGCCATCAGCATGTTCATGGCGTTCATCTACTGGCAGCTGACCCAGGTCGAGAACCTGCCCACCTGGCTCGCGTTGGTGCTGGTGCTCGGCGTCATCGCGCCGCTGCTCGGTGTGGTCATCGAGCGGGTGCTCGCCCGCAATCTCGGGGACGCGCCGGTGTCGGTCGTCCTGGTCGTCACCGTCGGCCTGTTCGTGCTGCTCGTCGGGCTCGCGCAGCAGTTCTGGCCCGCGACCGTCGGCCGCAGCATCCCGCAGTTCTTCGGCTACGACAGCATCTCGATCGGGACGTTCCGGCTCAGCTACCACGAGGGCATCACGATCGTGGTCTCGGTGGTTGTCGCAGCCGGGCTGTACATCCTGCTGAACCGCACTCGCACGGGCACGTCCATGCGCGCTGCTGTCGACAACCGTGAGCTGCTGCAGCTGTTCGGCGGCAACGCGAACCGGGTCGCGATGATGAGCTGGGCGATCGGGTCGTCGCTGGCCGCGCTCGCCGGCATCCTGCTCGTGTCGCAGACCGGCCTGGACTACTACCACCTGACGTTCCTGGTCATCGACGCGTTCGCGGCCGCGGCGTTCGGGCGGCTGCAGAGCCTGCCGATGACGTTCCTCGGCGCGATGCTGATCGGCCTCGCCCAGGGCTACGGCGGCAACTACCTACCGACCAGCTCGCTGATCGACGGCATCCGCGAGACCTTGCCGATCATGGTGCTGTTCGTAGTGCTGATCTTCCTGCCGCAGAACCGCCTGCGCGTCGGCCAGATCAAGGGCATCCTGGCCGCGCCCGTCCCGCGGCGGATGCGCTCGCTCGAGACCGCGGTCGGCGTCGTGATCGCGACCATCGTGATCGTCCAGTTCCTGTCCGCGGTGAACGAGCAGCGCTTCGGCGAGGCCCTGGCGTACGCGACCGTCATGCTGTCGCTCGTCCTGCTCACCGGCTACGGCGGCTACGTCTCACTCGCGCAGTTGTCGTTCATGGGCATCGGCGCGGCGGTGGTCTGCAAGATCGACAGCAGTTCGCCGTTCGTCGTGATCCTCGCGGTGCTCATCGCGGCCGCTGTCGGCGCCGTCGTCGCGATCCCGGTGCTGCGGCTGACCGGTCTGTATCTCGCGCTGGCCACGTTCGCGTTCGCCGAGATCATGGACAACCTGGTGTTCCAGACGAACTTCATGTTCGGCTTCAACGGCAGCCTGCACGCGAAGCGGATGTCGTTGTTCGGGCTGCACTTCCGCACCGACGCCTCCTACGTCGTGTTGATGGGCATCGTGTTCCTGCTGATCGCACTGGGCCTGCTGGGGCTGCGGCGCGGCACCGTCGGGCGCGTCCTGATCGCGATGCGGGACAGTCCGGCCGCCTGCGGCACGCTCGGGCTCAACCAGCGCTGGCTGCGGGTCGGGCTGTTCAGCGTCTCGGCCGGCATCGCCGGGCTCGCCGGCGCGTTGTACGCCGGTCTGCGTGGCACGACCTCGGCTCTGGAGTACCAGTCGTTGGACGGCCTGCTGCTGCTCCTGCTCGCCGTGGTCTGCGGTGTCACGTCGATGTCCGGCGCGCTGCTCGGCGGGCTGATGCTGATGCTGCTGCCCGTCCTGCAGTCGCAGTTCCCGTCCCTCGGCGGCCTGGAGTTCCTGATCATCGGTGTGGGCGCGGTCAGCCTCGGCCGCGATCCGAACGGGCTGGCGAACCTGATCTTCCGCGGATCCCGGTTGCTGTCGGCGCTGGCCGTCCAGCACGTCCCGCTGCTCAGTAGCGAGCCCGACGACGAGCTCGCCATGCAGGCGACGCTGGACAACGAACCGGTGGGGGCGCGCCATGGCGTTGCTTGAGGCCAGCGAGATCGTCGTCCGATTCGGTGGGGTGACCGCGGTCGACGGCGCGAGCATCGAGGTCGACGACGGCACGATCACCGGGCTGATCGGCCCTAACGGTGCAGGCAAGACCACCCTGTTCAACGTCATCACCGGACTCCAGCCGCCGACGCGGGGACGCGTGAGGTTCCGCGGCCACGATGTCACCCGCGCGACGCCGAACGCCCGCGCGAAGGCCGGGATGGGCCGGACGTTCCAGCGCCTCGAGGCGTTCGGGTCGCTGACCGTGCGCGAGAACGTCCAGGTGGCCCGTGAGATCCATGCCGGGGTCAAGGCGTGGTTCGGCCGGTCCAACGACCGCACCGTCGAGCGGCTGATCGAGCGCGTCGGCCTCACCGAGTACCGCGACCAGCGCGCCGACTCGGTACCGACCGGTGTCGCGCGCCTCGTCGAGATGGCGCGCGCGCTCGCGATCGAGCCGCGCCTGCTGCTGCTGGACGAGCCGTCCTCCGGCCTGGACGAGGGCGAGACCCAGGGGTTCGCCCAGTTGCTGCGCGAGGTGTCCGCCGAGGGCACCGCGGTGCTGATGGTCGAGCACGACATGGATCTGGTCATGGGCGTGTGCCACCGCATCCACGTACTCGAGTTCGGGCGCGTCATCGCGGTCGGCACGCCGGGCGAGATCCGGTCGAACAAGACCGTCCAGGCCGCCTATCTCGGCACGACCGAAGACGAGACACCGGCCGAGACGACGATGGAGCTGCCGGCGGTGGGCCGATGAGCGAACGCAGTGAGCGAATCAGAGGGAATCGCGCGCGTGGAGCCTCGTCGGCGCCCGGAGCGCAGCGAGGACGCCGATGAGCCACAACGTCCCCATCCTGGAGTTGGTCGGCGTGCGCGCGGCGTACGGGCGCATCGAGGTGCTGCGCGGTGTCGACCTGACCGTCCCGCGCGGTGCGGTCGTCGCGCTGCTCGGTGCGAACGGCGCGGGCAAGACCACGCTGCTGCGCGTCATCAGCGGCCTGATGCCGGCGACCGAGGGCGACATCCACCTCGGCGGCGTGCACGTGTCCGGCGCGAGCCCGGACGAGCTGACCCGCGCCGGGCTGTGCATGGTGCCCGAAGGACGCGGCGTCTTCCCGAACCTCACGATCGAGGAGAACCTCTGGCTGTCGTCCTACGCGGGCGTCAAGGTCGAGAAGGTGCTCACCGAGGCCTACGAGCGGTTCCCCCGGCTCAAGGAGCGGCGTCGCCAACTGGCGGGCAGCCTCTCCGGCGGCGAGCAGCAGATGCTGTCGCTCGCCCGCGCTCTCGCCTCGGACCCGGCGCTGCTGCTCTTGGACGAGCTGTCCATGGGCCTCGCGCCGCTGATCGTCGAGAGCCTCTACGACACGGTCGCCGAGATCGCGTCGCAGGGCGTCTCGATCCTGGTGGTCGAACAGTTCGCCCACAGTGCGCTGCGCGTGGCGGACTACGCCGCGGTCATGCAGCACGGCCGCATCGTCGCGACCGGGGAACCCGACGAGATCGAGCGACAGCTCGGTGACCTCTACTTCGGAGGAGCTGCCTGATGAGACGCGCCACGCGCATGCGTTGGCTGGCCGGTGCCGCTGCGGCCGCGGTCGGAACGTTGCTCTGGCCCGGAGCGGCCGGCGCAGCGCCATCCGCGCAGATCGGCGGTGCCAGTGCGACAGTCACGTCTGCCGTGGTGCACCTCGAGGTCTTCGAGCCCGTCATCCCGATCCCCGCGAGCCCGCAGGGCGACATCAGCCTCGGCTACACGAGCTCGTCGGTCGACTCCGGCCCGACGACGCGCGCGCTGGCCAGCTACCTGTGGCCCGGGCCGGTCATCGGCGACGGCTTCGACCAGCTGCTGCAGCAGCCCGGGGTGAAGTACCCGGTGCAGGTCGACTCGCGCTACCCCGCCACGGCCGATGCGCCGGCGCAGAACACCGCGCAGATCACCGACGGCAACGGCATGACGACCTCGACCGACGGCAAGGACACCAAGGCGTCGGTCACCGGGCTCGGGATCGCCGGACCCGGAGTCAACCTGCTCGGCGGCCTGGGCAAGGGCCTGAACTGTCTGCTCAACCCGCACTGCCACTCGTCGTCCTCGAGCGCCCCGTCGAGCGCGCCCTCGTCCGGCTCCTCGTCGGCGCCCGGGACGTCCAGCCCGTCGTCCGGGTCGTCGATCCCGGACGTGCCGGTGCCGGTGTCCTCGACGCTCGCCGGGTTGCTGACGCTGAAGAACATGGTCTCGACGACCGACGTGACCGTGGCCGATGACGAGGTGACCACCACGGGCGACGCGGAGGCGTCGGAGATCAAGCTGCTCGGCGGGCTGATCGGCCTGGACGGGCTGCAGGTGCAGACCAAGATCGTCAGCAACGGCACCAAGGCGACCGTCACCGGCGGAGCGACGCTCGGCGCGATCACGATCGCGGGCGTGAAGTTCGGGCTGACCGACAAGGGCGCGGACGCGGGCGGCAGCACGATCCAGCTGCCGAAGCTGCCGCAGGCGCTCGACACGATCCTCAACGCGCTCGGCATCGACATCCAGGTGACCCCGGTCGACCAGAGCGTCGACCAGGCGACCGGCAAGTTCAGCGGCTCGGCGCTAACGATCTCGATCGATACGGCTCCGCTGAAGAAGATCCTGGACGGGCCGCTCAACCTGCTCACCAGCCTGCTGCCGAGCAGCGCCCGCACGCAGCTCGCGCCGTTGCTGCAGGCCCAGCCGAAGATCGTCCTCAAGCTCGGTGACGTCGAGGCGACCGAGAGCGCGTCGCCGGCGTACGTCCCGCCGCCGACCGGCGGAACCACCCCGCCCAGCACGGGGACGCCGAACCCGCCGGTCACCGGCGGCGGCGGCGCCAACCCCGGCGGCTTCGGCACGGGCGGCATCACGACGGGCACGGGAACCGGTACCGGCACGGGCACGCTGCCGGGCGCGGGCGTGCCGCAGACCAGCCCGCCGGCCGGCAACGGCGGCGGTGGCGCGACCAACCCGACACCGGTCACCAACACCGCACTCGCCCTGCCGTCGCTGGCGACCGTGCCGCGGTTCCTGATCCTCGGCGCGATCGTGCTGGCCGCGGCGATCGGGTGGGCCCTGCAGGCCGCCGGCGCGTCACTGCTCGGTGGCGCGGGCGCGTGCCGCTTCGGCCTGACCAAGGGCGTCCCGAACCTCAGGAAGGGATGACGCGATGACCAGCAGCGTGGTGCCCGCACCACCCGGCGAGTCGGACGAGACCCCGTCGCCGGTCAACGGCAGCCGGCCGAAGCCGCGCCCGCCCGCGGGGCCGTCCCAGCCGCCCCCGCCGCCGCCGACCGTGCGTGGTGGGGACGAGCGGTTCCGCCGGATCCAGCTCGGCATGTTCGTCGCCGGCGCCGTGCTGATGCCGCTCGGCATCCTCGCGATCTGCATCGGCTGGTACGGCAGCGCGCACGCGCACTACGAGTACGACCAGAACACCTACCTGATCTCGGGCGGCATCCTCGGCCTGGGGCTGACGTTCTTCGGCGGGTTCCTGTACTTCGGCGCGTGGCTGGCCCGCGTGGCGGTCGACCAGCGTGACTCGGCACGTCAGCTCACCGACGCGGTGCTGGCGCTGGCCGAGCGGCTCGCGCCCGAGGACAGCGCCGCGCCGTCCGTGCTGCCCAGCGGCATGCCTACAGCCGTGCTGTCGAGTGAGCTGGGGGAGCGGTTGCGCGCGGCCAGCCTCGTCGTCACCGCAACCGGCTCGACCGTGCACCGCCGCGACTGCCCGCTCGTCGAGACGCGCGAGGACCTGCGTCCGTACGAACCGGACGGCACGACGCCGAACACCTGTCGGGTCTGCCGTCCAGAGCTCTGACCCGTCCGACCCGTCCCTTCTGACCGAACGGATAGCCACATGACCGATGCGTCCGGCGACCTCGCAGGCAAGGTCGCGATCATCACCGGTGCGGCCCGCGGCCAGGGAGCCGCCGCCGCACGCAGGTTCATCGAGGAGGGCGCGCGCGTCGTCATCGGGGACGTGCTCGACGATGTCGGCAAGGAGCTCGCCGAGTCACTCGGCGAGCGGGCGATCTACCGCCATCTGGACGTCTCGAACGAGGACGATTGGGCCGGGGTCGTCGACGAGACCGTCGCCAACCACGGCGCGGTGGACATCCTCGTCAACAATGCAGGCATCCTGCGTTTCGCGGCGCTGACCGAGATGCCGCTCGCCGACTACCGCCGCATCGTCGACATCAACCAGGTCGGCACGTTCCTCGGCATGCGGTCGGTGGCCAAGCACATGATCAAGGCCGGGCGCGGCTCGATCGTCAACATCTCCTCGGTCGAGGGGCTGGCCGGCATGCCGTACCTCGTCGCGTACACGTCGACGAAGTTCGCGATCCGCGGCATGAGCAAGGTGGCCGCGCTCGAACTCGGGCCGCACGGCATCCGGGTCAACTCGGTGCATCCGGGCATGATCGAGACCGACATGGTCAAGGACGCCGCGGGCGGCCACGACGTCGACCTGTCGCCGGCCGCGAAGCGGATCCCGCTGCGGCGGACGGGGCAGTCCGAGGACATCGCCGAGGTCGTGCTGTTCCTCGCCAGCGACCGCAGCTCCTACGTCACCGGTGCCGAGCTCGCCGCCGACGGCGGAGCCACCGCCACCCATGCGTTCTACATGGTCTGACGCGGCCTGGGGCGGCGATCTCCGGCGTTCTCCTCGTCGGCAGTACTGCGTACAGCTCTCGTCGTCGGCCTTGGAGCTCATCCACCCCGGCGTCGTGTCAAGGAAGTTGAGGGAGGCCGCGCTCGTCGAGTGGCCAGAACGGGTTGTGCGCGACCTCCCAGACGTGGCCGTCAGGGTCGGCGAAGTAGCCGTTGTAACCGCCCCACTCGGTGGCCTCGGCCGGCCGGGTGATGCGCGCACCGGCCTGCTCGGTTGCGGCAAGCGCGGCGTCGACCTCGGCGCGCGAGTCGACGTTGATCGCGAGCGCGCTCGAACGGGTGTGGTCGGTCGGGCGGGGGA
>Ga0164242_10005096_pt1 | contig 14645 bp, 12 predicted proteins | sample OricomgcompostMG_FD_108783 | JGI IMG/M metagenome (GOLD analysis project Ga0164242, IMG submission 108783) | Miracle-Growth compost microbial communities from Emeryville, California, USA - Original compost - Miracle growth compost (MG) ... | reverse complement strand
TTACGATGGCGTGAAAGTCAGCGACTCGAGGGGTGGCCCAGTGGCCGAAGCGTTCATCGTGTCCGGTGTCAGGACCGCGATCGGCAGGTACGGCGGAGTGCTCGCCGGTGTTCGCCCGGACGACATGGCCGCGGCCGTCATCGCCGAGGCGGTGGGGCGCGCCGGTGTCGCACCGGACCGGATCGACGAAGTCGTGTTCGGCGCCGCCAATCAAGCGGGTGAGGACAACCGGAATGTGGCGCGCATGGCGGCGCTGCTCGCCGGACTCCCGACCTCGACGCCGGGCAGCGCCACGACCTCGTCGTCGAAACGCCCGGCGTCCCAGGCCGTTGCCGCGTTGTGGTGGCTGCGCACGGCGAACGCGTCTTGGGCCTCACGGCTGATCGCGTACTTGTCGGCGAGAATCTCGGCGCACTCGCCCAGCGACACGGTCCACTGCTCGGGCATGCGTGGATTGGTCATTCGCCAGCCCAGCGTCGTCGAATACAGGCTTTCGTGGCCGGCCGGAAATGGGGTCGCCGGCTTCGGCAGCACCCACGGCGCGCGCGTCATCGACTCGACACCGCCGGCGAGACACACCGACGCGTCGCCGACCGCGATCGCCCGGGAAGCTTCGATGACGGCCTCCAATCCCGAGCCGCACAGCCGGTTGAGGGTCACCGCCGGCACTGACGTCGGCAGGCCGGCGAGCAGCACGGCCATGCGCGCGACGTCGCGGTTGTCTTCTCCGGCGCCGTTGGCGTCGCCCATGAAAACGTCGTCGATCCGGGCGGGATCCAGCCGCGGGCTGCGCTCGACGACCGCGCCGACGACGCCTGCGGCGAGGTCGTCGGGCCGCACGCCGGCCAGCGCGCCACGGAATTTCCCGGTCGGCGTGCGCGCCGCGTCGAGGATGAAAACGTCTGTGGTCATGCGGTTAGTGTCGCCTCGAGCCCTCGTAGCGCCGCAAGCTCTTGCGGCGTCGGCGGTTCGGTGATCTCGAGATCGCCGGCCACCTTGAGCGGCCAGCCGGTCGCCGCACGGGCTTGCTCGACCGTGGCGCGCGGATGCAGGCAGGTCAGCGTGAGCTCGAACGTCTCGGGGTCGGGTTCGAGGACGCCGAGGTCGGTGATCACCGCGCGCGGGCCCGCGCCGCGCAGCCCCAGCCGGGCACGGTCGCCCGCCCCGGCGCCGTGCCCGACCGACGTGACGAAGTCGACCCGCTCGACGAACGTGCGCGGCGTCTGGCGGATGACGACCAGGACTTCGCCGCAGGACGCCGCGATCTCGGGCGCCCCGCCCGCGCCAGGCAGCCGCACGGCGGGCCGCTCGTACGACGGCCCGATCACGGTGGTGTTGATGTTGGCGAATTTGTCGATTTGCGCGGCGCCAAGAAAGCCCACGTCGATCCGGCCCGGCTGCAGCAGGTAGTTGAAGACGTCGGCCACGCCGACGACAGAGACCGCCGTGTCGGCGAGCACGCCGTCGCCGATCGAGAGCGGAAGCCGGTCCGGCTTCGCGCCCAGGCAGCCCGATTCGTAGATGAGCGCGAGGTCGGGGGCGTGGATCGCGCGGGCCAGATTTGCCGCCGTGCTAGGGAGTCCGATGCCGACGAAGCACGTCGTGTGGCCGCGCAGCCGACGCGCGGCGGCGACCGTCATCATCTCGTCGGCGCTCCACTCCAGCGTGGCCTCGGCCGATCGGGCGCTCGTCATCGCACCAGGCTCGGGTCGAGCACGTGTTCGTTCATCCAGCGCAGAAAGGTGTCGCGGTCGCGGCTGATGGCGTCCCACTCGACATAGAAGCCGTTGTCGCGTTCGGAATAGCCCTGCGCATAGGAGGGATGCGCCCCGCCAGGCGCAAGCGCGACCGCGGTCACCGTCCATGCCGGCAGCACCACCTGGCCCGGCACCGGATCGAGGACGTCGACGATCTCCTCGACCGTGACCAGCGCCCGGGTCGCGGCGAGCAACGCCTCTTTCTGGACGCCGACGATGCCCCACATCTGCACGTTGCCGGCACGGTCAGCGCGTTGCGCGTGGATGATCGTGACGTCGGGGCGCAGCGCCGGCACCGCGGTCAGCTGCTCGCCGGTGAACGGGCAGGAGATCGAGGCGATGTTGGCCGTGTGCTTCGGCAGGTCGGTGCCCACATAACCACGCAGGACGGCGAATGGCAGCCCAGACGCGCCCGCGACGTAGCGGTTGGCCATGCCCGCGTGGCTGTGCTCCTCGATCGCCAAGGGTTGCGGCCACCCGTGCTCCACCGCGTCGCGAAACCTGTGCAGCGAGCCGACGCCCGGGTTCCCGCCCCAGGAGAAGACGAGCTTGCTGGCGCAGCCCATGCCGATGAGCTGGTCGTAGATGAGGTCGGGCGTCATGCGAACGAGCGTGAGATCGCGGCGGCCCTGCCGGATGATCTCGTGCGCCGCGGCGAACGGGATGAGATGGGTGAAGCCCTCCATCGCGACCACGTCGCCGTCACGCACGAGCATCGCCACGGCGTCGCGTAGCGGCAGAAGCTCAGCCATCGGCTTGGAGCCTCCCTCGGGCCTCGTCGCGTGTCGAGCTCGCGCTTGCCAACCGAGGCCACGTTCGTTCATCGCACGCTCGTCCTGAGGACGAACATAGTCGGGGGCTGAGAGCCGGTCAACCACCGCTAGGCCATGCCGTGCGGCCCGCGCCGTCAGGCGAGCGATCGCAGGCGAGTCACGAACGTGTCACGAGGGCCGAATCACGAACGTGTCACGGGCGTCGCGACCCTTGACGGTGCATGGAGCGCGCACTAATGTTCCTGTCAAACGAACGCATGTGCGTATCGCGAACGCACACTCACAGCACGCACATTCCCCGCGCAGCCCACGGTGAAAACGAAGCAGCACACGGTGAAAACGACAGTGTCCCTCCAACGGTGAGGCATTCGGCGCTGAGACGCGGCACCACGGGCCCCACTTACTCGTCTTGCTCCAGTAGGTCCCCGAAGTGAGGTGGAAGATTCATGGCACCAAGATCGAGAGTCGCGAGAACCATGCCACGAATGGTCATCACCGTGGCGGTTCTTGCGCTAGTCGCCGCGTGCGGCGGGTCGTCCAAGCCCGCGGCGGAGGCGCCATCGACGACGGCGGCGAATCCGCAGACGTCGCCGGCGAGCACACCGGCGTCGCCCGCGGGGCCCGAATCGTCGCCCGCAGGCGCCGGGTCGTCGCCCGCGGCGACGCAGTCGTTGACCCCGACGACCACCGATATGGATGCGCTGGTCGCGGCCGCCAAGAAAGAAGGGTCCGTTCTTCTTTACACCACGACTGCCGCTGACAAGATCGCTTCATGGATCCAGCCTTTCGAGGACAAGTACGGAATCAGCGTCAAGTACTATCGCGCGGCCTCGAACGCTTTGTTCAGCAAGTTCTCGCAAGAAGAGACAGCAGGGAAGCACCTTGCCGACCTCGTTGGGCTCAGCGTTCCGACAGAGATCAATGACGCGATCAGCAAGGGCTGGACGCAGAAATACATTCCGCAAGGCGCCAACGCTTTCCCGCCTGAGTTCGTCGTCCAGAACACGGCCTACCCGCTGTACTTGATCGCGCACGGGTTCGGCTGGAACACGACAGAGGTGACTCCCGATCAGGCGAAGGCGCTGACTGACGACGGCTACCAGGCGTTGCTCGACCCCAGCCTGAAGGGCAAGATCGCGCTGGTGGGGCCGGTCGGCGGCGGGCAGGAGGCCGCCTACTGGGACATTGTGAACAACCCGAATCTCGGCTGGGATTACTTGCAGAAGCTGGCCGCGCAAAACCCGGTGATCATCAGCAGCGCCATCACGATGACCACCGGGCTCACGTCGGGCGAGTACGCGGTCGGGTTCCCGTCGTCCGACACCAGCATCTGGCCGGCGGTGCAAAAAGGCGCGCCGCTGGAGTTTGCCTACTCGAACCCGTCGGTGACGTCGGAAGAGCAGGTTTTCATCAGCAGCCAGGCGCCGCACCCGAATGCCGCGAAGCTGTTCTTGGAATGGACCACTTCGCTCGAGGGTCAGACGGAGCTCGGTGACGCCAGCAGCGGCGTGATGGCGCGGACCGACTGGGTAGACAACCGAGAGATCACCAAGCAGCCTTGGTACAAGGCCCCGGTGAAGCTCGATAACTCATGGGCGACCGACCCCAAGTTCATTGCGGGCATCGACGACGTCGTCAAGCAGTGGAACAAGGTGTTCGGGCAGAGTTAACGGAGCCGGGATCGAGCTGGTCGGGCCTGTCATGGCCCGGCCAGCTCGAAGCGGAGGCGGTGACAGGTGGAGACCGTGGTATTGGCGGAAGAGGGGCAAGGCGCGGCGGTGACCACCGCTCCGCCGTTGCTCGACGTGCGTGATTTGGTCGTGCGCTACGGCAATCAGGTGGCGGTCGACAACCTCTCGTTCGCCGTGCAGCGCGGCGAGTTCATCGCGCTCCTAGGGGCGAGCGGCTGCGGCAAGACCACGACGCTTCGCGCGATCGCGGGGCTCGAGCGAGTGAGCGGCGGGGAGATTCACATCGACGGCGTGTTGGCCGCCAGTGGCAGGCATCACGTTCCGCCGCAGAAGCGCAACGTGAACATGGTGTTCCAGTCGTATGCGGTCTGGCCGCACATGACGGTCTTCAACAATGTGGCCTACGGCCTGCGGGGGCGTGGCATACGTGACGTGAAGGAAAGGGTCGACGAGATTCTCGCCGCCGTCGGCCTGAGCCAGTACACGCGTCGGCTCGGCACCGAGTTGAGCGGTGGACAGCAACAGCGCGTCGCGTTGGCTCGCGCCCTGGCGACGCGCTCCGCGCTGATCCTCTACGACGAGCCGTTGAGCAGCCTCGACGCCGCGCTTCGCGCGCGGATGAGGGCGGAGATCACCGAGCTTCACACGGCATTTCGGACGACGTCGATCTACGTCACGCACGATCAATCCGAAGCGCTCACGATGGCCGACAGAATCGTGGTGATGGACGCCGCCCGTGCGGTGCAGATCGGGACGCCGCGCGAGATCTACCTGAGGCCGGCAAACGCGTTCGTCGCGCGGTTCGTCGGCATGGCGAACATCACGGCGGCCACCGTCACCAGCATCGCGGGCGACGGCGGTTCGTTCGTCGCTCAGCTCGACGACTATCCGCAATTGCGGGTCGAGGTCGCGGCCGATCCCGCCCGACCGGTCCAGCTGAACGCGCGAGGCCAGGTGATGTTCAGGCCAGAATCGTTGATGCTCGCGGCCGCTGACAGCACAGCGTCTCGCGCCAACCACTGGACCGGCACGGTGGCCCGCGCGTTCTACGTCGGTCCGCGCGTCGAATGCGAGATAACCGTTGGCGGCTGGCAGATGCGAGGCGAACTGGAGGGCGAGGCGGAGATACGGCCTGGCGACGACATCGGCGTCTATGTCGATCCACGCAAGTGCATCTGGCTCCCCGAAGAAGTCACGCAGGCCGCCGACGACCACGCGGCGGCGCAGCCCCCGACCCCAAGCGACGGTTGACACATGCCAACGACTCTTGACTGCACCATTCTTCGAGACCTCTACGGCAGCGCGCGAATGCGCGCCGTCTTCGATTCCCGCCGGCTCCTGCAGGGCTGGTTCGACACCTGGGTGGCGCTTGCTCAGGCCGAGGCTCTCGCGGGAATCATTCCGTCGGACGCCGCAGAGCAGATCGCGCGGGCGGCCAAGCGAGACGACTTCGACCTCGACAAGATCCGCGAAGGCATCGCCAGCGGGCGTCATGTCTTGTACCCAGCCGTCAACGCGTTGGCTGACGCGTCCGGCGACGCGGGCCGTTACGTGCATTGGGGTTCGACGACCGAAGACATCATCGACACCGGCCTGATCCTGCAGCTGCGCGACGGGTTGGGCATCATCTCTGAACAGGTGGCCGCCCTCACCTCGACCCTTCGCGATCTCGCGATCTCGCACCGTGACACCCCGATGGCCGGCCGAACCCACTTTCAGCACGCGCTTCCGATCACCTTCGGACTCAAGGCCTCGATGTGGGTCGATCAGCTCGTGCGCGACGCCGAGCGTCTCTCAGCCGCGCAGGCGCGGGTGTTGGTCGGCCAGCTAGGCGGTGGCGTCGGCACGCTGGCCGCGTTCGGGCCGCGTGGCGCAGACGTCGAGCGCGAGTTCTGCCGCCTGCTCGGCCTGAAGATGCCGACTGCCGCTTGGTATGCCGCGCGCGACCGCTTCGGCGAGCTGATTTCGACGCTGGGCATGCTGGCCGCCACCATCGAGCGGATCTGTCTCGAGGTCGCCCGTCTGGAGTCGAACGACATCGCCGAGACGGCCGAGCCTTTCGGCGCGACGCAAGTCGGATCCTCGACGATGCCGCAAAAGCGCAATCCGGTGAACAGCGCGCGCGCGGCCGCGATGTGCAAGATGGTGCGCGGGCTTGTGCCCGTCATGCAAGGCGCCATGGTGATCTCGCATGAGCGCGATATCTCTTCTACCACGGCCGAATGGCTGTTGATCCCACAATGCATGATCATGCTGGACGGCGCGCTCGAGCACGCGAGCCGGGCGCTCACCGGGCTCGTGGTCGATCCGGAGCGCATGCTGGTAAACCTCGGGCTGACGAGGGGCGGCATCGTCGCCGAGGCGGTGATGTTCGCTCTCGCCGAGCAGGTCGGTCGGCTGCGGGCGCACGAGATCACGCTCGAGGCCACAAGGCAGATGCAGGCGCAGGACAAGAGCCTTCTCGAAGTGTTGCAAGACAACGACGAAGTGCGGGCGATGCTCTCCGAGCAGCGGTTGCGCGAGTTGGTCGACCCTTCAAATTATCTAGGCCTCGCGGGCGAGATCGTTGACCGCCTGACCGCCCCCGGGGGCGCGCGTGATCGGAGCGCCGGGTGACGCTGGTGTCGAACTCGCCGCGTCAGCTGGCGTCAACCACGCTCCAGGACGTGCCATGTCCGTCGTGACCGTCCGCCCCGGTCCGGCCCAAGCCGGCGCATCGGCCGGCCCGCCGCCGCGAGCGAGGCGGCGGCACGCGACCCCGGCCGGGTGGCTGTTGATGGCCGTCATCGCGGCCCTCACGTTGTCACCCGTCGCGGCGATGCTCTACGGCTCGGTGAGTTCGGGCCTTTTCACGCCGGGGTCAGGGGTCAGCGTCGACGCCCTCCAGAAGGTGTACACCTCGTCGGAGGCGTTCAAGTCGCTCGGGGTCACCTTCGCCCTGGCGATCGCGGTCGGCGTCTTGAGCACGATTCTCGGCGGCGCGTTCGCGTGGCTGCTGGCCCGAACAGACACGCCTGCCCGCAAGCTGATGGAATTCATCGTGATCGCGCCGATCTTCACCTCGCCGCTGATCGCGGCGCTGGCGTGGTTCAGCCTGGCGTCGCCCAGGTCGGGACTTTTGAACGTCATCCTCGGCGACATGCTCGGCCATCATGTGGAGTTCTTCAACGTGACATCGTTGAAGGGCATCGTGTTCGTGTTGGTGCTGCACTTCGAGCCCTACGCCTATCTGCTGATCGTCTCGGCGTTTCGCAATATGGACGCGTCTCTCGAAGAGGCGTCTTTCTTGAACGGCTCCGGGACGTTCGCGACGCTACGCCGGGTGACCATCCCCATGGCGTTCCCGTCGATCGGCTCGGCATGCCTGTTCATCGTGGTGCTCACCGCGGGCGAGTTCTCGGTGCCCGCCGTGCTCGGGCTCAACCTGCCGGTGGTGCCGCTTCCGGTGCTCATCTACCGCGCGATCAACGGCTACACGCCTGATTACCCACGAGCCGCGAGCCTTGGCACGATGCTGTTTCTGGTCAGCCTTGTGTTCTTCTTCTTGTATCGCCGCATGACCAGGCTCGAGAAGCGTTTCGTGACGATCTCCGGGCGTGGATTTGTCGCGCGGCGCACCCGGCTGGGCGCGTTCCGGCCGGTGGTCGCCGCCGGCATCGTGATCTACGGCATCGTCGGATTTCTGCTTCCGCTCGCCTCTTTGGTGTTCACGGCGATCACCCCGTACGCGCAGCGAGATCTCTCGCACGTGAAATTCACGCCGGGCGACGTCGGCACCATCTTGACCTCCGCCGACTTCACCAACGCGTTGACGAACACGCTCAAGGTGGTCGCGGCGACCGGTGCGATCTGCATCTTGCTGGCCTTTGCCGGTGCGTTCGTCGCCAAGCAGGTCGGTGGCTATGTGGGCACGTCTCTCGACTACCTCAGCAGCCTGCCGCTCGCGATACCCGCGATCGTCGTCGGCGCTGGCCTGATCTGGATCTACGTTCGCACGCCGCTGTACGCGACGCTCAGCTTGCTCGTGATCGGGCTCGTCACCTTGTACATTCCGCACGCCTATCGGGTGCTGCGCAACGGATTGATGCAGCTCGACAGGCAGCTAGAAGAGGCATCGTTCATGAACGGCGCAGGAACGTTGCGCACGACCGGCCGGATCACCGGGCCGCTATTGGTGCCGGCCATCTTCTCCGCGCTGATGCTCGTCGTGATCTTCTCGCTTCGCGAGGTCAACGTTGTGGTGCTGCTGTACTCCCCGACGTCGCGTGTCTTGTCGGTGCTCACGTGGGAGTTCATCGACAACGGCGCCTTGCCGTCAGCCGCGACGCTGGGCCTGGTGCAGACCCTCATGCTCATGGTGGCCCTGGTCGTCGGGCGCATCCTGTTCCGCACAAATATCTCGAGCTCGTACAGATGACGACCGCACGCTGCCGGAGGAAGCGCCAAGTTATGTGACCCAACGACTCGGTGCGGCCACAGCTTTTGCCGTGGCCGCGACTTCCGTTCGGATTGATGAGACTTCCTGGAGGTAGTGATGGCAACGCTCAGACAAACCAACCTGCTCATTTGTGGCGACATCAACCTGCAGCACCGAGAGGAGCCGACGCGGGCTTTCGAGCTCGTCAAAGACGTGCTCGACAAGGCAGACCTTCGCCTCGGCAACATGGAGATGTGCCTGACTAGCCCTGACGACAACATCCCGGCGAAAGCCGGGTGGGTGCAGTCCGACGCCCGCATGGTCGAGGGCCTCGTCAGCGCCGGGTTCGACGCCGTCACGACGGGCAACAACGTGACATGGGGCCCCGAGACGGTCGTGTCGTCGCTGAAGGTGCTCGACGAGAACGGAATTCCGCACACCGGCAGCGGAGCGAACCTTGCGGAGGCACGCAAGCCTGCCATCGTCGAGCACAACGGCACCCGCGTCGGGATGCTCGGCTACACCTGCGTCTTCTTCCCGCTGGGCCAGGCGGCCACCGAGAACGAGCCCGGCGTCGCGGCGGTGAAATGCCACACCTCGTATGAGCCGCACCGGCGGGTGCACGAACTGCCCGGAGCGCCCCCCGTCGTGCACTCGTGGCCGGACGCCGAATACCTCGACGCCGTGAAAGAGGACGTCGAGAAGTTGCGCCCGGAGGTCGACGTTCTCATCGTGTATTTCCACATGGGGGTGTCGAGCCAAGAAGAGCTCACCGAGTATCAGCAGCTTCTGGGCCGGGCCACGATCGACTTCGGCGCCGACGCGGTGGTCGGATCGAGCGCGCACAAACCACAGGCGATGCAGATGTACAAGAACAAGCCAATCTTCTACGGGCTCGGCAACTTCGCATTCGACTGGGCGAAGCTGGCTCACCGTCGCGACGGCTTGCTCGCCGATTTCCAGATCACCGACGGTCGCATCACTCGTGTGGCCTTCCGGCCCGTCTCCCGGCGTGATCCGCTGAACAGGGTCGACCTGCTCGATCCGGCCGAGGGCAGGGGCAAGGAGATCGCCGACCGCGTTGCGGAGCTCTCGGCCGAGCTCGGCACGACGTTCGTCGGCGCAGACGGCGAGGGTCGGATCGTCGTCTGGGAGTCGTCGAGGTAATGGGCGGCGCCAATCTGATCGAGAAGGTGCTGGCGCGGGCGAGCGGCAGGGCCAAGGTCACGCCGGGAGAGATCGTCGTCGCCGACGTCGACTCCGCGATGGTGCACGATCTCTCGTGTTGCACGAGCGGAAGGATTTTCGAAGCCGACGTCGGCGGAACGGTCAAGAACGCGGATCGTATTGCTGTGATCTTCGACCACATCTTCTCGCCGCCCACCGAAGACAAAGCGCAGGTGCTGGAGTTCAACCGCGCCTTCTGCCGAAAGTACGGGCTGTCTCTCTACGACAGCGGGAGCGGCAATCTCCACAACGTGGCGATGCGCCGAGGCCATGCGAGGCCTGGGAGCATTGTCGTGGGCTCCGACAGTCACAGCACCGTGCACGGCGTGATCGGAGCGATGGCGGTCTCGCTTGGCAATTACTCGTTCGCGGCCACCGTCATGCCCTACGGCAAAGCGTGGTTTCGGGTGCCGGAATTGGTTTCGGTGGAGCTGGTCGGACAGCCGCCGCGCGGCACGACGGCGCGCGACGTGGCGCTGTGGCTGACCGCCCAGATCGGTGAGGGAAACGCGAAGTACGCCGCCATCCGGTTCGAGGGCGAGTACATCGACAGCCTAAGTTTCTGGGAGCGATGGCTGTTCACGCTGCTCGGCGTCGATGTCGGCGCGAAATGCATGTACATCGAGCCGGACGACGAGACCGCGCGGGTTGCCGCGCAGCTCGGGCTCGACGACTCGCAACTCGAACACGGCGACCGAGACGCCGTTCCGAGCGCGCGTTGGCGCTGGGATGTGAGCGAGGTGCCACCGGTCGTCGCTTGCCCGGCGACCGTCGGCAACGTGCGCCCCGTCTCCGAAGTCGCAGGCACGCCGGTGCAATTCTGCGAACTCGGCGGCCATGGCGGCGGGCGCACGGAAGACGTCGAGTTGGCGGCGTCCGTCTTCGCCGGGCATCAACGGGCCGACGGGGTCCTCTTCAATATCGTCCCCTCCAGTCGTGACGTCTTCGCCGAATGCCTGGAGAAAGGGCTTGTCGAGCCGCTCCACGCCGGGGGCGCCACCTGGTTTCCGGCGAGCGGAGGCTCGAACCAGGCCATCAACATGGGTGCGATGACGAAAGATGAAGCGATGATTTCGACCCAGTCTCGAAACTTCCCGGGCCGTAACGGGAATCGCGAGGCGCGAATGTATCTCGCGTCGCCCCTGACGGTCGCCGCGACGGCGATGCGTGGCGTGATCACCGATCCGAGGGAATTCCTGTGATGGCTGCGCATGACGTCGGGCAAGCATTGACCTTCCGTGGCAAGTGCTGGAAATTCGGCGACAACGTGCCGACGGACGAGATGGGGGAGTTCTTCGCTCAAGAGGTTGGCAACGTGCTTGCCGGCCTCAACCCGAGATTTCCCGTCGAGGTGAAGCCTGGCGACATTGTCGTTGGCGGCCACTCCTTCGGGCAGTCGTCAGGGCGCGCGCTCGCGGCGAAGGTGTTGCGAGCGACCGGCATCTCCTGCATCGTCGTCGAGAGCGCGGCCCGCACTTTTTGGCGCAACTGCATCGAGATCGGCCTCCCCATTCTCGAATGTCCGGGCGTCTCGAAGCTGGTCGAAGACGGTGACGAGATCGTCGTCGACATCGAGCAGGGAGTGGTCTTGAATCCGGCGACCGGCGCGGTGGCGCGCACCGAGCCACCGGACGATTTCTTGCGCGACATGCTCCGCGCCGGAGGGCTTATCCCGTTCGTTCGCGCACGGCCAGAACTCTGGGGCGCATAGAAAAATCGTCGACCCGCGACATCACACCGGAGGGCGGAGCCGATGCTCATCATCGACAACGAAGCCGTCGAGCAGGTGCTCACGCCTGCTGGCGCCGTCGCCGCGTTGGAGGAGGGTCACCGCGAGCTCGCTCGCGGTGGCGCGGTCTTCGCTCCGTCGTATCGAGTCTTCACGCCGCGCAAGGCGGCTGACTACGGGCCTCGGTTCCCGGCGGGCGGCGATCCCACGCACCACGTGTTCACGTCGTTGACCGGGGCGATCGCCAGCCTCGACATCACCTGCAACCGGGTCGACTCCGACCTCATCACCTATGTGCGAAGGGACGGCGCGCTTCGCGAGGTGCGCGTGCCGGGAACGCCCGACCGCAAGTTCTGCGGGCTCGTGCACCTGTACGACTCGAGAACCGGCGAGCTGCTCGCGATGATTCACGACGGGTACCTGCAGAAGTTTCGGGTCGCAGGAACGGCTGCGCTCGGCGCCAAGTACCTTGCGCGTCACGATGCGAAAGTCATGGCCCTGATCGGCACCGGCTGGCAGGCGCAGGCGCAAGTGTTGTGCCAGGCGGTGGTCAGGTCGCTCGATCGCGTCATGGTCTTCAGCCCGACGCCAGGCCACAGCGAGGCGTTCGCGAGGCGTTGGTCGGAGCCGGCCGGCGTCGAGATCGTGGTGGCCCGCTCGGTGCGCGAGGCGGTCGACGCGGCCGACGTGGTCGTCACCGCGACGAACGCTCCGGAGCCGGTCGTGAAAGGCGAGTGGCTGCGGCCAGGCCAGTTCGTCACCGGGGTCAAGATCCTCGAACTCGATCTGGCGGGTTGGGAGCGCTGCGACGTCGTCGCCACCACCCGTCACGGCGGCGGCTGGCGGCGATACGCGATCGGTGGCGCCGAAGCGATCCCCGAGCATGGCCGCGAGTACTGGGGCAAGCCATCAGGCCTCGACTGGGACAGCCTGCCGCTGCTCGGTGACGTCATGATCGGCGGGCATCCGGGCCGGACGTCGGACGAGCAGCTCACCGGGCTGTACCTGAAAGGTGACGGGATCCAGTTCGCCGCGATTGGCGCTCACGTCTATCAGCTCTGCCGCGAACGCGGGCTCGGCACCGAGATCCCACGTGATCTGTTCCTTCAGGACGAACGCTACGTGCCATGACCGCGTGCGCGGTCGGCCAGAGCGCGTCGAACCTCCTTGACATACGAGAGTGAGTGAGTAGTGATGGCGATGAGCCAAGTGGGCGCCCCTGAATCGCAGCCGAAATTCCAGGAGCCGACGGGTGGCGAGCCGGCAGGCACCATGGTCATCCGCCGCGCCGAGAGCACCTATGAGCGGTACATGAAAGCGCAAGGCGTGCCGATCTATTCTGCGCCCGGCTTTCATGACGTTCGTGAGCTCGAGCTCGGCGACTGGGAGCGTATCGGAGGCCGAGGCGCGTATCTGGTGCTCGACAACACGATCGACCTGTTGGGAATGCAGGTGGTCGAGATCCCGCCGGGCGGCGCGCTGCGCCCTGAGCGTCACTTGTACGAGGAGAAGTATTTCGTCATCGAAGGCCGCGGGAGCACGGAGCTTTGGTCTGCAGATCCGGAGCACCGGCAGCGGTTCGAATGGCGTGAGGGCTCTCTCTTCGCGATTCCGCTCAACTGCGGCCACCAGCTTGTGAACGCGACCAACTCGCGTGCCCTGCTGCTTATCGGCAGCACCGCACCTTTTATGATCAACCTCTTCGACGACGAGGCGTTCGTCTTCGGCAACGACTTCGAATTCGTCGACCGCTACGACGGCGCGCCTGACTACTTCGACTGGAAGCGCGACACTTTGGCGACTCCGGATCTGAGTCGCGCGATGTGGCGGACGAATGTGATTCCTGACGTCGTGCGATGCGAGCTGCCGCTCGACAATCAGCGTTCTCCGGGGTATCGCCGTACGGAATTGCACATGGCGCGCGGCCACTTCGAGTGCTTCGTCGGCGAACATGTCTCCGGCCGCTATTCGAAGGCGCACGCGCACAATTCAGGCGCGGTGCTCATCTGCGTCCGGGGGCAGGGCTACACGTACAACTGGCCGACGACGGCGGGGATCACGCCGTGGGCCGACGGCCACGCTGACGCGGTCGAGACGGTCGAATACGTTCCGGGCGGCATGGTGGCCGCCGCGCCTGGCGGCGGCAACTGGTACCACCAGCACTTCGGGATCGGGCAAGAGCCGCTCCGCGTGCTGGTTTTCCGCGCCGGCCTGCCGGGCCGCAGATGGACCGAATACGCGGGCCGGCCCGGACATCCCGCCGGATGGCTGAACGCCAACTTGGAGCACGGTGGCAGGAGCATCGGCTATCACAGCGAGGATCCCTATATCAGGGAGGAATACCGGCGCCGCCTGGCGGAGCAGGGTGTCGATCTGCAGATGCCGGACGACGTCTACCAGCGCCCTTAAGCCGTGGACGTGACCGCGGCTGGCTCCGAAGCTCCTATCGACCTGCTGGCCGAGGGCCGTCTCCTGCTCACCAGCGTCGGCGTCGACATCGGCAGCGCGACGACGCATCTGGTGTTCTCGTCGTTGCGTCTTGAGAAGGTGGGAAGCCGTTACGTCACCGTCGAACGTCGGGTGCTGTACGAGGCGCCGGTGATTCTCACGCCATTCGCCGACGCGACGACGATCGACGGTGAGCGGCTCTCCTTATATGTCGACGAGCAGTATCGACTCGCCGGCCTGCGACGTGACGAAGTCGACACAGGGGCGCTGATTCTCACCGGGATAGCGTTGGGCAAACGCAACGCGCGCCGGCTCGCCGACGTCTTCGCGCAGGAGGCGGGAAGGCTGGTCGCGGTCAGCGCGGGCGACAGCCTTGAGGCGACGATGGCGGCGTGGGGCTCGGGGGCGGTGAGGATCGCGCAGGAGCGGGAGCTGCGGCTGCTGCACATCGATATCGGTGGCGGAACGACGAAGCTCACGATCTGCGGCCCGCGTGGCATCGAGGCGACAGCCGCCATCGACGTCGGCGCACGCTTGCTCACGGTCGACGCCGAAGGGGCCGTGACACGCGTGGAGCCGCCGGCCCTGCTGATGGCGCAGCTC
>Ga0164242_10005095_pt1 | contig 14646 bp, 10 predicted proteins | sample OricomgcompostMG_FD_108783 | JGI IMG/M metagenome (GOLD analysis project Ga0164242, IMG submission 108783) | Miracle-Growth compost microbial communities from Emeryville, California, USA - Original compost - Miracle growth compost (MG) ... | reverse complement strand
ATCCGCATATTTAATCGCATTTTGGAGATCAGCTTGCTTGGTGTCACTATTCCAGTCGTCGTTCAGCTCACTGGCTCTATACAGATAAGCCTTGGCCAGAAAATGGGCCGCTGCATATTTAGTAATACGCCCGGTCGCTTCAGGTGTTTCCGGTAAATCATTATACGCCTCCGTAAAGTCATCAATGATCTGTTGATAAGTCTCCTCCGCTGTATTTCTGGTAAACTCCCTTTCTACCGTAGTAGAAGGCGTTAGCTTAAGGGGCACCCCACCATACTGCTTCACCAGTTTAAAATAGTCAAATGCCCGCATAAAATAACCTTCCCCCAGACGCGTATTTTTATTCTCACCATCGCCATAATACAAGGGCACATTCTGTATCACAATATTGGCAGAGTTAATATTGCCATACATATTATCCCAGACATCCTGCGCATTGGCCGTCTCAGAGTTCAGGTTTGTATTATATGAGTTCCACATCTCCATGGTGCGGTCACCCCCCACCTCAAACTCATCCGTGCCATACTCTGTCGTCGTATAAGCCCACTCATAGTTAAAGTGGAACCTTAAAGACTGGTACATACCAGTCACCAGGGCATCAAGCCCTGTTTGGGTCTTAAAATCATCCGTACTCAGAGAAGTTATCAGATCCTCCTCCAAAAAACCCTTCTTACAGGATTGCATGGTGCACAGCCCCAGGCTAATCCCTAAAATACCATATCTAATAAATCGGTTCATGATCATTAATACTTTAAAAGTTAGAAATTCAGGTTTGCGCCAATCACCACCCCTCTGTTATACGTAGATCCACCCAGATCCGGGTCAATCCAGGATACCCCAGAGTAAATCATCCCAGGATTGGTGACCTGTGCATAGAATTTCAGGTTAGTAACGTGTAATCTATCCAAAACGCTCTGAGGCAGTCTATAACCCAGCGAAATATTACGAATCTTGATAAAAGAACCATTCTGATAGTTCATAGAAGATTTATAAGGATCCCCGGCAGCACTGCTATAGTCTGGAGATGGATAGTCATTGGTTGGATTATCTTCTGTCCAGTAGTTAACCAGGCGCTGCGCATATCTACCCTGCAAAGGTTCTGCTCCGGTAGCCACGGTATAACCCATACGACTCACCATAAAGATGCTCAACTCCCAGTTCTTATAGGTAAAGATATTCTGGAAGCCACCCGTCCAGTTCGGGCTGGAATGCCCTACAATCGTTCTGTCATTATTGGCGTCAATTTTATAGTCACCGTTTAAATCTGCCACTTTAATATCCCCAGCCTCAAAAGTGCTACCATTGGCATTAAACTTCGCCATCTCCTCCTGATCTGCAGTAGTATTCTGCCAGATGCCCACTTTTTTATAGTCATAGTAAACGCTTAAACGCTGACCAATAAACCATAGATTGGATATATCATCTTCCTTCCCATTACTCAGTTCCACAATACGGCTTTTATTGCCAGCTAGGGTTAAAGTAGAATTCCAGCTAAAATTGCGGGTCTTGATATTTTGTGTATTTAAAGTGATATCAATTCCTTTGTTAGCCGTTTTTCCGATATTGGCCCAGGCACTGGTATAACCCGTCAGAGAAGGGATACTCATTTCCATTAAGATATCGCTGGTGGTCGACTTGTACACATCCACAGAGCCGCTGATGCGGTTATGAAAGATATCAAAATCCAGCCCCAAGTTAAACTGCGTGGTACGCTCCCAGCCCAGGTCTTCATTAGGCATAGAAGCCGGATCCTTTAAAGATGCGTCGCTAGATACGTATCCAGCATCTACCGTGCTACCCCAGGTATAATACAGGGTTTAAACACCGCCCTTCGTCTCATAGGCATCGATAGCGGCATTACCCGTGGTCCCAATACCCGCTCTAAGTTTTAAAGAATTAATCCAAGGCAGCGAACGCATAAAGTCTTCCTGATCAATTTTCCAGGCAGCGGCCAGAGAGGGAAAATAAGACCATTTGTGATTATCCGCCAACTGAGAGGCACCATCCCATCTGCTGGAAAGCGTCAGTAAGTACTTATTATCAAAAGAATAGTTCAAACGGGCCATATAAGATTTCAACGTCGTTTTAGACATGCCCGTGCTATAGCCACTCAGTTCACTCACAGAGTTTAACTGATACCACTTTTGACTATTCCAGGGAAGGTCTTCTGCAGACATATCAGAAGTCTCTGTTCTGTTATAAGAAGAACTCTGCAGTAAAGTCAACTGAAAATTATGCTTCTGGATCGCTTTTTCATAATAGAGCAAGTTATCCAGGGTCCAGGAGAGCTTATTACTCGTGCTGTACTCCGCAAAATTGGTAGAACCCGGTTCGCCACCCCCTCTGTTAATAGACAAAGAGTCCATAAAGCGACCATTTTGCCAGTTATAGAACTCAGGTCCAAAATTGCTGCGTATTTTAAGTCCTGGCAGGATATTCAGTTCGGCATAAGCCAGACCGATGGTTCTCATCAGTTTACGTTCATTAATATTGTATTTATCCTCCCCAATCGGGTTTAAGATATTAATATCTCCACCAGGCAGGTTAATCCGCTGTCCGGTACTGTCAAAAGGTACCGCAAAAGGCAACATCCCCTGGGCCGCAAAATACAGGCTGCTTGCTCCACTGGCGCTGGAAGAAGAGAAGCCATAGTTCTGAACACTATAAGAAGTATTAACGCTCCCCCCGAATCTGAACCATTTAACCGGCTGCAGGTCAATAGAGAACTTACCGTTATAACGGGTATAGTCCTGCCCTTTTTGTGTACCCGTCTGATCCAGATAGCCGACAGACGCGTAAGTCTTCATTTTATCCGTACCGCCACTTACACTCAGAGAATGGTTCTGGGTAATCCCGGTACGGGTCACCATGCCTGTCCAGTCTGTAGTTGCTACCTTAGAACCGTCCCAGGTACCGCTGGCCCAGCCCTTTTCCACATTCGCCCAGGCGTAAGAATCCTGTCCAAAAATGGTCTTATCATAAGACTCGGAAGCCTCCTCAGGATACTGACCAGCTCTGCGGTAAGCATCCCTTCTAAACTCAATATACTGTTCGGAGTTCATCATCGTGGTCTTGTCCTCCAAAGTCTCAAAAGTAGCCGACCCGTTATAGCTTACGGTCATTCTGCCTGCCTTACCTTGCTTGGTGGTAACCAGGATAACCCCATTCGCACCCCTGGAACCATAAATGGCAGTCGCGGATGCGTCCTTTAAGATGTCCACACTCTCGATATCATTAGGGTTTAACGCCTCGATGCCGCCGGTGGACAGGGGAATCCCATCCACTACATATAAAGGTGAGTTGCTGGCATTTAAAGAACGTACCCCACGGATCAGTACGCTACCCGTCTGACCAGGGCGTTCATTAGACGTGATATCCACCCCCGCTGCCTTACCTTGCATGGCTTCCAGGGCGTTCGCTACCGGACGTCTTTCCAGTTCTTCGGCGGAAACACTCACGATTGCCCCCGTTAAATCACTTTTTTTCTGGGTACCATACCCCACCATGACAACATCCTCTAAAGTAGCTACCGCCTCCTTTAAGGTTACAGTCACACTGGATTTTCCGGCGAGCGCCACTTCCTCGGTCGTATAGCCTGTATAGGCCACCACCAGGACAGTGTTCTGATCAGGCACTTCAATAGAAAACTTACCATCCGAGTCCGTTAAGGCACCTTTATGGGTACCCTTAATCGTAATAGAGGCACCGATAATCGGCTTACCCGCCTCGTCTAAGACCGTACCTGTAACCGTACCATCTTTTTGAGTCGCGGTCACAAAGCTGTTACTTTTAGGAGCAGCCAGCAAAGTGGCAGGAGAACTGCCCAGGCACAAAACCATCAGTGACAAAGGAAGATATAGCTTCTTCCGATGCCTTTTGATCAACCCCAGAGGCTGACCCAGTGAACTTTTGTTGTACATTCTTTAAAGATTTTGGTCATTAATACCGTCATCCCGCCCAAAAAGAAGAAAATTGATAATAAGCAGGGTTTTACAACCGTTCCTGATAAAGAAATCGTTATCAGAACGAAAAAACTTAAAGCAGCCAGATAAATCAGTATAGAAATTGTAAAGACCAGAAGTCATTCCAGCTCCAACAAAACAACCCTAACTCAAAACCAGTATTTGGCATTATTTAATAAAACAGCCATCTATTAAATAACGCAAAACCGGTCAAAACAGCACAAGATCAAGGAGATGATGTGGTGCTAGTTAGTTGTATACACTGAAAATCAATAGCGTATCAATTCAATACTTTCAAAGAGGTCTAACGAACGTTAATCATTTTTTCAATTCTTAACAAATATAGCCGCCTGCTTTAACCTAACCGTCCTGTACCATCCTGTATTAATTGAAAAAAGTACAATTATCCATGTTGAACTGACATGTTTTAAAACAAAATGTAGAAAGGCTCTATAATAAAGGATATTCACTGTTTCAAAAATTATAAAAAGGAGCCTGATATAAATTAATGCATATCAGGATATTATTAAATGTTTAAATAAAAAAATGCCGCCATTTTAAATTCATTAAAATAAAAAAAGAAAAAATGCTAAAGAAAACAAAAAATAGACGAAGGTTTTGAAGGGAATGGAAAAAATGGGCATAGCAAAGCCACCTCGATGTTGTTTGAAGTATTTTTTTAAAAATTTACGAACTGTAGGCCCCAGATAATTAGTAATTTAGAATGCTTCACCCAATATTAGGTATAATAAAAAGCAATTAGGTTTTATTACCTCCCTATCCTACCATAGAAATAGTCTCCTTCCCGATGCTAATAGTATTGATTTATTGGATAATGGGCAATGACTTGACGATTATTATATATAAGCAGCAGTAGAGTTGGTATAACTTGCTTGTTATCAAAGTTGAATTTACATGCTATGGCCTTTGAAGTATGATTTTTTATATAGGTGCATAATTACTGGCTACTTTGTCATTTGCTTGATGAGCCATACAAATACAGGCAGTTGTTCTGAAAGCTCTTTCTCAAGTTTATAACCCAATGCTTTCCAAATTGGCGTCCAAACAATTCTGCAATAATAAATAGGAACCAATAGTTTGTTCTTGACCGGATTCCCAATGATAATTTAAATCACCAATATATTGGAATCCTAATCTCATCAATATGTTGCCTCTATTTTTTACAGCACAACATATGGCGAAATTTAATGTTGTTTTCAAAAATATATTGCTTTCTTGCACGGTCCAATAATCTCATTGCATTTGTTTTTCTGAAGCTTGGGTGTACTACTAATCGACTCCAGTAAGCAAATGGTGTTGTTTCAGGGATTTTATTGGAATCAAAGGCTTCTTTTGTTTCGGCGCCCAGTTGGTAATCCTGCAAAATCGTTTAAACTTACTAAGACTCTTGTTCCTTTTTATCAAATACTCGGAAGGGTATTCCTACATATGCTTTTATACCAAAGAATTTCCAGACTTGTACATGATAAAGGACATTTTCAAACCCTGCATTAATTCCAAATGTGGCAGATGCCCATTTAATATTTCTTGTTTTAAACAATGGGCCTGCAAGTATAGAAAAATTATTTCTATATAGGCCACTTCCCAATTGGCCATTAATGTTACCCCTGGTACTTATGCCTAACGTTTTATCAAAAAAGAAAAAGATGGCATAATATCCGCCAAGATTCCAATGGAAAATATTTTTTGTTATATCATTGTATGTACCAATAAGTCTTGATCCTTCATATATTCCGATGCTGTCGTTTGCAGAAACAAGTTTTGATGTTCTAGGCATTTGTGCAATAGTTGGGTCGTCAAGCAAACTGCCAGAAGTGAGCACCGCATTCAATTGCGCATATTGTATTGTTCTAGTAGCAGAATGATTCCAATTGAGACTCCCTTCTATTGAATAATTAAATTTGAGCCTAGATGTATCTGATGGTCTAAGTAGTTTAGACGTATCACTTAACTGAAACTGATTACTTGAAAAGGTAGTATTAACATTCCACCAGAAAACTTGATACCCATGCAAGCTGTCGATTCGATTATCATACGAAATTAACGAGTCAGTAATAATAGAAGTAGCTTTACAATTGCACAACTTGGTAGTTACCCGTTTATAATTATTTAATTTTATTTTTATAATATTCAGACTGTCGAAATATTTTTGGTTTACAATGCTGTCAAAATCTTCCTGTTTACAAATTAAATTTTCTAGCGTGGAAGAGTCTGTACGCAGTTGCGCTGTATCTAACTTCAATATCTGTTTTACAAAAGGTAGCAATACGCTTTGGGAATATTCCTTCCTGTCTTTTATGCGTTTTAGTGCTGCATCTTTATTAAAATATTGAGAAGCCTTAAATTGGTGTGTGAAACCCAAGCTGAATGCTATTTTGTTGGCCCATGATTTATTAGTATAAATGTCAAATATATTGTTTTTTCCATTTGCTGTAATTCCAATATTAAGATAACTTCGTTTTCGATGATTCACGGAATAAGATGTGTTTAGGTTGAGTGTTGCATTATTGTTGGATTGAGAAAAGGTAAAAGCCGTTCCTGTATTTACGGTGTTGTCATTGCTTGTAATAATTGTAGCAAATGCCTTAGCTACATTGCTATCTAATAATGCCGGTTGTTCAATTATTTTATATTTACCGTATTTGTCTTTCTCCTTATATTTCTTCAATGACTTCTTAAGAGCTAGTCTGAATTCATCATATTTATTTTTTAATACATAATTATTTATAATACTGTCTAAAGCTTTTTGATTATGTATTTGCCCTTGTGTATTAATATTAACACCCGTAGCCAATAATAACAATATGATTATCTTCTTCATATTCATTTTTAGTTTTGATAATAACAGTTAATAAGTGCCGTAAAAATTAACACGATTTTTTTAGGGAACATACACGAAACTAGTTAGTATTTATTCTGTCCTAGATAAATTATAGAAGTTATCGATTATTTATCTTTTTTTTCGATATATAATTACTTGCCATAGTACAATTCCACTCATTAATACACCTAATGATTGTCCGATGATTATTACATTGTCATTTTGGAGTATTCCATGGATTGTCCAGCATATATATGTTATGAAACTAGTTGTGGATAATGTCAAAGATATGCCCTCGACTGACATCTTTTTTTTTATCTCAAAGATTTGAGCTGGGTATCCAATGATTTTTACAGCTAAACTAGTAATTACTGTTAATATGCCGATAATGTATGCAAATGTTGTCATTATTTAAAAATATTTTGATCATTTCAGGAATTTATAAATTCAGTATTGTAATATACTGATCCGTCATTTGAATTTTGATGTTGTAATGTTCTTTATCCAATTGGCACTAATTCTTCAAATAATTTTTTCTCATTTCACTACCAAAGAATAAGGTAAATGAAAATTGTTTGGTGCGCAAAAACTAGATTCTAGGTTTATCCATTAAGTGTGTTATTCGAATGCTTTTATAGATTCTGTGTATCGCAATTATTGAAAAATATGCAAATAGGCAACTGAGTAAAATGAAATTTAAGAAACCACTTTCCTTTTTTTAATGCAACTTCGTAAGTTTGCAATTATATTTCCATCATCATTTGTATTTACAAAATGGAACGAATTTTTGTTTAACTTGTCGAGCCGACTATTATGGAAAACTCTTTTATTAACATATAATTGCATGTCTGAATTTTCCCACGCAATAACTCAAAAATTATATATTTCATTTACGTAAGTGCAGTTTGTTAGTTATTTTTGAAATAATTTCATTTATTTACTATGTTGACATTTTATCTAATAACATTCTTATAGTTTGTATTTAATATCCTTAGTGTAAATTATTAATGCAGTCTGTTCATCGGAGCTTTTTTTATTATAATATAATTTTGTCTTTCCAAGTTTTGTAAAACCTAAATTAGTAAGGGATTTTAATCGCTCGTCATGACAGGAGGCAATTGCATAATTTATATTATTGCGTTTGATATATTTTAGTCTGACAATATCGAGTAAAGAAGATAGGCCAAGTTTTCTGTAGTTTGGATGGATGACAAGCCTTGAATAAAAAGCTATTGGAGCTGTATTTGGTACGTCAAACTTCTCAAAAGCATATCCATCCTCTAATTCTTTTATGCTATTAATTATATTTAGTCTTGCACTTGCTATAATATGATTTTCTTTCGTTATAATCCAGTGTAGGCCCATAATATCTTGCTCATCGCTCCAGCCATTTGGGAATAGCTCTTTAGTTACAATTTTATTAACTGCAGAGCTCTCCCATGCAACAACTCTTAAGTTATATATTTCCTGTAGACGAGATAAGTCGGTTAATAAGAAAGGTTTAAAGTGTGTAATCATTTGTTTATAATTATTAAATTTATACTCCATTATTAATAAGCAAACATTGTACAAATGAATTTGAAATTTATGTTTAAAGGAGATTCAATAAAAATAATAACTGCCTATCGAATATATTAGTTTTAGCTGGAGTCAGGCATTAAATATTGTTTTTTGTTGTCAAATATTACATTTCTTAATAAAATTATTAGTTGATATATTTAAATTTTTTGCGTTTAACTGCTGTAGCGGCTGGTTTCTTAAATGTAAATACTTATGGATATATTAGGATTATTTTGTGGTATATTCTTTGAGTATTTAAGTATATATCCGTTATTTGCTAATATTTCCGAATAATCTTTAAAATTTAGGATATATTGCTCTGATAAAATGTGGAAAATTTCATAAGCTATACAAGGACTTTGGTTTACTTTGTGGTTTGTTGAGTGAAGTTCAATGATTGCGAGACCATATTTTTTAATATATGGCTTCCATCTTTTAAAATGATTATTGAAAATATTTTTTACAGCTAATGAATCAATTATAGTGTTACTATATAGATAATAATAATTCGAATTATTAGATAGATTATTATCATTGTTTTTAAATTCGTTAGGCTTACTATTATGGTCGACAAATGCCCTTGTTTGGAACCATTCCTGGAGGGCGGGCAAATTATTATTATTTAGGTATTTGTCTATTTCATCTGGAAGCGCTACATCCCCATTAAAGTAGATTATTTTTTTATTATCGTCACTATTCTTTGCTAAATTCAGCGCATTCTCGTCATTATCTACACCTGCATATAGGAAGTTATGAAACCCATGATTGTTTAGTATTTTTTTTAATTGTCGTAGGAACGCGCCATTTCCACAGCCCATGTCCATTATTCCTACTGGTAATTTTTTTGAATCCATTTTTTTTAAATGGGATAAAATCATATCAATAAATAGATTGAAATAATTTCTATGATTTTGTTCGCATCCAATTAAATTTAATTTTTTGTCAAATGTTTGTTGATTTTCTGTGAGTAAATATGAATAAGATAATGGTACTGCCCAACAATAAATATATTTATTCAAATATTTATATAGTTCTTTATCTATTGTTTTAATATTTTTTGGTATTGAAACAACTCCATTTTTTTTATAATTATCAAGGATTGAGGTCCCTAATTTAAAACCAGTTAAAAAATCGCTATTTTTATTTTTTATTTTGTGATTATTTATTATTTGAATTTTTAGAAAATCAAGATTATTATTCTCTGAACTCAATAATTTCAATAACCAATAACTATTAATATAATAGAACAGAGTTTCTTTATTAGTAAACATATTTTTAGGTTCATTTTTGTTATTATCTGTTAATTTTGGAAAACTCCCTCATAATGTTTATTATCTTGGTCGAGGATTAGCCCTTTTGATTTTGATGTGAAACTATTACCATCATCAAAGGTTAATTTTACTGTATAATCAAAAATCCATGTATCATTTCCGTTTGGTTGGATGTCAATATCAACTAGTGGTATTTTTATATCCTTCATTTTTATATTTTTAGAACTTAATTGTAAATTAAAACTATGTACAGAAGGGTCCTTGAATTCCATTTTTCCTCCTAGGTTTTCTCCTTTAGCTAATTCTTGACTTAAGAATATAGTTGATTTGTTTTTAATAGACACATCCAATCTTGTATCGTCATCTTTGTTATCATTATGTGTTGTAAATGTGATGGTTACTTTGGTGAGTTTAGGTTGATCTATTTGTGAAAATAAAGCCCCTATACAGGTGATGAAGAGTACGGCGGTAGTGGTCAATTTTTTTTTCATTTTTTATCTAAATGGTTTGATTTTAATTTAGTTAGATTTAGTTTTTATGCACTGTTTTGATATTGGAATTATTATGGGATATTATGCGGTTCGTATGTGCTTATATTTTATAACTAATTATAAAACAATATATAATTTAAATTTCTTTTAATAAACACTGTATATATTTTCTAATTCAAAATTAACCACAATAAAAACTTGAAAAAATAGCCATTTATGGCTATATTTGGAGTAGGAATATATGACCTAAAATTATAATGCAATGAGAACCAATCGATTCCTATCCACGAGTTTTCAAGGACACTTGCAGAAGGTTTTATACAATGATGAATATGTAGACGAGCAAATCATATTTAGCCTCCTTCAAAAGTTTGAAAACCTATCCGATAGTAAAATTGCCGCTCCACCACTGCTGTATTTGATTGATTACCGTACTTCTAATTATTTAATTATAACAGATGCAATTAAAAATATCTCCTCCTATGATGCCAGGGACTTTTTGGATGGTGGGTTAGCACAACTATTGGATGTTTACCAGGTTGATGATTTTAAGATATATAACAGTAAAGTGTTTCCCGCAAATATTGAATTCTTAAAACATCGGCCAATAGAAACGCATGATCGTTTTATTTTTTCTTATAACTTCAGAATCAAAGACAAAGGTGGTCAATACATATCTTTACTGCAGAGAGGGAGTTATATTACCTCACCTATAACAGGGCTCCCTTTATATAGTCTAGGCTACGTCACAGACATAACTGCTTTTAAACAAGACAATATTATTTGTCATACTATCGATGAAATCGAGCAAGATTCTCCGGAGTTAATTAGATACCGTAAAGAGACCAATACTTTTTATCCTTATGAGGAAGACCAGATTTTAACCAAACGGGAAAGAGACATCTTATGCTATATGGCAGATGGACTTAGTAGTAAACAAATCGCCTGGAAACTTAAAATCAGTGAGAATACAATCGCCAACCACAGAAAAAGCATGCTCAAAAAGACCAATACAAAAAATGTGGCCCAGCTAATCACCTTTGCCTGTAAAAGCAGGATTATTTAGTCATCAATAATTAAATTATTGTAAATGAGAGAAATAATAAAAATTCAGGACAATCAGATTGCCATAAAAAGACGTCTGGTAACCACCGCGAAGGGTACCATTATCTTTTTACATCATAGTTCCGGGTCGAGCAGCGTCTGGGATCAACAGTGGCAATCCAAAACCTTGAGTAATTATAGCTTGATTGCCTTAGACTTATTAGGTCATGGAGGGTCCAGTCATAGCAATAACCCAGAGCAGGACTATAGTTTACAGGGACTAGCCGGAATCATGGCCAAAGCTATTAATGCACTTACTATTGATTCTTATATACTGGTAGGTCTATCCATCTCTACCAATCTAATCGCAGAAATGGCAAATCAACTAGATAGTTGCGCCGGATTCTTTATGGCGGGAGCCTCTATTTTATCCAAAGAGATGAGTCCAGCAGACTTTATGCTGTCTTTTGAATTTGGGGACGTATTATTTGCAGTGGATCCCAAAGAAGATTGCCTAACTGGCTACGTAAAGGGACTCCATGAAAATCAAAAAGATAATATTGACTTAGCCTTAATTTCAGACTACAAAAACACCGACCCTGCCTACCGGATCAGTATAGGTAATAGTGTTGGTAGTAACCAGTGGTCAGACGAACTGCAAATACTCAATAAATTACAAAAGCCACTAGGCTTGGTCTATGGGGCCGAAGAGAAAATCATCACCCCCCATTACTTGACTAGTATCTCGCTACCTAAATGGGAAGGTAAAGTTCATTTACTAGATGCTGCAGGACATTTATGCCATTTAGACCAACCAAAGCTGTTTAATCAGTTATTAGCACAATTTATTATAGACGTTTTACAATTGTAGATTTAAATAGGAGGGCTAACTTAATAAAAGGATTCGGGAAAAAGGAAGGGAAATTAAATAAAGATATTAAATGGTGATTTAATAAAGTATTGAGATTCAAGAAACTTTAAAACAACCAGATTATGCGCACAGATAGCCACTCACTGGCGTTTGGGATTATGGCTCCGATACTGCTGTTAATCGTCAGCTGTAAACAGAAAACAGGACAAACGACCACCCTGGCAGACAGTTCCGCACAGCAAACAGTGACAAACGATTCACAAACGCAAGTCCTTGATGATCAAAACCACCACTTTATACCTGCCAAAAATCAAAACAACAGGTGGGGCTTTGTCGATTCAGCGGGTAAAGTCTTGATTGATTATAAATACGGCTGGGTTGACAATTTCTATAACGGCAAAGCAAGGATTACGATTAATAAGCATTTTGCTTATATAGATACATTAGGTCGCCTTATCGATGAAATAAAGTATAATTTCATAGAGCGTTACCATAACAACAGGGCTTGGGTCAGAAAAGACGGACTGTGGGCCGTTATCGACCAAAATGGTAAAGAGATTGTACCGCCCAGGTTTGCCGATAAAACAGATTTTTACGAAGGTACAGCCATTGTAGAAAATCTAACAGAAGATCAAGGTGTTATGGATACAACAGGTAAACTCATATTACCCCTTTCCTATAAGGATGTACACAGAGAACCGCTTGGACATTTCATGGCTCAAGACTCAAATTACAGTATCATAACCGTTGATTTACAAGGTAAAATAAAAACCTATGCCCAATACAACGGAATGACCACTCCGGTGGCCAACAGAGCTGCCTTCAGAACCAAAGATGGGCTATACGGTTATCAGGACGCAAAGGGGAAAATCGTCATCCCACCTGAATATAGTTATGCGACAGCCTTTGAGAATGACCGGGCCGTGGTTAGCCTAAATGATTCCACCAACCTGTACGCCGTTATAGACACTTCTGACCATATCTTACAAAGGTTTACCGTAGGGAAAACGCCAATACTGAACGGCTCCTTTGAAAAAGTCGCTTTTACCGATGAGCTTAAAGGAATGATTGGTTTTTACGATAAAAATCAAAAGATAGCGGCCTTTTTTATCAGCGGTGCAGGCGAATATGAGGACGGCTTATTAAATGTTGATATAGATGGCAAGAGCGGCTTTATAGATTCTACCGGTAAAATCATTATCCCCATAAAATACGATGAAGTCCGCCCATTTTGGGATGGAATAGCACTGGTTAAAAACAATGACTTATATGGTTTTATTGACAAAAAAGGCAGGCCCATCACCGATGTAAAATATGAAGAGGCAGATCACTTTGAAGAAGGTATTGCAGGCGTGTCCGAAGACTGGAAATGGGGCTTTATAGATTCAACAGGCAAAGAAATTACCCCCATAGCCTATGACGCAGTGTATTTCCCCCAAAATGGTCTTGCTATGGTAAAAAAAGAAAGTGGTAAATATTGTTATATCAACCTTCAGGGTAAGGAAGTTACCAGTCCCAGAAAAGAAAAGTTTATTAGAATACTAACCTACATAGACAAATAGCTAAACTAACCAACAATTACACATCTATAAAATATATTGGCGCTTAAAATCCTAAAAACTCTAAGGGGCCTTATATTTTATCAGTTAAGCATATTCTATAACCCTTCTAGCTCCTAATCCATGATCACCCGTCTGCCATTAACTCTAACATCCCTAAACTCTACCTCCTTATTTTTCTGATATTTATTTTTAAAAACGCTGGCAGGCAGCTTACCCGCCAAAATACTGTCCTTAGTTTCAGGCGACTTACGTGACAATTGGACTAAATCAGCTAGCGCAGTGCTATCGGTCACCTTAATATCCATATCCTTAAATACAACACCCCGAACTGTGTCAAGCGGATTACCCTGCATTAAGCCAAAGTTATTGCAGCTCACAGAAAAATCAGAAAATACGATGTTTGCAACTGTTCCATGAGGGTGCAGCGTACTATCCTGAAGCGCCGCTTCCATATTATAATACTGCCGCCAGGGCGCCATGCGGATGACAGAACCCACACGGCCCGTGATATGGTGAATCAAAATGTTTTCGTAGACCTGATAAGTATCTGGTCGCATTTTAAGATTTAAAAGCGGTCTATCCATATCCGTCAAACAATTATTCATCACGATATTTTTAGCGTGGATACACTCGCTACCCATTGTAAGTGCCGCATGCACCGGACCAAACCTGCAAGAATCAATCAAGACATTTTCCACAGGACCGTTCTGATCCTCCTTATCCGCCAAAGGTCCTTTCCCCCCTTTAATTGCAATCCCGTCATCATTGACCGAGATATAGCAGTTCTTAATCAATACATTTTTACAGGCGTCCAGATCAATGCCGTCCGAGCTGGGAGCCGGGACCGGCTTCCAGGGCGCCGTCATCTGACAGTTTTGGATAACAATATTGCTGGATTTATAAAAATGTGTCGTCCAGTAGCCTGCATTCTCAAAATGCACGCCGTCCAGTTTCACACCATGACAGCCCCAGATAAAAACCAGTCTCGGTCTGGCTATCTCCAGGCCCGTCAAAGCATGCCCCGTTTTTTTAGCCTCCGTTCT
>Ga0164242_10005094_pt1 | contig 14647 bp, 18 predicted proteins | sample OricomgcompostMG_FD_108783 | JGI IMG/M metagenome (GOLD analysis project Ga0164242, IMG submission 108783) | Miracle-Growth compost microbial communities from Emeryville, California, USA - Original compost - Miracle growth compost (MG) ... | reverse complement strand
GCGATCAAAGTAAGGTAAATGCCGATCGTGGCCAGCATCGTGGGGCGGATTTCGTAGCCCATCACGTGCGTAATCGCTTTGACCTGGCCCGAGTTATCGAACGATTGAATCAGAAAGGTGATCGGATTCAGCAGGAGTTTGTAGGCGAATCCCCAATGGCGTTTTCCGGCTTCGCGCAGAAGCCGCGAACGATCCGCGCCGAAGTACGATCCGACTGCGTTCGAAAAAACCCCGTTCAGGGTGGCTTGATAGAGGGTGTTTTTCCCCCCGACGGCGTTGATGAGGTCGCCCATCAGGACGTCGTAGGTGAGCGAGCGAAAGTATTCGATCGATTTGTTGTAGATCTTTCCGAGCGGGCTCGTTCTCGCTTTGATGCCGTAGGCGAAGAAGTTAGTCAGAGTCTGATGAAAGGTGTTGTTGATCCCGGTGGCGACCGCGACGGAAACGGTCATGAGCGTGGCAAGTTCAGGACCGATGTCGGGCGCGCTGAAAAACACGCTGGCAGCCGTGGCAGCGCGAATGCCGAAGAATACGACGCCCAAGGTGCGGTCGTAGTGGGTGGGCTTGACGTAAATCTCGCTCCAGCCTTTGGCGATTTTCTGGCGCGCGCGGCTGAATTTTTGAACGACGGAAAGGGGAATCTTGACGTGATCGACTTGGAGTTGGCGGCTGAGTTCTTCCGGGACGGGGAGGTCGGGCTGGCCTTCGACTTCATAGACCTGAATGATCCCGTCGCCGGTTTTCTTTTCGAGGTCGATGATGTTTTGAACGTCTTGCGGAGTTTCGTCGGCGCTGTTTTCGGGTCCGACTTGGAATTGAATATTGGCTTTGTCGTTCAGGTCGAAGCTTCCGCCGACGCTTTGAGCATGGGCTGCCGTCACGCTGAGCGAGAACACCATCAGGAACTTGAAAATCTGAGCAAAGCTCATCGAGTAGGATCCTTTATCGGGGTTTGTGGGCCCACTATACCTTAAATTCAAACTTAAATAAACATCAAGAATGTAATAAATCGGTAAAAATGTTTAATGAAAATCGTTGAATTGAGGACAGTGGGCCCGACCCAGGACCCTAATTAAAGCGTAATCCCAATAACAGCGTCGCAGTCTGGCTATGAACCGATTGCGGAGTATCGAAAGGGACATCGTTGGACTTCAGGCCGTACGCGAAACGCGCGTCCACGAACAGCTTGCCGAAATAAAACCGGGGGCCGGCGACCACGCCATAATCGCTGTCGGCGTCGCTCGAGATCGCCACATCGTAAAATCCGCCGATGTTGAAAGTGAAGTTTCGGTTGCCCAATTGATAGACGACCGGAATGGACAAAGCGTTGGTGCTTCCGGAAACATCAGTACCGGAGACCGTGGCCGTCGTTTTGGTTGAAACGTAGATGGCTCCGATTTCGATTTTGCTGAAGTTCCACAAAAGGCCGACATCAAACCCGGTGCCGCCTTTTTCCTTGGTGTCGACACCCATGATCTTTCCCGACACCGAATTGAAATTCTGGTTCACACCGGCCACGATCGAAAACGCATGCGCGCTCGGGGATGCCACGGTGACGGTCAATAACGATAAAGCAGTTAGAAGCAATTTATTCATCATTACTCTCCTCTCAAGAGATATTTATGGTTGATAAATCGCTATCGGTCCAAATACCCCATTTCATGACCTAAAATCGGGATTTGACGTGATTTTATCATCCCTTACGGCGATGTTTTGACCAAAATCAAAGAATTTTGCGGAAGGAGGGGGTGAAAGTTAACAATAGGGAATTGTTATTTATCTTTTGTTAAATAATGCAGGTGGAAGTGGTAGGCCCTACAGGACTTGAACCACCCATTGGGCAGCCATAAAGCTCTCATGGGTTTGATGAGTTGGAGTTTGGCTTCGGGGTTATTGTACAAAATTACTTTGAAAGAGCTTTAAATGGTCAAAACAATCAATTTAACATCGATTCGCCCATTCGTGACACCATAAAACAAAATTGACGAAACGTCCCTTTTGTGGGACAATGGACTCATGAAGGGCGCCAAACACGTTGTTCACATCCATGATCCTGCCCGAAAAGAAATACATAGCTGGCCGACTGAAGCAAAAAAGGATCTGGGCGCAGTCCTGACCCAACTTCAATTTGGTGAAACCGTTGGAATGCCTGATGTGAGGCCAATGCCTTCGATTGCTAAAGGTGCGTCCGAAATCCGCCTCAAAGACCAAAGCGGTATCTATAGAGTTTTCTTCATCATAGAAACAGAAATTGGAATCTTAGTGTTTCATGGATTTAAAAAGAAGACTCAACAAACACCTCAAAGCGAAATTGATACCGGTAAAAAACGACTTAAGAAATTTTTGGAGGAATTAGAAAATGAAAAAGAATAAAAACTATGTGACTGCTCGGAACACAGATGAACTTGGTGAGATTCTAGGCCTTTCAGAGAGCGATACTGCTTTAATGAAATATAAAGCTCACTTAACCGCTCTTGCAGTCAAGGCGATCGATAAATCTCATCTGACCGTTAACGAAATTGTAAAGCGTTCAGGCATCGCTCGAAGCAAAGTATCTGCGGTAAAAAATGGTGCATCGGTAAGCGTATCATGTGATTTGCTGGTGAAAATTATTGCTGCAACCGGGCTTGAAATAGCCCCTCCAAAAGCCGCATAACAAAACATGGCAGCCAACGACCTTCAAAAAGCATTCATGGTGCCAATAGAACAACTCTCATCGAAACTATCAAGACTAAAGAAAGAGTAACTAAACCTCCCAAGGCGCTTTTTTTCCCTTTAAGAAATCCCAGGTTTTTTTCGGCATCCATCCGTTGCGGTCAGTATCAACATCAAGAATTATATAGTTATCATTAATCAAAAATGGTTTTAACGACTCATGTAATTCTGTTGCCGTTTTTTCAGAAATTAAGAAGATCGCATTTGGAAGATTAGCGTACCAATTAATAATTTCAGGTCTAGTATCCAAGAATTTTTGGACATCGCTCCTACTCTTTGTAGTTCCACTAATGATGAGAACATAGGCATAACGAGTCATTCGTCATCCCCTTCTTTCGAATCATTAGTAAGTGTCAACTTATTCTGAACTGGATACGGATCAGCTATTACATCCCCTTGAGAAAGAGAAATTAACTCCGTTGCTTGGCCTTTTGCTGCAATAATCAATTCTTCACGACGAATTATTTCTGCACCTTCCAAGATAGCTACATGTGGGTGTTTTATTCCGTATCTAAAGATCAAGACGATCACTAAAGCCTCAAGTATTCCCAAGCCCAAAATCATCCAAATACGCTGGTCTTCAGGAATAGACCAAACAAGGACCGAACCTACAACCAAGATTGCAATGGCTACATAGCACAATCGTCCAACGACTCCGCCTTTTTGTAGACGCAATCCGTGGGCTAACCCAAAAATTTTATCTGTAATTTCTGACTTTTGATCACCTTGATTCATGCTGATGCAATGAAAATACAGTAAAAAATATTTATTTTCAAAATTAATCTTATCGGAAGAAAATTAACCGATTCTCTTAACCAGCATCCAAAAAAATATATAAAACTCAAACGGACTCAGTTTTGAGAAACGAGAAGAGCGAAAATTGGAATAAAACGATAGTTGTTCAAATGATCCAGGAGTTAGATCGATCTCTTAAAAAACTAACCTTACGATCACTTGGTATAAGTAGGGAACCGACTCCTGATCCTGTACTTACCCAATATCTGGGTAAGCCCCGCTCTCGTAAGTTCTTGTACCACATGACTTGTCAACATTTTGGTTCTTGGAATCTTGCTCTTGCTGCCGCTGAACCTATTAAACCCTTTTACAATCGTCTTTGGAATACTCAACTCATTATTAAATCAATCAAACAGCTCCACGAAAATAAACACGAATTAACTGTACAAAGTATATGGAGAGATCGCTCTAGGAAGGCCACCAAAGCACTTTTTGAAAGTTACGGAAAAATGACCACTGGCTCAGCACTTCACGATGCTGCCCGCAGATATTTTGGATCATGGGATCGAGCTTTATCTAAACACGGCATTCAAGTAAATCCTATAAGGAAAAAGGAATTTTATTGGAGAAAGGACGCAGTTGCTAGGATATTGAGGGTTCTTCACGAATTTGAAGTACCAATTAATGCAACTAGTATTCCCAGGGATAGCAGCAATGAAACATGCGAAATTATTTATAACTATACTGGCAAAGTGGAGCAGGGCTCTAATATTTATAAGCTTGGATATAAGAAAATTGGTCATTGGGACAATGTTCTAAAATACGCTGGATTTAAAATAAGCCAAGCACGCAGAAGTGGTTCTCCATATGAAAAAAAACATGAATGCGTAATTGAATTAATTCGCTTATTCAATAAGCACGAATATGGGTTGAATCGTTCTGCTATCACAAGATATTCACGTTTTCTTGGGGCTCCCTCTAAATCCTCAAAAGCTTTAATGGAAGAACGTGATAGTGCAAACAAGCTTTCAATTGCAGTAAGTGCCTTAGTTTCTGATGATAGAGAATTGACTGAGAAAATTTTTGATGCAAGTCTCAGAATTCATCACTACGACGACCAAGGTGACCTCATTAAACATGTTGTTTAGCATTTGGGTAACGGAGTGTCAGAAATAAAGGTGAAACAAATTTTTTCATAGCTAGTAAAAAACATTGCGGCCAAACATTATTAGCTTTTTTTCGCCCCCTCTGTACCTCTTGTTTAGCTATATAACTGGTCGCTTCGCTAAGTTTGTCAGCACATTCATTAATAATTTTTCCAATACCAAAGTAGCAATCTGATACATCGAACGTATTTGGTACCTGCAACAAAAGACTGAAGAAGGTAAGCAACTTCTTTTAGCTTCATTCGTAAAACAGCGAACTTTCTATATGAATTTCTCTTTTTCGCACAATCGAAATCATAAATATTTCCATCAAGTAATTTCGCGGAATGAATATACAGGTTTATTAATTTATCGTTTTCAATGATTACTATTGATTGATATCAATTAATTGTTATACAATTAATTTAATGACAACAAGAATGAAAAAGAAACCCGAAGACTATCCACAGTTTAATTTCAGGGTTCCCACTCACGCTGACAAGGCGACACTTATTGTCATGATCAAAAGAACACAAAAAATCCTAAATGCAAAAGTGCCTAGCACAGAAAAAAAGTACGGGAAAAATGACGTCATTTCTTGGGCTCTAAAAATTGGACTTAAAACCCTTCAGGAGAAAAATCGTGGAACCAGATAAAGAAGCAAAAGTTAATTGCGTGGTTTCTCAATATCTGACAGCAAAAAAAATAGTTAATGAAAGCGGATATCAAAAAGAAATCGAATGGCAAGAACAGGTTATCAAACAGACTTTTACTGAAAGTGATCTTTTAAGAGAAGCAGCATGGGTTATCCTCTGTTCTGGTTTTAAGGAATCGATAGTTAGGAAAAAATTCAACTTACTATCATTATGTTTTTGGGATTGGGAATCGTGCAAAAAAATTATAGACTCAAGAGCAAACACTCTTGAATGCGCCTTAGCGGTTTTTGCAAATAAAAAGAAACTGGAAGCAATTCTTTCAACGGCAGAAAAAATTTCACAAGAAGGTTTCAATAATCTCAAAAAAAGAATTTATAAGGATCCAATAAACACTTTGAAAGGGTTTGATTATATCGGCGATATTACTGCATATCATTTGGCTAAAAACATTGGAATAAACATTGCTAAACCAGATCGTCATTTATTCAGAATTGCAGAAGCCGCGAACATTGGGGATACGCAAAAGCTATGCTCTGAAATATCTAAAAGAACCAACGACCCAATTGCGGTGGTTGACATAGTTCTATGGAGATATGCCACTATTGTTCCTAATTATCTTCAGACTTTTTTGGCAGTTTAATAAATGTATCTTTTAAAAAAAGTCTTAAAGATAGCAAAGGGAGCAACGTATGCGGGTATTTGTCAAGATACTTACTAAGTGCTATTTTTTTCAAATGCTTTTGTTTCAATTTAATAAAATCACGATCTGAAACTGATTCGCACATTTCTGATGCAAGCATATATCTATGCTGCAAATGATTATATTCAGTATCAGAAATAATATCTTGGCTCAGTAGCTGCTTACAAAACTGCTTTATTCCAGCATAATATTCTAAAGATTGCTCATGTCTTTCAGCACATTCTCTCCAATTTAGTAGCAACTCTAAAATTGATACAAAAAATGTTATAATGGACAAAACACCTATCCAAAGAGTGTGGTCTATACCGTATGGGGAAAGCTTTTTGCCAATTGTTGGTTCAACAAATACCAATGCCAACATCCATGTACTACTTGCAAAGATGATTGTGGTAAGAATATGTGCACGTCTTCTAAACCTGTCACCTAATATTGAATGACAAGTGCAAAGCTGATCTGAAACTCTTTTTATTCTTTGAACCTCTTCTTTTGCCGTAGACATTTAGTTTTCCCCAAACAAAGATAACCATAAACTTATATCCTCTGATGTCGTTGCATTTCGCATCCTTCTCAAAGTTCTATCGAGTGTTTGACTCAATCTCATTCTTTCTTGGGAGTTCTCATTGCCCAAATACTCATCTACATAGACAGATTGTCCTGTACTGTCTTTAATAGGAGTCTTCACTATTTCTTTAGCTTTCTCAAAAAAATAAGTAAGCATAGTAGGATAATCCTTGGTACTTTTATAGTCACGGAAAGCTTTGATAGCAATCGACTCCATATGATAGCCTTTAATTTTCAACTCTTCTGGAAAGATATCGTTAATTGCTTTCGCTAATTTAATAGTAGGTACAACTTTTCCATCACAACTCTGGTTAACTTTAGTTAGTGCAGTAAAAAAGCCTTCGGGGTTAATTTTTGACCAACCAGCTCCATCTGCATCTGGTATTCTATAATGATTTCCAATACAACTAGCAGGTAATAACTGCAGAACCATGCCATCAGAATATGTAAGTGTTACCGCAAGTTTTCCGACATTAACCGTACAACCATCAACTTGTTTATCAAGACAAGCCTTTATCTGCTCGATAACATCAGCGGGCGCTCTTTTTTCTATTTTTTTAAGAAGAATTAAGAAATCAACATCACTGATACCATCAACATATGTTTTTTTTGCAACAGACCCACCAAAAAGAGCATCCACGGTATGATCCAACTCATCTCCAAGTGCTCTTTTTATATCTTCTAATCTGTCATTTATTAATTTAGTGTCACGAGTATTGTATCCATTAAGTAATGAATTAATTTCAGCATTTAACCGTGTTTTAAAAGTTTCTGCCTTTGCTTTATCTTCAACATCTCTTAACAATGTTTTCAATTCAGCTGGACTTGGTCTTCCAGAATGGCCATTACCACCACTACCTCCTGATCCACCCATATTAAACCTCCTTCAATTTTCCGAGCATTACTTCGTATGTGCTCTTAATAAATTCACTATGATAACGAAAGCACTCAAATTTTCTTTCAGAAATATAATGTTCCAATACATTTTCAAAGCGTTTAAGTTCATTTATATTTTCGGACCAGCATCTAGGCTGCAATAAATAATCCTTTAGTTTTAGATCAAACTTTAATGGTCCATATGATGTCTGATAAATTAAAAATCCTTGATAAAAAGCAAACCGTAACCAGGTCAAACCATCAAAAATATCTGCGCCAGACAAAAAATATAATGGAGTAGTGACTGTATCCAAGCTTCCAAAAATATGTATGGGTGTCTTTAAATCAATTTTAGTTAATGCCTGCCGAATTTTTGCAATTGCAAGCATTTTTTCAATTAAATTCTCACCTAATTCTTTTTCAGTTAACCCAATAATGTCAAAGTCTCCTAATTTTCTGATGTTTTTGACAATACTATTAACATTAAGGTAAACATCTTTTTCATTTTCTGGTTTAATCAGAAAAACCTTAGCACATAATGGTTTTTTATTAAAAAGCTCTGTTGCCGCAGCAATTTGCTTTTCAATTGATTGGCGAATTGAAGGATGATCGTAACTTACGATAGCCGTTGGTACATCGTATTTCCATTCATCTAAAACTTTTTCATACAGATCAACCGACCACACTTTTGGCTCGACTCCAGTGTATTCGAGATCCTCAAGCATTGCGTCTTTTAAGCTCTCATACCCACCACTATCTATTATCAAAAGATCCGGAAATGTAATTGGACCCTTCAATTTGCTATGATGGATGTCATATGCACTAATCAACGTAGTATCAGTGATAAATTCTGACATGGTTTCTATTGCTGCATCCAAATTAACAAGAACTTTACTTGAGAAAGAAGGAACCAGCCTTGGTGTTTTGAATGTGTGCGCGCCAACTTTAATTTCTCTACTAGCAACCAAACTCATATTTTTTCCTATCTTGGCATGATAAGCATGATCCACATGTCGGAACAGTACCCATTTCGCAACTATAAGTAAGATTCAAAGGAATATTATTAATTTTGCAATATTCGAAAATCTGACTTTTCCCCCAACTTATAAAAGGTGCAAAAACCCTAACTTGGTTGGCAGTGCAACCATCAAAAATGCTATTCATTAAATTTAAAAAACTTTCAGAACAATCAAAATATTGAGTGCCAGCATGAATGCCCAATGCCACTAGACCGTTTGATTCTTTCCATTGAGTTAATGCACAAGAAAGAAGAAAAGCATTACGCCCTCGAATTTCACCCGCAGTAAATGATGAGTTGAAGACTACAGAAACTTCTTCTAGCTCTATATTTAAATATTGTGCTATTTTTTTTGCTGACTTTCTTTCTTCAATGACTGAGGCTTGATTAAAGTTAAAAAAAATACTGTTAACCTTATATCCCTGCTTTTTTAAAAAATGGGCACAAGCAAACGAATCCAATCCGCCACTTAGTAGCACCAATGCTTTCTTATGATTTAGATTGTTAACCACTCTTTGTCCCATTCACTAAACTGTCATTTTAATGAAGAGTAGCAATTTAAAATTGAGAAATGAATTCTTTTTAGAATATTTATTCGGCGCTGTGATTTTGACGAGTGCTTTAGTCACTCAAGTCATAGTCATTATGGGCTTTTGTTTGGAGATTTTTCCAAAAAACTTTATTGTTTTACCTTTTATGATCATCGCTGGGTCACATTTATTGATCTCTATCCATAATTTCTGATCTAGGTAACGAAAAATAAATCTTGGATTTTCATGTACCAATATAGCTACATCAATAGGCTGATCCAACTCAATAATTTCAGCGTTAAACTCGATTAAGTCGTTATATTGATATTGGGTGAGTGCAGTAAAAGTATCTTCCGAAATTTTTCCTAAGCAATCATCAAACTTAAACTGCAAATCAGGCAACTGGTCTTCCATAGATTCTCCGTATCGAAAAGTGGTCCGGGAAGAGGGACTTGAACCCCCGACCAATCCGTTATGAGCGGACTGCTCTAACCAGCTGAGCTATTCCCGGACATCATTTAAGAACAACTTTCAACTTCTTGATTGAAGCAATCCATCTTGCTTCTTGCTCGTTTGCGGTTTGGTTTTAGGGTATCCGGTCGGGGCGTTTCCCGCCAGTCAAAACATTTAGTCCGCTCCGGCGCCGGGGTGATCTCGATACCCGCCCGCGAGCAGGCGGCTGCAATTTCCGACCGTCGAGGTGATCCAGGTTCCTATTTTTTTCAGGCCCTTTTCGAGGCCCATCACCGCTGAATAAAATTTTTCGGGGTAGCGCTTCAATGCCAAAAACGTGGTGACGTAATAGCCGATCAGGATCGCGCCGCTTAAGCGGAAGTCGTAGGTGCCGATCTTGCAAAGCACCGGCATCCAGTGGAACTGCATCAAATCGAGCGCACCGAACACGTTGCTGAGCAGGAAGGTGTAGAAATTCATCTTAGCGAGCCTGACTTTATCGTGCTGATAGGCCAGGTAATCCTGATTCGAAATCAAGACGTCGCCCGTCCCCGAAAAAAGGGTATTCATCAAGATCGCCGATTGCACGCCCGAGGTCAGAAACTTCGCCGGGTTTTGGATCAACTTGAAAATTTGCGACGTGATGTAATCGTAGGCCGAGTTTCTAAAGAAGTAGGTCGTGTTGTTCGCGTTCTTGCCGATTTTGCGAAAGCTGCTCGATAAGAAGTGGTTGATCGCGTTGTTCCACACGTTGTTGGCGTAAGAAAGCAGGGTTTGCGCCACGACGAGGGCCACTGCGTTTTGGATCGGGATGTCGGGCGTCGTAAACACCATCGCGGCAAAGACGCCGGTTTCTCCGACCGTGCTCACCAGGCCGTAGCGGTAATCGGCGGGGCCCGGTTTGCGTTCGGGGTTTTTGAACGAAAGTTTCCAGGCCGCCTGAAGGCGTTTGAAAAATCCGTTCTTGGGGTTGACCACGACGACCGGGGTCTGTGCTTCGGTCTGAACTTCTTTTTCGAAGTTCTGAAGCTCGGGCGAAGGCGAGTCGCCCATGACGGCGACGTGATCCAGCTTCAGGTCTTTAATCTGGCCGATGAACTTCGGGTCTTGCAGCGGCGGTCGGGCGAAGAGGTGAACCCAGGTGACGACCTTGCGACCCTTGACCGTACTTTCGATCTTGTACGATTCGACCGAATCGGAAGCTTCTTGCGCGCGCGCCGTGAAGGAGGGCACCGTGACCGATGCCAGAAGCAGCAACAATAGGGGAAGGACTCTCGCTCTCATCATCTCGGGCGAATTAATACATTAAATTAATTTAATATACAAGCGCATTTTGAGAGCGGGATGACGTTCATTTTGCCCGATGAAAAGGCCAGCCGACCGAGAAGCTCAAATAATCCTGGTCATGGCCTGAAAAGTGCCCATATTTCATAGAAGTGGGAGGTTTTTATGGGCGACAATATGGTGTTTTTATCCAATCCGGCGGTCTTGGTGTGGCTCACGGTTTCGCATACCCTTTTCTTGGTCATTCCGGGGCTGATGGGTGCCTGGGACGAGGTGCGGCACACGGTGGGTTCCATCCATTTTAAGAACCACATCCATTCCATTCAGCCCCGGTCGGCTTCGCCTCATTATTTGAAGGCTGCTTAAGATTACCCGAGCGCTGTTTACCAAAGGACGGGGTTGGTCGTAGCGCCGTACCAGCTGATGCCGGTATTCGCCAAGTTCTCGGTCGAGGCATTCGACGGATCGATGGCGAACACACGTCCGCCGGAATCGAAGCCGTAGAACACGTTGTAGGCGTAACCCAATCCGTAGACGCCGGAGTGTCCTAAGCTTCCGATATTGCGGGTTGCGCCCGTGTTCGGATCGATTTGGATTAAGCGATCGCTTCCGCCGCTGCTGGCAGCCATGTACAGATAACCGTCCGGAAGGGCGATGATATCACCCGAAGATTGATATCCGCCCGGGGCGACGAGGGTAGACAGCCGGTGGGTGGCGATGTCGTAGATCGCGACACCGTTACCCGAGATCACGAGTCGTCCGTCCGAAAGCGAGGTCAGACCGTTGATGTTCCCGAAAGCGGCGATGCCGTCGGTCGGAATGGCGGTCATGACTCCGGTCGAAGCGTCCACATAGTAGAGACTCGAACCGTTCACGGCATACATCAAACCCGAAGGCGTGATGGCGATATCGAAGACGCTCATCGAGCGGCCGTTGGAGTCGCGGAACGAGGCGATCGAAGTGCTGACGTTATTCAGCGGATCGTAACGGTACAATTTCGACGAAGAATGCCCGTACATCGGCTCGGTGGCGGCCTTGCGGACGTTGATCGTTACCGTCGCCGTATCGGTTAAGCTGACGCTGTTGGCGATTCGGTAATTGAAGGTCACGCTTCCGCTAAAATTGAGCGGCGGGGTGTAGATCAACTGAGCGCCCGAGGTCGCAATCGAACCGCTCGACGGGTTTTGGTAGGCGTCGAAGTGGATCGGCAAATTTTGCGGGTCCGAATCGTTCAAGAGCAGATCCGAGATCGCGATCGAAACCGGCGTGTTTTGAGCGGTCTCGAACGGCCCATCATCGCGCGCAATCGGGTTCAAAAGATTCGGCGTGGGCGACGGAGTGGCCGTCGGCTCTGGCGTTGCGGTCGGCGAAGGCGTCGCTGTAGGCGAAGGCGATGGAGTCGCAGTCGGCACGGGCGTCGGAGTCGGCGTGATCACCGGGGTCGGTGACGGCGTCGGAGTGATGATCGGAGTCGGCGATGGAGTCGCCGTCGGAACCGGGGTTGCGGTTGGGGTTGGGGTTGGCGTAGCCGATGGAGTCGGAGTCACGATCGGGGTTGCAGTCGGCACCGGGGTTGGCGTCGGTGTTCCGCCGATAATCGGAGTCGGCGATGGTGTGATGATCGGAGTCGCCGTCGGGGTCACGGTCGGAGTGGGCGCGCCCACGGACGGAGTGCTCGGGCCGCTCGAAGCGGGGTTCCGCAGATCAGCCGAGTAATCGAAAAAAGTTTTGTTCTCGCCGAAGAAACATCCGGTCAGAGACAAAGAAAGCAAAGCGGGTTGAAGGATACGCAAACTCAACTTGATCCAGGCACTCATAACGAGCTCCTTACTTTTCACGGGAGCCATCAATAGCTATACCCGAGTTTTTTGATCGAATAATTAAAGTTTACGGGATTGCCGCAGATTGTCAATAAATATTAAGAATCGTTTTATTTCAAAAACTTAAACGAAATTAATGGAATCGAATGGCCACTTTACCGGTGGTTTTGCGCTCCTCTAATAATTGGTGCGCTTTTGCGAGTTCGGCCGCCGGGAACTCGCCGCCCGAAAGCGGATGGATCTCGCCCGTCTGGTAAAGTCGCACGATTTCGAGCAAGCAATCCTGAATCAGATCAGGCCTCAGGTCGGCTACCCGAAGTAAGTTCACCCCAATGATCGCCTGACTTTTCATGATCAGAAACGCGGGCGAAAAAATGCCGAATCCGAACAGAAGCTTTAACCCCGAGAGCAATTTCGAAGCGCCCCGGTTCGCGCTTTCGGCGGCGCCGAAACCCACGATGGTTCCCGTCGGTTTCAACAGGCGATATCCTTTTTTGAAGGTCTCGCCGCCGACCGCATCGAAGACATAATCGAGCGGTTGATTGCCGAATTTTTTTCGAATCGCTTGGGCGAAGTCTTCTTCGCGCGAAACGATGACATCATCGGCCCCGAACGATTCGGGGATTTTGCGTTTCGATGCGCTTCCGACCGTGGCAATCACGTAGGCCCCGCGCCGTTTGGCCAATTGAGTGAGCGCCGTCCCCACGCCGCCCGCCGCCGAGTGGATCAGGACGCGGTCGTGCGCTTTGATCTCGACCTTTTTTTCGAGCATGTAATACGCCGTACAGAACTGGGTGGCTAAGGCCGTCGCTTCGACGAGCGGAACCGATTCGCCGATCGGAACGCAGGCCAAGGCATGGGCGACGGCGAATTCGGCATAACCCCCAAAGCGGGTCAATGCTACGACTCGCTCATGTTCTTTGATCGAAGTGACGTTTTTTCCGACGCGCGCGACGCGCCCGACGACTTCATAGCCTAAGACGGCCGGAAGCGGTGGGGCGTCTTGGTAAATCCCAAGCCTCGCCATGACGTCGGCGAAATTGAGGCCGAAGCCCTCGACCTCGATCAACACATCATCGTCGCCGACGGTAGGGATTTCTTTTTCAATCGTTTCAAAGGCGGTTTCGGCTTTACCGTAACGAACGAGGGCTAAGGCTTTCATGAACGTCCTTTATCGGGTATGGGATTCCTGCTTGCAGTTGAAGAAGGTTTCGGTTTCGTCTTCGATTTGAATGGTGACGTGTTCGATCTCGAATTCGTCGTCGAGCATCGTCTCGATCGAACGAAGCGTTTCCATGCGCGGGGCGCCCGTTTTCGGGAGCAAATGACAGGTCAGCGCAAGGTCGCTCGTTCCAAGCCCCCATACGTGAAGATCGTGAATCTGATCGACCCCGGGGCTTTGAAGAATTTTTTCGCGAATTTGGGAAAGTTCGAGGTGTCGGGGGACGGCATAGAGCGAAAGCGAGAGCGCTTCTTTCAAAATTCCGATGCTGCCGAACGCGATCACCAGACAAATCACGATGCCCGTGACCGGATCGATCCAAGTCAGGTGAGTCCGGCCCTGAATGACGGCGGCGACCAGAACGCCGGTCGAAACAAGCGCGTCGGCGACGAGATGAACAAAGGCCCCCTTCAGGTTCAGATCACGACTTTTAAAAAACGGAATGGCGGAGAGGCCGTTCACGACAATCCCGAGCGCCGCGAAGGGAATGACCAGCGCGGTATCGACGACGTGTGGATTCTTAAACCGCAGAATCGATTCCCACAACAGGCCACCGGTCAAAAACAACAACGAACCCGAATTGAAAAAGGCGGCCCAGATGGTCGATGATTTCAGGCCATAGGTGAATCGCTCGCTCGTGGGCCTCGTCGCCAGTCGGATTGCGACCCAGGCCAAAACAAGCCCGAGCACGTCACCCAGGTTATGCCAGGCGTCGGCCAACAACGAAACCGAGTTCGACCGAAAGCCCGCCCAAATTTGCGCCGCCACTAGAATCAAATTCAGCGCGATGCCGATCCGAAAGGCAGGTTCGTGAGAGTGGGAATGGCCCGAATGGTCGTGCATGGGTTTGATGATAGCCGGATTTTTCCGAAACTTCATGATAAAATCAGGGCATGAACTTCGGTTTTGGAACTCGAAAAAACCCGATGCCG
>Ga0164242_10005093_pt1 | contig 14647 bp, 12 predicted proteins | sample OricomgcompostMG_FD_108783 | JGI IMG/M metagenome (GOLD analysis project Ga0164242, IMG submission 108783) | Miracle-Growth compost microbial communities from Emeryville, California, USA - Original compost - Miracle growth compost (MG) ... | reverse complement strand
CTTCACTTGGCGCAGGTGCTTCAGATGGGCCTTCGCGAGCGGGGCAAAAAAGAACCACGACCGTATCCGGAAAAGGAATATGTATCCGGAATGAAATTAAAAAAGCCTCCGGAATCCGCTAAGGTGGTGATTGCCTTGGTTGGCGCCGCGGCCTTGCTGGCTTCTTTCATTTTGATCCGGAAAAAGATGAAGCATCATTTTAAGCATAACATACAAGAGACATGACGTGTTGTTGTAAACGAACATTCTATGATCAAAAGAAGCAGGGACTGCATGCTTTTATTTTGCCGCCCTTCGGACTATGGGGTTGATGGGTTACCTGCCTTGAAATGAGCAGAACTGGTAATGAAACGGCCGCCACGGGTACAACCTTTGAGGTCATTAATAAAATGAAATAAAAGATGGAAACGATCGGAAAAAAGATATGGGCTATTGCTGAAGGGTACATCCCTAAGGAAAGCACGGGCCCTGAGCCGCAATTTACAAGCCACGAAACAGCTTGTATTTTAAATCCCAATCCTAAGGATGCGCATGTTATCCTTACCATTTATTTTTCAGACCGGGCGCCGGCCGGCCCTTATAAGATAACTGTTCCCGCAGAACGTACCCTGCATCTCCGTTTTAATAATCTTACAGACCCGGAACCGATCCCTCCCGATACTGATTATTCCAGTATTATCTGTTCGGACGAACCGGTCGTGATACAGCATACCCGGCTGGATTCCCGCCAGGAGGCGAACGCGTTGCTCTCCACGATTGCCTATTCCGGTTGAAAGAGTGGAAGCGGGAATGATATCAAAACGTGGACAACTTTCCCGGTAGGACTTTAAGGAATCAAAATTAGTATCTATGACATATACTTGCCAAATATTGCTCACTATACAATCTGTTTTCGAATCCGCAACGGTGGAAGCGGAAAAGGTAAATGCCCTTACTTTCCGTTTTATTATTGCAGGTTCCTTTATTTTTTTACTGGTTGTTGGCTTATTGATTTATGTTTCCGTGAAATTCCGGGCAAAGCCGGATGCGGAACCGATACAGGTGCGGCGCAATAAAAAGGCTGAGGTAGCCATGATTGGCATTCCGTTTTTGATGGTTGCTTTCTTTTTTTACCTCACCATAAAAACGATGGAAGCCACGGAACCGCCGGTACAAAACCAAAAACCGGATATTATCATTGTCGGCCACCAATGGTGGTGGGAAGCACGTTACCCGGTGAAAAATGTGGTTACGGCTAACGAAATCCATATTCCTGTTCAAAAAAAAGTATTGCTTCAGTTGAATTCCGGCGATGTTATCCATGATTGGTGGGTGCCTTCTTTCGGTCCGAAGATGGACATGGTACCAGGCATCAATAACTATTTATGGCTCTATATCAGAAAGCCGGGCATATATGAAGGTACCTGTAGTGAATTTTGTGGGGTTCAGCATGCCTGGATGCGTATCCGGGTAATCGCACAGGATACCGGGGATTTTCAGAGATGGCTCACAGCCGAGGCAATGCCTGCGCTACAGCCGATTACGGGTCCGGCACGTTCAGGCCGAACGATTTTTATGGGGCTTACCTGCGCCGGTTGCCACACTATTAAAGGAACGGTTGCCATGGGCCGGGCCGGGCCGGATTTAACGCATCTGGCTTCCCGGGAAACATTGTTGTCCGGGAAGATGGAGAATACAGATGAAAACCTGGAGAAATGGTTGAGCCATCCGCAGAAAATAAAGCCGGGGGCGCATATGCCGGATTTTATTTTTAACAAAGACACCATAACAGCTTTAGTCGCTTACCTGCATACACTTCAATAAAATGGGACCTGTTCGTTTACCTCGTCCGCAGTCTGAATTGCCCAACCTAAATGTTAGCAATGACCAGGGATTGCTGCAATGGATTTCCACTGTTGACCACAAACAAATTGGGGTCATGTATCTGTTGTTTTCCGTTTTATTTTTATGTATCGGGGGTCTGGCGGCATTATTGTTCCGTATCCAGCTTGCCTTGCCAAACAATAACTTCCTGGGGCCGGAAATGTTTAATCAGCTTTTTACCATGCATGGCACAACGATGATATTCTTTGTGCTTACGCCGGCCATACTTGGATTTTCCGTTTATTTTACGCCGCTTATGATCGGGGCAAATGAAATGGCCTTTCCCCGCTTAAATGCTTTTAGTTTATGGATCGCTTTCTTTGGTGCATTATTGCTTTATTTCAGCTTTTTAAACGGTGGGGCCCCGGATGGCGGATGGTTCAATTATGCGCCGCTCAATGAAAAGCAATATGCTTCCGGCAATGGCATTGATTATTATTGTATTGGTTTGCTGCTTGGTGGCATCGGGACGACCAGCACGGCGATCAACCTGATCGTAACCATATTGAAATGCAGGGCCAAAACGATGGACATGCGCCATCTCCCGGTATTTGTCTGGATGGTCCTGGTCAATTCTTTCCTGATACTGGCTGCTTTTCCGGCTATAAATGCCGCTTTGTGTATGTTACTATTAGACCGGCAGTTGCAGGCCCACTTTTTTGATCCTTCCATGGGCGGATCACCTTTATTGTGGCAACATCTTTTCTGGCTTTTCGGCCATCCGGAAGTGTATATTTTAATCTTGCCTTCTTTTGGTATTTTATCAGAGGTCTTTCAGGTTTTTTCGCGTAAGCCGATTTTTGGATACAAACTTTTGGTCGGTTCGGGAATCGTTATTGCCCTGCTGGCTTTTGGTGTATGGATGCATCATATGTTCGCTGCAGGGCTGGGCATTACGATAAACGGTTTTTTTTCCGCCAGTAGCCTGTTGATCGGAGTGGCCACCGGTGTTAAGATTTTTAGCTGGATCGCCACAATGTGGGGCGGCTCTTTACGGTTTACGACGGCGATGATGTTTGCCTGCGCCTTTCTTGTTGAATTTACAATCGGCGGTTTAAGTGGCATCTCTTTTGCGATTGTTCCGATTGACTGGCAGCTTACAGACACTTATTATGTGGTAGCACATATTCACTATGTCTTTATCGGGGGCAGTTTATTCGGTCTATTGGCGGGCCTTTTTTATTGGTTTCCCAAAATGAGCGGGCGGATGATCCCGGAACGGAATGGTAAAATCTTCTTTTGGCTTTTTGTTATCGGGTTTAACATGACTTTCCTGGTGCAGCATGCCTTAGGCGCCATGGGCATGTCACGCAGGGTTTATACTTATCCCGATATCCCGGGTTATGGTACGCTGAACTTCATTTCTACCTGCGGTGCTTTTATTATGGGCATGTCCGTATTGTACCTCCTATATCTTTTAATGAAAAATAAACGTCATGGAAAAGAAGCGCCAGGAGACCCATGGGATGCATATACCCTGGAATGGATGACCACGTCGCCACCTGCCCTGAAAAACTTTGGAGCCTTACCACCTGTTTTTAGTGAACGTCCTTTCCGGGATTTGAAAACAGAACGTTTGGGAAAGAAAAATATAAATTGACATGGACAATAAACTTATGATAAAATTAGTGGTGGGCACGGAAGCCTTATTTTTCGTGGTGCTTATATTCGGTTATGTATATTTTGCATTTAATCCCGGATATAGTCCACAGGCATTGCGCTTACTCAATATCCGCTCCACCGGTATGTTTTCCCTGTTCCTGTTCAGCAGCAGCTTTACTTACTGGCGTGCGGAAGTGAATTTTGATAAAGGAAAGCTTTTTCGGCTTAAAGTATGGTTGACCATTACTATTTTGCTGGGTTGCCTTTTTCTTTTCGGGCAGGGAAGAGAATATTTTAATTTATTCCGGGAAAACCTGATTGTCAGCAGCAATCTTTTTGGTACCAGCTTTTTTACCTTAACCGGCTTTCACGGATTGCATGTTTTTATCGGTCTTATTATGCTTTCCATAGTGTTATTACTTGCTTTTTTAGGAGATTTTGACCGGCCCGGCTCTTCGGTTATCGGAACGGTGGGCATTTACTGGCATTTCGTGGATATTGTATGGTTTTTTGTGTTTAGCATGGTATATGTTTTACCTCATTTCTTAAAACAATAAATAATGAAACCGCTTTTTCAATATTGGCATTTCAGCACCGGCATGATGATATTGGTGCTGGCGGCTGCAGCATTTTATTTCTCCATGAGCCAATTGAAGTTCCGAAAAGGTGCGGTTACCTTTTTTTCGGGTTTGTTCCTTATGTTTTTAATGGTATGCTCTCCCTTGCATTTTCTGGCCATGCATCATTTGTTTAGTGCTCACATGATCATACATGTGGTTATCCTGCTGATTTGCGCGCCGCTAATGGTGTGGGGATTGTCTCCCGGTCAGTCAGGAATGGAAAAGCATAAGGCTTCTTTTTCCGGATTTGTTTCCAGGCAGCCTTGGATATGCTGGATGTGTGGGGTAGGCATCATGTGGTTTTGGCATATCCCCATGATATTTAATGTTTCTGCCAATATGCATGCCGGCCATTTCAGCTTATTACCCTTGATACAAACGTTCAGCTTGCTGGTTTCGGGGATGATCTTCGCATGGCCGCTTATTGGTCCGGCAAAAGAATGCCGGGTTAATCCGCTGAATGGCATCCTTTATCTCTTTATGGCCTGCATGACTTGTTCCCTTTTGGGATTACTGCTCACTTTTGCCCCGGTGGACCTTTTCCCACATCCGGAAATCGCCGGCGTATCGGGATTGCCGAAGTTTATCGGCAATCAATGGTGGATCACCCCGCAGGTGGATCAACAAATTTCAGGATTGATCATGTGGGTACCCTGCTGTTTTATTTATATCGGCGGTAGCCTTTTCTTATTACAGCTTTGGTTCCGGGAAAAAGAAACTCACCCGGGACGGCATAAAGAAGAACTTTTAATGGCAACGGAAAAATGAAAAATGAACAAACAACATCGGCATCGGAACGATGGCAAAAAGCCGCTCCCGAAAAATTACCGGGCCCCACATACTGGCCATTTTTTCTGGCCCTGGGCTTTGCTTTTTTTGTGTGGGGATTTATTGCCGGCTGGATCATTTGCATCGCAGGGTTGCTGATCATCATTATCTCGTTAACCGGATGGATAAAAATTTTAAGTAATGAATCAGGAGGAAACAAAAACGACAATTAACCGCAGGAAATTTTTAATAAGGGCGAGTATGGGCTTCGCGGGTATTGCTGCGGCTGTTACCGGAGTGCCGGTAGTGAGTGCTTTCCTGGCCCCCCTGCTGAACAAACAAGAAGAAGAGTGGCGGGATGTCGGGGCGTTAAGCGATTTTGAAATTGGGCATACCCGCATGGTGCGTTTTGAAGATGCTGATCCGCAATCATGGAGCGGCACAGATGCCCGGACGGCAGCATGGGTAAGAAGGGACACGGAAAGCGGTTTTACGGCATTTTCGGCTAATTGTACGCATATGGGCTGCCCCATACGTTGGGAAGCAGATGCGGAATTATTCATGTGTCCCTGTCATGGTGGTGTGTTTTATAGAGATGGGACCGTGGCCTCAGGGCCGCCACCCAAAAGACTTGCACAATATCCCGTACGGGTAGCGGACAATCAGGTGCAAATTAAGACTTCTCCCTTACCGATAACCAACATTACAGACTGATGAAATTAATGCACAAGACATATGCAAGGTCTAATAATCAGCGATGAAATATGAACAAAGTCAAAAAAATAGGAAAGTGGATTGATGATCGCAGCGGGTTTACCGAAACGATACTGCCGTTGATCAGGCATCCCGTTCCGGCAAGTGTGCGGTGGGCTTATGTTTTCGGAAGCGGTACTCTTTTTTGTTTTATATTACAGGTCATTACCGGTATCGGACTTTCCCTGCTATACCAGCCTTCTTCACAGGAAGCATACAGATCCCTGCAATACATCACACACCAGGCGGCATTAGGCAGCCTGTTGCGAGGTATTCATTATTTCGGTGCTTCAGGAATGATTGTTCTGGTAGGCATTCACATGACCCGTGTGTATATCATCGCTTCTTATAAATACCCGCGGGAAATGAGCTGGATCAGTGGGGTATTCCTGTTGATTTTTACAATAGCTATGGGGTTCACAGGTCAATTGTTGCGCTGGGACTCGAATGGCGTGTGGTCCTCTGTGGTTGCCGCAGAACAATTGGGCAGAACACCGGTCATCGGCACATGGCTGGCGCGCTTAGTGTTGGGTGGAAAAACGATTGGCGTACAAACCTTAAGCCGGTTTTATGCCTTTCATGTACTTATCCTGCCAGCATTGATTTTTATTTTTGTAGGATTTCATCTGTATCTTGTTATCCGGAACGGGATTTCAGAGCCGCCAAAGGCCGGAAGGCTGCTTAAACCTCAAACCTACCGGAAGTGGTATCAGGACTTATTGGAAAAAAACGGAAAACCATTTTGGCCTTATGCCGCCTGGCGGGATATTTTATTTGCCGCGCTTGTCGTACTGCTCATTATAGGACTGGCATTTACTTTCGGGCCACCGGAACTGACCCAGCCTCCGGACCCCTCACGTTTATATACCACGCCTGAACCTGACTGGTACCTCTTGCCTGTGTTTGCATTGTATGCCTTAATGCCGCCTGCTATTGAATCATATGCCATTATCATTGGTCCTTTGTTAATTATCACCGTTTTACTGGTTTTGCCTTTTGTTTCCAATAAAGGGGAAAGAAGTCCTGTCCGCCGCCCCTGGGCTGTTTTCGGGGTGATTTGCGTGCTGACTTTTGTCTTAAGCTTATTAAGTATCGGATTGAAATCACCATGGTCGCCTAATTTCAAAACCCGGCCCATTGGCCCCGCGTATTCTCATGCGGATAACCCGAAAATTACTTTCGGGGCTGTTTTGTTTTATAAAAAAGGATGTCAGTATTGCCATTCAGTGCACGGACAGGGTGGAGATAACGGACCAGACCTGAGTATCATAGGCCGGACCTGGAATATAGAACAATTACAGGTTCAGATTGTTAATGGTAGTAAAGACATGCCGGCATATGGCGGAATGCTTTCCCAACAAGAATTATCCGCTCTAATCGCTTTTTTAAAAGAACAAAAATGAACTGTTTTTGAGAATAGCTATTCTTTTATTTATAATGTTTATTGTTAATGTATTTACTTTATGAAAATAGCACAGATTGCCCCTTTGTTTGAATCCGTTCCGCCAAAACTGTATGGCGGAACAGAACGGGTTGTTCATTATTTAACCGAAGAACTGGTTCTCCAGGGCCATAACGTAACCCTTTTCGCATCGGGTGACTCCATAACTGCCGCCCGGTTAATTGCAACAACGGACAGGTCATTGCGCCTGGACCCTAACTGCATTGATTCGCTGGCGCATCAAATGGTACAAATGAAAAAGGTGGTGGACATGGCTTCGGAATTTGATATCCTTCATTTTCATACCGACTACCTTCATTTCCCTATGACGGGTATGTTGAAGCCCCGATGCATGACCACATTGCACGGGCGTCTGGACATTCCCGATCTTCAACCGCTTTATAATGCTTTTCCAAATGAGAATGTCGTGTCCATTTCGGAAAATCAGAAAAGACCATTGCCGCAGGCCCGGTGGCTGGGGACTGTGTATCATGGGTTACCGGAAAATCTTCATCATCAGGGTAGTGGGGATGGGGGTTATTGGGCTTTTCTGGGCCGTATCTCACCCGAAAAAGGAGTGGACCGGGCCATTGAAATTGCGGTTTCTGCTCATATTCCTTTAAAGATCGCAGCTAAAGTAGATAAGGCCGATGCTGTTTATTTTAAAGAAAAAATAAGACCTCTGTTGGACCATCCCTTAATCGAATTTATCGGTGAAATAAACGAATCGCAAAAAACGGATTTTTTGGGTAAAGCGGCAGGTTTACTCTTTCCGATTAACTGGGCAGAACCTTTCGGTATGGTGATGATTGAAGCTATGGCTTGTGGGACACCGATTCTGGCCTTTGATAATGGCTCAGTTCCTGAAGTGATCGAAGACGGAAAATCGGGAATTATCGTTCATTCCATTGCAGAAGCCATTGAGGCTATTCCTGTGGTTGCTGCACTTTCCCGCAGCGGGGTCCGTAGTGCATTTGAAAAAAGGTTTACAGCCTCCAGGATGGCTGATGATTATGTGCGCCTGTATCATCAGCTTTTGCATGTTAATTTTAAAAATCACAGTTTGCGCAACGGAAATAGCCTCTCTAAAAGTCTTTTCGAAAATAATAACTAAAAAATTAAATGATTATGAAGGGAAAAACAACAGATAATGTAAAGGATCAGTTTCATACGTCTCCCGAGTCGGTTAATTCCGACAATCAAGTAAATATGTTGAACCATTCTAATACTTTTGCGCTTTTTGACCGGGCCGGTAATATTATCCCGGAAGGGAAAATGGTGCAGGGAATTTATCATGAAGGGACCCGTTTTATAAACAAACTCATCCTGACCATTGATGGCCAAAAGCCTTTGTTGCTGAGCAGTAAAGTAAAGGAAGATAATGATATCCTATCTGTTGACCTGACCAATCCGGTACTCGCAAAATGCGGCATGGAAAGCAATGCTGTCCATATTTTACGCAATCAGTTTATTCGGGAAAGTGGCTATTATGAGGATATTATTTGTAATAATTACGGGGGGGGGCAAAGCAGTTTTGGCATTAATATTGCCTTTGACGCTGACTTTAAAGACATTTTTGAAATACGGGGAACAAAAAGGTTAAAGAAACCTAACCCTGTGCAATACAAGAGCGCAAAATATAGTTGTACGATGACTTATCCGGGCCTGGACGGCCTTGAGCGTAGTGCTGTCATTAAGTTTCATTCTGAAATACCTTGTACCTTCAAAGATAATGAAGTGCTGTTTATGGTAAATATAGCACCGGGCTCTTCCGTTTCCATTGAGTATTTTATTCATTTTAAAACGGGAAAGAAAGCTGAGCGGCCTATGAGTTATAATGCAGCCAAAAAATCCATAGCTTATGAAAACAGAAAGGCCCATGAAATATTTGCAGAAGTTCAGACATCAAACGAACAATTTAACCATTGGATCAAACGTTCGGGCGGAGATTTGTTCTCTCTCCTGGCCAACACGGAAACAGGGAAATATCCCTACGGAGGGGTGCCTTGGTACAATACGCCTTTTGGACGTGATGGCCTGATAACTGCTATAGAAACCTTATGGCTGGCCCCTACGATTGCAAAAGATGTATTGCTTTTTCTGGCCGCAACGCAGGCAACAAAATCAGTTCCTGCGCAGGACGCGGACCCTGGTAAAATTTTGCATGAAGCCCGCAAAAGCGAAATGGCCAATACGGGAGAAGTTCCCTTCAAAAGATATTATGGCAGTATAGATGCTACGCCGTTGTTTATTATGCTGGCCGGAATGTATTTTGAGCGTACTGCCGATATTGACTTGATTAAGAAAATATGGTCGAACATCAAAGCGGCCATAAACTGGATCGAGAAATATGGCGATATTGATGGTGACGGATTTGTGGAATATAAAAATAAAGCCAAAAACGGGCTTACCAATCAGGGATGGAAGGATTCCTTTGACTCCATCATGTATGCAGACGGCAAACTTGCAAAAGCGCCAATTGCATTGTGTGAAGTTCAGGGATATGTATTCAGCGCCTGGCAACTTGCGTCAAAAATGGCTGAAGCATTGGAGGAAAACCGGCTTTCAGATAAATTAAAAAAAGCAGCGGCAGCACTAAAAACAGCCTTTAATAAACAGTTTTGGAATGAGGAAAAGCATTCTTTCGTATTGGCTCTCGACGGTGAAAAACGACCTTGTAATGTGTTGGCGTCCAATGCCGGGCAGTGCCTGTTTACATGTATAGCTGATGATGACAGAGCAGCGCAGCTCGCGGACGTTCTGATGCAGGACGACATGTTTAGTGGTTGGGGCATACGGACGCTTTCAGAACATGAAGTAAGCTATAATCCGATGTCGTATCATAACGGGTCTGTATGGCCCCATGATAATGCTTTGATTGCTTATGGTCTTTCCCTTTATGGCTTTCGAAAACCTGTTGCCAAAATCATGCAGGCAGTTTTTGATGCATCATTGTCCATGGACTTACAAAGAATGCCGGAACTCTATTGCGGGTTCCTGCGTCGCCCTGCTGAAGGACCTACGGCCTATCCCGTTGCCTGTTCACCACAAGCATGGGCTGTCGGTTCGGTTTTCTTATTGTTGCAGGCATGCCTGAACATCAAAATCAATGCTTTGAAAAAAACAATTGTATTTGATAGTCCGAGGCTACCGTCTTATTTGAACCAGATTAGCATTATTAATCTTAAGCTTCCCAACGGTTCTTGCGATATTTTGATTAACCGCCTGGAAAATGATGTGGGTTTTAACCTTTTAAAAAAGCCTGATGATTGGGAAGTTATTATTAAAAAGTAAAACAAAACGATTTGCAATTTCTTCAAAAAAAATTAAAATAATGGCAAGGTCAAAAAAAATAGTGGTCGTTACCGGCGCATCAGCCGGTTTAGGACGGGCAATCGTTCGCGAATTTGCAAAAAGAGGCGATGATATTGCCTTGATTGCACGGGGAATAGAGGGATTAAAAGGGGCTGAAAAAGAGGTGGAAGCGTTTGGCGGCAAAGCTTTGATATTGCCATTGGACGTTTCTGACGCCGAGGCCGTAGAGCAGGCCGCTACTGAAGTTGAAGAACAATTGGGCCCTATTGATATCTGGGTAAACAATGCCATGATCAGCGTCTTTTCGCCAGTAAAGGATATGTCTGCCGCTGAATATAAACGGGTAACAGAGGTTACTTATCTTGGCCAGGTATATGGTGCCCTAAGTGCTTTAAAAAGAATGCGCCTCCGTAATAAAGGCTGCATCATCTTCGTAGGCTCTGCTTTGGCTTATCGTGGCATACCCCTGCAATCGGCTTATTGTGCATCCAAGCACGCCATACAGGGATTTTATGATTCGCTACGGACAGAACTGCTGCATGACGGACTTAATATCCGTACCTGCATGGTGCAGCTGCCAGCCATGAATACGACACAGTTTGGATTTGTAAGGAATAAATTGCCTTTTAAGCCCAGGCCTATGGGTATGATATTTGAACCGGAAGTTGCCGCCCGGGCCGTGCTTTTTGTAACGGAACATGAACGCCGGGAAATCTTTGTTGGTATTCCTACTGTAGAAGCTATTGTGGGAAACAAAATTGTGCCGGGATTTGCAGATTATCAATTGGCCCGGACCGGATATATGGGACAAATGACAAAAGAACCGGAAGATCCGGGCCGGAAAGATAACCTCTGGGAGCCGATTCCCGGCGATCACGGGGCGCACGGGCCTTTCAAATTGGAATCGCATAACTGGAGCCCCCAGTTATGGGTAACTGAAAACAGAAATCTTCTTGGCGGATTTTTTCTCTTCGGACTGGCTGCTCTTCTGTTCAAAAAGACCAGGCAGAAAACTAAATTATCTCACTATAACAAAACGTAAAAAGTTTGGTTAAGAAAAGAAGCAACCTGTAAATGATGAATTTAACTTGCGACTGGTATAACAACATTAGACCGCAAGCTAATTTATGCTGAAGTTCATTTATTTAAACAGGCTCTTGTTTGTAATTCTCTCTATTGGATCCAATTTCTATCGCAACCGTAGAAGGGTTATTTACCGAGCTAAAAAAGAATTACACACTGGTTATTGTTACCCATAATATGCAACAGGCCGCCAGAATAAGTGATAAAACCGCCTTTTTCTTCAGCGGAGAATTGGTGGAATACGGCGACACAGATCAGGTGTTTACCAATCCTTCAGATAAAAGAACACAACAATACATTACAGGTAGGTTTAGCTAGAAATTCTTCTTCCAAAACTATTATAGAACAAATAATCATCAATACCATGGCACAAATAGAAAATGCCCTCAACCAAATCAGAAGCGAGGTTTTTAATATGTGGACACTGGCCGAAAGCCAAATGAAAAAGGCAAAAACGGCACTTTTTAACTTTGATCAGGATGTAGCACGGGAAGTCAAAGCAATAGAAAAGCGAGTCAATACCACGGAATTAAAGATTGATAGAGATTGCGAACACCTATTAGCGCTTCACGCACCCGTTGCCGTCGATTTGCGCTTTATCTTGGTTATTCTAAAAATAAACACCAGCTTAGAACGTGTTGGCGACACAGCAGACAGTATTGCCAAATATATCCTGCATCAAACAGAATCTTCCCCTACTGCTCTGCTGGAACAATCCGGTTTGGCAGATATGTTCCAACAAGCATTATCACTTCTAAACAGCGCCCGCGAAGCATTCGGCCTTGAAAACACCCGGCTGGCCAGAACCATTTTTCATCAGGACGAAATCCTTAATGAAATGAATGCCCGTGCATTGCCTTTTGCGGTCAAATATATCCGAGACAACACCACTGAAACAGAATCCGTCTTAAATGCTGTGTCAATTATTCGACGCTTAGAGCGCATAGGCGACCACACCAAAAACATTGCAGAGGAAACAATTTTTTATGTGGAAGCAAGAGTGCTGAAGCATAAAATCCCGGAGTCATAAACATGGATAACACACTAGTACAATTTATAATAATAATAATTTAAAATCAAAAAGGAATGGTGACCGCCCCTCCATGCTTTATTAAAAATATCAATATTAATACCTAACCGCCTAAGTCAATAACACTATTGCCCGGCATGTCCATACTCCCATTTTTAACCACATGGTTATCGCCGAACCAGACGTTGTATTTCACGGCACTTACAGTAGTCGCCAAACAAACCGTCTCCTAATTCTCCCTTAAAAACTGTAGTTTACCGTTCATTTCTGATATTCAATCAAGCATGGACATAAATTTTAACAAGAACGAAGACAATATGAAACTGGTGGTCAGCCAAATGAAAAATACTATATCCTGAATTTTGAGCTCTGCTTAGGAAAGCGAGATGATGTAAAGTGATTGGTAATTGTTCCGATTATATGGTAAATCCTGAACAGAAAGGAGACATTTCAAATAACGATTTTGCTTACGCCACGGGCAAAATCGTTATTGTGATTTAATTTTTCAGTATTTTCAGGCTTGCAACAGGCATATCATTATAGCTTATCCGAAGCATATAAAGGCCGGTGGCATATTGTTTCAGCCTAATCATTTCCTTTGAGGACGACATGCGGCCACTTTCCAATTGCCTGCCGCCAAGGTCACTTAGTTGCCAGGTAAACTCCTGAGGCTGGCCTTCAAAATGTTGTAAGGCGATAATGGTGTTGTCGATGGTTGGGTTGGGATAAACCAAAATCTTTACATTGTTGCCGGCCGTTGGGATTGAAATACCGGCAGGAGTGCCGTTGTCATGAGTGCTGTCGCATAACATCACCAGCCAGGAATGGCGGCCTGTGGAGTCATAGCCCGGAACAGGCTGACGGATATTGACATAGCCGCCAAGTACTAAACAGCCATTGGGCGCCACCATCATGTCGTTAAAATGCTGGTCAACCGAAGTGTCCGTTGTGGGCTTATACTGAACAGGCATATTCCATTTGATATGCCCGTCTGCACTGTCTGCCCGTATCAACATCGGTACCTGGTAGCCCCATTGGGGATTGTTGGTAGAATCGGAACCCAGCATGGCCTCCCGCTCTAATAATAAGTCGCCATTGGCAGCCATTTCAAGATGGCTGTGGTGCAGGTTTTTTTGAAGATATGGCGGAAAGCCGACATGTGCTAAAGGTTCGCTGCTATCCGCCGTACCAGGATGACCAAAAGATACTGACCAGGCATTGCCGCCCATATTGATGTCTCCAGCGTAAGGGAGGGGATCGAATCGTCCTCCCAGTGGCGGCTCAAGTGGTATTGGCTCAGACCTGCTTAAGTAAGTAGAAAAATAGGTTGCCCCGGTAATAAAATCATCAGATAGCCCCGCTCCCGAATAATAAAAGCATGCAGGATTTCTCTTATTGTCAGGAATTATGTTGAAACTGAGTCCCAAAATAAAGCTGGCATCTATTTGTAATCCATTAATGTCATAAGCGAATCCAGAGCCGATAGTATATCTGCCTAACCAGTTAAAATTACTATCCAATTCAACATTCATAGATTGCGATCCGGGATTTCCATAAATAGCAATATTAATTAAATAACTCACGCTATCTCCATCGACTTGCCATACGCTTTTGATTTTATTACTTGGCGTTATTGAATTCCCTAAATAGATAAATAAATCCTGCCAGGATATTTTATTGAAATGTTGCATGACTCCATTGGCATTTAGACGCACAAACCAATAATTACGGCTGCTGTCCTGAGGGTCAAGGGGAAATAATAATCCTGTGTAATGCAAAACGCTGTCTGTTCCGGCAACGATTAATTCTCCTTGCTGGTTAGTATTTAATGTTGTTAAGTCCCGTTGGGCGCCGGTGTCTGCAAGTGTAATAAAGTTAAGACTGTCGCCTTCGGGGCTGAAATAATATAAAAAAGGCTCGGAAGCCTGTTGCCCGTTGGGTAGGGGAAATCGGTTAAAATTGCCACCGGCGACAAAGGTATTGTTGTTTAATTTTACCAAATTATGAAAGCCATCAATAGCGGGCTGCCATTCAGTAGGCATGTTCAGTTTTTTTTTCCAAATTATATTTCCCGAATAATCTATGGCTGCTGTAAAAACAATAGGTAAGCTATCTATATTTTGGCCTTCTCCTAAAATATAGACCCTGTTGCTGTCGGGATAAACAAATTTG
>Ga0164242_10005092_pt1 | contig 14649 bp, 12 predicted proteins | sample OricomgcompostMG_FD_108783 | JGI IMG/M metagenome (GOLD analysis project Ga0164242, IMG submission 108783) | Miracle-Growth compost microbial communities from Emeryville, California, USA - Original compost - Miracle growth compost (MG) ... | reverse complement strand
TATCCGTGCACTCCGGCCGGTCGGCGTCCGAACGCGGCACCGGCGGCGTCCATCGCCCGGGCGAAGAAGTGCGGCTCACCGTCGACCGGAACGATCAGGCATTGCGGCGTGTAGAAGCTCCAGGCGTTGTAGCCCGTCAGGTAATAGATGTTGGCCGGATCGGCGACCACCAGCCCGGCCAGCGAGCGGGCGGCCAACTGCTGCCGGACGCGGGCCAGCCGGTCGGCGTACTCATCTGCTTCGGGCAGCCCGGCGGGAGGCCCCGGTGGCACCGGCCCGGTGGACCCGGGCACGACACCCGCATCGCGTGCAGCTTCCGCCGGGATCAAGAGGCACTCCCGACCAGACCGTGACCGGCGGAGAACAGGCGTTGCCCGGATCCCACCGGCGTTCGCCCGATCAACCGCAGCAGCGCCCACATCGTCGCCTGGTTGGCGGTGATCACCGGCTTTCCGATCACCGTCTCCACACGGGAGATCAGGTCATAGGTGACCACGTTGGTGCAGGCGACCAACAGGCCGTCGGCCTCCGGCCGGTCGGCAGACAGCAGCAGGTTCCAGATGGTGTCGGGGTCGACCCGCCAGATCTCCGTGGTCAGCCCCAGACAGGTCGCGCCGACGACCGTGACCCCGGCCTCCCGGAGGTAGGCCACGAACACGTCGGAGACTCGCTGCTCGTACGGGTCGGCAACCGCGACGGCGGTCAGCCCGAGCGCGGCGGCCGCAGCAACCATTGCCCCGCTCGTGGTGACCGCCGGACGGCCGGTCGCGGTGGTGATGGCGTCGGTGATCGCATGCTCGCCCGCCACGCCGTAGATGAAGCTCCCCGAGGTGCAGCCGTAGGCGTACGCCAGCGGTTCGACCGCGACCAGGTCGGTCGCGACCCGGGCGATCATCTCCGGATCCCCGAGGTCCTCGACCAGCTCGGTGGTCACCGCCAGCGGTGAGTACGGAGTCCGGGTCAACAGCAGCGTCACATCGTCCGGCGTCCACCGCCACAGCTCCCGATCGAGTGCCATGTCGTGCGGCACCACGATTCCCACCGAGTCCATTCAAGGAGTGTGCATCCTCGGGTCGATTGTTGACAATCCTGCACGTGACACTAGTGTCCCGATCGTGTTACATCCCCGGATCGCCGTGCTCGGTCGCGATCAGCACGACCGGCCGCCCGGACTGGACGCCCTGCCCGCGGACATCGTCTACACCGACGCCGCGGGCCTCCCGGCGGCGATCCCCGGATGCGAGGTGCTGCTGCTGTGGGACTTCTTCTCCCCCGCACTGCGCTCGGCCTGGCCGTTCGCCGACCGGCTCCGCTGGATCCACGTGGCCGCCGCAGGGGTGGACGCGATGCTCTTCGACGAACTCGTCGCCTCCGATGTCGTGGTGACCAATGCGCGCGGCATCTTCGACCGACCGATTGCCGAGTACGTCCTGGCGGCGATCCTCGCCCAGGCCAAGCAGCTGCACCTCAGCCGCGATCTGCAGCGGCGGCGGACCTGGCAACACCGCCAGACCCGGTCCGTCGCCGGCCAGCAGGTCCTGATCATCGGCACCGGAGGGATCGGCCGGGCGACGGCCAGACTGCTCCGGGCGGTCGGCATGCGGGTCCGCGGCGCCGGTCGGCGTCCGATCGCCGACGACCCCGACCTGGGCACGGTCGTTCCCAGTTCCGACCTCATCGGCCATGTGGGCGACGTCGACCATCTGGTGATGGCGGCTCCGCTGACCAGGCAGACGACCGGGATGATCAACGCCGAGGTGCTGGCCGCGCTGAGGCCCGGCGCACATCTGATCAACATCGGACGCGGCCCGCAGGTCGACGAGTCGGCCCTGCTCGACGCACTCGACTCGGGACGCGGAATCACTGCGACCCTTGACGTTTTCGCCACCGAGCCGCTCCCGGAGGATCATCCGTTCTGGGGCCGTGACGACGTGATCGTCAGCCCTCATCTGGCCGGGGACACCGATGGCTGGCGTGATCGGCTGGCGGCCCAGTTCGTCGAGCTCGCGGGTCGGTGGCTGGACGGTCGGCCGCTGGTCAATATCGTCGACAAGGAACGGGGCTATTCCCGTTCCGATCCGCAGGCAACGGCGCACCAGGAGGAGGTTCGGTGAGTCATCCCCCCATGATCACTGCGACGGAACTGATCGACGGCTACCGCAGGCGGACGATCTCTCCGGTCGAGGCGACCGAGGCTGCACTGGCTGCGATCAGCCGCTACAACCCGACGGTGAACGCGTTCGTCCTGGTCGATCCCGACGGCGCGCTCGCCTCGGCCGAGGCCGCGCAGCGACGGTGGGCCGCCGGTCGGCCGCTCGGGCCGCTGGACGGGGTGCCGATGTCGATCAAGGACATCTTCCTCACCTCCCGGTGGCCGACCCTGCGCGGCAGCCGGCTGATCGACGAGGCCGGCCCGTGGCGCGAGGACGCGCCCGCCGTCGCGCGGTTGCGGGAATCCGGTGCGGTCTTCCTCGGAAAGACGACCACGCCGGAATTCGCCTGGAAGGGCGTCACCGACTCGCCCCGGTACGGCGCCACCGGCAACCCGTGGGATCCCGGCCGCCATGCCGGCGGCTCCAGCGGAGGCTCGGCGGCCGCGGTCGGCCTCGGCATGGGTCCGGTCTCGGTCGGCACCGATGGAGGCGGTTCGGTCCGGATTCCGGCGGCCTTCACCGGCACCACCGCGCTGAAACCGACCTACGGCCTGGTCCCGCTGTATCCGCCGAGCCCGTTCGGCACGCTGAGCCACGCCGGCCCGATGACCCGTACGGTGGCCGACGCCGCCCTGCTGATGGACGTGATCACCGGCTTCGACAACCGGGACTGGTCGGCGATGCCGACCCCACAGGGGTCGTTCACCTCCGGCCTGTCCGATCCGATCGCCGGCATGCGGATCGCGTTCTCCCCCACCCTCGGGTACGGCACCAACGACACCTCGGTGGAGGACGCCGTTCGCGCCGCTGTCGAGGTGCTGGCCGATGCCGGGGCGCAGGTCACCGAGACCGATCCCAAGATCACCGAACCGTTGGAGGCGTTCCATGTCCTCTGGTTCGCCGCCGCGGCGAAGGTGCTGCAAGGTCATGATCAACACCTGCACCTGGTCGATCCCGGGCTGGTGGAGATCGCCGAACAGGGCCGGAGGCTGACCGCCGCGCAGTATCTGGACGCCACGGCCGTACGGATGGATCTGGGGATCACCATGGGTCGGTTCCACGCCGACTACGACGTGCTGATCACGCCGACCATGCCGATCCCTGCCTTCGCCACCGATCTCCAGGCACCCGAGGGATGGCACTCCTCGCTGTGGACGACCTGGACGCCGTACACCTATCCGTTCAACATGACCCAACAACCTGCCCTGAGCGTGCCCTGCGGCTTCAGCGCCGACGGGCTGCCGGTCGGTCTGCAGATCATCGGACCGCGGCACGCCGACCGTACCGTGCTCCGCGTCGGGCAGGCCTTCCAGAACCGCACCGATTGGCACGCCCGCGTGCCGGACCTGGTGAATCAGCTCGCCCGATCAGAGTCGAAAGGTTGATCATGCCCCGCTTCCTCCGTGTCACCCTCGAGTCCCGCAACGTCAGCTGCCGGGCCAGGCTGCTCGACGACGAGGCTCCGCGGACCGCCGATGCCGTCTGGCGGGCGTTGCCGCTGTCCGGTCAGGTCTTCCACGGCAAGTACGCACGCAACGAGATCTACAATCTCGTTCCGGCGTTCGCCACAACCGAACCGGGCAAGGAGAACACCACGGTGACCCCGATCCCGGGTGATCTGTGCTATTTCGCCTTCGATGCCGACGATCTGGCGACGCCGTCGCACGGCTACGGCACCGACGAAGGCCCGAGGGACCTGACCAAGATCATCGATCTGGCGGTCTTCTACGGACGGAACAACCTGCTGTTGAACGGCGACCGGGGCTGGGTCCCGGGCAATGTGTACGGGACCATCGTGGAGGGCCTCGACGAGTTTGCCGCCGCCTGCAACGACATCTGGATGAGCGGGGCCCGGGGAGAGACTCTCACTTATGCCCGCGACGAGTAGCGGTTCGCTCGTTACTCTTGCGTCGTGACGGCAACAAACACCGCCGGTGGCAGCGCTGCCAACAACCGGCGACCGACGATGAAGATGGTGGCCGAACGCGCCGGGGTCTCGGTGGCCACCGTGTCGTTCGTACTGTCCGGCAGACCGAGCGGCCGGATCGCCGCCTCGGAGTCGACCGCAGAACGCGTCCGGGCCGCCGCCGCAGCCCTCGGCTACCGGCCCAATCAGGCCGCGCGCGCCATCCGGACCGGCCGGTCGGGGCTGGTGCTGCTGTCACTGACCCAACTCTCCGACCCCTGGTGCCAGTCGTTGAGCGCGGCGGTCAACGACGCAACGACCGGGCTGCATCTGCAGCCGCTCATCCTGGCCGACGGCGACTGGGGCGAGGTACTGGACGGGCAGCCCGTGGACGCCGCCTTCATCGACGGCGCGGAGACCGACGACCTGGCACGGATCCGCAGCCTTGTCGACCGCGGCCTGAAGCTGATCGTCTTCTCCGACACGCTGGAGCCCGACGGGTTCGACGTGATCCGCAGCGAACAACGGCCCGGCTGCGAACTGGCCATCGCGCACCTGGTCGAGCGGCACACGCGGATCGGTTGCCTGGCCGGCAGCAATCCCAACCGTCCGGGATGGCATCGGGAGCAGGCGTACGTCGAAGGACTGGCGAAGGCCGGTCTCGAGCAGCGCGCGGGCGACCTGCAGCGGTACACCCGTGACCAGGTCGGGGCGTACGAGGCGTCGCTGCGACTGTTGGACCGCGACGACCCACCGACCGCGATCTTCTGTTCCTCGGACTTCGCCGCGATCACGGCGGTCAATGTCGCCGTCCGGCTGGGCATCTCCGTGCCGGACGAGTTGGAGGTGATCGGCGTCGGCAATACGGCTGAAGGTGCGCAGATGCACCCGTCGCTGAGTTCTGTCGGGCCCGCCGACCTCTTCACCAAGGTGGCCGAGTTGATCATCGACGTCGCGCAGAGCGACGGGCGCCGTCGTCCGACCCGCTGGGACTTCCCCTGGCAGTTGTACCTGCGGGAGACCAGCCGGTCCGAGGAGTTGGTCAGGACCGTCTGACCCGCCGGCGCCCCACCGGTGGACGGCCGGCCGGCGGGCGAAGCCAACCGATTAACTGAATCGTTACCGGAATGCTTGCCGACGCCGTCTCCGATGGCCTAGCGTCCACAGTGAGTCGCATTGCCACCACTCGCCGAGGAGATATTCCAGCGCATGTCTGCCAAACCACTCACCACGCCCGATCTTGATCGACTGCGGAAGGAGTTCAGTGCAGATGCCACGGCGAAGCTGCTGCAGAACGCGCTGACCGCGGCCGAGCTGAAGGACGTCGCCCTCGACCGCGAGGTGTTGACCTCGATCGACACGACGATGTCGCATCGGCTCGACGACTGGTCGGCCACGAATCAGAAGCAGAGCGGACGATGTTGGCTGTTCGCCGGGCTGAACCTGTTGCGGGCCGGCACCGCCAAGGAGCTCGGTGTCAAGGACTTCGAGTTCAGCCAGAACCATGCGATGTTCTTCGACAAGATCGAACGGGCCAACTACTTCCTGCAGTCGGTCATCGATCTCGCGGATCGCCAGACCGATGACCGGGCGCTGGCGACGCTGCTCGCGGACTGCATGAGCGACGGCGGGCAGTGGAACATGTTCGCCGCAGTGATCGCCAAGCACGGCCTGGTGCCCAAGTCGGCCATGCCGGAAACGATCAGCTCCTCGGGCACCCGCCAGATGAACTCGTCGTTGCGCAAGATCCTGCACACGGCCGCGCGGGACATCCGGGTCGCAGCCGATCCGGATGCGCGTTCGGAGATCGCCGAGACCACCTTGAGCACTGTCTGGCGGGCCCTGTGCATGCACCTGGGCACGCCGCCCACCAAGTTCTTCTGGCAATGGACCGACGCCGACAAGCAGTTCCACAGGGACGGATGGCTGACGCCGCAGGAGTTCCGTGACAAGTACCTGACGATCAATCCCGACGACTACGTCTGCCTGGTGCACGATCCGCGCAATCCGGTCAACCGCACCTACACCGTCGAACTGCTCGGCAACGTGGTGGACGCGCCGCAGGTGGTCTATCTCAACGTCGACATCGATCTGATGAAGAAGCTGACCGCCGAGATGATCGTCGACGGCTCACCGGTGTGGTTCGGCTGTGATGTCGGCCAGATGATGGACCGCGAACGCGGCTTCTGGGATGCCCGGCTGCTGGACCTGGAGGGCGTGTACAACACGCGGCTGACGCTGGACAAGGCTGCCCGGCTGGAATACCACGAGACGATGATGACCCACGCCATGCTGTTCACCGGTGTTGATCTTGTCGACGACACACCGCGCAAGTGGCGGGTGGAGAACTCCTGGGGCGACGAGAACGCCGAGAAGGGTTTCTTCACGATGAACGACTCGTGGTACTCCGAGTACGTCTTCGAGATCGCGGCGCCCAGGGCGAGTCTGCCGCCCGAGGTGCTCGCCGCCCTCGACACCGAGCCGGTCGTGCTGCCGGCGTGGGACCCGATGGGCGCCCTCGCCGGCCGCTGAACCCGCCGAGGGGTCAGTAAATCCCTCATCTGTGCCGTGTGTCGTGCCCGAGGTGGTGGGTACGGCACCGGCATGGCTAAGGCACTCACGATCAGCACGAACTACGGCGTCGAGCAGGACGAGTTGGTGGTCCCGGTCGAGGAGTTGACCGGCCGCGGTGTCCAGGTGACCGTGGCAGCTCCCTCCAAGGAGCCGATCCAGACCCTGGTCGGCGACAAGGATCCCGGCAGGACGGTCGACGCGGACGCTTCCTTCGACGAGGTTGATCCGAGCGACTATGACGTCCTGATCGTCCCCGGTGGCACTCTGAACGCCGACTCGCTGCGGCTGGACGACACGGCGCTGGCGATCATCAAGAGCTTCACCGCGACCGGGCGCCCGGTGGCGGCGATCTGCCACGGCCCGTGGGCAGTGCTCGAGGCCGGCGGCGTACAGGACAAGTCGCTGACCTCCTACGCCTCACTGCAGACTGACATCCGCAACGCCGGCGGCTCCTGGACCGACCAGCCGGTGGTGGTCGACAACACCGGCGGTTACACCCTGATCACGTCGCGGAATCCTGACGATCTGAAGGACTTCGTCGGAGCTATCGCCGACGCACTCGACCTGTCCTGACCACGTCGGCGCCCGGCCGGTCAGCGCTCGCTGGCCGGAAGTTCCAGAGCTTCCCAGACCGCCCGCCAGATCGTTTTGCAGTCGATCCCCGCGGCCATCGCCTCCTCGACCGTCCGGCCGCCGAGCGCCGCGAGATTGTGCTGGCTGGCCCAGACCTGGCTGTATGTCGGGCCCAGATGGGTGCGCATCCGCTGCCAGAACTCCGTCTCACGCATGATGCAGACCAGCCTACGTGGACCGTACGCCCCGATCGGGGCCGGGCCGTCCGCCCTCATCCCGGGCATCGTCGGCCTCGATCAGGTCGAGATCGCGGACGCAGAAGCCGTGGTGCTCGAAGGTCTCGGTGACCACCGTGCCGAGGCATTGCCGCACTGAGCGGCCCCGGGCGTAGGGCGGCCAGACGTCGTCGTCGGGCACCGGGGCCGTTGCTGCGAGCTCTTCCGACGTGGCCCCGTCGAGCCAGGCAGTCAGTTCGGCGGTCTGGGCGTCCCGCACAGCCACGATCTCGTCGAGGGTCGGATCCAGCGACAGGTCGAGGCCGTGTGCCTCACGGTAGGGCTCGACGTTCGGCCCGATGCCCATCGGTGTGAACAGCTCGGTCGATCCCAGGCAGCAGCGGCGGAACCAGGAATCATGGACGAACACCAGGTGGCGCAGGGTCTGTGCGGCGGACCACTCGCCGTTCACGGCCCGGTGTTCGATGCCCGGCCGTCGACGCAGCCGATCGATCGCGCCGGCCCAGGCGCCGCGAAGCTGGCGCCAGGCCTCGCGGAGATCGGCCGGGTCCTCGGAACGGATCAACACCCTGACCGGGTGACGCCGATCGAGTTCGGCCTCGACGTATTCGGTGACCTCGACGCCGTTCACGACGAGGTTGGCGACCAGGCCGTCGATCACCGCATCCTGCATCACCACCCCGATCAGACGGGCCCCGGTCAGGTCACACTCCCGGAACTCCGCATCGTGCAGGTCCTCATCGACGTACCGCGTCATGATCTGCAGGCTAGATGCTTGTTCAGACATCCGGCCGGCCACCGAGACGTGTCGGCTACCAGACGAAGGGGATCAGCCGCGCGCGTCGCTCGGCGTACTCGAGGTACGCCGATCCGCGCGCCGCGATGAGAGCTCGCTCCTCCTGCAGCAGCCGAACGACCAACGCCGAGGTAACGACCGCAACGGATACGGCAGTGGCGGCCCAATTGCCGAGCATCAGACCGCAACCCAGAAAGGCCAGGATGAGCCCCGTGTATCCCGGATGCCTGACGAATCGGTACGGTCCGCGATCGATGATCGGCTGATCGGGAGATGTCTTCACCACTGTCGTGAAGTAGCGTCCCAGCACCGCGAACGACCACCACCTCAACAGCAACCCCAACCAGCAGACCACCGCGCCGACGGCGAAGATCAGCGGGCCCGGAGCCTCGGCTCCTGGGATGAATCGTGCACCGGTCGGTAACGCGATGATGCCGGCAAAGAACCAGAGTCGGAAGATCAGCTCGTCGCGGATGCTCGCGTGCGCATCGCTGCGACGGACTAGGAGGGTCTGCTGAAGCTCCCCGACGGCAAAGACCACGACGCTCACACCGAACACGACTTCGGCAGCATCCGACGTCGCCAGGTAGGGCTGAGGCACACTCGAAGTCTCCCACCGCTAGCCGATGACGTTCTTTGTGCGAGGTTCACGGAACTTCTCCAAGATCATCGATCGGTTCGACGCGGTCTTCGTTCTCGATGTTGATCTTGGCGCGTTGCTGCGCCGGCGACTGGCACGGCGGCCGGGGCTTCGAGTTCGGAGGAAAGCAGTCCGATCGTGACTTCGTGGAGCTGCGGAATCGGACGCGGGAGGACCGCCTCTGTCGGAGGTGGCCTGATCGGGCACTCGGAGTGCATCGACGAGAGCATTGCCGCACCACTTCCTCGACGGCGCGACCTTTGCTCGGCCCCGCACCGGCTGCAACCGGTGCGCCGGCGACGTATTGGTGCGTCGCCGAGTTACTGGTGCGGCGTGGACAAACGGGTGCGGCGTGGTCGAACGGGTTCGGCGTGGTCGAACGGGCGCGGGAGCGGCCCGAGGGTGGCAGAACGCTACGCAGTGGGAACGGACAAGGGACAGGTTCTCCGCGATCGCGCACGCTTCATCGAAGAAGATCGATCTGAACTCTTGAGGTGAAGTGCACTTCAACTTTCATACTGACTGGGTATCCGATGGAAGGAATCCCATGTCCGTAGCACTTGTCACCGGAGGTTCGGCCGGGCTCGGTCGAGCCCTCGTGGGAGCCCTGGCCGTTCGCGGCTGGACGGTGATCACCGACGCCCGGCACCCCGATGCGCTTGATCAGGTACGCGATCCGGGGGTGATCACGATCGCCGGTGATATCGGCGATACGGACCACCGGGATGATCTTGTCGCCGAGGTCGGTCGCCAAGGCCGGCTGGATCTGTTGGTGCACAACGCCAGCGATCTTGGACCGACCCCACTGCCCCGGCTGGAGGAGGTCGGTGAGGACGACGTGACGGCCGTCTGGCGGCCGAACGTGATCGCGCCGGTGCTGCTCACCGCCGCCCTGCTGCCCACACTGACCGCGGGCAAGGGAATGCTGGTCGCCATCTCCTCCGACGCAGCCGTCGAGCACTATCCGGGTTGGGGCGTCTACGGCGCCTCGAAGGCTGCACTGGACCACGTCACGCTGCAGTTCGGCGCCGAGAACGACGCGATCTCGGCGTACGCGGTCGACCCGGGCGACATGCGCACCGCGATGCACCAGGCCGCCTTCCCTGGCGAGGACATCTCCGACCGGCCGCTGCCCGAGACCGTTGTGCCGCAGCTGCTCGCCCTGCTGGAGAGACGTCCGCCCAATAGCCGCTATCGAGCTGCCGACTTTGCCACCGACAAACCGACCGACGGCCCGACCGACATCGGGACGGACGGCATCCGGCCGACCGCGGAGCCCGCCGAGGTGTCCCGATGACCGTTCTGACCGAGCGGTCGAGGATCCGCTTCGCCGCGCCGGAGTCGACCACCGCGCCGGCACCGCCGGAGTACCGCGGACTGACCAGGGACGGCGTACGGCTGTTGGTGGCTGACCGCGACGGCGTCGTCCACTCCAGGTTCGCCGAGCTGGCAGAGCACCTGCGTCCCGGCGACATGCTGGTGATCAACAACAGCGCCACCGTTGCCGGCCAGCTGGATGCCGAACTGCTCGGTCACGGCACGGTGGTCATCCACCTAGCCAACCGGCTGGACGACGGGTCTCGAGTGGTTGAGATCCGCACGGCGGATGCCCGTCGGGCGGTGCTCGACGCGAAACAGGGCGACATCGTTCGGGCCCACGGCCTGATCATCACGCTGACGGCACCGTATCCGCGGCGTTCGTCGCCGGTCCGCGACGGCAACCGGCTCTGGCGCGCAGTCGTCGACGGTCCCGTGCACGACGTGCTGGAGCGGCACGGCCGGCCGATCTCGTACGGATATCTGGATCGCAGCTATCCCCTCGCCACCTACCAGAGTGTGTTCGCGATCCGCCCGGGCAGTGCCGAGATGCCGTCGGCAGGCAGGCCCTTCACCACCGAGCTGGTGACCAGGCTGGTGGCCCGGGGTGTCAGCATCGTTCCGATCACCCTGCACACCGGCGTCAGCTCCCAGGAGGCCGGCGAGGCACCGCAACCGGAGCGCTACGAAGTCGGCGCAGGGACAGCACACCTGGTCAATGCGACCAAGGCTGCGGGTGGTCGCGTCGTCGCCGTCGGCACCACGGCCACCCGGGCACTGGAATCGGCGGTGGACGACCACGGTTCGGTGACGGCGAGCGCCGGCTGGACCGAACGGGTGGTCACCCCCGCCGACCCGCCCCGGGTCGTCGACGGACTGATCACCGGCTGGCACGATCCCGGCGCATCCCATCTGCTGCTCGTCGAAGCCGTCGCGGGCGCCACCGTCGCGCAACGCGCCTACGACGCCGCGGTGTCCGACGGCTACCTCTGGCACGAGTTCGGCGACAGCGCCCTGCTGCTGCCCTGAGCGGAAGGCCGGCCGGGCGATCGACGCCCGGCGGTCGCCCGCGATCGACCTTCGGCGATCCGTGGACTGTCGGTGCGACGCGGCAAGATGGTCGGGTGGCGACAAACAACGCGAGCGGCTTCGAGGCCCTGACCGGCTTCAGCGAGCCGACACGCACCTGGTTCACCGAGGTGTTCGCCGCTCCGACCGCCGCCCAGAGCGGTGCCTGGCAGGCGATCTCGGCCGGCGAGAACGCTTTGGTCATCGCGCCGACCGGTTCCGGCAAGACCCTGGCGGCCTTCCTCTGGGCGCTCGACCAGTTGGCCGGGCGTCCACAGCCGCCGGACAAGGAACGTTGCCGGGTGCTGTACGTGTCACCGCTGAAGGCACTGGCGGTGGATGTGGAGCGCAACCTGCGCGCCCCGCTCGCCGGCATCTCGCGTACCGCCGAACGACTCGGCGCCGAGGTGCCGCAGATCCGTGTCGGCATCCGCTCCGGCGACACCAGCGCCGCCGACCGCCGCAAGCTCACCAGCCGGCCGCCCGACATCCTGATCACCACGCCGGAGTCGCTGTTCCTGATGCTCACCTCGGCGGCCCGGGAGACGTTGCGCTTCGTGGACACGGTGATCGTCGACGAGGTGCACGCCATCGCCGGCAGCAAACGAGGCGCGCACCTGGCTCTCTCCCTGGAACGGCTCGCCGAGCTGACCGGCAACAACTTCCAGCGGATCGGGTTGTCGGCGACCGTACGCCCCCCGGAACGGGTCGCCCGGTTCCTCGGCGGACAGCATCCGGTCCAGGTGGTCGCGCCCGAGGCCGAGAAGAACTGGGACCTGCAGATCGTCGTGCCGGTGGAAGACATGTCGGACCTGGACGGCGACCGGCTGGCCGGGGAGGCCGTCGGACCGCCGTCGATCTGGCCGCATGTCGAGGGCCGGATCCTCGACCTGATCCTCGATCATCGATCCAGCATCGTCTTCGCCAACTCCCGGCGGGTGGCCGAGCGGCTGACCTCCCACCTCAACGAGCTGTACGCCGAGCGGCTCGGCGCCGATGTCCCGTCCGACGTCCCGCCGCCGGCCCAGGTGATGGCCCAGTCCGGTGCCGCCAAGGGGTTGGACGGCACCGACGTACCGCTGATCGCCAAGGCGCACCACGGCTCGGTGAGCAAGGAACAGCGGGCGATCGTCGAGGAGGAGCTGAAGTCCGGACGGTTGCGCTGCGTGGTGGCCACCTCCTCGCTGGAACTCGGTATCGACATGGGTGCGGTCGACATCGTCATCCAGGTCGAATCGCCGCCTTCGGTGGCCAGCGGTCTGCAACGCGTCGGCCGGGCCGGCCACCAGGTCGGAGCGATCTCCCGGGGCGTCTTCTTCCCCAACCATCGGGGCGATCTGATCGAGTCGACCGTGGTGGCCACCCGGATGCGCGAGGGCCGGATCGAAGAGGTCGCCGAGTTGCACAATCCGCTGGACGTCCTCGCCCAGCAGATCGTCGCGATCGTCTCCGACGAGGACATCGACGCCGACCGGCTCTACGATCTCGTCCGTCGCGCCGACGGCTACCGGGAACTGCCGCGCAGCGCCTACGAGGCGGTGTTGGAGATGCTCAGCGGCCGCTATCCCAGCGAGGACTTCGCCGAGCTCCGGCCGCGGATCATCTGGCACCGGGACACCGGGCTGTTGCAGGCCCGGCGCGGCTCCCAGCGACTGGCCGTGACCTCTGGCGGCACCATTCCCGATCGCGGACTGTTCGGTGTCTTCCTGGTCGGTGAGGGTGCCGGACGTCGGGTCGGTGAGCTGGACGAGGAGATGGTTTACGAGTCCCGGGTCGGCGATGTGATCACCCTGGGTACCACCAGTTGGCGGATCGAAGCCATCACCCATGATCAGGTACAGGTCTCGCCTGCACCGGGCGTACCGGCACGATTGCCTTTCTGGAAAGGAGATGCGCCGTCGCGGCCCGCCGAGCTCGGCCGGGCGATCGGTGGCTTCGTCCGCGAAATCGCGGCGCTGCCGGCCGCGGAGTCGAAACCGCAGCTGCAGTCGGCCGGGCTTGACGAGTGGGCCGCCGACAATCTGATCGGCTATCTCCATGATCAACAGCAGGCGACCCGGGGACTGCCGACCGACACCCAGGTGATCATCGAACGGTTCCGCGACGAACTCGGCGACTGGCGGGTGTGTATCCACACACCGCTCGGATCAGCGGTGCATTCGCCGTGGGCGTTGGCGATCGAGGCGACCGCCCGTGAACGGTACGGGGTGGACGCGTCGGCGACCGCCACCAACGACGGCATCGTGTTGCGCATCCCGGACACCGAGTCCGAGCCACCCGGAGCCGATCTGATCATCCATGATCCGGAGACCCTGGAACAGATCGTCACCGACGAGGTCGGTGGCTCGGCCCTGTTCGCGTCCCGGTTCCGGGAATGCGCTGCCCGGGCCCTGCTCCTTCCCCGGCGCGATCCGCGGTCCCGCTCCCCGCTGTGGCAGCAACGGATGCGGTCGGCCCAACTGCTCGGCGTCGCCGCCCGTTTTCCGGAGTTCCCGATCGTCCTGGAGACGATGCGGGAATGCCTGACCGACGTTTTCGATCTTGGATCGCTGCTGGAACTGCAGCGGCAGATCGCCTCCCGGCAGGTGCGGATCGTCGAGGTGGAGACGCAGGAGCCGTCACCCTTCGCCAAGTCGTTGTTGTTCGGCTATGTCGGCGAGTTCGTCTACGAAGGCGACGTACCGCTGGCCGAGAAGAAGGCCGCCGCGCTGTCGCTGGACGCGGGCCTGCTCGCCGAACTGCTCGGCAAGGACGGTCTGGAGCAACTGCTCGACGCCGAGGTGATCGCCGAAGTCGAAGCCGACCTGCAGGCTCTCACCGACGAACGCAAGGCCCGCACCACCGAGCAGGTGTTCGACCTGATCCGGACCGCCGGGCCCTACGACCGGGACGAAATCCGACTGCGCAGTGCAGAGCTCGATCCGGAGACGGCACTGCGGGAGTTGATCGACTCCCGCCGGGTGGCCGAGGTGATGATCGCCGGCCGACAACGGCTGGCCGTCGTCGAGGACCTGGCCCGACTGCGCGACGGTCTCGGAATCCCGCTGCCTCCCGGCGCGGTGGCCGACGCCGATGAGGCGACCGACCCGATTCGTGATCTTGTCCTCCGCTGGGCGAGGACCCACGGGCCGTTCCGCGCCCCGACCGTTGCCGAACGGTACGGACTCGGTGTCGGCGTGATCATGGGCGCACTGCGCAGCCTGGTCGAGGACCGGACCCTGATCGCCGGCCGGTTCCTGGGCGGCGACGGCGAGTCCGAGGGCCGGGAATACTGCCATCAACGCAACCTGGCGTTGATCAAGCGCCGCACACTGGCCAAGCTGCGGCACGGCATCGAACCTGTCGACCAGGTCGCCTACCAACGATTCCTGATGGACTGGCAGGGC